>Ga0307378_10000103_pt1 | contig 156057 bp, 132 predicted proteins | sample UN1MG_FD_202238 | JGI IMG/M metagenome (GOLD analysis project Ga0307378, IMG submission 202238) | Soil microbial communities from Risofladan, Vaasa, Finland - UN-1 | ecosystem: Environmental > Terrestrial > Soil > Coastal area > Acid sulfate soil | place: Finland: Risofladan, Vaasa... | reverse complement strand
TGTGGAGCGATATCTCTGGTGAACTCCAGTCGGGCTACGCCCTCCTTCCGTTCACCAGCTAGGAACTCAAGAGCAATCATGATTATAACACCATCGTCAATGCCATATGGCACAATTATAGGCGCGAGGGACTAAGCTGCGAGCATAGACTATGAATAATTTCCAGAGCTTAGTATCATATACATAGTTTCAAAAACCAGGTCTGGGCCAGGTATTGCTTCACATTCGTTCGCAATGACGTCTATGAATAGTAGCCGTTTGAATGCAACTTGGTCTGAGTGATGAAAAGCGATGCAATCATTTAACCTTACAATCCTTCAAACCTCACTGGTCGCCGGGCTTTTCGACATCAACGGACTCTTTCGAATTTGGATTCAAAGACCTTCAGTTTTATCTTGTCCTTAAGTTTTTTTGATAGTTTTACCTTTGCATCGTTCCATATTATTCCATGCTTTTTTACTCTGAATACCCCTAGATCATCTTGCGCGCACGCCTCGCAAACAGGCTGGGATTCCTCCCCTGTTTTTTCATCAATCACGGGTGGATTCCCTGAAACTAACATCATGGGGCTCGTCGGCTCACCGGCGGAAGAAACACCTACTAGTTTTATGCAATCGCAATCGAGTTTTAGAAAGGCTACCCCTACAGTGGTAGAGAACTCTCTGAAAATAAGCCGGCATACGTCGTCCAATGTCTTTTTTTGATACTCGTTGAACATGATCGTCTCCCCTTTCGAATCCCTTTACACCACCTGATGCTCTACGCACTTACCTGCCTTTTCGACACTATCCACGCAAAGCTTTACCTGCATTTCTTTAAAATGCTCCTCCTACCACGGGGTCCATGATTTGTTGGCATTGACGCATCTTATACGTCATGCGCCATAGCTCAGCTTTCCGGTATCAGTTCCTCTGAGGCGAACCGCATGATTGCGGACTTGCAGCAGGGATCACCCTTGTCTAATCCAAAGGCATCGAAAGGGCAACGCCCATATCCGGCCAAAATTTTGTGGAGATTATTGCACTGTTGTCTCCGTTGGTGAGCAGCTTGACTATGAAATGATTTTCCAAAAAGTGAGAAATAGTTTCTCACAATGTGGCCATTCTATTACCCATAGCCGATTGAAATTTCTATAAGTATTTGAAATTGATGAAACTTTTTTTCCTAAACAACATGCACAATTTTTGCATTATGTAAAAAGGTTGATGGTTTCGTAAAAAGTCGACAGTAGTGTCATTGCGAGCGAAGCGAAGCAATCTACTTTAATGTAAGTACTTCAATTTACGAGATTGCTTCGTCGCGGAGTTTATCCTGAGCAAAGCCGAAGGACTCCTCGCAATGACAGGTTAAAAGACTTTTTACGAGTTCATCAAGTTTGGTTACAGTGAGTTTCTATATACCAGCCGTATCATGCCCCAATTCAATACCTGTAAGGGGTTGTTGAGAATCATATGATATTGAAACATAAGGTGGCGGGCAGGATTATCCTATCTGCGTGGCAATTGCCGGAGACCGGCAATTGTTTTTCCGTAATCAATACCTGATCCGACTTACCTGCCTTGCCGCGTCTTTTCCGTTGACGTCAAACCGGCTTCACCTTATAGTTTTTGCGTCAAGGCAGACGTCATGTAACCGAACTCAAACTGGATCGGGAGCATCTGTTGTGAATAAGGCCAGGGACCCAGCTAAGACTCGGCCCTGATGATGGTGTTGGCTGTTTTAATGAAGCTCCCTGCAGTAAACTGCAGGGTATTCTGGCGAAGGCGAATAAAACCAGCGAACAGCACGAGATCTTTGGTTCGCATAGAGCTACTTCTGGCCAAAACATCTTCGAATGGTAAAAAGGCGCGAGTGTATGTCGATGCCCAAACTTCTCAGTAGGGCCTGACGGGGCCTTATCTTCGGAAAATAGGGAGGGTAACCTTGAATACGTTGTATGCCATCGACGGTCCAGATAAGGGCAAATCCTTTGGCCTTAATGATGGCATCACCACTATCGGCAGATCCTCTGACAATGATATCTGCATATCAGATATAGGGGTCTCACGGCGCCATGCCAAGCTTCTGAGGAAGCGTGGCAAGATCTTCATCGTAGACCTCAACAGCTTCCATGGCGTTTATGTTGACGGCGAAAGAATAGAGCCAGGAGTGAAAGTTGAGTTGCGAAAGGAGTGCACCCTCCACATAGGAAACACGGTACTGGCGTTACAAAAGGAATCTGCCGGAAAAGAACTGGGTCGGGACTACACACCGCCACTGCAAAAAAAGCCTTTTGATACGAGCAGGTCTCTGTTGCCAAAGGATAGCTCAAAGAGCTCTGTCGGTAACTTGGAGCTGCTTGTCAGAGTGTCGCAGATTTTTGCGCAATCCCTCAATATTGACGAAGTGTTGCGTGAGGTAATCGATCAGATCTTTAGTCATCTGAAAAAAATAGATCGAGGGGCCATTTTATTGCTGAACAGAGAGCGAGGTACATTAAAGGAGGTTGTCTCAAAGACCAGAATGGACAACAGACAGGGCCTGTATTCCAAGATTAATTACAGCAGGTCTATAGTCCACAGGGCCATCAGGGAAGGTAAACCGGTGATGATGTCTGATACAGGCAGAGTAACAAAGGCTGAGCTTTCCGATAGCATAAGACAGATGCACATCAGATCAATTATGGGTGTGCCGCTCAAATACAAAGGAAAGGTTCTGGGAATAATCTATGTCGATTCCATTGGGCTACCCGGCGGTTTCACAAAGGATGACCTGAGACTGCTTACCGGTTTGAGTTATGCCGCGGCCACTGCCATAGAGAATGCCCGCCTCTATGAAGCACTGAAGCAAGAGTTGATTGGCCGCCAGAAGGCGGAGAAGGCGTTGATCCAGAGCGAAGAACGATATCGAACCCTGGTGGAAGAGAGTTTTGACGGCATCTTTGTTCAAAAGCAGGGCAAGATCAACTTCGCAAACCGGCGCTTACATGAAATGCTGGGTTACGCAAACAATGAGCTATTGGGGGCAGACCACTGGGCACTATACCACCCCGACTTCCAAGATATAGCGAGAAGACGGGCACAGGCCGGTATCCTGGGCAACGATCTCCCGACTCAATATGAGGTCAAGTTGCGGCGCAAGGACGGATCCTGGTTCTACGGGGAGATCAATGCGCAGCCCATCAGGTTCGAAGGGGAGCCCGCCGAGCAGGTCTGGGTCAGAGATATCACGGAACGCAAGCAGGCTGTGGAGGCCTTGCGCGAAAGTGAAGAAAAGTATCGCCTTTTGGTAGAGAATGCAAATGATGCCATTTTTATCAGCCAGGATGATGCAATAACATTCCCCAATCCTAAGACTATAGATTTGCTTGGGTATGCCGCAGATGAATTGAAGCGGATTTCCTTTGTTGACCTGATTCATCCTCAAGACAGGGATATGGTCCTTGAAAACTACCTGGGAAAATTAGAGGGAAAGCACTCTCCAAGCACCTATTCTTTCAAAATAATATATAGAGCAGGTGAGGAACTATGGGTGCAGCTCAATGCCGTTCCGATCACCTGGGAGGGCCGACCGGCGATCCTCAATTTCCTCAGGGACGTTACCCCGGAAAAAAAGATGGAGGCACACATCTTCGAGGCACAAAAGATGGAGGCCATCGGCACCCTTGCGGGGGGCACTGCCCATGAATTCAACAACCTGCTCATGTGTATTCAGGGAAATGCTTCTCTGATGCTCTTGGATATCGATTCGAACCACCCGCATTACAAGAGATTGAAGAATATCGAAAAATCCGTTCAGAGCGGAGCCGAATTCACCGAACAATTGCTCGGTTTTGCCATGGGAGGCAAATACGAGGTAAGGACTACCGATCTCAATGAGATTATCGAAACGACCTCCACTATGTTCGGCCGCACAAGGAAGGATGTAAAGATTCACGAAGAATATCAGGAAGATATCTGGCCGGTTGAGTTAGATCAAAGCCAGATTAAACAGGCACTGTTGAACCTTTACGTGAATGCCGGACAGGCCATGCCCGGCGGCGGAGAGTTACGGGTTCACACAAAGAATGTCACCCTTGATGAGAGCTTCGTCGAACCCTATCAGGTGACTCCGGGCAAGTACGTTAGGATTTCGATTACTGACACCGGAGTCGGTATGGATGAGATTACTCAGCGAAGGATATTCGATCCTTTCTTCACTACCAAAGATATGGGGAGAGGAACAGGCTTAGGCTTGGCCTCCGTATACGGCATCATCAAGAACCATGGGGGCATCATAACCGTTTCAAGCAAAAAGGGTAAAGGAACCACCTTCACGGTGTTTCTGCCAGCATCCACAAAGCAAGCAGTCCAAGAAAAGCAGGTTTCCGAAGAAAACTTACATGGAAAGGGCACCGTTCTTCTCGTGGATGATGAGGATATGATTATCGAGGTGGCCGAGGAGTTTTTGCACAAATTGGGTTACGAGGTGTTGGTGGCCCGGGGGGGTGAGCAGGCTCTAGAGGTCTATTCGGCACATACAGACAAAATAGACCTCGTTATCTTGGATATGACCATGAAGGATATGGGCGGCAGCGAGACCTACGATAAGATGAAGGAGATTAACCCTAACGCAAAGGTACTGCTCTCAAGTGGTTACACCATAGAAGGTCAGCCCACGGAGATCTTGGAGCGCGGTTGCAATGGGTTTATACAGAAGCCCTTCACCATTGGAGAGCTGTCTCGGATAATTGGCGAGATCCTCCAAAGGGAGTAGGCAGTTCTCGTGGTTTTCCCTTTGTATCAGTCGGCCTCATCTATTTTCCTTGAACACAAGGGGCAAACCACGCTGCCGCTGGGGAGCCAAACCGCCTCGGATGACGCAACGGTCTTTGCGCACAGATAGCATTCAAAATCTAATGTGGTGACCTCCTCGGCAGCATCTTCATGCTCGGAAGGGCCAGCAAAAGTAGATAACCTGCCATTTATTTGAATCAGCTCTCTCCTTATCCTCAATAGAAAGGTTATTGTCAAAAGACTTAAGAACACGGCTATGGCGATAAATAGGTATACCGCCACGTGAAAATACGAATTCAGGCCTTCCATGACTCTCCCTTCAATTCTTGCGGCATGTTATAATACCTGCTTCATACCTGGAATCTGCACAGCCGGAGCCCACCAATACCATGCAAGGCAAGATCACCTGATTCATGGCATGACCTCCACAACTATTCCTCACTCTCCCTTATCGGAAGGATTATCTCAAAGTTTTAGTTCTTTCCTTGTTTTTGTAGTCTACCGACCAAGCAAGGTTGTCTAACATTTTGATTTAAGCCCAAATAACCTCGTCTCCTAAACACCAGGGAAAAACTGCATCGTCAGGCCGGGTGGGGCCACCAGCCTCGGTGATTAAAGGAAGTACACCCCGATTGCCCTTACTGCTGAATATGCATTTTCTCATATCAGCGTTTCCCTCTTTGTATCTTCCATCATGCTTCAACGCCAACCTGTTGCCTCGCATCATACATCCAAGGAATGATTATCCGCGTGAGAACTCAACGGGACCGGCATCCGAAATCAGGCCAAGAGCCAGCCCCTGACGGGGCGGCTCGGATACAAGTGCTGGTAGCGGTGCAATTGACCATGTAAACCCTGCGCAAAGCGCAGTTACGGGAAAAAGGCTCCCATGAACCCTCGGGCTCTGGCTTGAAATGCAAGGAATGGGAGACAGCCATTTAAGATCCCGGACCAAACTTCCGATTAGTGTAGTAAGGGGGGTTAAAAATGAAGGCCATAATCGTTTTATTGATTGTGCTCACTTCGGGCATGGGTTGGGCTTTCACTTGGGAAGGCGAATTGGATCCCAATGAGTTTGACAACTGGGAGCTGATTTCCGTCATTCCGAATCCCGGAGGAATCTCTTGGGTGTTGGTCAAGAATCCGGATAAGTCTGCATCCATTGATACGGTTGCTATGCTGGTCGACTTGAACTCGAACCTGCTCGGATATCGTTACTTCAAACACGGCGAACCCTTCGGTTATTTCTTTAATATGGACCAAGAGAAATATGCCCGGCATGACTACACGCCTGACCAGAGAAAAGCCTGTATGCAGTGCCATAGTGACAGACTGATTTCCCGGACTTCTATCTAGCGAAGCTCCGCCTCAAACGGATCCACCCTCCGTAGCGGGCCACTGCGGACACCGTCGGCCATAGCCTATGGCGTCGGACGAGGACGGGCGAGTTGAGAAAAATCATATTCCATTATTTGAGGCAAAGCGAGGTTGGTTTCGTCTAGAGTTATACGGTTGCGCCGCTGGTCCGCCAGACTTATGGCGGGCTGGTTTCGTATGGCGTTGACCGTTACCCGTTTCTAGCCCGCCCTGGCGCTATGATGTTGAACAAGACTACTAAACCTATAAGCCAGGACTGGGCCAGGGCTGCGCAACCGCAACCGTTCTACGATCCCAAGTATCCTTTTCGCCTTAGTGCTATTAAACCAGAAGTTCATTACACTCCTCACATGATAACCCCCGGCTTTGCTCCAAGTTCACCCTCGTCAAAGAGCGATTCGGATTTCTAGCTACAGCAATAATCGAATTATTATATAGACCTCTTTTGTGTTTGGCTCGATGTAAGCTTGACAGACAGCCCCCTTTCTTCTATCCTCCCTCTAGCAGAAACAGCATCTGCGCTTCTTGTTTCCGCACATCGGCTAACTAATTCTAAAACGCGGGGGGAAATAATCATGAAAGGTGTAAAGAGACTTGTGTTTATGGTCGCCTTCATTATTTTTCTGTTTCCGAAGGCTTCTTTGGGTGAAAATCTCAATCTTGAGCTATACGCGAACTCTAATGATATTAGATTCCAAATTGGCTGGGAATTTCAGGCGTTTGATAGCTACCCGGAATTCGGGCTCGGCATCGATTACGGCGATAATTATCTTATCAGCAATATTAGGTTTACCATAAAAGACGAGGTCTTTGCCCCTGGTCTAACGCTCGGCCTGGGGCTCCAAGGCTATGCCGGGGAAGTGGAAATCCATAATAAGGATTTTGATTTGCAAGCGTTATGCTTCGTCGTATTAGGGGAATATGACTTCAGGGAGACTTTCACCAGGTTCCCGGTCAAGGCGGCCGCATCTATCTCTATGGCCCCCGATGCCCTGTCCTTTTCGGATACCAACAGATACTTGGAATTCTCTGCAGGAATCTATGTATACCTTGTCCGAACCGGGGCTCTGGGAGTTGGCTATAGACGTTTCGAGGCTCGCTTTGACCAACCTCCCGGTGAGGTGGAAACGACTGATGACTCGGTATTTATCGGCTTCCGGCTAGGCTTCTGATTACACTACCGACAGCATCCAACAGTCTGCACTATCGGGATGGTCATTATGTCTTTTCTGATGCGACTGGCGGGAGGACGTTGTCTTTTCGTGGCTTAGATGTGGGGGAAACCGCAGCCCTGAGTCTGTCGAAGGGAATGCGGAGGGGGTAAGAATCCCCCGCAGATAAGCCGCTGAAAAGACCAGTCCGGGAGCCTTGGAACAGAAGAAAAGACCTCACGACCATCCTAGATCCTTCTTAGCCATGTCTAATGTACACAATAGAATGCTCTGCTTAATAACTCCTTTCAATGAGGAAGATTCTTCGTGCCAAACACCCCTGTGCTATCCGGCATTTTCCAGCGCGGCAACAGCAGGCAGGGCCTTGCCTTCCATGAGGTCCAGAAAAGCACCACCACCGGTGGAGATATAGGTAATCCTATAGCTCTCACCCGCCCGGTAAATTGCCACGTCCGTTGAACCGCCTCCCGCAATTGTAAGGGCATAAGAATTGGCTATATAGTTGACCATTGCCGAGGTACCCCTGCTGAAAGCGTCCATTTCAAGGACGCCCATAGGCCCATTCCAGATGATGGTTTTGGCACTCGCCAGGACCTCCGAATAAAGCAGAGAGGTAGCCGGACCGATGTCCATGACCAGCCATTCCGGTGGTATCTCCTGGATGGGCGTAATCTTGGTCTCTGCATTGGCATCAAAACGATCGGCCACCACGACATCCACGGGGATATAGAAACCGATGCCCTTCAGGGTAGCCTTTTTCATGAGGGAACGAGCATCCCACAAGAGGCTGTTTTCGACAAACGACCTCCCCACATCATAATCAACACTTTTCAAAAAGGTATTGGCCATTGCACCGCCGATCAAGATTTTGTCCACATGCTGGAGCAGGTTTTCCAGGGCCCCGAGCTTGCTCGATACCTTGGCCCCCCCGATAATGGCTACCAAGGGGCGGGCAGGGTCTTTCAAGGCTTGGGCGAAATAGTTGAGTTCCCGCTGCAAGAGAAAACCTGCGGCGCATACCGGGGCGTACTTGGTGATAGCGACAACGGATGCGTTTTCCCGATGAGCAACGGCAAAGGCATCGTTTACGTAGATATCACACAGGGAAGCCAGTTCTTTTGCAAAGCCGTCATCGTTCTTCTGCTCACCAATATGAAAGCGCAGATTCTCCAGGAGCAGGACATCGCCTTGCTGCATTTTGTCCACCGCGGCCTTGGCCTCTGGGCCAATGCAATCCGGAACAAAATGAACATCCTTTTGCAAGAGGCGGGAAAGACGCTTGGCAACCGGTGCCAGACTGAACTCTGAAACCACCTTCCCTTCAGGCCGGCCCATATGCGATGCAATGATTACCTTTGCATTTTCGTCAAGTGCATAGTTTATGGTGGGAAGAACTGCCCTGATGCGGGAGTCATCGGCTATATTCTTGTTCTCGTCGAGCGGTACGTTCACATCTACTCTGATAAGCACTCTTTTTCCGGCCATTTCCATATCTCTGAGCGTTAGCATATCTCCATTCTCCTGGTCAAGTATTGGGTATCTCGGTCCTGTTCATCTTCTGACGAAGGTTCTTCTCATCCACCAGTATCCCTTGAACCTATGCGCAGAGGCTTCCACGTGCTATCCAGATGCTCTTCATCCAGTCGCGCAATCCACGGCCCTCTCCGTGAAGCCTCCGATGTGCCTGGAAGGTTATCCTCGGCACAGATAAAAAGGTACATAAAGACGTCATACAAGGAAGAAATGGCGCTCATGTCTGACATTGGTCCCCTTCTGTTTGTTGGCAAACCGGAAGCAATAGCATAGTAGGCCATCATGATGCAAATGCCAAAAAGGGCGAGGCAAACAGAGCGTGTGATACTCCTGGGCACCCCGTATGATATCATCACCCTTCCTGTTTCACAACAAAGAAATGGTCGCGGCACAGGGGAACCTCTCCCTAAAATCCCTTCTCCTCCACGATCTGTTGTGCTAACATGATCAGTGGATATTGCATCTTTCCCCTTATCCTTTTGGAAAAAGCAGCCCTTCCATGAAGGGGATTTAGTGGGGCTTTTTACTCTCCTTCGCCAGAAAGCCCCGTCCTTTAGAACGGGGATGAATGGCGAGGAGAGCCCCCCGAAGCTTTAGCGAAGGAGGGCTAACGGCTATGGAGAGTTTCGCCATCCATTATGAGGATGCCCCGCTCTTTAGAGCGGGGAGATTTCACTGTCATCATTTGAGTAACCATTAAAAGGAGTCGAGCCATGCCAACGCTAAAAGGATCAAAAACCGAACACAATCTCCTGGCCGCGTTCGCCGGTGAATCCCAGGCCCGTAACCGATATTCATTCGCTGCCAGCATTGCTAAGAAAGATGGCTTTGAACAAATCAGCGCCATCTTCCTCGAGACCGCCGACAACGAAAGAGAGCACGCCAGACTCTTCTTTAGACAACTTGAAGGTGGCGAGTGCACCATTACGGCGGGCTATCCGGCAGGTGTCATCGGAGATACGCTGGTACAGCTAAAGGCTGCGGCTGCGGGCGAAAAGATGGAGTGGACAACGCTGTACACCGGCTTTGCAGAGGATGCTACACGGGAAGGTTTCAGAGAAGCTGCCCGGATTTTTAATCAGGTTGCAGAGGTCGAACGGTGGCACGAGCAACGCTATAACAAGCTGATCCAGGCAGTCGAAGGTAAAACCGTATTCAAAAGGCCTGAAAAGGTTCTCTGGAAATGCCGGAATTGCGGCCGTGTGGTGGAGTCCACCAACGCCCCGGCTAAGTGCCCGACCTGTGAACACCCTCAGGCGTATTTTGAACTGTTCACAGAGAACTACTAAAGATCACGCCGGTGCCATGTGGACTGGCAATAAAGGCCCGGCACGAAAGGGGGATGGGGGCCGCTCACAAACAGGCATTTTCTATATGAATACGGCTGGTCTGATCAGGCTCAAACCTTTCTCGCGAGAAGGATGGATGACGGTTTTTGGTTTTGCGAAGAACGGGGCCTTTTGACAAGTTGGAGCCGGCTCAAAGCCAGTAGTCTATTCGGTACGTGAAAAGCAATTTCTACTATTCCTTTAGCTCCGCATTATAGTGATGTGCACGCATTCAGCTTGACCTGGCAGTCACGCAGTTTCTGAGGTAAAGCAACAATCAAAAAAGGAGTAATTTATTTTAGATGACAAGGTTGAGGAAGCAATGCTGGCGGTGTAAGTACTTCTCCGACAATCTGCCTGAACATTTCAAGGCCATTGCGAATGCATCAGGTGAGACAAGGAAATCCTGCACACACGGGCAGGATCTTTCCGCACCGCCTCCCTGCCCGCAATTTGTGCCGTTACAGAAGAGTAAAGAAAAGGTTTCCCACTTCTCAAGCGGGGTCTGGGGAGATTGGAAAAAGATGAGTTCTTGAGGAAGCCTCAAAAAGCTGAGGTGCGCCATAAAACAGTTCGCACGCTCGGGAGGGCCGTGGGGTCTTTTCTTCTGTTCCAAGGCTCCCGGACTCGTCTTTTCAGCAGCTTATCTGCGGGGGATTCTTACCCCCTCCGCATTCCCTTCGACAGACTCAGGGCTGCGGTTTCCCCCACATCTAAGCCACGAAAAGACAACGTCCTCCCGCCACTCGCATCAGAAAAGACCCCACGTCCCTCGTACACCATCCTGGATTAGGTCCAATGCAAGCAATACTATGCTCTGCTTAGTAACGCTGAACACGCCCAAAGGGTGCAGTTTTGCGAGTTGGAATGTACGGCCCCTTGTTTTCGCCCGGGTATGTAAAACTTTACCACAAAAGGAAACGCGATTTCCTAAGAACATGGAATGCTTTTACCTATTCCCGCTACGGACTTCGATCAGCTGGCTTAACTATCTGCAATTTCTTACTTTTTTCTAAGACTATATCTTTGCATGGTTTTTGCTAAAGTTAAGAATAGCGGCTGTTTTTTCGGTCGCCACCTTGGCTGAGGATTATTTCGCATGATACTTCATATGGTCTTTGAGTAGGTCGCATGAAACTCAGATAGTTCTTAGCAAGCTCGCATTGCTGAATACTAAAGGCAGGTTTTTAACTACTGTTCCACGCATCTTAAGGAGTATAGAAATAATGGAAATCGGAGATCATGTAACCGTTTACCGAGACCCGGTTACCAAGATAGTGGCGGAAGGTGATGCAACCCTCATCGAGAAACTACCGAGCAATCCCCATCATGTTTCGTATCTAGAGGTCTGGTTTGTAAAAATGGATACTGGGGAAGAAAAAATCTGCTACATATCCAAATAAGGGTAGCATTCAGTTAATGGGCCCCGCCCAGTGGAGCCCCACGCGCAAGAGCGTGGTACCTCCACATTCTTCGGCGGAACCCGCCGAAGCATATCCGCCTTCGTCCCAATAGGACTACGGCGGATTACCCTGCCCAGCATTCATCCACGGGCAAGCCCGTGGCTTTCTGCGTAGGCGGGTAGAGGGGGGATCTCAAACACCACATACAAAACAACTCAATCGCCCGAATCAGAGCTATTCTGAATTTGCTCTCATGCCCCAGACTTCCCTTAAGTCTTGTTTCTTCCCGAAACATTTCCCTTGACCCGCCGCGGCGGCATAACCTATAGTGAAATCCAGTGGAGCCCCACGCGCAAGAGCGTGGTACCTCCACATTCTTCGGCGGAACCCGCCGAAGCATATCCGCCTTCGTCCCAATAGGACTACGGCGGATTACCCTGCCCAGCATTCATCCACGGGCAAGCCCGTGGCTTTCTGCGTAGGCGGGTAAATGACCAGTTTCCACCGAAAACCCCTCGATTGGCTTGAGCTGGATTATGCTCCTGCACCCTCTGGCAGCATATCATGGATGAAGACAAGAAAAAGACCAAAAGGATACGGCAACCGGTTCATGCTGCAGGATGTATCCTTATCATTGCACTGGATTGGCTCTGGTTCCTCGTAGAACTTGCCGGGCCCTTTACTTCACGAGGATTTTGGGCCTCGGCAGCCATAGTAGCCGCCGTATTCGTTACGGGCTTCGTGCCGGTCATGCTTATCCAACGCCTCATCGCTCAAGATGAATGGGGAAGGTCTTTTGTCAAAGGTGCCCTTATGGGGATCGCCCTGTGTATTCCGTACCCTGTAGTTGGGACGTTCGTCGGGGTGATCTTATTGGCAACGGTTCGTTTCTCATGGAAGACGCAAAGTGAGGAACCCGACCAATAAGCAAGTTAATCGTTGCCTGTCTTCAATGACGCGGAATTCGGGCGGCGCGGTAGCCACTTTGCAGGGCATGCCATTCCTTTTCACCCTGTACCGCGCTGCAAAAAAAAGATTTCGATTATTGCCTTAAATCCGCAAAACAGTGATGCGTATTTTTTCTGCTTGACTTGGCAGTATTAAGGGATATGGATGTCTTTTTTTGCACCGAACTAGGCAGGTGCTATAAGCATGCTCATTCCCGATGATCCAGGCGGGCGCCTGCCCCCACCTAAGCCTTCCAGATTTAAAGAAGTGGGAGTCACCTTTAAAACAGCACGCCCCTGGCCCAGACCTGGCTCGATAGGACTTTGTTTAGAGCCACGCATACCCATGAAGTTGCGAAACAGGATTATATTCCCGTGTCGTCGCGCCAGGGCAGGCCGCCTCTATCTGTACCAAAAGCGAGCATAACAGCATGGGCTTCTTCGGTGTCAAAAAAAGATATCCATATCCCTCGGGACAGCGCAGTTACGGAGCTAGGGCAATAATCGAAAAAAAGATTTAATTGCCTAAGATTTCAGTTGCTCATCAACCCATTTAACGTTCTCTTTGATCAACTCCGGTATGGGAAGTTCATAGGGGCACCGCTCCATACATTCCCCGCACTCGGAGCAGTGCCTTGCCTTGTCAATAGCCGCTGCGCCCCACCCTTCACGTATGATACCTTTTCCGAGTCTCCTGACCATAGAACGTATGCCGAGTATAATCTGAATGGGGATATCCTCCGAGCAGGGCTGACAGTAGTCGCAGCGCCTGCAAAAGCTCTTCTCATAGGTCTTGCGGATTTCCTCGATTTCCCTTTCCTCCCCATCGCTTAACTCATAGCCCCCTTGAAAGACCTCCCAATTCTCATCAAAGAGTCGCTTATGTTCAACACCGGCAAGGATCACAATACCTGGTTGAGATAATACATATTTGAGCGCCAGCCTGGCGTTATCAATCACCCCTCCTGAAAAAGGCTTCATGCCAATGACCCCTACCTCTTTTTCAATCGCCTTTGGGATGATCTTTTCACGGGCCAAAGGCTCGAGAAAGCTAAAACAGACCATGATCGTCTCAAAAAGGCCGTCGTCAACAACACGATCGAGAAGGTCAAGACTATGGGTTGTGATTCCAATATGCCGGATCAACCCCTCTTCCTTGGCACGAAGCAACCCGTGATAGGCCCCCGCCGAGGAAATTACCTGTTCATACTCATCTTCGTCCTTCACCAAATGACACTGATAAAGGTCGATACGGTCCCTTTGCAGTTCCTTTAAACTCCGCTCCAAATCAGCTCGAACCCCGTCGCGCGTCTTATTTTGAGACTTGGAGGCGAGGATAACCCCCTTGGACGTCTGAGCCAAGGCCTTGCCAATCCGCCCTTCGCTGGTCGTATAAGCCCGGGAAGTATCGATAAAATCAACCCCGCTTTCCACGGCGTGCAAGACCGTTTCAACGGCCTGACTTTCCTCTACCCTCTGGATCGGGATTCCCCCGAAACCGAGCCTGTTGACCTCAATGCCTGTTTTTCCCAGTACAATACGTTCCATGCCTTCCCCTCTCTTCGAATCATTTCTTCAATGCCAGATTACAAGCGCCATTACCAAGTTAAGGTTCAAGCGATCTTTCCCAGCCTGCAACCGGCTGTATGAAGTACCTTATGGTAAGAGGCTATGTCCAGAGATGACAACAAAAAAGTAACATAGAGGAGATTCCGAGTCTACCGGTAAAGACTCACATATTCGTTGACAAGGCAATCGCATCATTGATAACGTAAACCAAACGTTCGTTTGAACCAAAACGTGGGAACCCATGCCCAGGCCCAAGAATCTGCAAAAAATCCAAGAAATTTACAGGGTTATTGCCCGTCTCTTCGCCTCCAGAGGGTATCATTCGACCTCTATGCGAGAAATTGCTCATGAACTGGGCATGAACAAATCCTCCCTGTATCACTATTTTACGAGCAAAGAGGACATCCTTTTCAAATTGATGAACGATGCTATGGATGACGCCCTTGCAACTCTTCAGGACATCTGCGTTACCGATGTTTCGCCGGAGGAGAAGCTCAAAAAGGTTCTCTCCTTCTATACCCAATACTATGCGGGAGATCAGGAAAGGCTTATCTTGCTCGTCAATGAAATGAACTCCCTCAACGATCAATCCCGCTCCTTACTCATACAGAAACAGAGACACTACGTCCAGCTTATCCAGTCGATTCTGAAAGAACTCGCTGATCACGGCAAAATGAAGCAGATCGATCCAGCTATTGCCACCTTTGCCTTTTTCGGCATGGTCCATTACACGGTCAAGTGGTACCAGAAGGATGGTCCGATCCCTCTGTACCAACTGGCTCAGATGTTCGTAGAAATCTTCAACAAAGGCATCTTGAGGTAATACAGCAACCATGACACCCGCTCGCACATCCTATTGGCATATTGAACCCGTCTGGGTCTTCTACCTCTTGGCAGGCCTCGCCGTAGCGGTCTTTCTGTTTGGCTTCATTACGCATGTGTCGGTGTGGGCAAGGGGGGTGAGGCGCCAAACAATACCCCTTTCGTGGCAGAGCATCTCCAAGGTGTTTTTAGATGGACTGCTGGGCCGACGGATCTTCAGGGGAGACATCGCCGCAGGGACCATGCACCTCCTTATATTGTGGGGTTTCTTGGGCCTTTTTGTCGGAACGGTGCTCATCTCAGCGGACTATTGGCTGTATCACTTTCTGAATGGCCCCGTGTATCTCGTCTACTCCTTGTGTTTGGAGATCGCGGGCCTCATGCTGATGGCCGGCCTCATCTGGGCGCTGATCCGCCGATATCTCCAGCGCGTACCCCGGCTGGAGCGCCGTCTCGAGGATCTGAGTGTGCTGGTTTTCCTCTTGCTTGTCGTTCTTTCAGGGTTCCTCGTTGAGGGCCTGCGCCTGGCCGCTCAAACGCCCCAATGGTCCCGATGGTCGTTTTCCGGCCATTGGCTGAGCCTGCTGTGGGCTCAGCCCCAGGCAGCCCTTGCTGCCTATCCGTATCTGTGGTGGGTCCACGCCGTGCTGAGTTTGGGCTTCATAGCTTACATCCCGTATTGCAAGCTCTTTCATATGCTGGCAGCACCGACCAGCATCTATCTGGAGAACCAACCACTCCAGGCAGTCCCCATTGAATCGCGCAATCCCGGGGAAGAGGTTTTCTCATACCGGGATGTGATCTTCTTTGACGCCTGTACCCGGTGTGGTCGCTGTGTAGAGGTATGTCCATCCACGGGAGCGAGAGAACCCTTTTCTCCCCGGGATTTCATCGTCTGGGCCAGGGAGAATCTCCTAAGGAAGCATCATCCCTTCAACCGGTTGACCTGGTTTCCGAACCTGACAAACCGCAGACATGCCTCCGGGCAGGGGTTTTCGGCTGAGAAGATCTGGCACTGTACCACCTGTCGGGCCTGCCTCGAGGTATGCCCCGTGTATGTGGCAACACCGGATGCCGTTCGTGATGCCAGAACCGCGGTCATCGAAGACGGTATTGAGGTGCCTTCGCTGCTCACCCAAAGCCTCAAGAACCTCTATAAATACAATAATCCCTGGGAGGCTACGAAAAAGAAGCGGGCCCAGTGGTCAGGGGATCTGGAAATAGAGGATATCAGCACCGGCCAAGGAGCATCGGCCTTGTGTTATTTCGTGGGATGCACCACCGCCATGGATATACGAGCCCAGAAACTGGCCCAATCATTTTCCAGGATCCTGATGCATGCCAACATCCCCTTTGGCACGTTGGGAAACAAGGAACCCTGCTGCGGCGATATCGCCCGTCGCGCCGGAGAGGATGGGCTCTTTGAAAAACAGATGGGGGACTGTACAGAACTCTTTGACCGCTATGGTATTCGTGAGCTCGTCACCTCATCCCCCCACTGCTTCCATACCTTTCGAAATGAATACCCAGCGTTTCAGGCGTTACTGCCCCCTGAAGAACGGGTGGCGTTTCGAGTTCAGCACTACTCCCAGCTCCTGAAAGACCTGGTCAGATCGGGAAGACTCGGCTTTGACAAACCCCTCTCCGTAACCGTGACCTTTCACGACCCCTGTTATCTGGGTCGTCACAACCGCGTTTTCGATGCCCCCCGAGAGGTCATCGCCGCCATCCCCGGCGTTCGCCTGGTGGAGATGGAGCATACCAGGGCCGACAGCCTGTGCTGCGGAGGAGGGGGAGGCAGGATGTGGCAGGATGAGCTCGATAGTGATGTCAAGATGTCGGATATCAGAATCAGGGAGGCGGCGGCCACCGGGGCGGAGATTGTTGTCACCGCCTGCCCCCTGTGCCTGATCATGCTTGAAGATGCCCGAAAAACCACCGGTCTGGAGGACTCGTTGCGGGTGCTGGATTTAAATGAGTTGGTCGTCCTGGCACTCGGCCTACAGGGCGCATAGAGAAGCGAACAAGCAGGGAGCAGTTCATAGAAGACGAGGTATCTGAGGGCTACGGCTTTACCGTAGCCCGAATGACGCTGTTGTTCGTTGCATCGACACTGCGGTGGTAAGACTATCTTAAAAGCGCTTGACTATGGAGTTTCGATCTCATAGTAACTGGCATGGGAGGTGAAAGCCATGGATATTGTGGTGTGTGTAAAACAGGTACCTGAGGTTACCGATGCCGAACTTGAGGTGACCAAGGATGGAACAGAGATCATCAAAGAAGACCTGGAGTTTGACATCAACGAATGGGACAATTACGCAGTTGAGGAGGCTGTCCGTATCAAAGAAGCACAGGGCGGAACGGTGACCGTGGTCACCCTCGGAGACGAGGAATGCGAGGATGTCTTGAGAACGGCCTTGGCCATGGGAGCGGATAAGGCCATCCGCATCGAGCAGGAAGGCTTTGAGTTCTCCGACGCAGCGGGCATTGCACAGGGTCTCTACCGTGCTGTCCGTGACTTGCCCTTCGATCTCCTGTTAACGGGGGTTCAGAGTTCCGATGATGGGTGGAGCCAGGTAGGTCTTATCCTGGCTGAATTGTTGGGGCTTCCCTATGCTGCCTTAGTGGTGAGCGTTGAGATTGGTGACGGCACGATTATCGTTCATCGAGAATTGGAGTCCAATACCCGGGAAAGGGTGGAACTGCCGTTGCCGGCAGCCCTCACGATCCAAACGGGGATCAATAACCCCCGGTATGTATCCATCATGGGAATCCAGAAGGTCAGGCGAATCGAGATAACGGAAACCGATTCAGAGGGGTTGGGACTCTCTGAAGAGGATATCGGTTCACAAGGCTCCAGCGTTGCCTCGCAGAAATTTTCCATTCCGCCGGTAGGCGAAGGCGCCGAAATCCTGACCGGAAGCCTTGATGAGATCTGTGAAAAGACGGCTCAAATTGTCCGCGATAAGGGAGGTGTGGTCTAAATGGACGAAATCTTAGTACTCGCTGAACACCGAAACGGGGAGCTTCGAGATATCACCTTTGAATTGTTCACCGCTGCCAATGCTCTGAGCACAGTACACGACCTCGCCGTGACGGGCCTCCTATTGGTTCATGAGGCATCTTCCCTCGCAGGGACACTGCAGGGTGCATGCGATACGGTCCTGTTGATGGAAGATCCGGAACTCGCTCAATACAGCGCCGAGCACTATCTTGCTGTCATGGAAAGGCTCCTGGGAGAGCGAAAACCCGTACTGACCCTGATCGGCCATACAGCAGCAGGTATGGATCTCGCCCCTGCTCTGGCCACCCGCCTTTCTCTGCCCCTGGTAACCGATTGCGTGGAGGTATCCCTAGAGGGCGGCGGGCTTGCGGTTTTGAGGCAAATCTATGGTGGCAAGATCAATGCCCATTTGTCCATGAAACCGGCAGAAAGCTATCTGCTCACGCTCAGACCGGGCACCTTCGACGGGGAGGCTGACCAGGGCAAGTCAGGCGGTGTGGAGACCATTTCTGCCCCCCCATGGACGGGGCTCAAGGGCCGCCGCTTTCTGGGCTACGCTGAGGCCGAACTTGAGGATGTGGACATTGCCGCCGCCAATATCCTGGTATCCGTCGGCCGCGGTATCGGGAAGGCAGAGAATATCCCGGCCGCCCAGGAGTTTGCCGATGCTATCGGTGCAACACTCTCCTGCTCTCGGCCCGTTGCCGATGAGCAATGGCTTCCCAAAAGCAGGCAGGTTGGAACATCGGGCAAGACCGTGAGGCCGAAGATCTATATCGCTTTGGGCATCAGCGGCGCATATCAGCACCAGGCAGGGATGAAAAATGCCGATACCATCATTGCCGTTAATAAAGACCCTATGGCGCCTATCTTTACTGTTGCCCACTACGGCATCGTAGAGGACCTGTTCAAGGTGCTGCCTGTGTTGACAGAGAAATTTGGCAAAAAATAGTCGGGCCTTCAGCTATAACGGATTGGTATCCTTCAAAAGTTGACGCCCAATTGCACTTTAGGCCGTATGATAAAAATTCAATAACACTTTAGCTCTTTGAAATTAATCTTAACCCGAGCATGGAGATGTCTTTTTTTGACTCTGTCCCTGGCCCAGACCTGGCTCATAAGGCATGAGTAAGGAGAACTGAGATGTGAGATACTCTCGTATCCATACAACACTCCGGAAGCTGCGCGCCAGGGCAGGCCTCCCATCGTTCAGAGGAGTGGGCGTTTCAAAACGGCGCACACAGGCTGCTACCTTAGTGCTAAGGCTTATGGGGCGGTGCGTCGGTTTGAAACGGCCCTGTACGGGGCCTTGTTAAGAGGGCAGAGCAAAAAAAGACATCTCCATGCTCGGTCTCCTGGGTTCCGTTCCCAATAGCCACTGGGCATTAGCAAATGGACAGGAGCGCTACCTTTTCAAAGAGCTAAAGTGTTACAAAATTCAATGATATTTCTGGCCGATTGCTTTAAGGACTTCCAATTTCAGGAGTAGATTATGGTTTTTGCACTGACAAAAGAACAACGGGATATTGTGAGGGCTGCTCGAAAATTCGCTCAGGGAGAATTCCCGGACAGGGCCCTGGAATTTGATCGCGAAGAGACATTCGATTTAAACTTGTGGAGAAGGGCCTGTGAACTCGGCTTCGTGGGTGTGTTCATAGATCAAGCCTATGGTGGGGCAGGCATGGGCTTCATGGAGCACTGTCTTATCACCGAGGAATTCTGGGCTGCTGATCCCGGAATAGGCCAGGCCATTGTCTCCTGCTCGTTTGGCTCCGAACTCCTGCTCCTGTTCGGGTCCGAAGATCAGAAGCGGCGCATATTACCGCAGATACCTGCCGGAGAAGCGATTATCTCTACCGCCATAACGGAGTCCGATGCGGGCTCCGATGTGACGAGCGCTACCACGGCTGCCCTTAGAGAGGGAGATGAATTCGTCATTAACGGCGGCAAGATGTTCACCACTAACGGTAATACCGCCACATATATCCTGGTCTTCTGCAGGACAGACCCCCACAACCCCTCCCGCCATAAACGTCACAGCTTCTTCCTGGTTCCGAGAGACACACCCGGATTCAAATCGAAAAAGATCTATGGCAAAATGGGCATCCGGGCTTCGGATACGGCCGAGATTTCCTTCAACAACGTCCGCGTGCCAGCCACTAATCTGGTTGGCAAGCAAGGAGCAGGATTCAGTCAGCTGATGGCCTTCTTCGACCGGACGAGACTCCACATTTGTGCACAGGCTGTGGGCTTGGCCAGTGCTGCATTGGAAGAATCCATCCGTCACACAAAGGACCGCCGGCAGTTCGGTGCGCCCCTGGCCTCCTTTCAGGTAACACAATTCAAGATCGCCGAGATGGCAACCCGAATCAGGGCCGCGAAGAATCTTTACTACGAGGCCGCTTCCTCAGTGGACGAGGGCAAGGTGGATCCGGCCCTGATTGCCATGGCAAAATGGTTTTCCGCCGAGGTCGCTCTGTACTGCGCCGACGAGGCCGTTCAGATGCACGGTGGCTACGGATACATCGATGAATACAAGGTGAATCGCCTTTACCGTGCAGCCAAGATCCTGGATATCTATGAGGGAACCAAGGAGATGGAAAAAACCATTATCGCCAGGTCACTCCTCCGCTAAGGCTCTAGGGAAGGGACAGCCGGTATCATCTTCCCGCACTCGTTTTTGCAACCACAATACTGATGGTTTCGTAAAAAGTCGACATTGGTGTCATTGCGAGCGAAGCGAAGCCGTTCGGCCTCGAGCTCACAGCCGAGAGGCAATCTCCTTTAATGTAAGTAGTTGAATTTACGAGATTGCTTCGTCGCTCCGCTCCTCGCAATGACAGGTTAAAAGACTTTTTACGAGTTCATCAATACTGAGCACACAAAAAGGCACTTAGAGACAAATAAGAAGTTGAAATCCAGCAATTTTTCTGTTAGAAATACCACTTATGTTTTTTTCAAGACAAATTCTACGTGAGGGGGACAGAAGTTAATGGGTGAACCAACAGAAGAAATCAGAGAAGAAGTCAAGGATGTAATGGATAAAGACGTCGCCCTAGAGACCGAAAAGCCGGGCGAAGTGGAGGGCGATGCTCCTGAAGAGGTCATTCCCGCAAAACAAGACTCAACAGAAATGAGCATGGAGGAGATGTATGAGCGGAGCCTGAGGCAAATCAACGAAGGGGAACTGATCACAGGAGAGATTATCAAGATCGAGGAAGACTTCGTCTTGGTCGATATCGGCTATAAATCTGAAGGTGGTATCCCCATTAGCGAATTCAGAGACTCCCACGGAAACATTACGGCCACGGTAGGAGATAAGGTAGACGTTGTGCTGGAGAAAAAGGAGAACGAGGATGGCCGTGTAATGCTTTCCATGGAACGGGCCAAGAAGATAAAGGTGTGGGACCGCGTCCGGGATGTGTACAATACCGACGGTATTATTCAGGGAAGGGTGACATCAAAGGTGAAAGGGGGTCTGTCTGTAGATATCGGGCTCCCGGCATTCTTGCCTGGCTCTCAGATTGACCTTCACCCCATCAGGAATCTTGATGCCCTTGTCGGCCAGGTAATGGATCTGAAAATCCTCAAGTATAACAAGAAACGCAATAATATCATTATATCGCGGAGGGCAATTCTCGAGGCCGAGCGATTGAAAGAAAAGGCCAAGACCCTTGCTATCATTGAGGAGGGAGCCGTCTTAGAGGGAACGGTCAAGAACATTACCGACTATGGGCTTTTTGTGGACCTTGGCGGCATAGATGGGCTTCTGCACATAACTGACATGTCCTGGGGCAGGGTCGCCCATCCCTCTGCCATGCACAAGATCGGGGACCAGATAAGCGTTAAGGTCATCCACTTTGACAGGGAACGGGAGCGGGTTTCCTTAGGACTCAAACAACTGAAGCCTGACCCCTGGGTCGACGCGGCTAACAGATTCCCTGTCGGCACAAAAATCACCGGCAAGGCGGTCAATCTTACTGATTACGGTGCATTCGTAGAGATAGAAGAGGGTATAGAAGGGTTGATCCATATCTCAGAAATGTCCTGGACGAGGAAGGTCAAACATCCCTCCCAGATTGTAAGTGTTGGGGACGTTGTGGAGGTAATAGTACTCAACCTGGACACCGAGAACAAAAAGGTCTCACTGGGAATGAAACAGGTTAAGCCGAATCCGTGGGATCTCATTGCCGAGAAATACCCCGTGGGCACCATTATCGAAGGTCGCATCAAAAACATTACCGATTTTGGGATATTTATCGGTATTGACGACGACATCGATGGGCTTGTTCATATCTCCGATGTCTCTTGGACCAAGAAGATCAAGCATCCCGCCGAACAATACAAAAAGGGCGACGAGGTGCAGGCGAAGGTTCTTTCCATCTCAAAGGAACATGAGCGTTTCTCCCTGGGCATAAAGCAATTGACCAAAGACCCTTGGGAAGACATCCCGTACAAATACAAGGTGGGCACCAAGGTCACCGGAAAGGTGACCAACATTACCGATTTTGGCGTATTCGTGGAACTGGAAGAAGGAATAGAGGGTCTCATTCACTCCTCCGAGATCAGCAGGGGAAAATCCAAATCGTCCCTTGGCAAGTTCCAGATCGACGATGTTATTCAAGCCCTCGTGGTAAACGTTTCCAGAGAGGACAAGAAAATCGGCCTGTCAATACGAAAGCTCCAGGAAAAGGAATTCAAAGATATCTATGACACTTACAAGGATAAAGACAAAGAGGCACCCTCTGCCTTCGGAATGCTTATTAAAGAGAAGATGGAGGAGGCTCATGCCAACCTCTCCGTACAACAAGGTGAAGACGGTGCAGACGAGCAAGCTTCATCAGTAATGGCTGCGGATGATGCATCGGCGGAAGAGCTCACCTCTCCCGAAGCAAAGGAAACTGCAGCAGAAGAATCACCTGTGGAGGAAGCCGAATCTCCGGAGGAAGAGGCGGTACTAGAAGAACCGGAATCACCGGAGGAAGAGGCATCGGCACAAGAGCCGGAATCTCCCGAGGAAGGCACAACTGTTGGGCAAGCCGAATCCTTGGAACAAGACGCATCAGCCGATGCAGAAACCGAGTCCCCGGAAGAAAAGCCAATAGTAGAAGAACCCGAATCTTCTGAAGAAGAAGCGGCGGTGGAAAAACCGGAATCTACCGAGGAAGAACCTGCTAAAGAAGGGGAACCCTCGTAGCATACAGTCGCCGGCTGAAAACTCGAATATCTAAGCACGAAATCTAGATCTGGGCCAGGGATTTCCCCTGACCGGCACAGTCAATTGGGTTCGCATCCCGCTTTGTTGGGTGATTTGATGAGATTAATCATTCAGGGCTCCGTAACGCCTTTGCAGATACCTGTTTTGGACCCTCAACCTCTCCCCGCTTAAGGCAAAGATAAGACTTCATGGCCAAGGCTAAGCGTCCTATCACAGTAGTCCTTATTATACTTGGCGTAGCCATCCTCTTTTTTGGGACCCTCATGGCTATCGTCCTCTCCTTCTCCGGCTATAGCCCTTCCCTATCATTCACTAATAAGATAGGCGTGGTTCCCATTAACGGGATCATTCGGGATGCAGATACCATTATCGAACAAATGATAGCCTTTCGTAATGACAGGCAGATTAAGGCAATAATCCTCAGGATTGATTCCCCTGGTGGCGGCGTGGGCCCGTCCCAGGAGATATACAGCGAGACCAGGAGAACATCAAGGAAGAAGAAGGTGGTTGCCTCGCTCGGATCCGTTGCTGCATCCGGGGGTTACTACATCGCATCTGCGGCCGATTCCATAGTTGCCAACCCGGGAACCCTTACCGGTAGTATCGGTGTGCTCATGGAGTTCGTGCGGGTCGAGGAGTTGCTCAAGAAAATCGGGGTTGAGATGGAGGTTATCAAAAGCGGTGAGTTCAAGGATATCGGTTCACCCAACAGAAAGATGACCCCTAAAGAGAAGGAGATCCTTTTGAGCCTTTTGGAAGACATCCGCAACCAGTTCGTGACCGCCGTCTCTCAAGGACGGAACATGCCCGAAGAGAAGGTGCTGGAGTTGGCCGACGGCAGAATATTTTCAGGCAGGCAGGCCAAGGGCCTTGGCCTCGTTGATTCGCTCGGCAATTTCCGCGATGCTGTTAGCGTAGCCAAGAGACTGGCTCACATCAAGGGAGAAGTAAAACTCGTTTATCCGCAGAAGAGGAGAAGGTCGTTCCTGTGGGATCTACTGTTCCGGGACTTGATGGAGGCAGTGCTTGACAGAATCGACCGACCCTCCGGGTTTCTGGATTATCGCTGGAACGGAAACCCGGACCTATCCGGCTAAAGAAAATTAATCCCCCCTTTTCCTTCCCTTATTACCTCGGGATTATCATCTACCAAAGAGATCACCGTGGAAGGTTCGTAAGAGATAACCCCACCGTCAATAACCATTTCGACGAGAGAAGCATACTCATCATGGATTATGGAGGGATCGTTTGAGTTAATACTCGTGCTAATAATGGGACGCCCTAAACGCTTAACAATTGAAAGGCAGATCTTGTTATTGGGCACCCGAATGCCTACGGTTTTTCTGCTCGCGAGCATAAGCTTGGGCACCAGTCTGGTTCCCTCCAGCACGAACGTATAGGGACCGGGCAGGGTTCTCTTCATGATTCGGTACGCATTGTTCGAGACCTGGGCATACAGGCTGATATCCTTCAAGTCGGCACAAATAAACGAAAACGGCTTTGACAGAGGTCTTTTTTTCAACTGATATACGCGGCGGATGGATTTCTTATTGAATAGATCGCACCCGATGCCGTAAAAGGTGTCCGTCGGGTAGACGATGACACCGCCCTGGTCCAAAACCTCAACAACCTTGCTTATGAGCCTCTTCTGGGGATTATCCGGATTGATAGATAAAAGCATACGTCTCTCCTTCTTTGTAGACATAGCGGTCTTCAAGGAAAACCAAAACCGTCAACTCCAAAACAGTCTTTTGGAACTCGAATCCATGTGGAGCCCCACGCGCAAGCGGGTGACACCTCCACATTCTTCGGCGGAACCCGCCGAAGCATATCCGCCTTCGTCCCAATAGGACTACGGCGGATTACCCTGCCTAGCATTCATCCACGGGCAAGCGCGTGGCTTTCTGCGTAGGCGGGTAACCATGTACCGGCTTGTCAATTTTGTTGCCATCTGCGAGCCATAATTATATATTTAGTCCGCCAAAGCACTTTTGTCTAGATGGTTTCAACGGAATATGCTCTGCCGAAAACAGGAGTCCCTTAGAACGGTAAACCTCAAAGACGGATAACATGATTTCTCTATTTGCCTTTTTTCTGGGTGCCATAATCGGAAGCTTTCTCAATGTCTGCATCTATAGATTACCAAAGAAGGCATCAATTGTAACGCCTGGCTCTCATTGCCCCCACTGCAGTAAAAAGATACGCTTTTATGACAATATCCCCATAGTAAGCTACCTTGTCCTGATGGGAAAATGCAGGCACTGCAAGGGGCCCATCTCGCCCCGCTATCCCGTCGTTGAAGGCTTATTCGGATTGCTCACCCTTGCCCTTTTTCTCAAGCATGGCCCAACCGTACCCTTTATTCTGCTCTTGGCCTTTACGGCTACTTTGATTATTATTACATTCATTGACCTCGATTATCAAATCATACCTGATAGTCTTTCCATCCCGGGCATCTTCGTGGGAATCGCTGCTTCCTTTTTCATCCCACTCCTTTCATGGCCCGAATCGGTGATCGGTGCATTGGTTGGAGGGGGTTTTTTATTGCTGGTGGCTGCAGGTTACAAATGGATCACAGGCCGGGAGGGTATGGGAGGCGGCGACGTCAAACTCCTTGCAATGTTGGGGGCATGGCTGGGATGGAAGGCCATACCGTTTATACTCTTTTCAAGCAGCTTGATCGGGGTTTTCATCGGCGGCGGGATTGGCTTGCTTCAAAAGACGGGGCTCAAATCCAAGATACCTTTTGGCCCTTTTCTTGCTCTTTCTGCCATCATCTACATGTTCTTCGGGCCCGAGTTAATAGACTGGTATTTGCACCTTCGATGACATGCTGCCCGCACAATCTCTAATAGCATGCATCTTCAATGGCTCATATACTATTATCGTAATACCGCCGAACGACTCCGAACCCTTTCTTCTAGCAGGGTGAATATCTCAAAAAACCGTCCATGACTCCCGTTGCAGGCATTTAAATTGCAATAGAATTTCGATGAACCACCCTGCAGCAAGCTGCAGGCTATCCAATTTCAAAGTCCCCTCCCTGAATGGGAGGGGATAAAGGGGAGGGTGACCAAACATTTTATCACCCCCACCTATCCTCCCCCATCAAGGGGGAGGCACTCTGTGGTAACCCTGCAGCAAGACTTCGGCGAGCTCAGTCGAGCCGCTGCAGGGAATTATCAAGTTAAAGCCGAGAAAGGAGGCTGTGCCTCAGTGAACCTATCTGCCTATAGCTTAAAGACGGGAATCTTTGCGACCCTAGTCTTTGTCCTTGTACTGGCCATGCTGTTGTTGGACATTGTGATGATAAAAATGGCCGAACAGGACATGATAAATGCAGAAAAGAAAAAAGGCATACTCCTCTTGCGCTCGGTCGAACAAACGCTTACAAGTGCCTATGAGGGTGACACAGAACCTGATATGAATACATCATCTCCTTTCTTCCGGGGCCTCCCCCAAGTACTCGACAAAACCGACCTTTCTGCGCTCCTCATAGTCGGTGTATCCGGCACCCCTGTATTTGAAACGCCAATGGGCAAAGCAGACAAAAGGGCATTATCGGTACTCGCCATGCAGTCGATTAACATGGGCAAGGATGTGAGCGACCTTTCCACCTGGGGAGTCTTACCGTTCCTCCCCTTGAAGAGAGGATACCTGGTTTTGGCCACCCCCATACGGTATCAAAAGCGCATTATCGGTGCGGCATCCCTTCAGATACCCTTGGGCGGAATGTACAGCACCATACGGGGGTCACAAAAGATAGTTCTCTTTTACATCCTCTTGAATACCTTGTTTCTTGCGCTCTTTGGTTTCTACCTCCTCTACCGGAGCGTCATACGCCCCATCAACCGCCTGGTCAGAAGGGCCGAGGAATTCAAAGAGGGCGAGACCTTTTTGCTTTCTTCCGGTACGAGCCACAACGAATTTGGCAAGCTCTCACAGGCACTGAATATGACCTTGCGTGGCCTGGAAGACAGCAAGGCCGAGCTACGAGAGAGCATCGATTCACTTGAAAAAACGAATCAAGAACTCACACAGGCCCAGGAAGAGATAATCAGATCGGAAAAACTGGCCTCAATCGGCAGACTGGCCTCTGGTGTGGCCCACGAGATTGGAAACCCCATCGGCATAGTCCTCGGCTATTTGGACCTGCTTAAGGGCAACGACCTTGAGAACGAGGAACGGCAGGATTTCATTGACCGGATTGAAAAGGAGATCGACAGGATAAACAAGACTATCAGGAACCTCCTCGACTTTTCCAGACCCTCAAAAGGGGAGGTAAAGATGATTTCCGTTCACAAGATCATCGCTGATATGATGGATATGCTAAAGCCCCAGCCTATGATGACCGATATTAACGTTGTTGTGGATCACCGAGCCGTTCAGGACACCGTTCTGGCCGACCCCGACAAGCTGAAACAGGTGTTCCTTAATATCGTTATGAATGCGGTAGATGCCATGGCTACCAACCCGCCTCCCGGGGATTCGGACGGCAAACACCTATCAATTACAACGAGCCTGGTTCGGGAGAACCGGTCACAGGGCAGTGGCACCACGGCCAGGGTTCATGTTGATTGTACCGACAATGGGCCAGGGATTCCCGCTGAAGATCTGAGCAGGATCTTCGATCCGTTTTATACCACAAAGGAGCCTGGCAAGGGAACAGGGCTCGGTCTTTCCGTGAGCCTGCGAATGATTGCGGATATGGGGGGAGATATAAAGGTTAACAGTGAATTGGGGAAAGGAACAACCTTGACCGTTATTCTGCCCCTGCATGAGTGAGCCAGGTGGAGCTTCGGCTCGCATTGGCAAACCATAGATGCAATGAAAAAATCCGAAATTCGAATACCCGCCTGCCTGGCCTGAGCTATCCAATAATTGCAAGGGATATCGGACAGGCCACTGCGAACCAGTTGCTAGTGCAAGACACAAGCACACAGGTGGCGGGCAGGTCGAAATCCCTGGCCCAGACCTGGATTGCAGGTCAGGAGGATATTCACGACAGTTGCGAAATGCCATATCGACCGCACTGTGTTCGACCAACCTCGCGCCAGGGCAGGCCGAAATAATTTTCTAATGACCAAAATTCCAATGCTCCAAACGAAAAGAGCTTTGCCAAGAGCTACTCAGCTTCGGGTTGTTTTGAATTTTGAACATTAGAATTTCGATATTGTTTCGAATTTAGGATTTAGGGTTTCGAATTTCAAACTCCTGATAGAGTCACGATTTGATTTCAACTCACAACTGACAACCAACAACGGACAGAACGAGACATACCATGACAAAAAAACGGATTCTCATTATTGAAGACGAAGCCAACATGAGACACATGCTCGAGGTCCTCCTGAAAAAATCCGATTATGGGGTCACGTCAGCAGCCGACGGTCAAGAAGGCCTCGAGGCAGTGGAGCGAGGGCGGTATCATTTTATCCTGTGCGACATTAAGATGCCCAGAATGGACGGCATGGCATTTCTCACATCAGCGGCTGAAAGTCTCCGAGATACCCCCGTTATCATGATGTCGGCTTACGGAACCGTAGATACGGCCATTGAGGCAATGAAGCTCGGGGCCTATGATTACATAAGCAAACCATTCAAACCCGATGAGGTCCTGTTAACCCTGAAAAAGGCGGAAGAACGGGAGAGACTGAAAAGCGAGAACCTCAAATTAAAGGATCAGATCCAGAGGATCGAGCAGAGTTATACCTTCAGCAACATAGTGGCCAAGAGCAAGGCGATGCAGTCGGTGTTCGATCTCATCAAAAAGGTGGCCGACTATCATACTACCGTCCTCGTCCAGGGAGAGAGCGGTACAGGAAAAGAGCTGGTTGCCCGGGCAATCCATTTTAACGGTTCACGGCGCAACGGGCCGCTGGTGTCCATCAACTGCGGCGGTATACCCGAAACGCTCCTTGAAAGCGAAATGTTCGGTTACAAGAAGGGGGCCTTCACCGATGCCTGGCAGGATAAGAAGGGTCACTTCGAGGTGGCCGACAAGGGCACTATCTTTCTGGATGAGATCGGGGAGCTCGCCCCTTCGTTGCAGATTAAACTCTTACGGGTTCTCCAGGAAGAGGAAATAACTCCTCTCGGGTCTACGGCTACCAAAAAGGTGGATGTAAGGGTGATCGCAGCCACGGCCAAGGATCTGGCACAGGAAATAAAAAGTGGTCTCTTCAGAGAAGATCTGTACTACCGGATAAACGTGGTAACCATATATCTGCCCCCTCTGCGGGAAAGGCGTGAGGATATACCCATGCTCGCCGATCACTTTATCAAGCATTTCAACGGCAAGCTCAAAAAGAACATCAAAGGGGTGTCATCAGAGGTGATGGAACAGTTCATGATACACCGGTGGCCCGGAAATGTGAGGGAGCTTGAGAATGTTATCGAGAGGGCACTCATACTTGCCCCCGGAAACGTGCTGGAAATGGCCGATCTTCCCCCCGACCTCAAGGCTGCCCGTTTTCCGACCGGCGGTCTCACCCGCGAAGGCATATCCTCCATAAAGGTGGCCACCCGCATGATTGAAAAGACCCTCATCGAGCGGGCCTTGACCAAGACCGGGGGCAACAAATCGCAGGCCTCCAGGATGCTGGAAATCAGCAGGCCCATACTTCTGGCAAAGATCAAAGAGTACGAATTGGGCTAGCCCTAATGGAATCACTCACTGCCTCACAGGGAAAGGCGAATGTGATTAGCTCTTATCCGCAAGAACAGGGACCTCAGAACGGGGGAGGACTTCCTCGATGAAAAACCTGATCCTCCTCCTCGGTGTCGGCTTCGGCGGTGTCATCTTGATTCTCTCGTTGAAGTTCATCCAGTCTCTGCTCGCCTACCGCAGCCGGCCTTTACCCTTCAACGGCGAATTTGCCGTTCCAGCAAAAGGGGTAGACGCAGCTAACCACGAAAGAAGACAGCATACAAGGGCCCGTATCCGCTTGCCCGTCACCATTGAGACCACTGAAGGCACCATAACCGCAGAGACACGAGATATATCCGTTGGCGGCGCGTTCATCTGTTGCGCTCACCCCCTCCCGCTCAGGGAGAAGTTTCCCCTCGCCCTTACCCTGCCCCATGGAGGCTCCCTGGCCCTGTTCGCGGAGGTGGTCTGGTCAAATACCAACATTCCTCATGAGCAGATCGTAAACCGGGGGATGGGAGTTCGATTCCTCCTCATCACCAAGGCTGACCGAATGATCCTTAACGACCTGGTTTTCGACCAAATGGGGACCGGCGACAGTCTGCGTGGGTCTTGAGTTTTTGTCTCTCGCCCGCACTCCTGTGGGCAGGAGCGCTCGAGCCCGCAGAGGCCTCTGAGAAACACAACTACGGAATGATTGCTTACCGTTTTATGGGAGAAGGTTTTTAAGGAAAAAAGAATGCATTCTTTTTTCCTTTTAAAACCTTTTCCATACACAATCCCGCGTAGCGTGATTGCACGCCCCTATAGGGGCAAGGTAAGCAATCTCTTGTGTATCATGAGAGAATCTTGATTCTCTGAGTGCTCTGAGTGCTCCGTGAGAGATCAAAGACGCTTTCAGGGTCAAGAGCAAGCCACCCTTTTTAGCTGTGGTTGTTGACTTGGTGAATACGAGGAAGAGGCCCGATCAAAGCATTCATGAGGGTGGAGCCCCACGCGCAAGCGCGTGGTACCTCCACATTCTTCGGCGGAACCCGCCGAAGCATATCCGCCTTCGTCCCAATAGGACTACGGCGGATTACCCTGCCTAGCATTCATCCACGGACAGGCCCGCGGCTTTCTGCGTAGGCGGGTAAATCCAGGTAAAATTGTCAGATTATTTTACAGTAGATAGATGATTTTACAGCTCTCCCCCGCGAGCCGCTTGCGGCGAACGCCATACCACAAAACCAATTTCCTGCTTAAAACCAGGAACATAGGCCGCTCGCGATCGCTGGACCCACCTCAAAGCTGTTTGGCATCAGTTTTGCTATATGAAGGGTGGGCTCTTTGGAGTTGGCGTGGGCAAAGCGGTGGATCTTGCGCCGCTGAACTCATTGAGCCATACCCGTATTCCGAGGTTCTAACAATGAGGTAGACATCGAGGTTCCCTAAGTCCTTCGATTCATTAATTCGATAACGAATTAATTTACTCAGGACTTAGTGCTGAGTGAGCTTTTCCTTCAGTTCCATTCGACAAAATACGTGACTGTATTTGCGAATCGAAGCACTAAGCCATTGTATCGAAAGATCCAGTTTTCCGGACATCCTTATTCCACTACGGAGGTATGATAACCATGAGCGGTAAACTCAGAATCTTATTGGTTCCTGCACTCATACTGTGCTTCATCCTTTCGCTCCCCCAGTCAGCCCGGGCGGAGACCAGAAACTACCAGGTCTCAACCAGCTATGACGACGCAGAGGAAAAGTATTATCCGGGCGACAGCAGCAACGGAGACGTGAGCAGAAGCTCGGATCTGGACATCGGTTGGGATGACAGTGATTCATACTACTATATCGTCGGCGTCCGGTTTCGCACTATAGACGTACCTCAGGGCGCAACCATCACCAATGCCTACCTCACCTTCTATCCCGACGACGACCATGGTGATGGCTGTATGGCCACTATTCGTGGACAGAATAGCGATGACACCCTTGAGTTCTCAAGTTCCGATTTTAACATCACGAGCAGGCCCCATACCACTGCCTCGGTAGCGTGGGATCTGGACGCGTGGAGCAGTAGCGACGTTACCAATCATACACCCAAGCCCACCCCGGATATCAAGACCATCGTCCAGGAGATCGTAAACCGGGGGGGCTGGTCATCGGGGCACAGCATGGTCTTCATGGTCTATGACTATTACGGCTACAATAACGGCGAAGACTACCAGGAGGCCGAGTCCTACGATACCAGCACAACCTATGCGCCAAAATTACATATCGAGTTTACCGCAGGAGCCCAGTACACCATTACCGCCATGTCAGGCCCCGGCGGGAGCATCTCGCCCTCGGGGGCCGTGACCGTGGCTGGCGGCACCAACCAGCCCTTTACTATTACCCCCGATGCGGGCTATGTGATCAGCGACGTGCAGGTGGATGGTTTAACCGTAGGGGCGGTACCTACCTATACCTTTACCAACGTCACCGCCAACCACGATATCGTGGCCTCTTTCAGTGCGGTTCCCACCCATACCATCACGGCTACCGCCGGGGTGGGCGGGAGCATCGCCCCCTCAGGGGTCGTAATTGTTAACGAGGGCAATGACCGGGGCTTCACCATCACCGCTGATACGGGCTATGTCATCTTGGATGTACTGGTCGATAGCGTCTCCCAGGGTGCCATCGGGAGCTATACCTTTCTGAGCGTCACCCAGGACCATACCATCCATGCCACCTTTGAGACGGTGCCCACCCATACCATCACGGCTACCGCCGGAAATAACGGGAGCATCTCACCCTCAGGGGCCGTGGTGGTCACCGAGCTCGATGATCAGGCCTTTACCATGACCCCGGATGTGGGCTACTCGGTGCTCGATGTGCTGGTAGATAGTGTGTCCGTGGGGTCAGTCACCACCTATACCTTCTCTGATGTCATCTCCGATCATACCATCGAGGTCTCCTTTGTGGAGGGCAGTGTCTATACCATCATCGCCACGGCCGGAAGCGGCGGCGGCATCTCGCCGTCGGGGACGATCACCGTTGAAGAGAACGGCAGCCAGACCTTTACCATCACCCCCAATGCCGGCAACTCGGTGCTGGATGTGGAGGTAGACGGCGTATCGGTAGGGGCGGTGACTACCTATCCCTTCACTAACGTCACCTCCGGTCATACCATCGTGGCCTACTTCAACGTGGCGGCCGACTCCTGTGTGGATCTGGCCTCCGTGCCCGTGGGCTCCATGATCCATGCGGCCCCTCCCAACATCATGTTCGTGTTCGATGATTCGGGGAGCATCAGCAATGAGTACTATACCGTGGAGAGCAGCGGGTACTTCCACAAGCGATCCAAGTGGTGGCATACCCCCGGGAGCTACAAGGACAGTACGCTCATCGGCGATCCTGCCGCCAGCGATTCAGAGCGCCGGGAGGACCTGCGCATGTACTGGAAGAGCCAGTGGGCTCCCTATAGCGGTCTCTACTACGACCCGTCCTTCACCTATAGGCCCTGGCCCACCCGGCCCGACGCCGACCCTGATAACCCCAGGGATGAACCGCAAGAGTCAGGCACAGAGAATATGAGCCTGGAGTTCATCACCTTCAATAACGGCGGCACCAACCTGTTCATCCCCCGGGCCCACTACTACGTATGGTCCGGTACGGAAAACAAGCCGTATCTCGTCATCGTTAATGCGGGGCAGATCAAGTACTATGCGGTAACCGATATCAGCGGCACCGGCAACCATGAGGAAGTGACCGAGCTCACGCTCGATACCACGCCCCCTGATGATGTGATCCCCAAAACCGCAACGGGAACGCCGCGCACCTATGCGGAGGAGCGGCAGAACTTCGCCAACTACTTCTCCTATTACCGGCGGCGGTTCGAGGCGGCCAAGGCCGCTGTGAGCAATGTGATTGCCAGCATGCAGGGCGTGTACATGGGGTTCTTCAGCATCTGCCAGGTGCTCATGCAACCGGTCATGCCGATCAAGGTTGCGGGCCTGGATGAGACGCAGAGCCTCCTGGACATGATCTACGCCTTTGATAACTCGAGCGGCACCCCGCTCAGGGGCGGGTTGCAGTTTGTGGGAAGATACTTCGATAAGGATGACAACTACAAGCTCGACGGCTCATCGGGCGATGACTCGCCCTGGGCCCTTGCCGAGGAGGGCGGCGAGTGCCAGCAGGCCTTCGCCGTGGTCATCACCGATGGGTTCTGGGATGATGACGATGAGGACGATGCCTGTGACACAGCGGATTACAGCACCTTTCAGAACCGGGGAAACGAGGACGGCGATCACAACACCGAGTTTGACGGCCCTCCCTATGGCGACACCGAGACAAACATGCTGGCCGACCATGCCATGTACTTCTACGAGCGTGATCTCGCCAGCGGCCTGGCCGATAAGGTGCCCACCAACCCCCGTGACAGTGCCAAACACCAGCACCTGGTCACCTACGGCATATCCTTTGGACTGGCCGGGGTCTTTAATCCCGATGACTATGACGAGGACCTCAAGCACAAGACAACGGGGGTGCCCGTGGATTGGGATAACGGCAATAAGATCGACGACCTGTGGCACGCAGCGGTGAACGGCAGGGGCGAGTTCGTGGTGGCTACAAACACCGGGGAGTTGGTGAACTCCTTCATCAGTGTCATGCAGAACATCGAATCCCGGATCACCTCGGCCTCATCGGTGTCGGTGAACGGCGATGAGCTGTACGGGCAGGTGGGAAGCGATATCCTCATGTTCCAGTCCACCTATAACCCCGCCTCCTGGATCGGCGATGTGAAGGCCTACCACGTGGATATCAACTCGGGAGCGGTCCTGCGGGACTCCTATGTGTGGTCGACCCGTCTCGAGCTGGATAACAAGATCTGGACCACCCGGGCCATCGCCACCTGGGACCCCATCGCCACCAAGGGCAGGGAGTTCCAGTACAACAAGCTCACCCTTGCGGAAAAGGCCCTGCTCGATCCCGATCCGGCCATCGCCACCCTCAAGGTCGATTTCCTGAGAGGTAATCGGAGCCTGGAGGACCAGAACGGAGGGCCCTTCAGAAACCGCTTCGGCGTGCTGGGCGACGTGGTGCACTCCTCGCCCATCTTCGAGAACGGCTACCTCTACGTGGGGGCCAATGACGGGATGATGCACTGCCTCAATGCAGCAACCGGCCAGGAGGTCTTCGCCTATGTGCCGTACCTGGTGTACAATAACCTGGGCTGGCAAACGAACCTGGACTATAAGTTCGACCACAAGTTCTACGTGGACCTGAGCCCCGTGGTCACCCCCAACGTGGATGCAGGAGGGGGAAGTGCCATCACCCTGCTGGTGGGGGGATTGGGTAAGGGCGGTAAGGGCTACTATGCCCTCAATGTGACCAATCCGGCCTCCATGACCACCGATTCGATCGTGGCCGGAAAGGTCCTGTGGGAGCGTGGCAACGATGATGACCTGGGCTATACCTATAGCAAGCCCACCGTGGTTGACTCCAACGATGATGACTTAAATAGCGACGCCACCGGCTGGATCGTAATTACCGGAAACGGGTACAACAGCGTCAACGGCAATGCGGTCTTGTTTATCTTAGATCCCTTTACCGGCACCGTGCTCAGGAGGATCGATGTGGGAGGCGGCCCCTGTAACGGCCTGTCCACCCCTTCTGCCATTGATGCCGATACCGACGGCAAGGTGGACTACGTGTATGCCGGGGATTTGAAGGGCAATCTGTGGAAGTTCGACCTCACCGATCCCGACTACAACAACTGGGATGCGGCCTACAAAGACGGGGGAACCCCCAAGCCGTTGTTCCAGTGCCCCGGCCAGCCTATCACCACCCAGCCCGATGTGATGGAGCACTGTGACAAGTTCGGCTACATGGTGATCTTCGGTACCGGGAAGTTCCTGGGGGCAAGCGATCTCAACGACACGAGTCTCCAGAGTATCTTCGGGATCTGGGACTACGGCGATGACGATGACAATACCGAGTACCTGGGCACCTTTACCCGGGGGGCCACCCCGCAGCTGAGTAACCAGCCCAATTCGGTGAGCTTGCTCAGGCAGACCTACGTGCCCTCAACCGAAAGCGATCCCAACTTCTGGACCGTGGGGAGCAACAAGCTCAGGATCCTGACCGCCAATGAGCCTGACTGGACCACCACCACCCTTGATGCCGGTTCGATCTGCACCGACGGGCTCGGTATGGAGGGCTGTGACCCCAATGGTACCGGTGCCCATCCGGACCCCGTTGCCAACGTGGGCTGGTATTTTGACCTGCCCATTGCCGGCGAGCGGGTGGTGAGCGATGTGATGATCAGGGAGCAAAAGGTGATCGTGCTCTCCTATACCGCCGAGGGTGACCCCTGTGGGTCCGGGGGAACGAGCATCATCCACGAGATCGATGCCTGTAGCGGTGGAAGGCTGGCCGATCCTCAGTTCGATATCGACAACAGCGGTCTGATCAACACGGGCGATATGATCAATATCGGCACCGTTGAAGATCCCATCTACGTTGCCCCATCGGGCCTCCTCAAAGACGGGAGGCTCCAACCCCCGGCCATCTTGAGCCTCAATAACGACGAGGGGGAGGAGATGAAGTACTACAGCTCCTCCTCAGGTGAGATCGAGACGGAAGAGGGGCCTGAGGTAACCCAGGGGATCGGGCACTGGAGGGTGTATCGCTAGAGAGGAATGCGGGGAGCATTTCATTATCTGCACCCACCCAGAATTCTCCTGACTGGTACTGCCATGAAATCGTTTCTGGAGAGACTGGTGGGAGGGCGCCGTTCTTTTCGCGACTTGGGTATGGGGGAAACCGCAGCTCCGCCGAAGGCGGAGAATGCGGAGGGGGCAAGACTCCCCCGTAAACAAGTCGCTGAAAAAACCAGCCCGTGAGCCTCGGAACGAAAGGAAGAATTTCATGGCATGTGCTTATTTCAATTTGTATCATTCCCCTACTGCAACCAGCTGCTGACAGGGGACAGGCCCTTCATCAATGAATAACACCTCACCCTCTTACAGGCTCTCCACGGTTGTCGTGAAGAGGAATGTCAAATATTTGACTCCCCATCTGTAAAATGTTTTTACATAGTAATCAACACGGCAATCCCCCCAAAGCAAGCCCCATGCTCACTTCCGGAAACCGATGAAGGAGGCTGCGCCCCTTGGTGTAAACTGATTTAACAGATTGTCTTAATTGTTTATACGTCACTCAAGGAAAAACCCTTCGCGACTTTCTCTTTGAATTTCATATTTCTTCTGCAATAACAAATGGTTAGCTATTCTTTTGTTCTTCTGCCATGATCGTCCGACAAACGGCATTACTTTTGCACCTATATCAATAGTTCATTAACCGCGAGCGAAGTATGACCAAACACAATGGTTTCACCCTCGTTGACCTGGTAGCCACCGTTTCGGTGCTTGGGATTCTCGTCACCATCGCGATCCCGGGGTTCTCGAAGTGGCTTCCGGATCAGCGGTTAAAGTCGGCGGCCAGAGACCTGTATACGAACATGCAGCTGAGCAAGATCGGGGCCATCAAGTCCAATGCCCCATGGGCCATTGTGTTTGATAATAGTGCCAATCCGGGAAGATATTACATCTGCTCCGATGACGGCGCCAATGATGCGTGGGACGGACCTGCTGCCATGGGAGGCGATGATGTGGCCGAGCGGACCATAGAATTCGCGATTTACAAGAGCGGTATTACCTACGGTTGCGGTAACGCCACCGATGATATACCGGGCAGCGGGAGCCCACCGGCCGATACCATCACCTACGGCAGCGATGTAGCCGTATTCAACCCCAAGGGTACCTCCAACGGCGGTTATGTGTACCTGCACAACAAGGAAAACATCACCTCCTATGGGGTGAGCACGCTTACTACGGGTGTTATTCGTATATTCAAGTGGACGGGGAATGGATGGGAATAGGGATCAGGATATGAGAAAACACCAGGCTTTACAACTCAACAACAGGGGCTTTACCCTCGCCGAGCTCCTGATAGGCTTATTCGTATCCGGGATCGTCATGACCACGATCCTCTCCGCCTATTATTCGCAAAACAAGTCATATGCCGTCCAGGATCAGGTAGCGGCAATGGTTCAAAACCTGAGGGCGGCAATTGATATCATGATCAGGGAAACACGCATGGCAGGATACGACCCAACAGGGACTGCAAATGCGGGAATCGTCGCCGCGAACTCTACATCCCTTACCCTTACCGAAGACATAGACGGAGACGGTGCGATCACCGGCGATGAAAGCATAACCTATGCCCTGGCCGACAGTGACGGTGACGGGGATAACGACCTTGAGCGAAACAGCAACCTCATTGCCGAGAATATCGATGCACTTGACTTGGTGTATCTGGACGAAAACGACAGTCCCACAGGAGTCCTTTCGGAGATCAGATCGATACAGATAACCATGGTGGCCAAAACCGGGAAAGCAAATCTGGGACATCTTGACACCATCGTCTACACGCGCCAGGGAGGCACGGGCATCTTCGGCCCGCCAAATGACAGCTTTCGGCGCAAGAGACTGACGGCGGAGGTCAAGTGTCGGAATCTGGGGCTTTGATTACGGTGCTGGTATGAAAAGGAAAAAGAGCCATCGCAGGCACACTGCAAAGGACGTTCGGAAGAGATGCGACGAGAGCGGTTTTTCAATCATTGAGGTTATGATAGCCATCTCCATCTTGAGCATCGGCATCCTGGCCCTTGCCTCCATGCAGGTTGCCGCAATGCGGGGAAACTCCTTTGCAGGAAGTGTTACCGAGGGGTCTACCTGGGCGTTGGATCAAATTGAAAAGCTGATGAACCTGTCGTGGGATGACGCGAGCTTACAGGATGCAGACGTCGATGGGGCCGCCGGACTCGAGAATATCGAGTTTGACAACGACCCAAATACCCCGGAAGACGCGGATTTCAGGGTTACCAGGGGCCGATATTTCATTCACTGGAATGTTGCAGATAACGTGGTTACCGCCAATACCCGGACGGTAAACGTAATCGTAACCTGGATCGACCATGGCGTGCAAAAGAGCGTTTCCATTCAGCGCGTCGTGGCGAGGATTATATGATTTGCTGGAGAGTAACCGTTCAGGGGTTCAAGGTTCAAAGGTTCAAAGGTTCAACGGTAGAGGGTTGAAGCTTCGAATATTTGGAGTTTATCGAAAATTTGAACCCGGAACGCTGAACCCTGAACCTATGACCGCCTAAGCTGGAGGAGACCATGAAATCCGTCATAAGCCTTCTAAGAGACGAACAAGGGTCCATACTGGTGATCGGCCTGATTATGCTGGCCTTTCTCACCATACTCGGGATAGCGGCCACCAGGACCACCGAGATCGAAATTAAGATCGCCGGAAACGACGAGTTTCATAAGATCGCCTTCTATTCCGCCGATAGTGGGATCTATACAACCCCCAAGCTGATCTCCGCCGCCATTGACAACGCTGCGGTGCAGGCCGTGGCCAGCGGCAGCTACACCCCCAATGACGGCACCTTTTACCGGGAGGTTCTGGGCTTCGATGCGTGGGATTCCGCCGCCGATGTACAGTACATTATGGGTAATTTCCTGGCGAATGTAGACGTCAATCGTACCGGTACAAAGAACTTACCAGGCGGTGGCACCGAATTCGCCAGCGGCGCCGAGGGCATCGGCGTGGGCTCGGCAGGGGGCGTGGCCATCTTTTATGATGTCGACTCCTTCGGTACCGGCCCGAACTCAGCCCGGTCCAGGATAACCGCCGTGTACCGAAAGGTAGTAGGCATTGCAGGAGGTATGTAACCGTGAAACGATCAATTCCATTCTTGATAGTAATCATTGTGGCAGCACTTTTCGTGAGCACCAATCAGGCGCGCGCTGCAGAGCCCGCCATGGCAGATTACACCCACTACCCTGTTTTTCAGGTGAATTTTGTAGAGCCCAACATCCTCATCATTATGGACACCTCACTCAGCATGAACCTGCAGGCCTATACGGGCGGCTATGTTCATAGTACGAGGTACTACGGTTATTTTGAGCCTTTTAAAAAGTATACCTATGGAAGCAATATCTTCGTGAGGGACCCCTATGGCGAGTGGGACGGCAATTTCCTCAACTGGCTTTGCATGCGCCGGACCGACGTGGCCCGAAAAGTGCTCATGGGAGGGCTTGCCACGGCCAGGACCGGCGGCGGAAACCAGACCAATATCGGAGAGGCTCCCCCTGCGGGTTACGACTTCACCAAAACCTACAAGGATACCGACCAGGTTACCGGATTAATCCCGGATGTCGAATACAGCTATGTCGTTGACGGTGGATACTTCTATGTAGACGGCGGAACCTATACGATACGGGTTCTAAAAGACATCACCTACCCCGACGAGGCGGGCAACTTCGTAGACGGCAACATCGCCGGGGTCCTGCAGAAGGTGGGCGATAAGGCCAGGTGGGGGCTGGAATTCTTCAACTACGGTACCGGTAATAATGAGAGCGGGGGGAGCATTATCCGAACCATCGGCACCAATATGACCGACCTGATCACGAGCATCCAAAACAAGGCCTGCAACACGTATACCCCCCTGGCCGAGGCATATTACGTTGCCACGCAGTATTTCAAACAGGAGGATCCGGAGGAGGGCCTTGATTATAAAGACGGCTGCGCCCCTTGTTCCAACCTGGGTGACGACCCCTACTGGAACGATCAGTATGTCTACTGTGCCGACAGCTTCGTCATCCTGCTTACAGACGGCGCGTCCACCTATGACAGGATGATCCCCGAGTCACTCAAGGATTATGACAGCGACAATAATGACCCCGGCAACTACCCCCTGTTCGGATCAAACCACCTCGACGATATCGCCTTGTATGCCCGCACCACTGACCTGCGTCCAACAGACTTGGACGGCGATCAAAATCTGATCCTCTATACCATCTATGCCTTTGGAAACGATCCCGATGCAAGAAGTCTACTGAAAGATGCGGCGAAGAACGGGGGCTTCGACGACCGGGACGGTAATAACCGCCCGAATCTCGATGCGGAATGGGACGCCGACAGCGACGGTGACCCTGACACTTACTATGAGGCTGACAACGGATATCTATTGGAGGCCAAGCTCATCCAGGCCATCAACGACATCCTGGCCAGGGCCTCTTCCGGTACCGCCGTTTCAATCCTTGCCACTGCCGAGGAGGGCGAGGGAAACATGGTCCAGGCCTACTTCCGGCCCGTCGTGCCGGTGGACCTTACCGAGGTGAACTGGGTGGGCTACCTCCAGTCTTTGTGGATAGACTCGAGGGGGTATTTGCGGGAAGATACGGACCAGAATCACGGTCTGGACATAGGTATTGATCGGGTAGTCACCTACTATCTCGACCCCGCCACCGGAGACACCAAAATTAAGCGATTCAACGTCAGCTCCGGCGACCCGTATCCCGACGTGGATTCCGACCCGTTTACGATGTTGCAGTTTCACCAGATCAGCCCGGTGTGGGAGGCAGGCAGCCGCCTGGCCCAGAGGAGCGCGAGCGCAAGAACCATCTTTACCTACCTGGACAAGGATAAAGATGGTGTTGTAGATACCGGCGAAGTGGTAAATTTCAACACCGCTTCCGCCTCCCAGATAAAACCGTATCTAGGCGTCAAGGACGATGCCACGTGGAGTTACCTGGGGGGTACCCATGATCAACGGGTAATCAACTTGATTGAATATATCAGAGGAGTGGATAAAGACAGCATCGGCCTCAGAACGCGCACCATAGACAGCTCGGTCTGGAAGATGGGAGATATCGTGAACTCAACGCCTGTTTCCCTCTCCAAAGCGCCCGATAATTTTCACATCATCTATAGTGATGAATCGTACGAGGCTTATTGGACAACACATCAGAACAGGGAGACGGTCGTGTATGTGGGGGCCAACGATGGCATGCTTCATGCGTTTACCTCATGGGCTTACAACAGCGGGAGCAAACAATTTGAACAGCCTGCCACAACGACAGAGCAGATCGGCGACGAGCTGTGGGCCTACATTCCCCAGAGCCTGTTGCCTCACCTCAAATGGCTCCCGTCGCCGGATTACACCCACGTTGATTACGTGGATCTGAAACCGAAGCTCCTCGATGCGAAGATAGATCATGATAACAACGCGATGACCCCCGACCAGTGGCGTACGATCCTCCTGGCCGGGCTCAACATGGGGGGCAAGCATATCTGGGCCGAAGGTGACTACGACGATGGTAGCGGCGCACTCGTATCGGAAACCAGGCACTTCTACCCTAGTTACATTTGCATGGACGTTACCGATCCGCGAAGCCCGACACTCTTGTGGGAGCGCTCATACACCGATCTGGAGATGACCGCATCGTTTCCGGCAGTGGTGAAGGTAAAGGACACATGGTTTGCCGTATTCGGCTCGGGCCCTACCGCCTATAAGGGCACCAGCTCCAAGGACGGGCACATCTTCGTCGTTGACCTGAAAACCGGCGAGCCGTACCGAAACGGGATAAATGACTGGCTCTTTGAAACAGGTGAGGCCAGCGCCTTCATGAACGGCCCGGTTTCCCTGGACAAAAACCTGGATTTTAACTGCAACGCCATCTACTTCGGAGAAACCTACCTCTCAGGCAGTTGGAAGGGAAAGGTCTATAAGGTAGCAATCCCATGCGTTGGCGGCGGCGGCGTTTACGATGACACCGACAGCAACAACTATATAGACAATCCCTTGCATGCAACCTATCCCTGGAGGCTCTCGTGCCTCTTTGACGCCACCAAGCCGATTACAGCTCCGGTAGCCTTGAGCATGGATGCGTACGATAATGCATGGGTATATTTCGGTACCGGCCGTTTCTTAAACACCGATGATAAGACCAGCACAGCCCAGCAATACATATTCGGCATAAAAGATCCGTTCTTCAATATCGCCCACACGGCAGACGGTTACTACCACAACTACAGCGCATCTCTTCAGCTGGCTTTATCAGACCTCCTCGATGCCGATCCCTATCTTGTTGCCCAGGGCGGTAATGCCGTGTATCTGTCCGGCGTGAGCATCGGCACCTTTGATGACCTCTTATCCCTGGCCCGGCAGGAAGACGGGTGGAGGAGAAGCTTGACTACCCCGGGCGAGCGCATTCTGGCGAAGAGCACGGTCATCGGGGGCATTAGCCTTACCCCGTCATTCACCCCCAATGATGATGTCTGTGGTTTTGGAGGCCAAAGTACGCTCTACGGATTCTACTACGAAACGGGCACCGCATACTATAAGCCCGTTTTCAACGGTGGAACTACCACCGAGTCGATTGCCGGCCAGCCAGTTACGGTGATAACGGACCAGACCACGTTAGGCGAGGGCAAGGCCTCGGCCGTAGGCATTCACATTGGAACGGCAGGCGTGAGGTCTTTTGTGCAGCAGAGCACGGGGACGGTTTTGATCGAAGGGGTTACTCCTGCACTCAAAGTCAAAAGCGGCCTCAAATCGTGGCAAGAAAGATAAGGAGGGATGCCCTTATGTACAGACTTCATGAAGGTCATGTCATATACAGAATCGTTTTCTGGTTTATCGTACCAATTTTCATCATAACGGCTCATCCTGGCGCCGTCTTCCCGAAAAGTGCGCCACAAAGCCTGGATCGCTTGGCGACTGTAACGATTACCGGAAAGACGGCTGATGCTGTTCTCGTCTCGGAACGACCCTTCGCGATAACCGAATCAACCATCATAGTAGATGTGAAGGGAAAGAAAATTCAATTGAGCGATCTTGCCGTGCCCTGTAATGCCGAGATCGAGTACCGATTGAGGATGGATGAAGACCCCCTCGTCCTCAAAATAACGGTCAAAAAGCTCCTGCAGGGCGCAACCACGCGGTGGCCTGCTCCAGGCTCGGAGGGTTAGGCAAGAAGACCAGCCAGAGTGCTGCGGAGGTATCGGCTCCCAAGGCTTTTTGCCGTGAGCCCGAACAGGTATATACAATTGCCACCCCTAAACAGGCTGTGTCATAATTGATTATTTTGTCATTGCGAGGAGCCCTTCGGCTTTGCTCAGGATAAATTCCGCGACGAAGCAATCTTACAACAATTCAATAGGTTAGAGATCGCTTCGCTACGCTCGCGCTGACTTTCTTAGAATTGCGACACAGCCTCAAAAAGGGTGGCTTTTTTGACCCTGAAACAGTCTTTCATCTCTCACCCCAGTGACAGCGGAAAGGGACATTCTATACTCCCTCTCGCTATTTCTAGCTCTTCGGACATAAAGGGTCTTGCCTTCTCGTAATACCGTCGACACGAAAGAAACAGGTGATTTTTTGCCTCTTTCCACTTCTTGGGGAGTGTACACTAGCAGATCCATGGCGAAGGGATATGGTCTGAATAGCTTGTATAACTCACGACTCCGTTTGAATCTCGGTAACTTACTTTCTGCAATAATCATGAGATCCACGTCACTATTCTCTTTGGCGTCACCACGAGCATGTGATCCGAACAAAATGACCCGCTCGGCGTTGGCCTCGGTTCCCACGTGTGTTGCAACTCGCTTTATGTCATGCTCACCAATCATGTTTTAACCATGCCAAAAATGTCAGGTCTGTTTAATTACGATTTCTTCCCGGGCTAACCAGGATTATATTATCTGGGTAACAATTTAGGTGTTTGAAAATGGTTGATCATTCTTGAAGGAAAAGACATCATTCCCTGTTGTGTCGGTGGAATTTTTTAAAGATCTAAGTTGTTACGACCTGCGTTATCGGCCCCTCATAACAGTACACGCATTCTAACCGGACTGGATTACGAGCAGAGGAAACAATCAGGTTTGTTAGTCGCCTTTACCTGATTTTTCCTGCATGACTCTCTCATACAACCATGCCTTGATCAAAGCGCCACGCTCAACTCCGATAGTCTCCCTAATCTCGTCTATCTCCCTAATCAGCGACTCGCTAATATCTAACATGATACGGATATTCTTTCCAGGCTTGGTGATCGTTGCCTGGGAGAGGTCGATCAGATCATGAATGTCTTCTCCCTGATCAAACCTTAGATCAAATTCCTCATTACTTTTCGCTAATTTTCTCTTGCTCATACAATTGTACCTCCCTTTTGCGCGAACGCCTAACGGAGATTAACCGTATAGTCCCTCGTCTTATTGTGTGGAGCCCCACGCGCAAGCGCGTGGCACCTCCACATTCTTCGGCGGAACCCGCCGAAGCATATCCGCCTTCGTCCCAATAGGACTACGGCGGATTACCCTGCCCAGCATTCATCCACGGGCAAGCCCGTGGCTTTCTGCGTAGGCGGGTAAATAGCGGACCAAAACTGGTTATCTAGTACACAGTTTCACGAAAACATGGACAAATAAAAGACCAAAACAAGGTCATTGCGAGCGTAGCGAAGCAATCTCCAATACCTCGAAATTGCAGTAAGATTGCTTCGTCGCTGTCGCTCCTCGCAATGACAGAATAGTGTAACGTTCTTAATGAAACGCTCTACTAGTTTGCCAATCAAAACATAACGTTCTTCGAGCGGGTATGCTGTCTTGATCTCTACCCGCTCCACATCCTTCCAGTGTGCTTTTGCGTTTTCGAAGTCGATCCCATGTTTGTCCAGATTGCTTAGGCTCTTTTCATGATCCCACTCAAACGCCATGTGGGTATTAAACAAAAAACTGTGACAATTTGCAAGCTTAATTGCCGAACCGCGGCGGCAATTCACCTTGGCGCCATAATAGTCAGGAAAGGGAGATCCTATGTTCCCCTTGTCGTTTGACATACACATTTCTCTGTGATATTTTGTGTATGAGAAAAACCTATATCGATTTAACTTGATAATTCCCTGCAGCTTGCTGCAGGGTGGTTCATTGGGGGTCAAAAAATGAAGCGCACAAACATCGTACTTGACGAAAAATTGGTAGAGGACGCGCTGAAGGCAACCGGACTCAAGACACGTAGAGAATTAGTTGACTATGCCCTCCGTGAGCTTCTGCGACAAGAATCGCAAAAGAGAATATTGAGATTAAAGGGAACCGTTCACTGGGAAGGCAACTTATCCTCCATGCGCCAGGGACGGGTTTCTTTATGACTTTAGTTGACACCAGTGTTTGGATAGATATTTTCTCAGGCCGCAACACGGCTCACGTTGCCATGCTCGAATCACTGATAGAGAGGAGAGAAGATATCTGTTTGTGCGGTGTCATCCTTACAGAGGTCTTACAAGGGATAAGGAATGACAAAGAGTACAAGAAGACGGAATCTGTTCTCTCAGATCTCATATTCTTTCCCATGACCTATGAGACATTTCTCTTGGCAGCCAACATATACCGAACTCTCCGGGTGAAGGGAGTTACCATTAGGAATTCGGTTGATTGCATGATAGCCGCTGTATGCATAGAAAATAATGTGCAGCTGTTGCACAAGGATAGAGATTTCGATCTCATAACGCAGCATTTTGATTTGAGCGTTGTTGATGTGGAGCAGCGATATGACATACGATGAGCTTAACGATGGTCTATAAAATCCTTAGACACCTGTTAAAAAACTTGACAGCTTCTCTTTCCCTCTACGCCTTTCCATTATCGTGCCAGAAGGATTATTTCTCAATAATACCAATGAGATATCAACCTTTTTCACTGTCCGGTACGAACCGGGGCGGTTGGCATCACTTTTGCTAATTTAAGGAGCGACAAGGTACGGAGTCATTCATGATGAGAAAAAACGGTTTTACCATGCTGGAGCTCGTTGTCATCATAGCCATCTTGATCACACTGGTTTTGGTGGCAATCCCCGGATTTTCCCGATGGCTTCCCAACTACCGGCTCAGGGCGGCAACCAGGGACCTATTTTCCAATGTCCAGCATGCAAAGCTCACCGCCATTAAGCGACACCGCACCTGTGCCATTACCTTTAACCAGGACGTGGGCGGAACGATCTATGACTATGTGGCATATGTGGATACGGGCAACAACCTCGAGTTTAATGATCCCGCCGATGAGGTGCTCACGAAAGTCCTATTCTCGGAGCGCTACAACGGGGTCACCTTCGACACCTCCCAGGGAGGCGGCGACGGCATCGACGACACGATCATCAATAACGACGACGGCAATCCGACCATCGGGTTTCTGTCAAACGGCTTTGGCATTGACAACAACGGTGATCCCGCCGCCGGGAGTATCTACCTTACCAACGCCACCGGCAGGCAGCGGGAGGTGGCGGTATCATCGGCCGGCAGTGTCAGCATTATCTAATAGGAGTAAGGTACGGATAATGAATGGGCTACGAAATAGAGACGGGTTCACCTTGATCGAGCTTCTGGTAGCCATGGTGCTCTCGGTCATTATCATGGCCGGTATCTACTCTACCTACTATTCGCAGCAGAAGTCATACCTGGTGCAGGAACAGGTAGCGGCCATGCAGCAGAACCTGCGGGCGGCCCTGTTTTACATGGAGCGGGAGATCCGCCAGGCGGGCTGTGACCCCACCCGCAAGGCCGGGGCCGGGATCATCACGGCCAATGTCAACACGATCAGCTTTACCGAGGATGCCGACGGCGACAGTACCCTGACAAGCATCACCTATAGCCTGTATACCGACACCGACGGCATCCAGAAACTGGGGAGAAACACCGGCGCAGGCACCAGAGCGGTTGCCGATAACATCGATGTCATCGACTTCGTGTATCTGGACAAAGACGGTAATGACCTGGATGAGGGGGGCGGCAATGTGATCTCTCCGGCAGGAATCGCCAAGATACGATCGGTACAGGTGACCGTGGTGGCCAGAACGGGGATCCAGGATGTCACCTACACCAATACCGACGACTACTATAACCAGCACGATCTCGGCACCCCTCTCCTGGCAGCCCCCAACGATCACTTTCGCCGCAAGCTTCTGTCCACGAATATCAAGTTCAGAAACCTGGGGCTGTAATACAAGGGGAACCATGGGAACTCATAGTGAAAATAAACCGAAAACCAGAGAGGCCGGCTTCACCCTCATAGAGGTCATAGCCGCCATTGCCATCCTGTGTTTCGGGCTTCTGGCGGTGGCCTCCATGCAGACAGGCGCCATCCAGGGTAACTACACGGCCCGCATCCAGACCGAAGGGACCACCTGGGCCCAGGATCGGATGGAAAGGCTCCTTGCCCTGCCCTATAGCGATGCACGGCTCAATGATACGGGCAGTGCCTATGTAGCCGATCCCTTCTCACCGGCACAGCCAGGCTACACCATAGACTATCGTGTGGATAATAACACCCCCACAACGGGGGCAAAGCTCATCCGGGTGCAAATCACCTGGCAGGATAAAGGGGTTACCAGAACAAACACCTTAACCTGTGTCAAGCCGAGCCTCTAGGGGCATACGTGATAACGTGTGGTGAACGGACATGAGAAGAGAAAAGATAAGAAAGAGCGTCATAAGAAAACGGTGTGTGCTCACCAATGAGGAGGGGTCCGTCATGATCGTGGCCCTGGCCCTTCTGATGCTGCTGACCCTCATCGGCATCTCGGCCACCACCACCTCCATGATCGAGATCCAGATTGCCGGTGCCAAAAAGACCAACACCGACCACCTGTTTCTGGCCGAGGGCGCTGCCATGCAGTGTGTGCAGATCATGCAAAACGACCCCGATCTTCTTACCAACACCACCTATGTGAACGACCAGGATACGGTAACCGATGCCGATATCGGAGATCTCAATTTCACCAACTCACTGCCCTCCACCATATCCTCTGCAGGCACAACCGGCTATGCTGCCATTGACCAGGGGGTGGTGGGCTCCCTCAAGATGGGCCAGCCCAACCTCCATGCCTACAGGGCCTATGGCTGGCACGATACCCCCGGCGGGCGGGTGATCGTTGAGCTCGGATATAGGAGGGCGTTTTAGGGAGGGGTATCCAGCCTGACAAGCCTCACCTGACCATGCCGGAAATCTGTAGCACCCGCTTCAGATAAAGCTGCCACACAGGGCTACCGGTGGAGTACGGAAAGACCTGCCTCAGTATCTCCGGTCTTGGAAACAGGTTTTCAGTGAAAAATGTAATTCTTTGATGCAGGGGTTTTCCGGCAGACAGAAGGATAAACGGCGCCCAGATAGGAAGACAGTCCCTGTCTATCCTTCGGTTCAGAACCTTCTTTTCGAAGATGGAGAGCAGATCCGTCCCCGACAATTGGCGACATTCAAAGGGGAGATCAAGATCAAATAACCGGACCAGGAGAAAACAAACATATGCGATAGCCCTTTCCTGACCGAGCACTTCCGCTCTATGCATGAGCGCCTTCCAGTCAGACGTCTTCCAGTCGATGATCAGACCCTTGATATCCACGAGCCAGATTAACCTGCTTACGCTGTGCTTCAGCGCATGAACGCTGAGAAGCAAAACCTGATCATATTTGTTCAGACATAACCCTTGATACCCCTCGAAGTTGACGGCCTGTGCATCGCGGTAGATATGTTCTTGGTCTATTGCCAGGAGCAGTGCCCGGGTCCTGATACGGTCAGCCCCCAATACGTGGGTATTGATATCAATAATGGTCGAGTCCTTTCGAAAGGTATTTGAATAGAGGACGTCTCTCTGATAACCGAGGCTGCTTAGTACGCCTATGAGGCCATGGTAGTCCTTTGGAAGCACCCAGAGATCGATATCGGTCACAGGCCTCAGGCCAATATCCTCATAGATCTGCGGTAAAAGAGCAATGCCCTGCAGGAGTACTACCGGGAGCTTTTTTTCGTTCAGCAGGTTCAGGACCTGCTTTAAATCATGAATCAATCTCAGGTTAAATCGTACGGTCGCATAATAGAGAGACTCGAGCCGCGCCGTGTGCCGAGGCTCCAACCTCCCCAGTGCACCAGCCTTCTCCAGGTTCCTATAGAGTAGCCCAGCGAGTCCTTCCCTTCGAGCGAGGTCGATGAGATGATCCAGATCAACGTCATCCCCCATGAGGCTGCGCAGCCTCTGCAGCTGTGCTGGGCTTGGGTCCAACTCCGCCGCACAAGCCAGTATTTCCCTCGCAATTGAATTCATTCAAGAAGCCGTCACATGTTTATTTGTCGGTTGTGGTATTGTTGCATGAAAACCACGTATGGTGCAAATCCTTGAGGTGATTTTATTCTCTCGCCCGCTCCCCAGGGTCGCTAGAGCCCACAGAGCCCACAGAGATGATCTCTTAGTTTGACCTGATTTTTTGAGTGGAAAAATCAGGTCAATCAATCAGCCCTCCACAGTCGGGCGATTGATTATCCTGGTTATGCCGTCTCTGAGCAACGGCTCGTTGAAGTTTAGCAATAGGCCCAGTTGCTTGCCCGCGAGCCGCAAATAGGTTAACAGCTGTTTCTTGTGTACCGGTTCAACCTTGGCCACAGATTTGAGCTCTACAATAATTTCATCATCTACTAATAGATCCAGCCTGAACTCCTGGCCATCGACCTTCTGGCCACGATACACTACTGGCAGCAGCACTTCGGACTGGACTTTAATCCCCATATTCCTTAGTTCAATGAGCATACATGCGTGGTATACAGACTCCAATAAACCCGGTCCCAGTTCTTTATGAACTGTTATCGCCGCTTTAATGATCTGAGAAGACAGTCTATTGAGGTCCATGCGGTCATCTCATAATCATTGTTTCTTGTCTCCCGCGTGAGCGGGATGGCAGTTTAAGCTGAATGCGCCTCCCTGCCCTGTGGAATGCGAAGCCCATTCCTCTGGGGTCACGAATTCAGCTTGAAACTTCCTTGCCCTGTCAGATGCCCCGAAGACGCACACAGCAAATCAGGTCTAGGCTTTCTCATGTACAAAACTCACAAGCACATTCACTCAGCCTCATCTAACAGGGTAAACCTCTGTGGGCTCTGCGCTCTCTGCCTGCCCCGTTAAATGCGAAGCCTATTTAACTGGGGTGAGAGATAGAGACTTTTCCATCGGGTCACAAAACTTCAATATCCGGCAATCTCCTTAACCAGTTCTATCGCCGTCTTGTCTGGTTTGAAGGTGAATTCGTAACATGGAATGTGGGCTGCCAGGTCGGTGAAAAAGTCCATGCTGAACGCCATACCCTGAGGGTCCCAGTGGGGCAGAAAGGAACAGGTAATCAGCCTGGATACCGGATCAATCCCTTTGATCTCTTTGATCGAATTCTCCTGGCCGTGCCTCAGCAAGAGCACCCTCTCCAAAATCACGCATCTCGGTGAGACAAATGATGCATCGCCGTGCCACGGCGTGCCGTACATCCAGAACCGGCCACCCTTTTTTCGCACGATGATCCTGTCGTCGCTCAACACACCCTCACGACCCTCCTGAGCCCACATGTTCGCCATCGTGCTTTTCCCGGCCCCGGAATCGCCCACAAAAAGGATACCTCTCCCCTTCCGCTCGATGCCGCAGGCGTGGACGATAGCGCCTCTGCCCTGCGCGAGGTAGTTCACCATCAAGAGCTCCATGGTGGGGCCGTAGAAGGGATCATCAAAACGACCGGATTGCTCTGGAAAGTAAAGGTCAGCCTTTTCGAATTGAGACCGGAAAACGAGAATCCTCTCGAGGCCGGATAATGTGTCGGAAATCTTTATGATTGAATTATCATCTTTACGGTAAAGACTCCAGACGGGAGGGCTCTCAAAAACCTTCTCTCCTGTCAGGTTCTCGGGAATACCTCTATGTAAATGAAATTCGATATCACCCTTACCATACTGTATAAACGGCTGGTAGGCTGGTGGGATTTCCCAGTCAGCTGTTTGGGCATCCCCTTCAATGGAGATAGATACCTCGCCAATCCGGATTTGGACGTTCATAACGATTTGCTATACGCGGGGAGCAGGACCAATCAGGATCCTGGAGACCAGCAGTAGGCGGGCGCATTGCAGTCACTCCAGCCGGACCCCGTGGTACCTTCAATCTTGCAAAACCCCAAAACGGCGCACTTGGCGTCCAGTTTGATCCTCGTCACCGTGGGCTTCTCATATTTTTTCTTTGCCTTTTTTTCCATCGATCCCTCTACTGGATTTGGTTGATTTGTTGGATCGTCAACAACCACCCCTCAAAAGGGTGGCTTGGTTTTAAGCCTAAAGAGTTTTTGTTATCTCACAGAGCTCACGGAGCCCTCAGAGAAAAGCTTTGGATCGCTTAAAAACCCCGCGTAGCGGGGGACCCGATGACTTACATCGGGAGAATGGAGAGCCTTCACGGGTAGAAATAAGCTTGCTTATTTCTCGCCGTGGCAGGCTCTCCAAGTATTTTTAAGCGATCTATCACCATTAACTGATTCATTTTCTTAACTCTGAGTTCTCTGTGGCCTCGAGCGACCTAAGGTCGCGGGCGAGAGGTAAAGACTCAAAACCCCGTTTACCTTCATAGCATAGCTTGAACCATGAGCTGAGCTGATGGTTTATGGTATAAAATTACCATTCGGCCAAGTGGTGCGTTCCAATTTCATACGCCTCTGCCCTCAAGTGGGCCACCTGGCATAAATAATCCAAGGGCATTTCCTGATCCCCATATTCGAGCTGAGACCAACCCGGGCACTGGTTGCAGATAAACCTCAGATCACAATCCGCACATTTGTTCCTTATTTTCAATTTCTGCTCCCTGATTCGGGGCAAGAAGTCGTGCCACCCCTTCCTGAAAGACCCACGCCTTAGATCATAGCTGGGATTTCTGGCGATCGTGCAGAGCATCAGCCGGCCGTAGGGATCAATCTGGAAACTGCTCACTCCCGCACCACATCGAAAGAGCAAGTCCGGATCCTGCCTTACTCCGGACATTCTTTCACAGAGGCGGGCAAAATCGGGACCCCTTCTCGGATCGGTCATGTCGAGCTCAACGACCTCATGGGGGGGAATTCTGAGTTTTGCAACATTCCGGCGACCATTAACCCTTCCGTTGATGAGGGCGTCGAAGCGAAATTCAAGCCCCAATCCCTCCACAAACTCCTTGATGGCGAGAAATTCATGTCTGTTTACTGTCAGGATAACCGTCTTTAGCTTCAAGGGGAGGCCCCTCTCCATGAGGAGATCGATTCCCTTTCTACATCTCCCATATGAGCCGGGAGACCGGGTCACCTGCTCGTATGTGCGCTCTGTTATCCCATAAAGGGTGATCTCTACAGATCGGGGTGGAAATTCCTCGAAAAAATCCGCAAGAGAAGGGGTTATCAAGGTCCCGTTGGTAAACAGGGTAATGAGAAACCCCTTCTTCTTGGCATACAGATAGATATCCCGGAAATCTTCCCTGACCAAAGGTTCTCCGCCTGTCAAGAGAAGCCAGAGGCAGCCTTCTTCCGCAAGATCATCAAGGATACGGCAGACATGGGTGCAGCTTAATTCCCTCTCCTTCTCTCCGGGTGCGTCTATTCGTTTGTTGACATAGCAGTGGACGCAACGGTTATTGCATCGAAAGGTTAGCTCCACTGTCCCTGACAGAGGGATCCGTTGCGCCCCCTCGTTGTTTATCAGGCGCTGCCAATAACTGGCAATGTCGATTTCAGGAATACAGGAATTTCCCATGGTTGCTCACGCCTGTCCTCGAGCGCAGCGAAGGAATGACTTCCCAACCAAAGCTTGGCTGGAGCATTACAAAACCGCCCTACGTTCATTCAAGGATAGCATCTATTTCCTTTAACTGGCTCACGAATTCACGAAGATCCGCCTGTGCTTGTTCAGGAGATACCTGGAATTCATCCAATATCATATTCTCGATATCAAGGAGCCGTTTTTCCCCGTCAAGCCGCTCCCAGATAAAGGCTCCAACCTCGTTCAGGTTATAGATCGATCCCATGTCCCCTACGTTGTCCTTTATGGGAACCAAAATCGTTTCGTTCTCTATCTTTCGGTATACGAAGTCCTCGTTTCTCTTGTACTTTTTCTGCAACTCTTTCATATCACCCGTTTCGCTCAAGGGCATATCTACAGCATTCCTGCAGGTTATGATAAACAGGCTCTTCGCTTCACTCAGAGTGACAAGCTGGGGTCACTCAGAGTGACAAGCTGGGGTCACTCAGAGTGACAGGATGGGAGCGCTCAGAGTGACAGATACGGAATGTGCCATTCTGAGCGAGCACGCCTCTGGGGTTCCTCCCTGCTTGTCATTCTGAGCGAGCACGCCTCAGGCGTTCCTCCCTGCTTGTCATTCTGAGCCCCGCCCAAAGCGGGGCGAAGAATCTCGAACAATCTCACACCCAGTCCTCGCTCAAATCCTTCCATTCAGCATTTATTGACTCAATAAGGGCTATTTTCTTCTTTCGTAGCCATCCCTTGATCTGCTTTTCCCGAGCAATGGCCTCCCTTACATCATTAGTCTCCTCGTAATAAACTAACTTTGTAATATTGTACTTTTTGGTAAATCCGTCAATTAAATGATGCTTATGCTCAAAAACGCGTCTCGTCAAATTATTCGTAACACCTGTATAAAGGGTTCTCGATCTATTAGTCATAATATAGACATAATAGTGCTTCATTGTCATTCTTAATAAGAGCCTTCATTTTCGGTTCAACATGTCATTCCAAGAGATAGCAATGAGACTCTTCGCTTCGCTCAGAGTGACAGGATGGGAGCGCTCAGAGTGACAGATACGGAATGTGCCATTCTGAGCGAGCACGCCTGTGGCGTTCCTCCCTGCTTGTCATTCTGAGCGAGCACGCCTGTGGCGTGGGAGCGAAGAATCTCAAAGAGAATCTCACACCCAGCCACCATCTTGCACCTCTTCCGTTAAGGCCCGAAGGTCCGATCCTTAAGGCCTGAAAGGCCAGTCCTCAAGCTCGCCCTGTGAAATCTGAAGGTCATTTCACCGGGGCGAAGCGCTCCTCAAGGCCCGAAGGGCCGCTCCTCATCACTGACTTCCTCCCCCTGCCGTCGAGATGAAACACCCACTGCCCGTAGACGGTGCTCCGTCGCCCGTACCGATGCCGGCCAGGGCGCTCAACTGAAGTGTCTGGGCGCTCTCGTCTCCATCAGCATCAACGGAGCGCACTACGTAGTAGTAGGTAGTCCCGCTTTCACCAGAGGTATCGGTATATTCGGTTCCAGTGATAAGGGAGACATTGATCTTTTCGTAAGGACCGCCGGCGCTTGTGCTCCGGTACACATTGTACCCGGAGACGGGATTGCCGTTACAATCAGTAGCGGCATTCCAGGTGATGAGTATCCCTTGGTCTGTGCTCTCGATGGAAACCCCTGTCGGCCTCCTGGGGAGCGGCACCTTCAGGGTCATGGCCGGATCGCCGAAGAGGAGGAACGTCTCGCTCATCTCCTCGTACTGGGCACCGTTGGCCAGCAGGGTTTGCTTGGCCTCATGGATTGCCGGCCCGAGGGTTCTGATATCGTCCGTAAAGATCGCCTCAAAGAGTGCACTATCCAAGATGCGCTGGCCGTCGGTGGTGGTCATGCCCACAGGCATAAAGGCGGCGACTGCCCCTTTGCCTTCGGGGCGCAGCAGGGTTTCCATGAGCGATGGTTCATGCAGGAACCCCAGCTCGGGATAGGCAAAATAGCCCGTCAGACAGGTCATGTTGATCAGAAAGACCAGCTCATCGTCGTTGGTGAGATCAGGCACATCATCGGCATCGAAGATATGCTCGTCGGCCCAGATCTGGGTGGAGCCGTGGCCGCTGTAGTTGACGATCAGGGTTCCCCGGTTTATTTCTTCTTTAATGTCAGCGGTCAAAGGCCCGGCGGCACCATAGTCACCCAGATACCCCTTGAATGGCTCGCTCATCGCCGTGGGGATCAGTGCTGCAACGTCCTCGCTCATCAGCTCAAAGTCCGCCTCGTACTCATCGCCTTCCGTCTCATTATCGGCCACGAGCAATACGTTCTTCTCCCAGGTCTTGGTGTTCGGGGAGGTCTCGTACGTAATGATCTTGTTGACCATCACGGAAGCCTCATCCGCGCTCGCCGCAGGGAGCCTGCCGATATAGAGATCGGGAACGGCATCCTCGCCGCTCACTTTCACAAACCACTCATCGGTGGGCGCCTCTCCCATGTACTCGGTAAAGGTCAAATAAGCAGGCACGAGGTTGACGTTTCCTTTCTCGAGGTTATCCTTGCAGTCGAAGTTGCTGTCCCCCACCAGAAGCACGTACTGGGGTGCAGGTGCGATCCAGTTCGCGTAGGCATAGCTGATGAAGTCCTTGATGGCCTGGGGGGTGACTATCCCATAGGTGAACTCATCGTAGATGTCTTGGACGTCAGCCACAATGACCCGAAGCCCCTGATTCTGCCTCAGGGTCACCAGACTGCTGGTCTCATCGCCCAGAGGATCCAGCCAGGGGTAAGGATGTCCATTTCCATCCCACCCCAGATCCCGGTGGGTAATCAGGATATAGTCGGCACTGTTTGCGGGATCAGCAAGGCTTGCTGCCACATCCTGGGTTATCCCGGCAGGAGTCTTGACCATGCCGTCAGCAAGGGCATAGTAGGTGCGCTCACTTACCTCCTCCGGCAGTTCAAATTCAAGGGTGTAGGGACCTGGCGGCTTTGTTATCTTGGAGTTTACCACCTGTGCCACGTCACCGGATTCGGTGATATCGTAGACAAGGAGATCGTTACTCGTAAATCCCGTGATCTGGTAGTGATGGCCCGCATCATGGATAAAGATGAGCTCATCGTTATGTGCAGCAAAACTCCTGGGGTAGGTCACCATGAACTTATCCACGTAGATGATATCCAGCCCGCTCTCGCACCTGAGGGTCACGGTGTTGTTTCCATCCTGGAGCATAACAGGGCTAATGGTGCCCTCGTAGGCTGTTATACCGCTCCAGGTCAAGGTGCCTACCGGGCTGCCGTTGAGGGAAACAGATACCTCGTGATCCGTATCGTAATACCCCGAGAGCGATATGGTCAGATCGCCGGTGTCTATCGCACCAGGGATGGCGAAGGTGACGTTGACCAGGTTTCCTCCCCACTCGACCTCATCGCCCAGGAGCATGCCGTTAAAGAACCACCGATCCAGGGAGTCATCTCCCGGGGCCCCGATCCAGTAACGCTGATCCAGCTCATAGGTAACCGTATCGGTATGAGAGGTGGCCATGTCACCAGATTCCGGGGTGCCGTTAATGGTGGTCATCCGCTTGGGCTCTCCCACACCCCCTGAGGTGGTGAGCCAGTAGACGTTGTACTTGGTGTATTTTGCATAGGCCGCATTCACCGGTCTTCCGTAAAACTCGATGTAATCGTCCCCGTCCCCATCGTACACGGAGATAGCCACCTCCTGCCCCAGATTGTAGAGCCGGACCTGGCTAAGGTCCATCCCATCCACATCGAGCCCGCTGCCCGAGGTGATCCGGTAAATCCCCTCCCCAGAGACCAAAACTTTGTAGACCGTATCTTCAGAAGGCGGGCTCCACGCCGCACCGGTCAGCTCTGGCGGTTCAACTGCCGCTCCCACCAGGAAGTTTCCGGCCCTTGCCGCCTCCATGGTATCCTCAAAGGTTAGCCGTACGCGGATTCGGGTATAGTGCTTCAGCTCCCTGGTTACCGGGTTAAAGGCAAAGGGGTAGAAGAGCACCTGGAGCTTCTGTTGATCCCGGAAGGTATAGATTTTACCCGTGGCAGACACCACATCGGGATACAATGCATCGGTGCTGTAGGTGGCCTCATCCTGGGCAAACACCTCTCCCACGTGGGAAAGTGCCCCTTCATCGCTCACCGCATTTTCGGGAACGGGATAAATCAAGTAGCCGGAGTAGGTCTCTGACTTTACATCTTCTACCGTAAGGGTTGCCGATTTACCTGAAGGAAGGTCGAGCAAGATGCCCTTCAGGGGAAGCTCAGGCCTCCCAACATGGGGGATGTAGCCGTGTATGTAGTCCAGAATCCGGAGCCGCTCATAGGCCTCACCTTCCCCTTCCACGATCTCCATGTCAAAGGCGTCGGTTACAAGCTCAAGGGTCATGCCCGTTTCATCCGAAGCAAGAATCTCTACCCCCTTGCCGAGAATTCGCCCTGTCGTGTCTCGATCCCTTCTCCAGCCCTCATCACCATCCAAAATCCCGTCTCCATCGGTATCCGGGTTGAGCGGATCGGTGCCCATCTCATACTCTTCCAGATTCGTGAGCCCATCGAAGTCGCTATCCAGATAGGCGTCGTTCACACCGGGGTTAAGCCCGTGGGCAATCTCCCAATCGTCAGGCAAACCATCGCCATCCCAGTCCACACAGATCGGCCCGTGGAAGGTGCTGATGCCGTGTGCATCAAGGTCTTCGAGCTTGTAATAGTAGAGCTTTCCCGGGGTGACATCCGTATCTTCGTAGGAGTACTCTTTACCCAGAACCGAGGAGAATAACCCGGGAATCAGTTTGTCGGTAAGTCGGGTATAGGGTCCGCCGCGACTCGTGGCCCGGTACAGGTAAAACCCCATGTTATCGATCTCTTGGGCGGTCTCCCAGGCAACCAGAACTGAGGGGCCGTCGCCTGTGGCGGTGAAAGACAGAAGGCTGATGGCTGTGGCGGCCCCGCTCTTTGAGGCCTCTATGCTATTTCCATAAGCGCCCATGTTAACCTGGTCGCCGTTGCCCTCCGGCTCGTTGGAATAGGCGCTGTAGTCACCGCTCGGGGCACCTGCATCGATGCAGGGCGAATCGCTGGCGCTCTCAACACATCCCGAACCAAACGGAAAGTACCCCCACGTGGACTGGAGGTGAAAATCGTCGTCCGCAGTGCCTAAGGTGTTATCGGCTCCATCCCGGTCCACGTACAGGGGATCAGAGGTGATGGTGCCGGTGCCACCTGATGCCGGATCGAGGCTGTCAAAATTACCGCCGGTGTTGTTGTAGACACAGTTATAGCTGTCGTCGGGCTCGTTGGTATTGTCGTCATCGATAATTCCAACACCGCCGTTGTTTGAGATGATGTTGTTGATGATAATGTTACCGGAACCGGCATAATTTAAATTAATCCCGTTGGCGGCATTACCGTCTATGGTGTTATTGTAGATAATGTTGTTTTGAGTACCGGTGGTTTGATCCTGTAATTCTATGCCGTCACTCCCAGTTGAATTGTAGATAAGGTTGTGGTGGATGACATTACCGTCGCCGCCAACATACAGGTTCTCGCAGTAATTACCGTAAATCTTATTGTAGCGCACCGTTGCCCCGTTACAGCCGAGATCTATGCCAAATCCGTCACCGGCATCGGTATGGTTATAGATTGTATTGTATTCGATGAGGATGGTTTCAGTCGTGGTGGTATTGATATCGATACCTCCATAGTTCACGTTGCCATAAATCTCGCAGTTCGAGACGGTGAGTCCGCCGCCATTCGCCATAAGCTGAATCCCTCGACCGGTATTGTTGTAAATCTTGCAATTATCAATAGTTGTCCCTGATGAATTTTCGCTGACACAAATTCCATCACCCGCTGGCGTAGCAGGGGAGTTATAAATGGAACAATTCCGAATGGTGACATTTTGGCCGTCGGTATCGTACCCATCATCACCTGCGGTGGTTGCATCGATGGAATCGAAGATGATGTAGTTGCTCCGGATATCGATCGCATCCTCCGCGCTTGAGGAAATAACCGGGTTCGATTCCGGCCCGGGCCACTTGGTAAAGGTGATCTCATTCCCGCTGGTGCCGCTTACATTGACAACGAGCTCGTTCTCATCGTAGGTAATGCCGCCTCGTATATAAATGGTCTCCCCCGGACTTGGGGGCTCGTTCTCCGCGTATTGAATTGTCTTATAAGGTTTATCCCAGCTCCCGTCGCCAGTAGTGTCATTTCCCAGATTACCGTCCACATAAATACCCGTGGCCGGCGTGGAATGCTCGTCGGCACCGATATCCCACGTATTTGCTCCAGTAGGCCTTGTGTCACCATCGATGTCATCGGTAAAGGAGCTAGACAAGTCCTGGCCCTCATTCAGCGCAAGGTGACCACTCGAGTGGATGTGCAGATCCTCATAGCCATCCGTGATTGAGTAAAAGAGGTCGTCCAGATCTCCGGGCGGGGTCCTCTTGTTTACGGATGCCACATCTAAGTATACATTCCTCGACGCTGCCGCTTCTGTTGTAACCGCTTCACTCACTGTGATTACCAAAGCCGTAACATTGGTAATCGTAAATGGGCCGGGGTTAGTGCCTGAATCGGTTCTGATTGTATTTCCAATAACAAAACCGTCTGTTGAAAAACTTCCTGTCGATCTCGTGATTGTCTTGGTTGGGCCGTCGAAGCTTATAGAGACAAGACCTGAGGTCGCCCCCGGGTGGATGTCGTTGTGAACCGTGCCGTACATGTTGTAACCCGAGCTCCCGTCAACCGGATCCTCATTGTCCAGATCAAAATCTCTACTATTACCACTGCCCACGGAAATCGTGTTCTTGACGATGAGCTTGCCCTTGTCGTGATTCACCCCTGTGCCCGTCATCCCGTAAATCGTGACGTTCTCGAGCGTGAGGGTAAGATTGGGGTTGCTGTAGGTCCGGATCCCTACGTCGCCGTTGTAAAAGATGCAATTGCGAACGGTGGCGTTTTCGTACACATTGATCGCGCCCCGGAGGGTACTGGTGTAGTCATGAATCATCAGCTTTGAGAGGAGGTTGTTCCCGGCGTTCCCTTCGCTCAGGTTGATCGGCTGTCCTGCGCCATTCAAGGTGCCATCGAGGTTCTTGATCTCCAGCCACTCGATCCTAACGTACTGGTCCCTCACATGAAATGCGTTTTTTTCAGCAGAGCCACTTGTGATCCCTACCGCATCGACTACCACTCCGGTCCCGGCCCTACCGTTGTGTCGCTGTCCTTCAGCCACGGTCAGATGCATGTAGTGGTCGGTGTCGGTCGTTGAACCATCAAAGACAACCCCGGTGGTCAAGGAAAACGCCCCGTCCTTGTAGCACACACCGACCTCCCTGCGGTTTTCCGACACCAGGTTACCGCCTCTCCCTAGATCGGGATCTAGCGGGTCTTCCCATGCCTGGATGGTGTTGTAAGACCGTTCAATGGTATAGCCCTCGGTCTCGTGATCGGCCGTGGCGGCTGATTGCACGGTGACCTGCGTGGCGCTATCCCGCGACAGGATGTAGAATGTCTCGCTCCCGATCGTGAGCTTGTCTCCCAAGCCTACGGCGCCCACAGCCGTGCACGCCGGCAGACTGGCCCCGCTGCTGAATTGCACCACGGTATCGCCGGAACAGATGGATGCGGTTCCGGTGCTGTACACTGTTCCCGTGTTGGTCCCGATGGAACGGTAATTCGTAGTCACTGCAGCGCCGATGTATTCATCTGCGCCGATGTCCCAGCTCAGCGCACTCGTGGGCCGGGTCTCCCCGTCGATATCATCGGTAAATGACAGAGGCGGGGCCTTATCAAGGGCGTCGTTTTCAGTGGCGTGGTACTGGAGGTGAAAATCCTCGGTTCCCGCGCTGATGTTATTGAAGATTACCCAGTTCCCGGTGCCGGGATCGCCGTTGGCCGTTGGCGTTCGACCGGCCATACAGGTCGCGCAATCAGCCCTATCGTCCTCGGAAATGCAGTATTCCATTGTGGGGGAATTGGTGAAGTCATGATAGCCTGACTCACCCACGCCGTTGTGTACGCAAATCGTGTTCTTAACAACAACATTCGAGCTTTCACGATTAATGCCATGCCCAAGAATCCCGTACACGGTGCAGTTCTCAATCGTAATCGTGTCGTTTGTCTCGTCGCCCGTTATTCCTGCTACGTCCCCATTGTAGAAAATGCAGTTACGCACCGTCACAGTATTGCCGCCGGACCCACTGAGCTTAATCCCGAAGCTATTATTAGAATCAGCAAGGGTGCCGTTTATGAAATCGTGGATCAGCAAGTATTCAAACTGAACGCTGTTACCCGCATTAATTTCTATAGGGTTGGCATAGTTCACCCCTGAGAAGTTCTTCAGTTCGAGCCACTTAATCCTGACGTCCTGGCCGTTTACGATATTAATACCTTTTCTGCCGCCATTTTCTCCGTCGATCATGGCGTTCGAAGTTCCCGTTGCCCCGGCGGTTCCGTCGTGCCGATTTCCTTCCGCCACCGTAAGCTCGAGGTAATGCGTGCTGTCGGTTGTATTGCCGGTGATATACAGGACCAGCGAACCAGTTGATGTAAAAGCGCCGTCCTTATAACAGACCCCGACCTCCACGCGGTTGTCATTTACCAGGTTTCCACCCCTCCCTCCATCGGGATCTAGTGGGTCTTCCCAGTCCTGAAGCGTGTTGTAGGCCCGCTTTATGGAGTTGACCGTCAAATCGCTCACATCCACAGGCGTACCACCGGCCTCCGTTTGCACGGTGAAGACCTTGTTGCTCTGTTTAGCGGTAATGTACGCAATCTTGTTGTCTGTATCGTAGTCGATCTTATCGCCCACGCCGATATTACCCGTCTGATCCACGGTGAGGGTTGCAGTCCCCGAGGAGATGGTAATATTCGGGGTTCCGGTCTTGAAATCAGCCGTCGAAGTCCCGATGGAGCGGTAGTTGGTGGTAGCACTGGCCTCAGCTGGCGTATGCGGGCCGGTGCCGGCTCCGGAGGCGTAGTTTATGTAGGTATCATAGGCAAAGATCTTGTAGTAGTAAGCGGTGCCGTTGGTAAGCCCGGTATCGGTAAAGGTCTCAAGGCTCCCCACATACCGGACGGTGCTGCTGCCGATGGTCTCATTCACATTGTATTCCGTTCCATCGGTGGGGGCATCACCCACTGCTGCACCGGCCCTCCGTAGAATCACCACCCTATAAAAATCACTGATGGGATTGGACCAGTTGAGTTGAATTTGTTCATCCCCGGGCGTGATCGTCCCCCAGGTGGCATTCGCGGGAGGGCTGTTATCCACGGTGATGGTGGCGCTGTCCGTGTCCGTGCCTGCCTGGGAGTTGGTGCAGGTATAGGAGGTGACGGTGCCGGTAACTGCATAGGTTCCCGCAGCCAGAGCCGCATGACTCTTGGCGGTAAACAGGACCCGAAACGAAGCCGAAGAGGTCGTTACCGGGATTGCCGTGCCGCCGCTAAAGGACCAGTCATTTCCTGCAGGAGAGGAAACCGTGGAGAAATACTGGGTGGTCAATGCATCATTCCAGATCTCCATGCTGGCAATGGCATCGGTATTAGCAGTTGTTACGGTAAGGGCGGTGACGGAATCGGTACCACTACTTGCTACAAACGTAAACTGATCCAGATACTGATCGGCGCTGCCAGGGGCCACCGTGGAATTTCCCGGGTCAGTTCCGTCACCGAGCGTGGTGTACACATTGGGCGTATGCGGCCCGGTACCGGCCCCCGAGGCGTAGTTTATGTAACTATCATAGGCAAAGATCTTATAGTAATAATCTGTACCGTTGGTAAGCCCGGTATCGGTAAAGGTCTCCAGGCTCCCCACATAGCGAACGATGCTGGTTCCAATCGGATCATTAACATTGTATTCCGTTCCGTCAGTGGGGGCATCACCCACTGCTGCACCGGCCCTCCGTAGAATCACCACCTTATTAAAATCAGCAACCGGATTCGTCCAGTTGAGTTCAACTTGTTGATCACCGGGGGTAATCGTTCCCCAGGTCGCATTGTCCGGCGGATCGTTATCCACGGTAATGGTGGCGCTGTCCGTGTCCGTGCCTGCCTGGGAGTTAGTGCAGGTATAAGAGGTAACCGTGCCGGTCACCGCATAGGTTCCCGCAGCCAGAGCCGCATGACTCTTCGCGGTAAACAGGACCCGAAACGAAGCCGAAGAGGTCGTTACCGGGATTGCCGTGCCGCCGCTAAAGGACCAGTCATTTCCTGCAGGAGAGGAAACCGTGGAGAAATACTGGGTGGTCAATGCATCATTCCAGATCTCCATGCTGGCAATGGCATCGGTATTAGCAGTTGTTACGGTAAGGGCGGTGACGGAATCGGTACCACTACTTGCTACAAACGTAAACTGATCCAGATACTGATCGGCGCTGCCAGGGGCCACCGTGGAATTTCCCGGGTCAGTTCCGTCACCGAGGGTTGTAGTGGTTGCGCCCGTATAGCTGAACACCGCCGCCATGGCAGATGTATGGTCACTACCGCTCCAGGTAATGGACTTAGTAATGCTCTCAGCGCTCGTGCACCCGTAATAGGTGGCCAGCGCCAGGCCATCGCTACTGGTCACGTAATCTTCCCCCATAGCCGATGGAGGCGTGCTGACAGTAAACCTGTCGTCATTACCGAAGGCCGCATACAAAAGGCCGTCAGTGACGCCGGTGACAGCGTTTGATGTAATACTACTAGAGGAAGATGCTTGATATTTGTAAGAACTATCTTCAAGGTTCCAGGTGCCACCGCCCGGCGGAACGATGCTGATGATGTGAACGTGGATGCGGTCCAAGGTAACGCCATCCCATGAGAACGTATACGTGCTCGGTTCGCTAGGGCCGGCCACCTTGTACCAGGAACGGGTACGCATTTGTATTCCGCTGTGAACAGCCGGCTCGATAATGGTCCAGCCCGAGGCAGTAAGATTACCGTCAGCTGCGTCGTGAATGGCGGTGGCGATCATCAGATCGCCTTCCTCCGTGAGGGGGGGCTTGTCCACAATTACGTCTGCCGTGGTACCAGAACCCTGAGACTTGTCTCGCACGGTAAAACACGCTTGGTCGGTAGTGACCGACACCTCGGTGGCCGAGGCCTTTTTTCCGCACAAGTCGTAAACCCAGATGTTGAACACGTATTGGGTATTGGGCGTCAAATTGCTGATTTCGGTGGTGGGAGCACTGTTGTAATCGATATAACCCAGGTTGGAATCCGTGTGCTCCGTGTCACTTTCGGTGACCCCGCTGCTCCCCTGTTTGTAAAAGATCCTGTACGTGTCGAAGTTGGCCTCCGTGGTCTGAGAGCCGAAATTAAGGGTGACGGAAAAGGGCGACTTGTCGTTGTACGTCAAATTTCCCGGGGTGGTGGGATCGGCCGTATCCACGATAAATGCCACAGCGCCGCTGTTGGCCGTTGCCCAGTCGCTTTCAGCAGGGTATTGATCAATGGCCTTCACCCGCCAGTAGTATTCGTCGTCACTTAACGAGGATGGCGTGTATGTCACATTGTCGCGCGGGGTTGTACCACCAGAGGATTCGGTATAATCCACCTCCGGACTGGAGAAATTAGAATTGTTATCAATCTGAATTTGGAATTTAACAGTATCTCCGGCGTCCGGATCACTCAGGTCAAAGCGCAGCTCAGGGGTGGTATCTGTGGTACAGCTGCCATCTTCGATATAGTCAATGTTTGGCGTGTTGGGGTAGTTGTTTCCCCCCATATCCGGCTTGATCGAAACAGCCCCGATAGCCCAGTAGTCAGAGGAAGGGCATGTCCAGGACATGGTAACCGTTGATGCGCCTGGCTCGGTGCTGCCCGCACCGTAATCCCTGCTTGCGTTATTATCGCTCCAGCGCTGTATCTGTCCAGATTGGACCGAAAATGTCCCGGTGGTCTCACCGGCTACGGTATCAAAGACCAGTTCACCGGTGGCCGAAGTTACATTCACCGTGGGATTGTTGCCGTCATTCTCTGCTCCCACGAACGCCCGGTTAGGATCACTTTGATATACGCCGGTAAAAGACATGACGCCGACGACGCCGCCATAGGAAAGGGTCGTAGAAAAGGTGACCCTAACATTGTACCCTGTTCCGGCGTTGGGCGCGACGAGCCTCCAGATCTCTACCCTCCCATCATCTCCGCCGGACCGGTTATTGTTTATCGCCCCTACGAAGGTGAAGCTCTGCTGGTCGACCTCGCCGTCCTTCCATACCACAGAGGATACGGTCTCATCGTTGTCGTTGACAATGGAAATACCAACGAGCATAAAGCGGTTCGAGCCTGATGACACGGTATGAGGCACGGTTACGCTCGCTACAGAACCATAAGTAGTATGCGTGGGCGTACCGTCAAGCGCTATAGCACCAAAAGTCACAGGTACCAGAACGAACAAAACCGCGACTGCAATCAAAGCACCTAACGCATGCCTCATATATGTGGGGGTCAAATCTTTACTTTTGACAATCTTCTTTCTCATTCTCTCGAAAACCCCTGAAGGGTGCTCCAGTCAAGCCATCACAATCATCCTTATGTAATCCATATGATTATTAGCAAGACCTGTGCCACAGAACTAACATCTTAAAATCCCTGTATTTTTCTGGCTTTTTTGGCGTACAGCGGGCTCATGGCCCGATCTGGATGACAACTTTTGTCAATGGCCTGCCGATATTTGCTCACTTTGCCTGGTTTTTTAATGCCCTTTTCAAATGCGATTTCAATAGGTTATCGATATAGCCTCTTTCTTCTCGAGTGATCCTTCTTGGCATTGCAGACTTGAAGTGTTTTCTTCAAATCATTAATCCTAAAGATTCGGCGCCGGAGCAACAGACCATCACTCGGGTAGTGGGGGAATCCTTTATCTGAAGAATTCGTCAATAAACTTGTCAAATCGTAAAGTTAGTTTACACATTGCCCAAGACGATCGCTGCGCTGAAGGAGCACTGAGTTTATCCTGAGGAACGAAGGATTTGAGGAGCGGCCTGGCGGCCTTGAGGCAACAAATAAGGACTGAGGACTCAGCAACGAGGACAGAGTAACGGGTGGTCCTGGGACCAGATTGCCCGAAACAAGGCAAACTCGGTGAGGGCCAGAGAAAGAGCTCCCCTGACTTTAGAAAGACTGAAAAATCCTTTGTATTCGTTTGAAACACCTTATCAAGATTCTCTCGCCCGCTCTCTCCCGCAGTAATGTCCGGGAGATCGCTAGAGCTCACTGAGAAATTTTTCGACCTAATTATTTGAGCCCCGTTAGGAGCCAGTTTGCCGGGGTCATCTTTACTTTTGGCGACTCTTCCTCTCTGCGTGCAACGAGTCGGCATAGGCCCTTATCCTTTTCAACTTTTTTCTTTACCGCTTCCTTTCTTTGCTCACCGCGCTGCAATCTAAATTCATTCTCTGTGCTATTTTTACCCCCTTCAGCCCGTCATACTAAAATAGGAACTCCATTGCATCTGTCTTAACATCCTCTTTTCTTGCAAATTTCTCTTTCTGTCTTATCGGTCCAGCGGCAACCTTGACAATTTCATCTTTCGACTGGTATTTAAAGATTCCCCTCAGGTTACAGCTCATGCTCGGAGGTTGTTAAACTAATAAAATCGTTGATGGCTATGTTGAATAAATTTCGAACATGAGCGAAATTATACATGAAGGCACAAATAATGGCGCACAAATGCCCCTTTTGTGAGACAGGATTTACAGGCCCGCCCTGATAGGCACGACGTTAGGGATTTCCTTTAGCCACACTGAAACATGGGAAAGGGTAGGGCTATAGAACCCGAAACCAAGCAATGCAAACAATTAAGCCATGATTTCCGCCACAGGTGGATTGGTTGCTAACAAGAAAATATGACGGCGCACCATTGTATAGCCGAATTCGAAAATCTTTATTGCTCCCTGGAAAACTACATTCTCTGGGTGTGGATCTTTGCTGAAAGGTCACGCAGGCAGTTGAACATTGGGGACGTACGGAAATTGCTTGACATCTTTTTTTGGAAAGGATGATACTTGGAGAAAGTTTAGGTACCGGGCTACCCGGGAGATGAAGTTGTTCGGTATCTTAGGGTAAAGGTTCTATCCGTGAACATAACGGCTTCAACAGAAAAGATGCCAGAAGGAAAAAAGGTAGCCGTTCATGGGTTCAAAGGTTCAATGGTTCAAGGTTCACTGAAAACCCGCCTGCCACACGTCGGGCAGGTCTGAACGCTCTTGCACCGAAGTTCAGAGTGAGCTTTACCTCGCGTTGGATCAATCTGAGTTTCAGGACATGTATGATCATGATCAACGCACTAGCTTCACCGGTCGTGGTTTCATCCCGCCATACGTTTGGCTGGCCTACAAGCAAGCCCAACGAAAGAAAGATAACCCTGAACCTGTGAACGCTTACGAAAAAAGTATGCTTAAGAAATCATGCATGCTCAGCACAGGCATGGCCAGCCCCATGCCCTAGGATATGAAGTAGCGTGTTGACCCCGTTTTTTTGGCCTGCAATAAATGGGCACATGCGTCGATTTGGAAGTATATGGCATGGATAGAAAATCATATATTGAAATAGCCAGAGAGAAAGTCTCAAAAGGTAACTTCTATTTGTCTCATCACGCTCAAATAGAACGTGGTAAAGAAAGAATCAGAGTAAACGATATTGTAGCGGTAATTTCAGATGGTCAGGAATTGGAGCCGTATCCCGATGATCCAAGAGGTGAAAGTTGTCTTATTGTGGGCCAGGGATTAGATTCTAGATGGATTCACGTTTTGTGTGCAAATTTTCATCATAGAGATCTTTTGATAATTACTGTATATATTCCAAGACTCCCAAAATGGAAAGATCCTTTCACAAGGAGGGTATAGAAAGATGGAGACATGCTATTTTTGTCGTAAAGGTATCTTAGAAGATAAAAAGGTAACAGTAGACTTTAGATGGGGAAATAAATTAACAGTAATAGAAGAGGTTCCAGTAAAAGTTTGTAATGAGTGTGGAGAAAAATATTATTCCGCTGAAGTCTCAAAGGAAATGGAGAAAATTGCCATCGAAGGTAAGGAAGAAAAGATTATCGAAGTTCCTTTGGTGAGATTACCGGTTATCCCCTCCACTGTTGTGTAAGTCTACAATTCCGGCGTCCACTTAGGTTAGATCTTTGCAGAAGTCGAACTTAGTTCGCTTTGCTCCCGCCCGCCTCGCCTGAGCGAGAGCGATGGCGGGCAGGCACAATTGGAGTATTGGAATAATAGCCTGCCCTGGCGCGACGTGCCTGTCAGATTGCGGCATTGCTGGTATATCCCGGGATTGGAACCTATTATCTTTCCCGGGGTCAAATCTTTACTTTTGACAATTTTCTTTTCCATTTTCTCAAAACCCCTGAAAGGCGCTCCAGCAAAGCCATCACAATTATCCTTATTTAATCCACATCTATAATAGCAAGACCTGTGCCATGGAAAAAACACCCTAAACCTCTAGTATTTTCTGGTTTTTTGGGCCTTAGAGCACTCTGCCCAGCAGTATATGCGACAAATTTTGTCAAGTTTGTGCCCTTTTTTGCCTATTTTTCCTGATTTTTTGATGGCTTTTTCAATCGCAATTTCAATAGGTTATAGATATCCCCCATTCCTTACGGGACTGATTCCTTGTGGCGTTACAGCCTTAATGTGCTTTCATGCAAACTACTGCTATTGAAAATTCGGCCGCGGAGCAGAACTATATTGATCGCGCAATGCGGGAATTTCTACTCTCAAGAATCCGTAAAGAAACTTGTCAAATCGTAAAGTTGTTTTACACCAGCACAAGGCGATCGCTGCGCTGAAGGAGCACTCCGTTTGAGGAGCGGCCCGACGGCCTTGAGGAGCGATAATAAGTGATGAGGACCCCGGTGGAATCCCACCTGCGGTGGGTTCGCTACGCGAAATTCCACTGGGCAAGCTGAGTAACGAGGACTGAGTGGGGGATGACGACCCCGGTGGAATCCCACCTGCGGTGGGTTCGCTGCGCGAAATTCCACCCCGATGAAATATACTTCGCCCCAGTTGAATAAAAGCAAAGTCCCCAGTGGAATAGAAAAAAGATTCCACGGGGTAAACATTCAACGGGGTGAATATTTCATTGGGCAGGCAGGGCAAGCTGAGGGACTCTCACGCTTTCGCGCTGACCTTTTCCGGGTTTGCGGGTGTGGAATACGTTCCCCTTCTTGTTGGGGTCCAGACTTTTGACACTTTTCTCTCTATCCGCCCCATAAGCCTTTAGAGCTCCACACGCTCCCTCAGCCGCTTCCTTTCCTTGCAATTGGGGCGATTTCCCTAAGCGCTCATGCAAAAAAGAGGAGCTTTGCACTTGAGGAAACGAGAGAAGAGGATACCGCGCTATTTATTTTCTAATGCCTCGATTCTCTTGGCGATGAGAAATTTAAGATCAGCGACAAAAGATGTTTTCATCCAGTTCCGGTAGTCAGCGCCCAGCAGTTTGCCCGTATCGCGGGATATTTTCTTAGAATCCGCCTTTTCCACTTTTGTTAAGATATTCAGAAAGAAGCTTCGTTCATCTCCAAAAGATTTTTGAATCATCGACTCGTTCAGCGGATATGCATTGTTCAGGATGTACCACGCATCGAAAATATCCCTTCCCGCCCCCCTCTCAATAAAGGTAAATAGCTTTTCTGTCATTAAAAAAGAAGGTTCGAGGGTTAGAACCGGCACACCTCTAAGAGCTACGATTGTCGTATCAAATTGTTTCTGGCGCGTGGAGATTTCAATCTTCAAACGAAAATTCCTCTCTACGCCGGCGAACCGGATTTCAAAAAGGAGAGTGTAATATTTGAGCGCCTGATCCGTTATTTCCCATTTCTGTTTTTCAAAAAGCCTTGTAATCACTTCCAGAAGTTTCTCACCATCAGCTTTTGGGAGAATGTCATAGTCAATGTCCTCAGAGTACCGGGGCAAGCCATAAAAAAGCTTCAGAGCCGTGCCACCCTTAAACGCGATTTTAGAACCGGCCCTTGACTTAGCCAGGGCCTGCACGACTTCGATGATAACATTTTCCCGGTAGATGTTAAAAAAATCCTGTTTACTTGGCCTCATAACTCTGCTCTCTATATAAACGAAACATTTTTTTTACAGTATCTGGATATGGTCGACTGTAGAAATCGACCAGTTCAATATCAAGTTTACCCAGGTCGACATCCTCAGGCGACAACTCGACCAGGCCCTTGTTTTTCATGTAAAGTGTATCAAGGAATGCCTTTTCCGGTTCGGCAACATAAAAATCTTCGACCTTCTTCTGGCCGAAATGAAAAAGGGAAGAACCAATGCGCCGATAGACAAATTCGGTGTTATCTATGTTGCTTTGATAGCTCCCAAGGGCCACGGAAAAGATTATTTGGGGAACCTGGACGATCAATCCCCAATAATTAAGTGCCGTTTCCAGGGAGATTACCGATGGCTGGCGGAGGGCATTTGCCAGGGAAAAAAGCGAATATTTTCTGCCGGCGACGACATATAGGTTTCGAGTGATCCTCAGGAGAATACCTTTTTTAGCGAGTCTGGATGCAGTCGTTCGGGCGCTCTCTCTGGTTAAATTAAAAATGGCTTGAAGAGATGAAAGCGTTAGAAAAGGAGATTCTACACGAAGCAACTTGGCAATATTTTTATTCGCCATAGGTTTAAGTTTTAAATGATCAGAAATAATTAACACTTCTGTTTATTATTTTATAATGTCATAAATGGAGGATGTCAATCGTTAAGTTCCCTTCATCGATGCTTTCATCGCTCATATCTGAATATCATATAGTAATATCGAAAATCGATTATTGCTTTCACTCCGCAAAACAGTATCGGGATTTTTCTCTGCTTGATTTGGAGCTATTGAGGGATATGGTTGTCTTTTTTTGCACTTCACCTTGTTGAATAGCTCTTTTCAATGACCCATGGAGCGAGAATAAGCTATTGGTATCGTTCATATATCCAAGGAGGTCATGGCTGTTTTCGAGAGGCGATATCTAAGCATTTAGGGGACGTTGTTTCCTAAGTTGAATAATTCAGCAAGAAATCCTCCAGGCACGGTGAGGGCAGGTGGGGGGTGATATCTGTCAATTTCGTTTGCAAGTGTCAAGTTATGTTACACCTGGTCTAAGACGATCGCTGCGCTCGGGGAACACTGCGTTTGAGGAGCGGCCTGGCGGCCTTGAGGACCGCTTCGCTTGAGGAGCACTGCGTTCGAGGAGCGCTGCGCTTGAGGCAAGAGATAAGTGCTGAGGAGCCCGGTGGAATCCCACCTTCGGTGGGTTCGCTACGCGAAATTCCACCCCGATGAAATATACTTCGCCCCAGTTGAATAAAAGCAAAGTCCCCAGTGGAATAGAAAAAAGATTCCACGGGGTGAATATTTCATTGGGCAGGCAGGGCAAGCTGAGGGATGAGGACTGAGGGAGGGAGGAGGAGCGGCCCGCTTCACGGGACTTGAAGCAAAAACCAAAAGAGATCAGGTTCAGCTGCGCCTGTCACAGCCAGTTTTCCAGCTTCAATTTCTTGATCCGGCAGAATTCCTTGGTGTTATTGGTAACCAGGATGAAGTCGTTGGCGAGGCTGATCGAGGCGATCAAAAGATCCATTGGCCCGATCGGAGTACCCGATCTTTCCAAAAGCGCCCGGATCTTGGCATACTCCCTGCAGCTATCTCCATCAAAGGCGGCCACTTCAAACGTGGATACGAATTTTTCAACTGCCGCCCAATTGTTTTTCTTGGCTTTGCTTTTTTCGGCTCCGTAAAACAGTTCTGCTACCGTAATCGAAGAGAGCCGAACCTCGGAGGGCGAAAACTTCTTGAACTGGTCTGTGATTCGGTCTGATGCCTTGTTGAGAAAATAAATGCAGGTATTGGTATCCAACAGGCGTATCATCGGAGAAGTTTCTCTCTACTATCGCTTTGTTGCATCCCGGCTCGGATTCTGGCCAGAATCTCATCCGGCCCGGCGTCGTCTTGCCAGCTGCCGGCAAGGTCAAAAAAGCCATCCGGCCATTGATCTCGCAAGGACCGCTGAATAGCCTCAGCCACCCATTTGGATTTGGATTTGCCTGATGCTTTTGCGACCTTGTCCAGTCGCTCGGCAAGTTGGTCCTCAAGGTATATCGCCAGCTGTGCCATCTTGATCACCTCCCTTTGATTTTTTGAAACATATTTGCACATATATTTAGTTTCGTCAACCCCAGACAAACACGTTGGGGTTGGAGGCAAACTCCAAGGCCGAAGGATTTACGGGACGTTGTTTTTAAGTTGAATAATTCAGCAAGAAATCCTCCAGGCACGGTGAGGGCAGGTGGGGGGTGAGACCTGTTAATATTCTTTGCAACTGTCAGATTATTTTACACCTTGTCTAGGACGACCGCTTCGCTTGAGGGGTACTGCGTTCGAGGAGCGGCGATAAGTGATGAGGGCTGAGGACTGAGGACTGAGTGAAGGAGCGGCCCGACGGCCTTGAGGAGCACTGCGCTTGAGGAGCGCTTCGCCCCGGTGAAATGGTCTTCACCCCAGTTAAATTTGAAGAGGATTTAACGGGGTAAAGATTTCACCCCGCTGAAATATACTTCGTATTTCATTGGGCAAGCTGGGCGAGCTTGAGGGGCACTGCGTGCCTTGAGGCAGAGGAATAGTTGTCACTCGAATCCTCTCCTCCAGTTTTTGAAAAGAATACGAAAAAGTACATTGATTTCACATAAACTATACAATAATGATCTCTATTGTATAATGATATTGCTTTCTTCTTTGTTTTTCCCTTGAAAAAACTTTATTATTAACTTATTAATACAATATTAGTTGATATTGTATAGTAGGAAGGTGAGTGATGGAACTCAGGAAAATGATTAAGGACATTTTGAAAGAAAACCAGGGCATTCAGCCAAAGGATCTGAAAGAACGAAATTTTGATATAAACATCCTGTTTGGCAAAAAATCAAATAAAATAAATACGTTTACCGGTTTCCGTCGTGTGGGTAAAACCTACCTTCTGTTTCTTATCATGAAAAATTTAAAAGATGAATCCTGTATATATTTTAATTTTGAGGATGAACGGATTCCCGAATCAACTGAGGTTTTGGCACAGCTTCTTTATGCCGTTGAGGAGTTGTATCATGAGCAACATAATATCCTTTTTCTGGATGAAATTCATATCATCCCGGGGTGGGGCAAATTTCTCAGAAGAATAATGGATAAGGGATACACGGTTTTTGTTACCGGATCCAGCTCCAAGCTGGGATTAAAAGAAATTCCAACTGAATTGCGGGGTCGGACCCGAAACTATTCGATTTTTCCTCTCGCCTTCCAAGAGTACCTGGCGTTTAAAGGTGTACCATATAATGATATCGATTCCCACCGGGAAGCCGAGATAAATCGGGCTCTGGACGAATACCTTGTCTACGGTGGTTTTCCGGAAATTTATGATGCCGATGATCTTGAACGTAAAGAAGTGCTGCAGGAATACTTTCGAACCCTGGTTCAACGAGATTTGATAGAACGATTCAACATTAAGCAGGAAGCTCTGCTGAGGGCTACCATAAAACTGGTATTGAACTCTTTGACCCTCTCAATTTCAAAGTTGACCAAAACATTAAAAAGCATTGGATTCAAATGCAGCAAGAATACCATCTCAAATTATCTCTCCTATATGGAAAAGTCATTTTTTCTCTATCAGGCGCTTTTTTATTCAAACAATGTAAAAGATCAAATGCAATATCCGAGAAAAGTATACTTTATTGATAATGGTTTTTTAAAATACCTGTCGTTAAACCCTGATAGAAGCAGATCATTTGAAAACCTTGTAGCGCTGGAACTAATAAGAAGAGGATATGACCTCTTTTATTGGAAAAACCTGAAAGGCCAGGAAGTTGATTTTGTAATCATGGAAAATGAAACCGTTTCACGGCTGATCCAGGTTTGTTATAATATGACCCTTGAAGACACCCGGGAAAGGGAAATCAGGGCGCTGCAGAAGGGAATGCAACACTTCGATCTAGATCAGGGCATGATACTGACCCTCAACCAGGAGGAGACGATCGTTGTAGGTAATTTCCAGATAGCGGTTATTCCAGTTGCCAAATGGCTGCTTGAAACCGGAGAGGATACAAAAGGACAAAGCCGACAACCATAAGGTTACCGGTGTTATCTTCGCTCTGTACCCCGCGACTTGTTCCCTGCACCTTTTTTTTAATACCAGTCTTGACGGTCTCGTAAAAAGTCGTCACTCCGGTGAAAACCGGAGTCCAGGACCTCTGTAACTAACTGAAAAGACTGGATTCCGGCTTGCGCCGGAATGACGGAAAATGGTCATTTCCGACTTTTTACGAAGTCATCAGTCTTGACGGTCTTGTAAAAGTCAAAAAATTTCTGGGGGTCAAATCTTTACCCTGGCAGAATGCGCCGTGCAGAAGCACGGGGATGGATCTAAAATAATATTCCGCTTTTTCACGTGGGGTATACTGCCCGTGTGACATCTAACAGGGTTTACTTTTGCCATTCTCCTTATATAATCCATATCTTTAATGGCAAGACCTGTGCCATGGAACTAACATCCTAAAATTCCTGTATTTTTCTGGCTTTTGGGGCGTTCAAATGGCTCATGGCTTGATTTAAATGCCAAATTTTTTCAATAGTGTGCCGATATTCGTACACTGCTCCTCGGCACCCGGGCATCTTTTTCCGATAGAATTTCAATAGGTTATCGATATAGCTTATTCCTTCCCGAGTGATCCTTTTTGGCATTGCAAAGTTGATGTGTTTTTTTCAAATCACTAATCCTAAAGATTCAGCCGCAGAGCAACAGACCATCACTCGGGTAGTGGGGGAATCTTTTATCCGAAGAGTTCGTCAATAAACTTGTCAAATCGTAAAGTTCCTTTACACCCACACAAGACGATCGCTGCGCTGAAGGAGCACTACGTTCTAGGAGCGCTTCGCTTGAGGACCAGCCCTGCGGGCTTCGAGGAGCACTACGTTCGAGGATCGGCCTAACGGCCTCGAGGCAAGAGTTAAGTACTGAGGACTGAGTGATGAGGACTGAGAGTTGAGAACTGAGGCGACTTTTGAACTTGACGTCAAAGCGCTACGGCGTTAAAATGCAATCATGAAAAATGCACAGAAAAGAGCCACTATCTATTTCGACCCGGAGCTACATCGGGCCCTGCGCCTCAAGGCGGCAGACACAGATCGGTCTATTTCTGAGTTGGTCAATGAAGCTGTTAAGCTCAGGCTCGCCGATGATGCGGAGGACTTGGCTGCGTTCGAGGAACGAGCAGGCGAGCCCAATTTGGATTTCGAAACCGTCCTGAAAGACCTGAAACAGCGTGCCAAGATATAGCATCCTGATCAAGCCCTCGGCGGTCAAAGAAATAGAAGCCATCCCGTTGAAAAAGGACCGCCGGCGCATCGTTGAGCGAATCGGCGACCTCGCGGAGAATCCTCGCCCCCCTGGATGTGAGAAGCTGTCCAGCCAAGACAAATACCGCCTTCGACAAGGGCGCTACCGAATCCTATACTCAATCGAAGACGAAGATCTCCTCGTGTATGTGGTGAAGGTTTCCCATCGGAAAGACGTATACCGGCAGAAGTGACTCTACCATGGAGCATTTAGGAGCACTGCGCCCCGGTGAAATGGCCTTCACCCCAGTTGAATTTGAAGAGGACCTAATGGGATGAAGATTTCACTGGGCAAGCTTGAGGCAACAAATCAGGGATGAGGACCCCGGTGGAATCCCACCTTCGGTGGGTTCGCTAGGCGAAATTCCACCCCGATGAAATATACTTCGTATTTCATTGGGCAGGCAGGGCAAGCTGAGTAACGAGGACTGAGTGGGGGAGGAGGAGTGGCCCTGTGGGCCGCAAGGGCCACTACGTTCGAGGAGCGGCCTGGCGGCCTTGAGGCAAGAGATAAGTAATGAGGACTGAGGGAAGAGTGGCAGGCCGTAGGGCGCAAAGATTAAAGGGCAAGGCGTAAGGTATTTTGCCTATCCAAAGTAATAGGTCATTCACAATAGTTGAAAATACCGACATAATTCTTTAGCTGATACAAGGAAGTCGCCAAATATTTTGGAGATTCTAATACCAGTCTTCAATTTTTAGGCTTTCAATACGTTCGAACTCCTTTTTATTGTGAGTGACCAAGGTGCTGTTTGTGGCCAGCGCTGACGCTGCAAGTAAGATATCATAGGGTCCGATAGGAACACCTTGTTTTTCCAGTTTTGCACGGATTCCCGCTGCCGATTTCGCTGCGGCGTGATCAAAAGAAATAATACTAACCAGGGATGTAAACTCCTGAAGCTGTGCTTTTCTTTTACGCGGAGACACTGATTTGGCAATGCCGACTTCCAGTTCAAAAAGAACAATGGTGGATACGGCTATTTCACTGGGTGATGTGGATAACAGACGCCTGGCAACATTTCCCATTCCCTTAAAATAATAGATCAGCGTATTCGTATCTAAAAGGTACATCATATCGACTCCCTGTCGGCATCCCGTCCCATATTTTTCCGAATTTCTTCCGCAGTCGGTATATCCGACCATGCGCCTGCTAACTTCACGAAATTTTCCGGCCAGGAGCTTGCCGTTTTCTCCTTGATTAGATTGGAAATCCACTTGCTCTTGGACATGCCGCTTTTTTTAACCATGCTGTTCATTCTTTTTTCGCCTTCAGAATCCAGATAAATCGTTACCTGGCCCATAAGACCACCTCCCCCAAAAATGGTATTACTATACGGTATGTGTTCACAGGTTCAGAGTTTCCCGATGAAATCGGGACTAAGGTTGTTTTTTTCAAATTGGATGTGAACCAGTGAATGCTGAACCTCTGAACCTTAAACCCCTGAACAATTATGATATATGTTAACATATAATTATGTTTTGTCAATATCTTTGGAGTACCTTTACCGGGGTCATCTTTACCTTGTCAGAATGCCTCGTGCAGAAGCACGAGGATGGATCCAAAGTAATATTCCGCTTTTTCAGATGGGCTATACTGCATGTGTGACCTCTAACAGGGTTTACTTTTGACAATTCCCGTTCTATCCTCTTAAATTGTCTCCGCAGCCGAGCACCCTTTACCAACCATTCCCTCAGTCGCTTCCTTTCTTTGCTTACCGTGCTGTAGTCCAGATCCATTATCTGTGCTATTTCCACACCTTTCAGCCCGCCATATCTGAATAGAAGCCCCATTGCCATTTACCTTACGGGTTCTTTTTCTCTCAAGATTGATGACTTCGTAAAAAGTCGGAAATAACTATTTTCCGTCATTCCGGCGAAAGCCGGAATCCAGTCTTTTCAATTAGTTACAGAGGTCCTGGACTCCGGTTTTCACCGGAGTGACGACTTTTTACGAGACCATCAAGATTTCCTCATCTGTTTTATCGGTCTGGCTGGAAATAAGCTTGAGAAGCGGCGATAAGTGATGAGGAACCCGGTGGAATCCCACCTTGGGTGGGTTCGCTACGCGAAATTCCACCCCGATGAAATATACTTCGTATTTCATTGGGCAGGCTGGGCGAGCTGAGGGATGAGTGGGGGTGAAGGGGCGTGGAGAGTGTCGAGCGTTGTCACCGACTTGACAACTAATCAGTTATTTGTTAAGAATGTATTACATTGTTCACGAATTCGGAACAACATGAAAATAGAAAAAATCTCATGGGATCAAAAGACTATTGACCATATATCCAACCACTCTGTCTCACCAGAAGAAGTGGAGGAAGTATTATTTAATAGCATAGACCCGCCGCTCATAATGCGTGGAAAACAAGGCAGATATCTTGCCTATGGAAAAACCAACGGGGGCAGGCTTTTATTGGTAGTGTGGGCTCCCAAGTATAGAAAGACCACAATAATTACGGCTAGAGATATGCGTAAAAAGGAAAAACAATTCTATAAAAGGAAAACAAGATGAAAGTACCCAAATTCAAAAACCTAGAAGAAGAGAGACAGTTCTGGGATAGCCACGACTCAACAGATTATCTCGACGATTTTGAAGTGGCTAAGGATGTAGTATTTGTCCGACCCAAAAAAGAGGTTATATCTTTACGTCTTGATCCCAAAATAGTACGAAAGTTAAAGCAACTCGCTGATGAGGAGGGGTTACCGCCCACTACCTACGCGAGGATGTTGATCGTTAAAGGCATTCGAGAAAGGGCCGGTTGAACTCCTTAAATGTGGTGTTGGAAAATTTTTTAGATTCTTCAGAGCTGCTTCTGTTACCCTGATAGAAGCCGCCAAGAGAATATTAATCCTGGCCATTGAGGATCGTATATCTCTCCCCCTGCTAAACATGAGCGAGCATAACAGCATGGGCTTCTTCGGTGTCAAAAAAAGACATCCATATCCCTGGGAGCAGAGTGCTTTTAGAGTTAAAGCAATCAGCGTATTCATTATTTGTGTTATTTCTACCCCCTGCAGCCCGCCATACTAAAATAGGAACTCCATTGCCATCTGCCTTAACGGGTCATTTTCTCTAAGGATTTCCCTTTCTGTCTTATCGGTCTGGCGGGAAATGAACTTGAGGAGCGGGAATAAGTAACGAGGGATGAGGGAAGGAGAGTAACGAGGACTGAGGACTGAGGACTGAGGGGAGGATGAAGAGCGGCCCTGGGGGCCACAAGGAGCACTGCGCTTGAGGACCAGCCCTGCGGGCCTTGAGGAGCGGCCTGGCGGCCTTGAGGCAAGAGATAAGGGATGAGGACTGAGGGGAGGGAGTAACGAGGACTGAGGGATGAGGACTGAGGGATGAGGAGCAGCCCTTCGGGCTTTATGCTGAGCAATCTACATGAAACATACGCAGAGAAGTACTATGCAGCTCAAGAAACCCGCTTACATTTTATTTATCACTTGAAACTTCTCTGAATATCAGATAATTTGATCATCGGAGGTAAGTGTTCATGAAGAGTATAGCTACAAGAATCGGAAAACGAGGAACAATAGTCATTCCTGCAAATCTTCGCCAGACCTATGGAATGGAAGAAGGCTCACAAGTTTCTGTGGAGGCTCGCCCGGAGGGTGTTCTTTTGCGCCCCGTAGTCACCCTTCCCGTTGAAATATATTCTCCTGAGAGAAAAGCCGAGTTTCTGTTAAACAATGCAGTTACTCAGGAGGATTACGATCAGGCCGTCAAGGAGATCCGCAAGATGGGCCTCAATCCTGATGAAATCCCTCATGAAAGACCGGATGCCGCATGAGCGTTGACAGGGTCTTCCTTGATGCAAACATCCTGTATTCTATTGGCTATGGGAGTCCCGGGTTGGACCGATTATCGGAACTGGCCCAAAAAGGACAGTGTTTGTTACTTGCCTCCGGGTTTGTCATTGAAGAGGCAAGGCGTAACCTTGATAACCCTGCTCAATTAAATAAGCTCGATGACTTCCTGACGCATGTTCAGATTGTTCTTGAGGCAGACGCAAGCATCCCCTGCCCTGTAGACCTCATAGAAAAAGACCGGCCAGTTCTGATGGCTGCCATCTCTGCCAAGGCCGATTTCTTGCTCACGGGTGATAAGGAACATTTTGGAAAATATTTCGGACAAACGATTGGGGGTGTAAAAACCTGTATGGCACGGGACTATTTTCTGAAAGCCCAACAGCCATAGGAAGGCGGGTTTATGGAAACAAATTCGCCAGGGCGATACATGGTTGCTGATGCTGCCATCTCTCATGGCAAGCTAACTTTTCATGGTATATGCATTTTAGCGGGGGACATCCTAGAACAGGTAGCCAATGGTATGGCGTGGGAGGTGATTATCGAAGAATGGCGTGGAGCATTGTCCAAAGAAGCAATTGCAGAGGCTGTCCGCCTGGCTCGTGAGGCCTTGCCCTTAGCCGTATCCCCTCAGCAAGCATCTCTCCGCTAAGAATGAAGGTCTCTCGATTTGATGGCTTAATTCCGCTAAAATGAAAGAAAAAATGTGGAGACAAAAATGGGCGTTAGAATTGACTTAAGTATCGACCAGTTAGCGGAAGTATTGAAGCAGCTTGGGCCAGACGAGCTTGCAGATTTGGAAATATTGCTTGATAAGTCCGAACTGGAAAAAAGGAGTGAAGAGGTAAAAAGTGGGGACTATGTGACCATGGAAGAACTTGAGTCCTTGAGAGATGTATGAACTAAGATTCCATAGGAATGTTGATAAGGAACTCGGAAACATCCCCGCTGCAGTGAGACGGAAAATCAAGAATCACTATTTCCCAATCCTAGCAGAAAAACCCCATACCGCGGGAAAGCATTATCCGGTGGGCTCTTTGGGTTCTGGAGATTAGATTTCAAAATTATGAGAACAGAATGTGGAATTGCTTGGGTTGATTATGCTTAGGGTGTTTATTGGGTGCCATAATCATAAGTGAGGATTCACGATAAGAAAATCATTGACACGAAATTTCCTATGAGTTATTTTCATACCATTGATAAGCAATAAAGGAGGAAGATATGGGTTCCAATGTTTCTTCTTCAGCAAAAGTAAAGGTGACTGCAAGCCTTGATGCAGAATTAGTTAAAGCGATTGACGAGTTCCTTGGGGAAGCTAAAACCGGTTCCCGCAGCCAACTTATCGAAGATGCACTACGCAAGTGGCACAACGACCAAAAAAAGCGGGAACTTGAGAGTCAGATTGAACAATATTATCTTTCATTATCTAATGAGGAACGGGAAAAAGACCGACATTGGTGCGAAATAGCAGCCCAATCCGCCCATCATCTCTGGGAGGAATAGACTTATGGCCTATCCCAGAAGAGGCGAGATTTATCTTGTAAGACTTCCTAGCCAGCCAAAGGATACTAAACCAAGACCAGGCTTGGTAGTGTCTTTGGACGTTCGAAATCGCTTAGCCAATGATGTGATTCTAGTCCCCCTTTCAACTACTCTGCGCACCAGCCCTACCCATGTAGAACTAAGCGAAGGAGAAGGTGGTCTTGACCAAACCTCTATGGCTAAGTGTGAACAAATCACCACCCTTGATAAGTCCTTTTTGATCCGTGGTCCTTTTTCTGGAACCATAAGTCCTATGACGATGACTGAAGTTGAAAGGGCCATCCAACGAGCCATTGGGATCGTGATATAAAACCTTGGCAGTTGTACGCGGTCAAATCGGGATTTTTGACAATCCTTTCTCGCTCTACGACCACAAACTCTCTCTCCTTACATGATCATCATGAAATGATCCACCGTTTGACCCCAGAGGTCCACCTGTAGATAGTGCGCAGCATTTTGACCCTGCTGCGTGAGGACCCCGGTGGAATCCCACCTGCGGTGGGTTCGCTACGCGAAATTCCACGGGGCAAGCTGAGGGATGAGGGGAGGACAAAGAGCGGCCCTGCGGGCTTTGAGGAGCACTGCGTTCGAGGACAGCTCCGCTTGAGGCAACAAATCAGTGCTGAGGACTGAGGGAGGGATGAGGAGCGGCCTGCAGCATATTGAGTGTCGGTGGAGCCCCACGCGCAAGCGCGTGGCTCCTCCACATTCTTCGGCGGAACCCGCCGAAGCATATCCGCCTTCGTCCCAATAGGACTACGGCGGATTACCCTGCCCAGCATTCATCCACTGGCAAGCCCGTGGCTTTCTGCGTAGGCGGGTAAAAGTTGAAAGCAGTATCGACCCTTTGGGGAATTCATTTGCTCGACAACGATGCTTATTTCCAAAACAATTGTGTCCTAATTTTTTGAGCGACTTGACAACTAATTATTAAATAGTTAAACTTTCTTAAAAAAGGGAGAAAATAGAATGTCAGTTATACAAGTATCTAAAAAGGGACAAATCTTGATCCCAAAGGCAATTAGAAAAAGGCACGGTGTTACACCTGGGTCAAGGGTTCAAATTTTAGAGCAGTCAGGGGGTATCCTCATTAAACCGGCTCCCGAGGACCCCATCGATACCGCCTGTGGATTCCTATATGGAGATTTTTCACTTACAGATGACTTGATTAAAGAGCATCAGGTGGAGCTGGCAGATGAGCGCAAAAATCGTTCTTGATAGTTTTGCATTGGTGAGTTTCTTCCACAAGGAGCCTGGTTGGGAGAAGGTCAAAGAAGTGCTTTATGGGCTGTCTTCTGCAAGCCAAAAAGCACTGCTGAGCATAATTAACTGGGGAGAATTTTACTATGTTGTTAGAAGAAGAGTTGGAAAGCGCAAAGCTGAAGAAACTCTCACTCTTCTCGAGCAACTTCCCGTAGCAATACTCTCGGTGGATGATCAATTGGTAAAAGAAGCAGCCGTAATAAAGGCAGATTATCCTGTCTCCTACGCCGATGCGTTTTGTATTGCTACGGCCCAGCGCTCAAAAGCTGAAATTCTAACCAATGATCCTGAGTTTAAATCGGTCCAACATCTCGTAACCGTGAAATGGTTAGTTGGCAGTCAAGTACATTCCGGACTTGAGACAGAATGAGATGAAGATGCAATCCTGTACCAGGATAAGCATTTCAACCTGATTTCTGAAAAAACTTCTTTGAAAATCCCTAAATAGCGGGCAGGTCGCTTTCTCTATGGCGGGCCTCAAGGAGCGCTGCGCTTGAGGCAAGAGATAAGTAATGAGGACCCCGGTGGAATCCCACCTTCGGTGGGTTCGCTGCGCGAAATTCCACTGGGCAAGCTGAGTGATGAGGACTGAGAGTTGAGAACTGAGGCGACTTTTGAACTTGACGTCAAAGCGCTACGGCGTTAAAATGCAATCATGAAAAATGCACAGAAAAGAGCCACTATCTATTTCGACCCGGAGCTACATCGGGCCCTGCGCCTCAAGGCGGCAGACACAGATCGGTCTATTTCTGAGTTGGTCAATGAAGCTGTTAAGCTCAGGCTCGCCGATGATGCGGAGGACTTGGCTGCGTTCGAGGAACGAGCAGGCGAGCCCAATTTGGATTTCGAAACCGTCCTGAAAGACCTGAAACAGCGTGCCAAGATATAGCATCCTGATCAAGCCCTCGGCGGTCAAAGAAATAGAAGCCATCCCGTTGAAAAAGGACCGCCGGCGCATCGTTGAGCGAATCGGCGACCTCGCGGAGAATCCTCGCCCCCCTGGATGTGAGAAGCTGTCCAGCCAAGACAAATACCGCCTTCGACAAGGGCGCTACCGAATCCTATACTCAATCGAAGACGAAGATCTCCTCGTGTATGTGGTGAAGGTTTCCCATCGGAAAGACGTATACCGGCAGAAGTGACTCTACCATGGAGCATTTAGGAGCACTGCGCCCCGGTGAAATGGCCTTCACCCCAGTTGAATTTGAAGAGGACCTAATGGGATGAAGATTTCACCCCGATGAAATATACTTCGCCCCAGTTGAATAAAAGCAAAGTCCCCAGTGGAATAGAAAAAAGATTCCACGGGGTAAACATTCAACGGGGTGAATATTTCATTGGGCAGGCTGGGCAAGCTTGAGGAGCGGCAATAAGTGATGACGACCCCGGTGGAATCCCACCTGCGGTGGGTTCGCTCCGCGAAATTCCACCCCGATGAAATATACTTCGCCCCAGTTGAATAAAAGCAAAGTCCCCAGTGGAATAGAAAAAAGATTCCACGGGGTAAACATTCAACGGGGTGAATATTTCATTGGGCAGGCAGGGCAAGTTGAGGGATGAGGATTGAGCGGAGGAGCGGCCTGGCGGCCTTGAGGGGCACTGCGTTCGAGGAGCGCTACGCCCCGGTGAAATGGCTTTCACCCCAGTTAAATTTGAAGAGGATTTAACGGGGTAAAGATTTCACTGGGCGAGCTTGAGGCAACAAATCAGTGACGAGGACTGAGGGGAGGAGGCAGGAGGAGCAGCCCTCCGGGCTTTGAGGGGGCAAGCGGAGATTACTGAGTAATGAGGACTGAGGCATGAGAACTGGGCGACTGCCAGATGCTAGAGTTGCAAAGAGAATGAAAAGATGATAGGCTGGTTTCAAGAAATTGACTAGTTTAATACCAGAGAAGAATGCCAGCTTTTCAGATTCTCTGAGGGAGTGGAAAAGAATGGAAAAGATCATGTTACCTATATCTAGAGATGAAATTCTCATAGCTATTTCTAAGTTTTCCGAAAAAGACCTGAGATCCTTTTTGATGGAGCTAGAGTTACTTCTTGAGCACCAAAAGAAAGCGACCCCCAGGTATGTCGGAGCTAAACAATTAGATAAGCTTTCCGGTTTGATCTCTGTTGGCGGTGACGCTGTAGCAGACGCTGAGAATATCTATGATTAAAGCGATTGCTGATTCTAACTTCATCATAGCCTTGGTTGACAAAAAGGACAAATGGAGGGAACAGGCCCTTATTCTTCAAAATGCCTTAAAAAACCAGTACGCAGAACTCATCTATCTCGACTGCATCATAAATGAGACGATCAGTGTTGTTGGGAGAAGACTTGACATTTGCTCGCGATCTTGGTTTTTTCCTTAAGCATTAAAATCGAATTATTTTTCCCGGAACAAGTTTCTTCAGAAATTCTTCACAAGGTAAACATAAAACGTTTTTAAGTTTTATGCGCTCACTGCCCCTGTAGAGCAAGGATACTTCAGCTTCCGGGTACTCTTCTTTGAAGGAAAGAAGACTGTTGACCGACTTTGATCGAAGACTCGCGGTATTTTTGACCTCTATTGCATAGAAGATATCCTCACCGTACAAAACAAAATCAATTTCATTACCGGATTTAGTTCGCCAAAAATACAAATCTGCTGCATTGCCGCTATAAGAAATCCATGCCCTGAGATGTTGCGCCACTAGGCCTTCCAGTGCTGCCCCGTCTATTTCTTGGGGCGCATCCAGCGGACCGGTCGGACGGATGGATCGGAAAACTCCAGCATCGAAATAATAGAACTTGGGGTGTGAGGACAAATGTCGCTTCGCTCGTTTCGTAAAAACCGGCAAGCGAAAGGCCAAGAGCAAATCCTCGAGGATTGAAAAATAGTTCTCCACCGCTTTTCTCCCGATTTGGCAATCACGCGCTATCTCCGTCATATTTGCAATAGACCCGTGTGAGAAGCTGGCAGTTTCCAAAAACCTGTTAAAATCGCCAATATTGCGAACAAGTCCTTCCATCTGAACTTCTTCTCTAATATAAAGTGTTGCGTATGCTCTCAATGTTTCTGCGGGATCAGGGGCATTGACGATTAACGGCACCATTCCGATCATTAGTGCGTTTTCCAACGAAAACAGATCGCCCAGCTCGGCGGCCATAAAAGGATGCATGGTTTTGATTAAGGCCCGACCGGCGAGTAAGTCAACACCCGTGCGCTTCAGCTTCCGGGCACTTGAACCGGTTAAGATAAATTGCCAGCTGCGGTGTTCTTCCATGAGATGATGCACCACGTCGAGTAATTGAGGGGCTTTTTGTATTTCATCAATCACGATCCTATCTATACTCCGCTGTGCCACCAAAACATCTCGCAGTCTTTCCGGTCTACCAGAATAGATACGATAAACATCTGGTGCCAGCAAATCAATCACAAAGCTATTCGGTAGATGCTGATGCACCCAGGTCGATTTGCCTGTGCCGCGAGGACCGAATAATTTGTTCTGATTTCTGGAAAAACCGTCTTATTATATCCATTTTTGCTTCCTTTTTGTATTTTATATATCCATTTATAAAGAACATTAGGTTATCGGTCAAGTGTAAATTGAGGGGGACAAGGCAAAGGTGTCGGTGGCGCATAGTTGATAGCAGAAGCCGGCTGGGAGGCGAGGAAGTTTGGAAGCTGAGACGCTGGGAGGCAAAACGCCGGTACAGGGTACAAGGCAAAAAGGAGTGGCCAGAGAAGGAGCGCTTCGCTTGTCGAAGATCCCGTTGTATTTGCGGACAGGCAGGGCAAGCTGAGGGATGAGTGAAGGAGCGGCCTGGCGGCCTTGAGGAGCGCTGCGCTTGAGGCAAGAGTTAAGTACTGAGGACTGAGTTAAACAGCGGCCTTGGACATTAAAAGAGAGATTGGGAAAAGCCTCTTGACTTTCAAAAAATTGGTCATTATAGTCTATTTAGCCATTTTTGGAGGTCTGTCATGAATAAAAGCGTTCCCTTAGCTGAAGCCAAAGCCACCCTATCAGATTGCATCCGGGAAGTAGAAAGCGGCAAATCGGTGCTCATAACACGGCATGGAAAACCCGTGGCTGCCCTGGTTTGCCCAAAAGATCTCGATAATCTCCAACGTCTTAAGAAAGCCGGTCCCGAAGGCGGGCTTGCCAGTCTCGCCGGGGGCTGGGAGGGCTCCGATGAATTGGCCCGCCTTCTTGACGAATCGGCTCGCGTCGGGCAAAGAGACGTTACGCCGTTGGAATAGCAGGTATGGCCTATCTATTCGATACCGATGCGATCTCTGAACTATTACGCCCACGTCCTTTCCCTGCCTATGTTGCGTGGCTAAGCACTGTGGCTCGCGAAGACCAGTTCACAAGCGCCATGGTGATTGGAGAGCTTTACAAAGGCGCATATCGCTCCCAAGCCCGGCAGCGACATCTGACCAACATCGAGCGGCGCATCTTGCCTGCAGTAACCACCTTGCCATATGATGTGGCAACTACCAAGGTATTCGGGCAAACCCGTGCACACCTGGAGGAGGAAGGCACCATCTTACCGGATGCCGATTTGCAAATTGCCGCCACAGCCATCTATCACGGGCTGCAATTGATCAGCGGTAATCTGCGTCATTTTTCCCGCATCCCTCAGCTCAAAATCAATCCTATTCTCGCTGATGCACGGTTAGAACGATGAGGGGGAGGAGCGGCCCTGCGGGCCTTGAGGAGCGGCCTTTCGGCCTCAAGGAGCACTGCGTTCGAGGAGCGGCCTAACGGCCTCGAGGCAAGAGTTAAGTACTGAGGACTGAGTGATGAGGACTGAGCGACTGCCAACACATCTTGCTTGACAACTTGATAGTTTCGGTGTACGATTCACACACATTGTATACGGAAAAGGTTTTTTCCCCGTGCCCAAAATCGTAGCTGATAGCAGTGCACTGATTTTACTGGCGAAATGTGGTTTTATAAAGACACTATGTCACTCTTATGAGGTCATTGCACCTTCATCCGTGATGGCTGAAGTGGCATCCGAAGAGATGATCAAAGACTATCCAGACGCCGCTCTGATCGCAAATCTGATCTCTAAAGGGGACATAATAATACGAGACCCTGAAAAGGCTGACTTCCAACTGCCTTTATCCTTACATCAGGGAGAAAATGATGCGCTTCTATTGGCGATTGAGTCACATAATTCTCTGTTTGCCACGGATGACCGTAAGGCAATCAAGGCTGCAAGGTTTCTACAAATACCGTTTATCATTACACCAAAAATCGTCATTGAGTTGTTTAAACAACGGAAAATATCGTTGGAGGATGCCCGGGAATCCATCGAGAAGCTAAGCATAATTGGAAGATATTCACCGGACATCATCGCAAATGCGTTCGTCTCACTAGCGGAGGAAAAGAATGGCAAAGCCCACAACCATAAGGTTACCTGAGGATCTTTTAAATGATATAGATCGATTTGTGCAAGAGGCCAAGTTGGATCGTTCCACCTATCTGAGAGAGATTCTGCAAAAGGGCTTCTCATTAGACAAACAGGAACGCTTATTGCGCAAATATGCCAGTGGGGAGTTGAGCCAAATGGAAGTCTGCAAAGCTCTTGAATGGAATCCGTGGCAATTTCTAGCACAACTGAAGACCAGAAACCTGCACCTAAATGTGGAAATGGAAGATTTTTTAGATTCTTCGTCGCTTCCCTCCTCAGACCTGTCCTCGAGCGAAGCGAAGGAATGACAGAGTGTGGTCCCACTCAAATTCCAAGCAAATAATGAACCACCCTGCAGCCCCGATTTGTCGGGATCTCCGCCATGATTCCGGCGGACAAGTCCTCTTCGCTTCGACAAGTCGCCGACGCGCCAAAGCCGCTATGGCGACGCTGCGCTGCAGGGAATTATCAAGTTAAATGATTGCCATCTTCGTGAGCGTTGCGCTCTAAGATCATTTCACCTGCGGGAAAATAAAGGACCGACCGATTCGAGAAGGCGGCCCAGTCCCTCACCGTTTGTTGGGCCATAGGCACGAGGCGATGCGTGCATGGTTTCTCATCTAACCTTAAACATCGAGATCATAACATCCTCCCCCTCCCCTCCATCCCCTCCTGCCAGGGGAAGGGATGTATGGTGCAGTAACCCGTTGTGAGTAGATTCTATCCGATACCGATACGATCTACTTGCATAACACTAGAAGGATTTCTGCTTCTGCTTCATAACGCTATTGATTTATTTGGCTGTGGGGAGTAAAGTGTATACGTAACAAATAGATAACATCCAGGGAGGTAGAATATGGGAAGAACTTCCAGGAAGTTGAACTTCCTCATCAAGGAGACTATTTGCCGGGACCTGGAAATGTTGGTTCCCGCCGGCAAGAGAAGTGAGATTGTCAACGAAGCGTTGCGCAAGGAATTGGATTCGATTCGCAGAAGAAAGGCGGCTGAGGAACTCCTTGCGTCATCTTCCAAAGGTAAGAAGTTTTCAAACCGCCAGATTGTAGAAGAATTAGCCAAAGACAGGAGAACCCACTAAATGAGAAGGTATGTAGTTGACGCCTCCGTCATCCTCAAGTGGGTTTTGGGTGATGAACGGGAGCCTGATCAAAACAAGGCGGTGAAGCTTTTAAATACTTGGGTTGAAGGTGGTGCGGAATTGTCAGCCCCAACACTCTGGCAGTATGAGGTGGGGAACTTTTTGGGCAGGGAACTCCCGGAGGAAGCAGCGGACAAAATGGATCTTCTTCTCAACCTGAATATCAAATGTGTGGATCTGACCGATAGCATCTTTCGTCGATGCTTCAATTGGATGAGACAAGAGAACGTAAGCTTCTATGATGTTTCCTACCTTGCCGTTGCTCTTGAGATTGAGGCTACGCTCATAACAGCCGATGAAACGTTTGTGAAGAAAATGGAAAAGACGGATCGCATCTGCCTGCTAAAACACCTTGATTTGGCGCCCGTTTAAGGCACGATCACGAATACTCTTCTGATATTTTTCCCAGCTTATGTCATCTGCCTGGCGAAGCTCATTCACATATTCTTTGAGCTCTGTGACCTTCCTGAGGATGACCTCATGATTGACCATAGACGTTAGCACTCCTTAGTGCTTCGATTCGCAAATACGGTGACGTATCTTGGCGAATTGTTTCAGAAATGTTGCTCACTCAGCACTAAGTCCTGAGTCGATAAGTTCGTCATCGAACTTATGAATCGAAGGACTTAGCCTTCTTAGATAGTCGGTATCTAAATAGTCACGAATGGAGCCGGCCCTAAATTGAAATGGGAAATCGCTCCCGTCATGATAGATGAGCCTTCCATATTTATAGATTTGATGCCGCAAGACCGGGCCGCTTGTTTTCATATCAATAAGATCGACATCTTTCCTCAGGAGATTTGAGATTTCAGTCTCAAGATTGATTCTCGTGAAGCCATCAACATCCTTAACAAATAGTATGCCCAGATCAATATCGCTTTTTAATCTTTGACGTCCTGCTGCATGGGAGCCAAAAAGATAGATCACAGAAATCTCAGAATGCCCTCTGGCAAAGTCGATTATTTTCGTTATTTGATCCTTCTCAAGCATTTAACTACCCTTTTACTAACGAGAGTATGGTATCTATTGTTCACATTGGGCCTAATCGTAAAGAGTGTGGGTTGGCCATAAGGCCCTTTCCGTGACATATCTGCGGCCCATTTCGGAGAACCCGGGCTCCGCATGCGCCACCACTCTTTTGGAGCAGGAAAACTCGTGCATGGGAGGCCTGAAAATGCTCACCACACAAGCTCAACAGGATAGTGCTTAAACACGGGGTCCGAGGTTACGATGGGCAATCCCTCAATCTGGCCTTGAGCGATCAACATCCGGTCAAAGGGATCACGATGAGGACCGGGGAGCGCACCTGCTGCCAGCGCATGTTCCATGGTAACTGGTAGAACGTCCATACGCGACTTGCGCAGCAAGGAGGGCAAGTTGTGGGCCACCTCACCTGCATGCGGTAATCTCCCCAAACGATGTTTTGTCGCGATCTCCCACCCGGAAGCGCTGCTAACCAGGATTTTATTATCCGGAGCTTGAATAACATTATGAGCTGTAGCAGAAAGCATGGGATCATCAAATAACCACCACAAAAGCACATGGGTATCAAGCAAAAACCTCAAATCTTTGTCTTTCACTGGTCCCATGCCTGTAACTCGCTCTCAGGCAGTGGTTCGAAGAAGGCATTATCTACCCGGCCAGCGGCAATTCCAGGCATCCTGGGTTGCGCCTCCTCCAAAGGCACCAAGCGGGCATAGGGTTTTCCCGCCTTGGCGAGCACGATTTCCTCGCCCTCATGCGCCCGTTTAAGCAAGCGCGAGAGCTGCGTCTTGGCCTGATGTACATTTACAATTTCAGGCATATGAATCCTCCAATGTTTGATCTTAATGATAAACTAAGTCGCTGGACTAAGTCAATATATTTTTTCCCAACATCGTTACTGATCCTGCTTTCTCCCATGGCAACCCAACATTTCGCGGCACACGCATTTTAGCGGGAGACGCGCTCGAACAAGGGGTAAGCGGCATGGCGTGGGAGGTGATTATCGAAGAATGGTGTGGAGCATTGTCAAAGGAAGCAATCGCAGAGGCTGTTCGCTTTGCCCGCGAGGCCTTGCCCTTGCACCTACGCCCCAAGCACTCTCCCGTAAGGATGAACATTTTGTCGATTTCATTGCAATATTGTGGTATGGTAAAAGAAAAAATGTGGAGATAAAAATGGGCGTTAGAATTGACTTAAGCATCGATCAGTTAGCGCAAGTATTGAAGCAGCCAAAATAGTACGAAAGTTATTCGCCCTTACCTGATCTTTCCTGCATGACTCTCTCATACAGCCACACCTTGATCAAAGCGCCACGGTCAACTCCTATAGCCTCCCTGATCCCATCTATCTCTTTAATCAGCGACTCACTAATATCTATGGTAATACGAATATTTTTTCCAGGTTTGGTGATCGTTGCCTTGGAGAGATCGATCAGATCATGAATGTCCTCTCCCTGATCAAATCTTAGATCAAATTCCTCATTACTTTTCGCCAGTTTTCTCTTGCTCATACAATTGAACCTCCCTTTTGCGCGAACGCCTAACGGAGATTATCCGTATAGTCCCTCGTCTTATTGTGTGGAGCCCCACGCGCAAGCGCGTGGCACCTCCACATTCTTCGGCGGAACCCGCCGAAGCATATCCGCCTTCGTCCCAATAGGACTACGGCGGATTACCCTGCCCAGCATTCATCCACGGGCAAGCCCGTGGCTTTCTGCGTAGGCGGGTAAATAGCTGACCAAAACTGGTTATCCAGTCTGCCAATCAAAACATAACGATCTTCGAGTGGATCTGGTGCTTTGATTTCTATGCGCTGTGCATCATTCTCCTAAGTAACTTCCACCCCCACCCCTACCCTCCCCCTTCAAGGGGGAGGCTTAGGTGGGGGTCAAGTTTCTCAGGCTCTTTTCGTGGTCCCACTCAAATTCCATGCAACCATTAAACAAAAATGTGTGTCAATTTGCAAGCTAATTGCCGACATCCGGCGGCTATTCACCTTGTCGCCACGATCCGGGTGACCCAGACGGTACCTTTCAGCCGACTACCTGCTAACGGTGTCAAAATCGTTCATATTGTAAAATTACTTTACATATGTTAAAAGATTTTACACTCCTCTTCAATCCCTCTCTCTGCTCCTCCATCTTTCCCCATCAGCTATTTTTCCAATAATAACAACTAGATAAATTTAGAATCTTCATTTATCCACAATTCTCGTTTTTGGCATCGGTTTTGCTAGTCTAAAGAGCGACAAGTAACGGAGTGATTCATGAAGCGAAAGAACGGTTTTACCATGCTGGAGCTCGTTGTTATCATAGCCATCCTTGCTGTATTACTGTTGATAGCAATCCCCGGGTTTTCCAGATGGCTTCCCAACTACCGGCTCAGGGCGGCAACCAGGGATCTGTTTTCCAATTTCCAGCATGCAAAGCTCACCGCCATTAAGCGACACCGCACCTGTGCCATTACCTTTAACCAGGATGTGGGCGGCACGATCTATGACTATGTGGCATATGTGGATACGGGCAACAACCTCGAGTTTAATGATCCCGGTGATGAGGTGCTCACGAAAGTCCTATTCTCGGAGCGTTACAACGGGGTCACCTTCGACACCTCCCAGGGAGGCGGTGACGGCATCGACGACACGATCATCAATAACGACGACGGCAATCCGACCTTCGGGTTTCTTTCAAACGGCTTTGGCATTGACAACAACGGTGATCCCGCCGACGGGAGTATCTACCTTACCAACGCCACCGGCAGGCAGCGGGAGGTGGCGGTATCATCGGCCGGCAATATCAGCATTATCGAATAGGGCTCGTTAACATAGGAGTGGGTTACGGATAATGAATGGGCTACGAAAAAGAGACGGATTCACCTTGATCGAGCTTCTGGTAGCCATGGTGCTCTCGGTTATCATCCTGGCCGGTATCTACTCTACCTACTACTCGCAGCAGAAGTCATACCTGGTGCAGGAACAGGTAGCGGCCATGCAGCAGAACCTGCGGGCGGCCCTGTTTTACATGGAGCGGGAGATCCGCCAGGCGGGCTGTGACCCCACCCGTAAGGCCGGGGCCGGGCTCACCACGGCAAATGTCAACACAATCGGCTTTACCGAGGATGCCGACGGCGACAGTAATCTGCTGGAAGTGATGTATGCTCTGTATACCGACACCGACGGCATACAGAAATTGGGACGACAGACGAGGGTACCCCCCAATCCCTTCAGCGGCACCAGAGCGGTTGCCGATAACATCGATGTCATCGACTTCGTGTATCTGGACAAAGACGGCAATGACCTGGATGAGGGGGGCGGCAATGTGATCTCTCCGGCAGGAATCGCCAAGATACGATCGGTACAGGTGACCGTGGTGGCCAGAACGGGGATCCAGGATGTCACCTATACCAATACCGACGACTATTATAACCAGCACGATCTCGGCACCCCTCTCCTGGCAGCCCCCAACGATCACTTTCGCCGCAAGCTTCTGTCCACGAATATCAAGTTCAGAAACCTGGGGCTCTGAAAGAGGCAACCATGAGAGCAGCGATGAAAAACCTACCAATGCCACGTGAAGCCGGCTTCACCCTCTTAGAGGTCATAGCCGCCATCGCCATCCTGTGCTTTGGTCTCCTGGCGGTGGCCACCATGCAGACGGGCGCCATCCAGGGTAACTACAGGGCCCGCATCCAGACCGAAGGGACCACCTGGGCCCAGGATCGGATGGAAAGGCTCCTTGCCCTGCCCTATAGCGATGCACGGCTCAATGATACGGGCAGTGCCTATGTAGCCGATCCCTTCTCACCGGCACAGCCAGGCTACACCATAGACTATCGTGTGGATAATAACACCCCCACAACGGGGGCAAAGCTCATCCGGGTGCAAATCACCTGGCAGGATAAAGGGGTTACCAGAACAAACACCTTAACCTGTGTCAAGCCGAGCCTCTAGGGGCATACGTGATAACGTGTGGTGAACGGACATGAGAAGAGAAAAGATAAGAAAGAGCGTCATAAGAAAACGGTGTGTGCTCACCAATGAGGAGGGGTCCGTCATGATCGTGGCCCTGGCCCTTCTGATGCTGCTGACCCTCATCGGCATCTCGGCCACCACCACCTCCATGATCGAGATCCAGATTGCCGGTGCCAAAAAGACCAACACCGACCACCTGTTTCTGGCCGAGGGCGCTGCCATGCAGTGTGTGCAGATCATGCAAAACGACCCCGATCTTCTTACCAACACCACCTATGTGAACGACCAGGATACGGTAACCGATGCCGATATCGGAGATCTCAATTTCACCAACTCACTGCCCTCCACCATATCCTCTTCAGGCACAACCGGCTATGCTGCCATTGATCAGGGGGTGGTGGGCTCCCTCAAGATGGGCCAGCCCAACCTCCATGCCTACAGGGCCTATGGCTGGCACGATACCCCCGGCGGGCGGGTGATCGTTGAGCTGGGGTATCGGAGGGCGTTTTGATGAGTACAAAAAGACTGTTACCGGGGCTCCTTAAGCCCTGTGTTCAGAGGGATCCACGCAGTGGATATCCCCATTCCATCAGGGAGGCATAAGACCATGAGAGAGAAACTCAGTATTCTGTTCGTGCTGATAGCCTTTGTGTGTGCAGGCGCACTTTTTATTCTCCCCCAGCCAGCACTGGCGGATAGCATCAATGTCAGGGTAAGCACGAGCTATGATGACGCAGAGGAGCGGGTAAGTGACGGAGACATGGATCGCTCCAGCTCGGACCTGGAATTGGTCCTTGAGAGCTCTTTACAGGTGGTGGGCGTCCGGTTCAGAAACGTGGGGATCCCCCAGGGAGCAAACATCACCAATGCCTATATAGAGTTTGAGGTCGATGAAACAGGAAATACGAACCCCTGTAATATCACCATACAAGGTGAGATCCATGACAATCCGGGCGAGTTCTTAAGCAGCGATTTTAATATCTCAAACCGAACCAGGACGGGCGCCTCGGTTGCCTGGTCTCCACCCGACTGGACGACGACCAGTCAAAAAAAACAGACCCCTGATATCTCATCGGTCGTCCAGGAGATCGTCAACGGGTCCGGGTGGGATCAGGGAGACGCCATGGTCTTCATCTTCACGGGCCAGGGCAGGCGGGTTGCCGAAGCGTACGACGGCGAGTCAGCGAACGCCCCGCTGCTGCACGTGGAGTTCACCGTAGGGGTTTCCTACACCATCGCCGCCTCAGTGGAAGGAGCCGGCGGCACCATTTCACCGTCGGGCACGATTACGGTCAATGAGGGGGGCACCCAGGCCTTCACCATCACCCCTGATGGGGGCTATGTAGTCTTGGATGTAGTGGTGGACGGATCCTCGGTGGGGCCGCAGACCACCTACGGGTTCACCAACGTCCATGCCAACCACACCATCAAGGCCTTCTTCACCTCCCTGCCAACCTACACCATCAATGCCACCACAGGTGGGGGCGGCACCATCTCGCCCTCAGGCAGTGTGACGGTCGTTGAGGGTAATGACCAGGTCTTTACCGTTACCCCGAATGCGGGCTATATCATCAAGAAGATCCAGGTGGACGGCTCTGATAAGGTAGCAGCATCCACCTACACCTTCTATAACGTCACCGCGAACCACTCCATTAACGCTGTCTTTGAGCAGGTTCCCACCTACACCATCACGGCCAGTGCCGGGAGTAACGGCAGCATCTCTCCCTCAGGGGCCGTGGTAGTCACCGAGGGTAATGACCAGGCCTTTACCATCACAGCGGATCTGGGCTATGCGGTGGAAGACTTACTCGTGGATGGAAGCTCGGTTGGGGCAGTTACCACCTATACCTTCAGTAATGTAACAGCCAGCCACACGATCGAGGCCTCCTTTGTTGAAGGGGGGATCTATACCATCATCTCTGATGCCCAAACCGGGGGTTCCATCTCGCCTGCAGGCAATACCATTCTCAATGAGGGAGAAAGCCAGGCCTATACGATTACCCCAGATTTCGGCAACTCGGTGCTCGATGTGGAGGTGGACGGCCTATCGGTAGGGGCGGTGACCACCTATACCTTTAGCAATGTCACCTCCGGCCACTCCATCGTGGCCTACTTTAACGTATCTCCTGGTAGCTGTGTGGATCTTGCCACCGTACCGGTGGGCTCTCTGATCCATGCCGCCCCTCCCAACATCATGTTCGTGTTCGATGATTCCGGGAGCATGACCAATGAGTACTATACCACGGAGAGCAGCGGATACTTTCACAAGCGATCCGGGTGGTGGCATACCCCGGGCAGCTACTCAGAATCGAAGCTCATCGGGGATCCCAGCAGTAGCGATTCAGAGCGCCGGGAGGACATCCGCATGTACTGGAAGAGCCAGTGGGCACCCTATAGCGGCCTGTACTATGACCCGACCCACACCTTTGCCCCCTGGCCCACCATGCCCAATGCCAACCCTGATAATCCCATCAAGGAGCCAGGCCAGTCGACCAGCACCACCGGTTTGAGCCTGGAGTTCATCACCTTTAACAACGGCGGCACCAACCTATTCATCCCCCGGGCCCACTACTACGCGTACTCAGAGACAGAAAGCAAGCCCTACCTGGTCATCGTTGATGCCGGGCAGATTAAATACTATGCGGTAACCGGCCTTACCGGCACCGGCACCCACGAGGCGGTGACCCAGCTGACCCTGGATACCACGCCCCCGACTGATGTAATCCCCAAGAAATCAGACGGCACACCGCGCACCTACGCCGAGGAGCGCCAGAATTTCGCCAACTACTTCAGCTATTACCGCAGGCGCTTCGAGGCGGCCAAGGGCGCGGTGACCAACGTGATCGCCAGCATGCAGGGCGTGTACATGGGGTTTTTCAGCATCACCCAGCAGATTGTGCAACCGGTCTTGCCCATCCGGGTACAAGGCGATGATTCAACGCAGACCCTCCTCGATATGATCATCGCCTTTGATAACGGGAGCGGCACGCCCTTGAGGGGCGGGCTGCAGTTTGTGGGCAGATACTTTGACAAACATGACGGCTACAAGCTGGACGGCTCAGCAGGTGATGACTCTCCCTGGGCCCCGGTCGACGAGGGGGGTGAGTGCCAGCAGGCCTTTGCCGTGGTCATGACCGATGGGTTCTGGGACAATGACGATGAGGACAATGCAGTCTCCGCTCCGGGTGACTACAGCACCTTTCAGCTTGTCGGAAACGTGGATGGTGATAACAACACCGCCTTTGACGGCCCTCCCTATGCAGACAGTCGGTCAAACTATCTGGCAGACTATGCCATGTACTTCTACGAGCGCGATCTGAATCTGACCCTGGCCAACAAGGTGCCCACCAACCCGAACGATACAGCCACCCACCAGCACCTGGTGACCTACGGCATCGCCTTTGGAGAGGTCGGAGACTTTATCCCCGAAGACTACGATGCGGACCTCAGGCACAAGACAACGGGCGTGCTCATAGATTGGGACGACGGCAATAAGATCGACGATCTGTGGCACTCGGCAGTCAACGGCAGGGGCGAGTTTGTGGTGGCCAGAAACACCGGAGAGCTGGTCAAGTCCTTCATGAATATCATGCAGAACATCGAATCCCGCATCGGCTCGGCCTCATCGGTTTCGGTGAACGGCGATGAGCTCTACGGCCAGGTGGGCAGCGACATCTTCATGTTCCAGTCCACCTACAACCCGAGCTCCTGGATCGGCGATGTCAAGGCCTACCACGTGGATATCAACTCGGGAGAGGTGATCACCGACTCCTACATCTGGTCTGCCCGAACCCTGCTGGATACCAAGACCTGGACCACCCGCGCCATCGCCACCTACGACCCCGGCCTGGCACAGGGAACGCCCTTCCAGTGGGCTAATCTCACGGCAACGCAGAAAACCCAGCTCAACTCGGATTCCAGCATCGTGGATTTCCTCAGGGGCGATCGGAGCCTGGAGGATCAAAACGGCGGGGACTTCAGAAACCGCTTCGGCGTGCTGGGCGATGTGGTACACTCCTCGCCCATCTTTGAAGACGGGTATCTCTATGTGGGTGCCAATGACGGCATGATGCACTGCCTCAATGCAGCCACCGGGGAGGAGGTGTTTGCCTATGTGCCCAACCTGATCTTTGATGACCTGGCCTGGCAAATTAACCTCGACTACCCCACGGACCACAAATACTATGTGGATTTGAGCCCGGTGATCCAGCCCGGGGTGGATCAGGGCGGAAGCACCATGACGCTTTTGGTGGGAGGCCTGGGTAAGGGCGGCACGGGCTACTATGCCCTGGATGTTACCGATCCGGCCTCCATGACAACCGATGCCTTTGTGGCCGGTAAGGTTCTGTGGGAATATGGCTTTGACGATGATCTGGGCTACACCTACAGCAAGCCCGTCATCGTGGATTCCAACGATGATGATCTCAACAGCAACGCCACCGGCTGGGTTGTCATTACCGGAAACGGCTACAACAGCACGCACAGCACCGCGGTGCTCTTTATCCTCGATCCCTTTGACGGCACGGTGATCAAGAAGATCGATGTGGGTAACGGCTCCTGCAACGGCCTGTCCACACCGTCTGCCATTGATGCCGACTCCGACGGCAAGGTGGACTACGTGTATGCCGGGGACCTGAAGGGAAACCTGTGGAAGTTTGACCTGACCTCTGATGACAAGGGTGACTGGGATGTGGCCTACAAAGATGGAGGAACACCCAAGCCCCTGTTTAAGACCCCCGGCCAGCCCATCACCACCCAGCCCGATGTGATGGAGCACTGCAAGAAACCCGGCTATATAGTCGTCTTCGGTACCGGGAAGTATCTGGGAGCAAGCGATCTATCGGATACGACGCTCCAGAGTATCTACGGGGTCTGGGACTACGGCGATGATGATGATGAGACCGAATACCTGGGCACCTTTATCCGGGGCGCCACCCCACAGCTCTCTAACCAGCCTGATTCGGTGACGCTCCTGAGGCAAACCTATGTGCCCTCAACCGAGAGTGATACCCACTTCTGGACCGTTGGGAGCAACAAGCTCAGGATCCTGACCGCCAATGAGCCCGACTGGACCACCACAACCCTCGACGGAGGGGCGGTCTGCACCGCTGGGCTTGGCGTGGATGGCTGTGATCCCAATGCTACCGGTGCGCACCCCGACCCCGTTGCCAATGCAGGCTGGTACTTTGACCTGCCCATCGAAGGTGAGCGGGTAGTCAGTGATGTGATGATCAGGGAGAACAAGGTGATCGTGCTCTCCTTTATCCCTGAAGACGATCCCTGCGGTGCCAGCGGCACCACCATCATCCACGAGATCGATGCCTGTACCGGGGCACGACTCGCTGCTGCTCAGTTCGATATCGATGCCAGCGGCATCATTAACACGGGTGATCTGATCAATATCGGTACGGCAGAAGACCCGGTATACGTTGCCCCCAGTGGCATCCTGAGAGATGGAAGGCTCCAGCCGCCTGCTATCTTGAGCCTCAACAACGCAGAGGGAGAGGAGATGAAATACTACAGCTCCTCTACAGGTAAGATCGAGACCGAGGTTGGCACTGAGGTAACCCAGGGGATCGGGCACTGGAGGGTGTATCGGTAGGGAGGAACGAAACGCGAAGCAAATCCAATGAACCACACCCTGCAACAAGCTGCAGGGTATCCAATGGCAAAGTCCCCTCCCTTGATGCCCGCCTGCCACTGCGAGGCACGAGCGGGCAGGGGAGGGGAATCAACCCGCCAGACTTCAGGCGGGTAAAGGGGAGGGTGACCAACTATTTTATCACCCCCACTTCACCCTGTTAAATAAAGATGGCGAAGAATTTGTAACCTATCTATTCTATGAGTATCTATTTTCCTTATGATAGCTTCTACTACCCTATTTAACAGGGCAGGCCTCCCCCATCCCCGTTCTCAGAACGGGATCTTCGACAAGGGGGAGGCACTTTGTGGTAACCCTGCAGCAAACTGCAAGGAATTATCAAGTTAAATATGAGAATATTCTTTGCTAGAATAAGCGGGAATTTTACTCTTAAGGGACTTCTCTATACTTGGCTTTGAGATTACCGTGTAGAATATTCCTATTACCTTGACCTCACGGGCTGTTTTTGCAATAATTGCGGTATGATAATTTAATTCTTGTTGAGGAGGCGGTGGAGGTTGGATTCCACACCTTCTGAATAAGAAGAACCACCGTGGGGCTGCATGTGAAGAAAAAATGCGGGTTTACCATTGTTGAGCTGGTAATGGCCATGGCAATTATGGGAATTGCAGTTTCCGTTGCTATCCCCGGGTTTTCGAGGTGGCTCCCGGACTACAGGCTTAAGAGTGCGGCAACGGATCTGTATACAAACTTGCAGCTGACTAAGATGTATGCAATTCGGGACAGTACCGACTGGAGCCTGTCCTTTAGCACAACCTTCGATGCTTATGTTTTCAAAAAAGGAGGTGTGCAGCAGACGCAACCGGCAGTAGTGTTGCTGTCCCGTTACAAGGGCGGTGTCGATTTTGGTTATGGAAACGCGACAGATAGCATACCGTCCAGCGGCTCTCCCCCAGCTGCCGTCGTGACGTTTCCATATCACGATCCATATTACGAGGTGACATTCAACTCAAGGGGTTTGGCCGATTCAGAGGGCTATGTATATCTCCAGAACAGCAAAAACGCAACATACGCCGTCGGATCGTTGACAACGGGTTTCATCCTCATGAGAAAGTGGACAGGCACTGCATGGGAGTAACAGGGATGGAGCTATGAAGAAGTATGTGGTGAAAATGACAAACGAGGGAGGTTACACCATTGTAGAGCTCTTGGTGGCCATTGCCATAACGGGCGTCTTTCTGGCAGCCATCTACTCTGCCTACTTCTCTCAACAGAGGTCGACGCTCGCTCAGGAACAGGTATCCGCCATGCAGCGGAATCTGAGATCTGCCATGTATTTCATGGAGAAAGAGATCCGGATGGCAGGCTGTGACCCGACCGCCACGACCAATGCGGGAATTATCCAGGCAAACGAAAACCTCATGGAATTTAAAGGAGATATGGATGGTGATGGTACTATGGCTACAGATGAACACATCACCTACAGCCTCTCCGGAGCGGACCTCGCAAGGAACGGTAATCGTATTGCAGAAAACATAGACGCAATCAATTTCGTTTACCTGGATAAGGATGGGACCCGTTTGGATGACGGTGCTGGCAACGTTACGGACCCGGAAAAAAGAGATAACATACGTTCGGTACAGGTAACCGTTGTCGCAAGGACCGGCAAGGAAGATCCCCATTATTCGGATTCCTCAACGTACAAAAATAAGCTAGATGAAACAATCTTTACCCCGGCAGGCAATGCAGTGCATTTCCGCCGGAAGGTGCTGAGGACGAGTATAAAGTGTCGCAACCTGGGACTTTAGACGATTCGCCCCCACCCTAACCCTCCCCCTTGAAGGGGGAGGGCAGGGGTGAGGGTGGAAGGTGCTGAGGACGAGTATAAAGTGTCGCAACCTGGGACTTTAGGCAAAAAAAGGGCATGCAATCGTTTCGAAAAAAAGGACCCCTAACCGGGCAAAGCGGTTTTACCATCCTTGAGGTGATGATCGCCATTTCCATTCTGGCCGTGGGCCTTATGGCCGTATTCTCCGGTCAAAGCAGGTCAATCATGGGAAACAAAGACGCAAACCGCCAAAGTGAAGCCATGACCCTGGCCCAGGACAAGATGGAAGAGCTTCTCGCACTGCCCTATGACGATTTGGATGCGGCCGGCTCTCCTGTTTATCCACCTGGCGGTTATAAGATAGAGTGGGACGTGACCGAGTATGCCGCCGATAATTACAAGCTCATTGGTGTGCAAGTTACCGGCGAGGGGCTGAGAAAACAACTCGAACTCAAGTGCATTAAGACAAGATTGTGAAAACCTTTAATCTCTCACAGAGGCCACAGAGTGCTCAGAGAATCAAGATTTTCTCTTGATACACAAGAGATTGCTTACCTTGCCCCGATAGGGGCATGCAATCACGCTACGCGGGATTGTGTATGGGAAAGACTTTAAAAGGAAAAAAGAATGCATTCTTTTTTCCTTAAAGACCTTCTCCCATAAAACGGTAAGCAATCATTCCTTGCTTAATTTACTCAGAGGCCTCTGCGGGCTCGAGCACTCCTGCCTTCAGGAGTGCGGGCGAGAGATAAAAACTCAAAGCCCACGTACCTGCATAGCATAGCTTGGACCAGCACGCTTTGTAGCAGGATGGTTTATGGCATTACAGTATGATGAAAAAGTTATGTGAGGGAAAAACCATGAAGGAAAGACTCCTGTTTTTCGGCGAGGAGGGCTCGGTGCTCATCATAGCCTTGCTCGTACTGGCGTTCTTTACCCTGCTGGGGGTGTCGACATTTTCCATGTCAAACATGGAGATACGGATCATCGGAAACGAGAACACCCAGAAACAGAATCTCTATTGCGCCGAGGCCGCGGCAATGCGGTGCGCCCAACACATGCAGGACAACGATCTGAGGACGACGAGTCTTGCATATTTAAACGCCATCAATACCGTCAGTGATAGCGATGTCCGCCACTGCAATTTCCCGAGCCAAGAGACCTTCGGCCAGCTCCCGGCAACGACATACGCAAGCGTCTCCCAGGGAATTGCCCCTGGGAGCTCTCTGGATATGACTAAGACCAGGGTTCACGACTACGCAGTGTACGGCTGGTGCAATAGCAACAACAGCCTTGTTATGGTAGAGGTCGGTTACCGAAAGGCCTTTAAGTGAGGGTTACATCGGGCAAAGGCCCGAACGCGATTTCTGCCTGATCCAAAGGCCAAACGGGTTCACACATAGCAGGGTTATGAGAGGGAGGTTACCCGTATGCACTATAGACTCAGTACCATAGTGTGTCTACTAGCTCTGATTGTGGCGGCGTTCGCCTTGCCCCAGCCGTCGCAGTCAGAGGTTTTTACGAGAGAGTACCGTGTGTCAACCGGTTCTGACGACGCCACAGAATATACTAGCGGAGAAGACATCGGGTACGTTTCAACCGGCTCCAGCGACCTGGACCTGGAAGTGGGCAAGATGGTAGGCGTGCGCTTTCAGGGCATTCAGGTGCCCCCGGGAGCAGTCATAACGAATGCCTATATAGTCTTTACGGCTGAAGACCCAGACTCCGGTTCTTGGGTAATGAGGATTACCGGACAGGACAGCGATAACGCGGCCACGTTCACCTCGAGCGATTATAACATCTCAAACCGCCCTGAAACCAGCGCAACGGTCACCTGGGCTGACGGCACCTCGTGGTCGGATGGTTCAACGTACGTAACACCTGCTCTCACATCCATTGTCAACGAAATCGTGAGCAGGCCCGGGTGGATTAAGGGAAACAGTTTGTTGTTCATCTTTTTGGGTCAAGATGACGAGCGGGATGCCTGGTCTTACAACGGGAGCAGCTCGAGGGCGCCGTTGCTGCACATCGAGTTCACCTCATTGAGCACCCATACCATAACAGCCTCCGCAGGATACGGGGGCACGATTTCTCCGGCAGGGCAGGTAAGCGTGCTCGATGGTGACAGCGAGACCTTTTCTATCATACCGGATGCCGGCAATTCCGTGGCAGAGGTGCTAGTAGACGGAATCTCGTCCGGTGCGCCCTTCTCTTATACCTTCAATAACGTGACCTCCGACCATTACATAACAGCCGTGTTCAATTTGCCGGCCGATTGTTCCGACCTCTCCTCAGTTCCCCTTGGGACCGTAAAACGCTCAGCCCCGCCGAACATCATGTTTGTATTGGATGACTCGGGAAGCATGGACTGGGAGTTCCTGACTACGGAGAGCGATGGAAAGTTTCAAACCTTTCAATATGTCTTCGATAATCCCGGAGACAATGTATTTGCTGACAGCACCATACTAAACGAAAGAGATCGAATGCAATGGAAGTCCCAGTGGTCCGTTTACAACAGGGTATACTATGACCCAAGCGTTACGTATGAGCCGTGGCCTACCCTGAATAACGCCGACCCCGACAATCCGAGATCTCACCCGACGAGTGAGACGCCCACCTTTGCCTTGAATAACACGTATTACCTGTTTGATTTCGGCATTGTCGTTGACGACGTGGATAGCGGCTTCACAAAGTCCCCAGGTTGGGTGGCGGTTTGGGTCCATAGTGAATCCTACCTCAACCATTTCTGGGAAACCCCCGAAAACGGCGCACCGAGCACTGCTACTTGGACGCCGATCTTACCTGCCGGGGACTATGACGTATTTGCATGGTGGAGAAGCGCCGATCATTATTCCGACGTCGTGGAATACACAATCAACCATGCCGGGGTACCGGATATCGTCCAAGTGAACCAGCGCATTAACGAGAAACAGTGGAATCGACTCGGCTCCAATTCATATCCTTTTGATGGGATCTCGGGAGATGTGACCCTCTATAATACACCGAATCTTGCCAGCGATCGGGCATGTGCAGATGCGGTGAAATTCCTTCCTGTCGGTGTCACCCCGATAGATATTCCGAATGCCCACTACTACACCTTCGATGACGCCAACGCGAATGACGTGTACGACGCCGGTGAAACCGTTTACCTCGTGGTAATCGAAGGGACAGGCGGAGCGTACACTATACGATACTATCAGGCAACCATTAGTGGCAGCGGCGCAACAGAAGCGGTAACCGGTCTGGTTGAGGTAACTGCCCCCAACATACCTGCCTCCGTCCAATCCGCACGAACTCCTGCGGAGGAAAGACAGAACTTCGCCAACTGGTACTCCTACTACCGGAGGCGGGAGCTGACGGCCACGGCCGCCGTGGCCAATGCTATTGCAAATATGCAGGGCGTGAATGTGGGCTTATACAGCATTCACCAAAGCGTCGTGCAACCGGTCTTGAAGGTTAAGGCCCAGGGAGAGAATCAGGCTAATTTTATCTTAGATCAGCTGTACAGCCTCACTGTCACCGATACGCTGACGGCCTTAAGACGAGGGCTTGAGGCGGTTGGGAGATACTTTAACAAGGATGACAATATCAAGCTCGATGGCACGGCAGGCGATGACTCGCCGTATGAGGCTACAGAGGACGGTGGGGCCTGCCAGCAGGCATTTGCTATCCTCATAACCGACGGGTACTGGAACGGCGATCCGCCCCTCAACACATCAATAGATAATGCAGACGGCGACAATGGAGTCCCTTATGCGGATGGGTATTCAGATACCCTTGCCGACGTGGCCATGTTCTACTATGAGAATGACCTCTCCTCAAGCCTGGGAGACGAAGTGCCAACGAACTTGAAGGACGGGGCGGACTGGCAGCACATGGTGACCTATACCGTGGCCTTCGGTGTCTCCGGAACCCTGAATCCAGCTGACTACGATGAAGATTTCAAGCACAAGACCACAGGTGTTCTCATCGAATGGCCCGACCCGGCAGCCGGCAATGACCAAAAGATAGACGATGTGTGGCATGCCGCGGTGAACGGCAGAGGTGAATTCCTGAGTGCCCTCAATGCAGAAGAACTGGCGAACGCGCTACTTTCAGTGAAACAGAATATCGAGGCTCGCACGGGATCGGCCGCCCCGGTTTCCGTGAACGGAGTAGAACTCTACGAAGAGGTGGCATCGGAGCTTTTCATGTTTCAATCCACCTATAACAGCGACGGCTGGACAGGTGATGTGAAGGCCTATCCGGTGAATCCAACGACCGGCGAGGTATCGGAAACCCCTGAGTGGTCGGCGGCCGATTGGCTGGATGCCACTGCCACGCAGTGGCTCAGCAGGAGAATCGCAACCTATAACCCATCGAATACCCCGCCAGGCGTGCCCTTCACCTGGCCCAACCTGAATGCAGAACAGCAGGACCAACTTCGAGATGAACTGGATGTGGATTGGATTCCCGCACAGAATAGATTGAAATTCCTGCGGGGACATCGTTCCTTAGAACAGCAGAACGGCGGCGACTTCAGGGACCGCTTCAGCATACTCGGTGACGTTGTCCACTCCTCGCCGGTGTTTGAAAACGGGGTTCTCTATACGGGCGGCAACGATGGTATGCTCCACGCATTTCGGGCGACCAACGGCTCCGAGATATTCGCCTATATCCCGAACATCGTTTTTGAAAACCTCAAGAACCTCGCCGATCCGAGCTATTACGGCAACCATACTTACTACGTGGATCTGAGCCCGGTTATCCAGAGAGGCGTAGAGCTCTCGCCGGGCAGCGCCAAAACGCTCCTGGTCGGCGGACTGGGCAGAGGAGGGAAAGGCTACTATGCGCTGGATATTACCGGTATAACCGAGAACACCTCCTTTGCCATTGATTTGGATGTGGGAGATAGGTTCCTGTGGGAATACCCGAATTCCGCTACCCCGGTCGGGGAAATCAACGACGTTGGATACTCTTACGCCAGGCCGGCTATCGTGAACTCTCAGGCAGGCTGGATCGTGATTGCCGGAAACGGCTATAACAGCGTCAACGGGAATGCGGTGCTTCTTATCCTCGACCCCTCAAACGGCCAAGTGCTCAAGAGGATAGACACAGGCGTCGGTTCATGTAACGGGCTTTCAACCCCGGTTGTGATCGACGTGAACTATGACGACAAGGTAGATTATGTGTATGCCGGCGATCTGAGGGGTAACCTGTGGAAGTTCGATCTCACCAACGCCGACTACAATAGTTGGACTGTTGCCTATAAAGATGGGGGCGGGAATCCCCAACCCCTCTTCCAGGCCCTGGGCCAGCCCATCACCACAAAGCCCGATGTAATGCGGCACCCGACCAAACACGGTTACCTGGTGGTTTTCGGTACCGGCAAGTATCTGGGAATAACCGATTTTGCGGATACCAGCCTCAATACCATCTACGGGGTCTGGGACTACGGGGATGATAGCGATGACACCGAGTACCTGGGGTTTTTCAACAGGGGATCTGCCACGAACAAGCTCTCAAACCAACCCGCGAACGTGACTCTGGTGGAGCAAGATTACGTGACGTCTCCGGAAACCGACCCCAACTTCCCCTTCTTCTGGACATTTGCCACTAATGGCGAACAGCTAAAACTTCGCATTTTGACCAACAACATTCCCAATTGGGAAACCGTTGACGACTTGGATTTCGGTGAACAACCCAACCCCGGATCGGCCACCGATCCTCCCAACACCGTGCACGCGGGATGGTATTTCGATCTGCCCCTTGACGGAGAGAGGGTAGCCAGCGATGTTCTGGTCAGGGAAGGAAATGCCATCGTGATCACCTTCACACCGGTAGATGAACCTTGCGGCATCGGGGGAGATTCAATCATTCATGAGATGGATGCCGCCTCAGGGGGGAGGCTCTTAAGGGCCCAGTTCGATATCGACGCCGACAACCTGATCGGTTCCCAGGACCTTATCAATATAGGAGATGAGACCAATCCGGTTTTGGTGGCCCCAACGGGCCTACAGAAAACCGGGAGACTCCATGCACCCGCCATACTGCGGATGGGAAGCACGGAGATGAAATACTTCAGCTCCTCTGAAGGCACCATCAAAACGGTACGGGAGGTGCCGGCGAGGCTGGGGGTACGGTACTGGAGAGAGCTTGAGTAAGATCGCAGGAGGACCTATGGAAAGAAAAGGTAACTGGCTCCTTTGTTACGGAAAGATCTTTGTCTTTGCGCTGCTTATTGGGCCGATGCTCTTGATGGCTGGTCCAGGATTACCGGTAGCGCCGGTGGCCGCGGAAATGCAAGAGGAAGGAGGATTCGTCCTTCCCGAATACTATCCTGACAGGTTTGACGGATCCGGACGGATCAACAGGATAGCAATGGATGAGATCGTTATCGATGATTCACTGTACCGGTTTTCCCCGTATGCGGAATACGCCACACCGATAGACAGGCATGCCTTGCGGGCCTGGTTCGAGGTTGGCAATCGTGTGGGCTACCTGACCAACCAAAAACATGAAATCATCTCTTTGTGGTTGATTGAGTAAGAGCGTTCAAAAGCGCTTCGGGATGCTATCCCTACACTGGAACTCTTGAAGGATGCACAAGATTTAGGAATTTAGGGATTTAGGAATTTAGGGATTTGGGGATTGAGGGATTTGGGGATTGAGGGATTTGGGGATTGAGGGATTTGGGGATTGAGGAATTGAGGGATTGAGGGATTGAGGGATTGGGGGCAATCTGCGGGGTATCCATTCGAAGAAATAAAGGTCACTGCAAGGAGTCCCGTGTTGAGCGGGACGACGCGGCAGTCTCATACAAGGAGATTGCCTCTCGGCTGTGAGCTCGAGGCCGAACGGCTTCGCTTCGCTCGCAATGACAGGTTAAAAAACTTTTTTGCGAGTTTATCAAGAATGATGGTTTCGTAAAAAGCCTTCTAATGGTCATGCCGGACTTGATCCGGCATCCAGAACCTATTGAATTTACTGGATTCCGGCTTCCGCCGGAATGACAGAAAAATGGAAAAAACGACTTTTTGCGAGTTCATCAAGAATTCCTCAATTCAGAATTCCTAAATTCTTCAGTAACACTGAAACTGATACGGGATTGAGCTATGAATAGAGTCTGTGTTGCAAGATGGATTATCATCATGGTATTCCTGGTGTGCTTTGTTGTGGCGGGGCCGGGAACAGGTGATGCGCAAGATGCGTACAGCCTGTTTGACACCGGAGCCGGCTACCTGAAGGAAGGGAGATTCGATGACGCGATAGCCGCCCTGTCTCAGGCCATTGATCTGGAGCCAAACTACGCCGAGGCTTACAACAACCGGGGGCTTGCCTATTATGAAAAAAAGGAATACGCCCAGGCCCTCGAGGACTTCAAACAGACTATCATCATCAACCCCAACGATGAAAAGGCCCACAATAACGTTGCCCTCGTTTACTACCGGCTGGAAGACTACCCCAATGCCGAGAACCATTATCAGCTGGCCCTGTCGTTAAGCGGCGAAGAGAAGCCGTATCATGCCGATGTTCACAACAACCTGGGCGCCATCTACGCAAAAAAGGGGATGCAGCAGGAGGCCCTGAATGCCTATAATAACGCCATACGGATAACCCAGGCCAACAACCTGGGGTATACCGACGCCTTTTACAACCGGGCAAATCTGCTCTACGACCTCAAACAGTATGACGAGGCCATAGCAGACTACACGGTAGCCGTAACCGCTCTGGAAAAAGCGGGCGATGCTGCTTACAACTTCTCTGATGCCTATTATAACAGGGGGCTGAGCTACTACCAGAAAGGTCAGTATGACGAGGCCCTTGCCGATTATGAGAATGCGTTGGAGCACAAACCCGATTTCACCTGGGCTCTTTACAGTATGGGGCTTACCTGTTTCATAAAAAAAGACTACGAACGGGCGCTCACGGCGTACCGTAAGGCCCTGGATATAGATGCCGATTTTGCCGATGCTTACCTGGGGATGGCGTTGGTGTATCAGGACACGGGCCCCCGGGAAGAGTTTCTGTCTTCGTTGAACAAGAGCTGCGATCTGGGTAACACACAGGCTTGCGACACCCTGAAAAAAGTGGAAGGGAAATAGCCGGCAGAACTCAGTTCGCTTCGCTCACCAATTGGAATGATGGAATATTGGAATATTGATGGTTTCGTAAAAAGTCCCATTTCCCCTCCCCTTGTGGGAGGGGATTAAGGGGAGGGGGAGGTAAGTAGTTGAAATGCTGCCTTTTTCACCCTCACCTTCACCCTGTTAAATCCCCCAAAGGGGGGGGCCGCCGAAGGCGGCATTTAACGGGGCCCTCTCCCATCGAGGGAGAGGGATTTTTCGACTTTTTTGCGACTTTATCAATATTGATGGTCTCGTAAAAAGTCGTCACTCCGGTGAAAACCGGAGTCCAGGAGCTCTGTAACTAACTGAAAAAACTGGATTCCGGCTTTCGCCGGAATGACGGAAAATGGTCATTTCCGACTTTTTACGAAGTCATCAATATTGGAATGATGATTTTGAAATCGAGATCCTTTTTAGGTTTCCCCCAAACCCAATATTCCATCCTTCCATTGTTCCATGATTCCAATACCTTTATTTAATAGCACTTCCCGGTTTGCTTTCCGTATCGGTGACCACGATATGAACCCCCCCTTCATCCTCCGCCGCGAGAATCATCCCTTGAGACTCAATGCCACGGAGTTGAATCGGCTTGAGATTGGCAAGCACAACAACCTGTTTACCCCTGAGCTCCTCTGTCCGGTAGTCAGGAGCCAATCCTGCCACGATCGTCCGATCCTCGCCAATATCAACTGTCAGCTTCAGTAGTTTGTCGGATCCGGCGATAGGCTCTGCCTGTTTGATGATCCCAACGCGAATGTCAAACCGTTGAAACTCTTCGAGGCTTACCAGATCCGGCGAAGGAGCAACCTCCTGGGTTTTTTCAAGCTGCACCCTGGGGAAAAGGGCCGGCGCCTTGGCTACGGGCCTGACCCGTTCTGTCTTGCCCCACTGCTTTGCATCCTCGAAATCCAGCCTCTTTCCAACTGCCCCGAGCCCCAACTGATGTTGGATCTTTTCCGCTGTTTGGGGCATAACGGGCCACAGGAGCACCGACACTATTCTTATTACCTCGAGAACATGATCGAGCACGGTGCCCAGGCGCTCCGTGCCCGACTGGGCCATTACCCATGGTTTCATAGTATCGATGTATTTATTGGCTTTTCCGATTAACCCCCAGACAGCGATCAAGGCCTTGTGAAAGGTAAATCCCTCCATCAGGTCCATATACTCGTCGATTGCCGCAAGCGCTGCTTCCCTCAACTCCCGGTCTTCCTCTCCTGGTGTGCCGGATGCGGGTACCAAACCGTCGAAGTACTTAACTGCCATGGTTGCGCTTCTGCTCACCAGGTTTCCGAGATCGTTTGCCAGGTCGGAATTAAGCCTCCTCACCAGCGATTCCTCGCTGAAATCCGAATCGAGGCCGAAAACCATATCCCTCAGCAGAAAATATCTGAACGCATCAAGGCCGTAAACGGTGGCCATATCCATGGGTCTCACGATATTTCCCAGGCTCTTTGACATCTTACCGGCATCCACATTCCAGTACCCATGGACGTTGAGATGCTGGTACGGTTCGATTCCGGCTGCCTTGAGCATGCACGGCCAGAAGATACCGTGAGGCTTGAGAATGTCCTTTGCGATAATGTGCTGAGCAACGGGCCAGAATTTCTTAAAGAGGTCACCGTCCGGGTAGCCCAGCGCCGATACATAGTTGATGAGGGCATCAAACCAGACATAGGTCACATAGTCATCATCAAAGGGGAGGGAGATCCCCCACGATAATCTCCTTTTGGGCCGGGATATGCAGAGGTCTTCAAGGGGCTCCCTCAGGAAGGCCAGTACCTCGTTACGGTAACGTTCAGGCCTGATGAAGTCGGGGTTCCGGTTGATGTAGTCAATGAGCCACTCCTGGTATTTGCTCATCTTGAAGAAGTAGTTCTCCTCCCGAATGAGCTTTGGCTCGCTCAAATGGATGGGGCATCTGCCGTTTTCCAATTCCGTTTCTGTATAGAACCGCTCACATCCAACACAGTATGTTCCCTCGTATTCACTAAAATAGATGTCTCCCTTTTCATAGACCCGCGAGAGGATTGCCTTTACCGTTTCTTGATGATTCTCGTCAGTGGTCCTTATGAAGTAGTCGTTGGTCACATCGAGCTTGGGCCAGGCATCTCTAAAGGTCTTGCTTATCTTGTCGACGTATGCCTTGACGCTTTCGCCGGCCTTGGTAGCTGCCTCCACAATCTTGTCGCCGTGCTCATCGGTACCGGTGAGAAAAAAGGTTTTAATGCCGGCCAACCGGTGGAACCGTGCTACTATGTCGGCAACAATGGTGGTATACGCATGCCCGAGATGTGGTTCTGCATTTACGTAATAGATAGGTGTGGTTATGTAGAATGCCCTCTGGCTATTTTTTTTCATTTTTTCCCCGTGCCTTCCTCGTTTTCGCATATTCATCGTATTCAAAACAAAGACAGCACATCAACCTCCCACAGATACCGGAGATCTTAGTGGGGTTCAGCGAAAGGTCTTGTTCTTTGGCCATCCTGATGGATATGGGTTCGAAATTCGAGAGAAACGCCGAACAGCAGAGCTCGCGACCACAGTGGCCGACACCGCTCAGCATTCGAGCGAGGTCTCTGGCACCGATCTGCCTCATCTCCACATGGGTACGAAACCGCTGAACCAGGTCCTTGACCAATTCCCTGAAATCAACCCTGGTCTTGGCAATGTAATAAAAGGTCATTTTGCTTCGGTCATGCGAGAGCTCCACTGCTATCAGGTTCATGGGCAGTTGCCTCTTTTTGATCAGCTCTCTACAGCATTCCGCTGCCTCTGCTTCGTCCTGTTCATTCTTCCTTTTTTGCTCAATATCCTCTGTTGTAGCCAGACGGAATATCTTCTTTATCGGTCTGGTCGGCATGGAAGAATCCCTGAGCCTCGGCTTACTGCATACCGTGCCCAGTTCCTGGCCCTTCTGGGTCTGGACAATGACCTGATCCCCCTCATTAAGGACAAAGATCCCGGTGTAAAACTCATACCATTTACCGTCTTCCCTAAATCTGACATTCACGATCTTTTTTGGACCGTCTCCATTCCTTCTGCTCATTGATCTGCAGCCCCCCTCAAACCAAACAGGGATCGTTCAATAAGGAACAGTTGATTCCTGTTCTCCATGAGATCATATTCTGCACTGGCAATAACCGCCAGTGACTTCATGAGCCTATCGAGCGAATAACCGGAAGAGACCTTGCTGAGGTGTTCAATGAGATCGGTGTTTACGATGAGGTCTTTCGCACCCTCGAGTTTCATGAGCACCATGTCCCTGAACCAGCTCTTCCATATCCCCAGCATCAATGCTATTCCCATATCTTTTGGCTCCTTAACCTTTTTTCCGAGATCGAAAAACTTCTGAGCCGTTTCCAGCAACACATCCGGAGAACCATTGATAGCCCGATCCAACATCTCTATCCAGCTAACCCTTTCTGCCAAAAGGCCTTCATCTGCCATCGTGAGCGCCTTGCCCAGGCTCCCCTCTGAAAGCCTGGCCAAGATCCGTGCGGCCTCTCTATCCACGCTGCGTTCTGTTACCAGCCAGTTCGCGATCTCCCCGGTCGGGAGGGGTTTAAAGGGAACCCGCTGGCATCGTGAAACAACGGTTGGCAGAAGGTCCTTCGGATCCCTCACGGTTAGGATAAAAACAGTTCCCGGCGGCGGTTCCTCAAGGGTTTTCAAGAATGCATTGGCCGCCTCAATTGTCATCTTTTCTGCCGGGTCAATGATGATCATCCGGTACCGACCCAGAACGGGTGCGAAGGCGAGCTGCCTGTTGATCTCGCGAATCTGGTTGATGCCGATTGCCTTTTTCTCCTCATCGAGCTCCACCAGGATAAGGTCAGGATGATTTCCGTCGATTATCCTCCGGCAGGAAGTGCACTTCCCGCACCCGTCTTCGCCATCAGGTTCCAGGCAATTAAGCAATAAGGCAAATGCCATAGCCGTGGTTGCCTTGCCGATTCCCTGAATACCGGCAAACAAATAGCCACAGGCGAGCTTGTTGTTGGCTGCAACCCGCCGGAGAAAGACGATTGCCTTTTCTTGACCGATGATTTCCTTGAATAGCAGAGCACTCATGGGCAGTACCTATTATCAGGTGCTCGGAAGATATGGCTCGATCACTTCCCTGATCTTCCCTGCCACGCGGTCTTCAGTCAGGCCGCTATCAATAATCCTGAACCTGTCTCTGTGCTTGTTTGCCAGGGTAAGGTATCCATATCGTATCTTGAGATGGAAATCGAGGGTTTTTCGCTCGAATCTGTCCCTCTTTCTATCATTTTTGGCCCGTTTTGCTATTCTTTCCAGCCCTACCTCAGCCGGACAATCAAGAAGAAAGGTGATATCCGGCATCAAACCAATGCTCGCCTCACGGTTCAACATCTCAATCAACCGGCCATAGTACTCCAGAGCCACACCCTGATAGACTGTTGTGGCATCAAAATACCGATCGCAGATAACCCACCTCCCGGCCGCGAGTGCCGGTTTGACTACCTCCTGAACGTGCTGGGCCCTGTCTGCTGCATAGAGAAAAAGCTCCGCCAAAGGCGCAAGGTGGGTATTATCCACATGGAGCAGGATATCCCTAATGACCTGCCCGATCTCAGTTCCCCCAGGCTCCCTGGTAAGGAGAACCGATAGCCCTTTTCTTCTGAGGGTCTTATCAAGCCGGGAAATCTGCGTGGACTTACCACAGCCGTCTATCCCTTCAAAGGTTATGAACACTGCACGTCTCCTTTCAAAGTTTTATATATACCCAATAACCCGTGGAGAATCAAGAAGATACAATGCCGCGGTTCTCTTTGTTTTTTATAAGGCCGCTTCCGAGCAGAACCAGTCTACTGCCTAGCCATCTCTTTCCCTCACCCCCACCTCACTTTTCCCCCTCCCCTCCATCCCCTCCCCCCAGGGGAGGGGGAGGATGCTCCGTGTGCCCGTCCTCGTCCGACGCCATAGGCTATGGCCGACCGTGTCCGCAGCAGTGCCACTTCGGAGGGTGGAGAAGCGCGGGGAGCTTCACTTTGACGTTGCCGTGGGGTTTTAATCATGAACTTGACCTTCCCTGTTTTTTCTGTAATATTAGCACAGTAAGGGCTCTCTTTTTACTGATATGTAGCTAACTGGGTCGTATTTCAACCTTTTCACTACACCAACAACTACCCTAGGCTTCCACATGACTGAAAAGGGCGGCTTCAGCCTGTTTGAGCTTATTGTTGCGTTTGCAATACTGGGAATCGTGGCTTCCATTGCCATTCCCGGATTCTCTCGTTGGCTCCCTGACTACCGGCTCAAGAATGCGGCAAGAGACCTGTATTCAAATATGCAGCTCGCCAAAATGGGGGCATTGAAAAACAACTCCGATTGGGCCATCGTGTTTGACATTAACACAAACCAGTATTCCATCTGTTCCGATGACGGTGGAGACGGTAGCTGGACCGACGGAAATGAGACGGTCGAAAAAACGGCGAACCTGTCTGATTATAAGAGCGGGGTCGGTTTTGGTCACGGAAATGCCACCGATGACATCCCCGATCCCGGCCTCGGTACCGCACCCACGGACGACATCACGTACGGAAGCGATGTGGCAGTGTTTAACCCCAGGGGAACCTGTAAGGGCGGCTACGTGTATCTTGACAACCACAAAAAAACAACCACCTATGGTGTGGGTACGCGGAGTAGTGGAGTCATCCTCCTGAGAAAATGGTCCGGGACCGCCTGGGAGTAGGGAGGTTCACCGTTCAGGGTTCAGGGGTTCAGGGTTCAGGGGTTCAGGGTTCAGCGTTCAGCCCTGCCCGACGGATGGCAGGCGGGGTTCCGGGTTCAAATTTTCGATAAACTGCAAATATCCAAAGCCCCAACCCTGAACCTCTGAACCCTGAACCCAGAACCTATAAAGGAAAACGCATGAAGATAGAACGATTTGAGGACATTGAAGCATGGCAATTGGCCCGGGAGTTAGCTCACAAGGTCTATGCCCTGACAAAGAAAGTTAAGTTTGCCAGGGACTTCGGCTTGAAGGGACAAATTCAGGACGCAGCAGGTTCTGCCATGCATAATATTGCGGAAGGATTCGATTCGGAGACAAACCCGGAGTTTATTCGTTTTCTTCGGTATGCAAAACGGTCCTGCACCGAAGTTCAGAGTGAGCTTTACGTAGCGTTGGATCAACAATACGTAACGAACGTTGAATTTCAGGATGTCTATGATCATGCCGGACGCACCCGCGCTGCTATTCGAGGTTTCACCAAATACCTGCTGGCTTACGAGCAAGGTCAACGAAAGAAAGGTCACTCTGACCGGTAAACTCTGAACCCTGAACCCCGAACGTTGAACCCAGAACCTATGGAGCCTAAAGGAACGAAGATGTGAAAAAGCTGCGGGTTAGTGTTTTAAAGAGACAGGGCTTCACCCTCGTGGAACTTCTGGTGGCCGTGGCCATATCATTAATACTCCTGGGCGCCATATTCCTCACGTTCAAATCCCAGCAGGATTCTTACCTTACCCAAGACCAGATCTCCACCATGCAGCAGAATCTCAGGGCAGCAATGATCATGATAACCAAGGACTTACAGATGGCCGGATATTACACCAATTTCGACACCGACGACTATACCATGAATTGGGATGATCTGGCTGGATCCGCGGATCCTGATGGAACTGATGACGAGACCATCAGGCCCTTATTCTATGCCCATGACAATATTGATGACTCACCAGCAAACAAGGATCAGATCAGAAACGGTACCGACCTCATTGTCGTTGCCAAGGCCAGCGATAACGGCAGACAGCTTGCCGCCGGGGAAATGGCCTCCGGAAACACCATTGACGCATCGTTGAGGGATGTGGATAATCTGAAAAGAGACAAATGCGGCCTGCTGGTGAAGAATGACCTGTCACATGCTGACTTTTTCCGGGTTGAAGAGGACACCGGTCCCATGAACCTAAGCCCTGGGCGGGAGCTCCGGGAGAGCTACAGCGAAGGTGATATTATTTTCAGGGCAGATGTGGTAATCTACTATGTCGATGAAGACAATAACAACCCCTGTCTGCGGCGGAAAAACCTCGGTAACAACGAAGGTGCCCAGGTTATTGCAGAGGGTATTGATAATCTTCAGTTTCGATATCTCCTCGGCAGCGGCACATGGGTCAGTGATCCCAATACTCCCCCGGGCACGGGTGCGGCTAGCGTCAGGGCAGTTGAGATCTCCGTGCTAGCCAGAACCGCACGAACATTTCGGGGTTACCAGGATACCAATATCTATCACGTGGGCGGAGCAGATACGGGCCCCTTTAATGATGGGTACAGGAGAAAACTGCTTGCCTCAATTGTGGAGACCAGGAACATCGGGCTGCCGAAATGAAAGCCTTACGGGCCATACTCTGGAGAAGAACTGTGGGTAATCGCCAGAACGGTTTTACGGTGCTTGAAACCCTTGTTGCCGTCACCATCCTCACGGTCGGTCTGCTGGCAATTGCCAAGATGCAGGTGTCGGCAATTTGGGGCAACGCGATGAGCGGTAATACCACTGCTGCCCTTACCCTGGCCGAGGAAAAAATGGAGAACCTCCTCGAAAAAGTGTACACCCATGCCGATCTGAGTAGCGGAACTCATGAGCAGGTTGATATCAATGAGGCCGGTCAGCCCGGCGGCCCCTACCACCGCGTCTGGACCGTACAGGATGACACCCCGATTCCTAACACCAAGACCATTATGGTTACCGTTCGCTGGGCCCAAGACCGCCACCACGTATCGTTATCTTGTATAAAGGCTCTGTGACTTGAGGAGAGATCTGATGCGTATATTCCTTTTTCAGTGCCATGGACAGCGAGGGAATGTGACGGCAATCGCGCTCATGTTCTTAATTGTACTGACCCTCTTAGGCGTCATGGCAACCAGGACGGCCACCACAGATATACGGATCGCCCGCAATGAAATCCCTTACAAGCAAAACTTTTACATTTCGGAAGGGGGAATCCACAGGGAGGCAGCAGAGATAGGCAGGGGCAATTACCCGGTGATGAATCTGAACACACCGGTGGTGCTTGCCACCCAGAACAGCAGCTCTCTGCCCGGTCCGGCCCATGAGGTAAATGGAAAGCCCTACGACTTTACGGTTTCCTATGAAGGTTTCTATCGGCCGCCGGCGGGGTACTCGGCAATCCATTTCAGCCGCTATGATTACTCCATAGACGCCACCGCTGAAAACGTGGGGATAGAGACCAGGTACTATAAGATAGGGCCAAAAGCCCATTAAATGAAATTGAGGAATTGAGGGATTGTGAATTTAGGAATTGGGGGATTGAGGGATTCCGAATTGAGGAATTGAGGGATTGTGAATTTAGGAATTGGGGGATTGAGGGATTCCGAATTGAGGAATTGAGGGATTGAGAAATTATGAATCATAATCCTAGAACGACACTTTGGTTGAGAAGTCATTCTGAGTGATCCCGCCCCGGGAGAGCGAAGAATCTACGATTTGCGGGCAGATACGAGAACTGGAATCCAGATTCTTCGTCGCTTCGCTCCTCAGACCTGTCCTCGAGCGAAGCGAAGGAATGACAAAATGTCGTTGTAGGGATGAACCTTTTGGGAATTCCTAAATTCCAGAATTCCTAAATCCGCAAGACTGGGTGTCCTCGGAGGCATGCCATGATCCGCAAAACTCGAACAGCACTGCTGTTTTTCTGCTGTATTGGAATACCCCTTCTCGCGAACCCCCCTTCATCAGCCTTGGGTGCTGCCGGAGACGATCAGATTTATACTGCTGAGGTTCCTCCCCTCGTAATGCTGGTTATGGGCAGGAACCACAAGCTTTATTACGAGGCTTATAACGATGCATCGGATCTGAATGGCGATGGAGAGCTGGATGTCGGATACAATCCGGCCATCGACTATTACGGTTACTTCGACTGTTACAAATGCTACACGTACGACACTACTGACAAGCGATTTGAACCCTCTTCAACTACAGTAGACAAGACATGCTCAGGGGAATGGAGCGGCGATTTCCTGAACTACCTCACCATGTCGCGAATAGACTGCCTGAGAAAGGTCCTCTACGGCGGTTATCGTTCAACGGACACAGCAACTGAAACGGTTTTGGAAAGAGCCTACATTCCTCAGGACGCTCACAGTTGGGGCAAGGAATACACCGACCCTGCTACCAATGGATACGACATCAGGGATTATACCCCGTTTGTATCGCCAAGCGCAGGAACAAGACATCTGTTCGCTTCAACCACTATGATTTCCGAAAACGCCCCGCCCCTTTTGCGCGTATTGACCAACGTACCCTATCGTATATGGGAGTGGGTCTCCATTGAGCGGCCGGTTGCCGGCAACAAGGTGGTGCATGGCGAAACCGGTCCCACGGTTTCGCCTACGGACTACGTGGTCAGGGTGACGGTAGGCAATCCTTCCATGCCCGAGCCCAACAGCAAGCAGTATCCTTCCGGGGCTTATAAACCTATTGGCATCCTCCAGAGATATGGTGAATCAGGGCGAATGTACTTTGGCCTCCTAACAGGTTCCTACAAAAAAAATACCTCGGGCGGGGTATTGCGAAAGAAGATAGGTCCAATAGGGGATGAGATTGATCCTGATACGGGCAGGTTCACCTCTACCAATGGTATTATCAAGACCATCGATAAATTGAGGATTTCTGAATTCAATTACAGTGGTTATTCCTACGAACCCGGTTGGTCAGATGCCTGGTTAGCGGACCGTGCCATGACCGAAGGGGAGTTCCCGGATTGGGGTAATCCAACAGCCGAGATGATGTATGAAGGATTGAGGTATTTTGCTGGCAAAAAGGCGCCTACCAGCGCCTTTGACTATGGCTCGGGCCCCAGTGTCGATGAGGCATTAGGGCTTCCAAGGCCAGACTGGGATGACCCATATACGACCAACGATTACTGCGCCAAAGCCTTTATGCTCGTCTTAACTGATATCAATCCCACCTATGACTCAGACCAGTTGCCTGGGTGCAATAGCAATTTTGCGTTTTTCACCGGCGATTTAGGCGGATTAGATGTAGAGAACCTCGCAGATACCATATGCGCGGACGAGGGGGATGCTGGATCGCACTACATCGGACAACAGGGAAGCATGTATGATGGTTCATGTTCTCCCAAAGATGTAACCAGTTTTGGTGATATCAGGGGGCTCTGCCCTGAGGAACCAACCAAGCAGGGAAGCTATTATGCAGCCAGTGTCGCCTATTTTGGCCGCACAGAGGATATGCATTCCGCTGACACTGAGCAAAATGTTCTCAGCTACATCGTAGCATTGGCCTCTCCGCTTCCAAGAATTACTATTCCCGTGGGAGACAGTACCATAACCATGGTCCCCTTCGCCAAATCGGTCTCTGAAGACTCAGCCTGTCTGGCTGGCGATATCCTTCCAGGCAAAGGCAGTTTTCAGCCCACCAACACCATTGTTGATTTCTATGTGGAAAAAATTACATCTACCTATGGAAAGTTCAGGATAAACTACGAGGATGTAGAGCAGGCTGCCGACCACGATATGGATGCCATTGTCGAATATGAATATCAGGTCGTTGACAGCAGCGGTAATCCTGTCGCTAACCCTGCTAGTGGCACGGGGGTTAAAATCACCCTGGACTCTATCTATGCTGCTGGGTGTATCGTCCAGCACCTAGGTTACATTATCTCAGGCACAACTGCCGATGGCACCTACCTTGAGGTAAGGGACTTGGACACCGCACAGGGGGATGATGTTGATTATTTCCTCGATACGCCCACTTCGCCTCTTACGCCTTCCGGTACAGATGTGAATTGGAATGATGGAGAACCCCTACCCCTGACCCATACAAGGACCTTTACCGTTGGCACTACCACTGCCGCAACTTTGCTAAAGGGTCCCCTCTGGTACGCCGCCAAGTGGGGAGGATTTAACGACCTCAATAATAATGATAAGCCTGATTTACAGAGCGAATGGGACGAGGATAGCGACGGCGTCCCAGACACCTATTTCTATGTCGTCAACCCCCTGAGACTTGAAGAGCAGCTGAACCAATCATTTGCAGATATCCTGGGCAGGGGCGTATCACACATAGCCCCCGTGGTCTCCGTAGATGAGGCAAACAGGACCCAGAGCGGCAACAGCATCTACACGGCCTATTTTCGGCCGATGGAGACAGACTCCTGGCAGGGGAACCTCAAGAAATACGGCCTGGCCTACCTGTCCAGGACAGATTGTGCAAGGACCGAGCCTGAGTGGACGGTGGTTGACAAGAACGGCGAGATTGCCGTTGCCTGTGACGGCATGCTCAAGGCCGGCAGCACCTCGTACTGGTCTACTGCGCCTGACGGCGGCCAGGTGAATAAGGGAGGTGTGGGGGAATTGTTGAAGCAGTCCATGCCGGGGTCAGACCCTGTCGAGGTCTCCTCTTCCGGGCCTTACTACGACTTTAGAACCATCGGCTTCTATGACGAAGAAGATGAAAGCATCAGGCCGTTCGTTAAGGCACATGTTACCAACAGCCACCTCGATGTTACGGATGATTTGACCCGGTACAAGATCATCAACTTCATGTACGGGTATACCTTTGAGGCCTTAGCGAATGGGGATCCGGTTGCAAAAAGACCATGGATCTTAGGTGACATAATCCATTCCGAGCCAGCCATCATCGACTATTTCGATGCAAATGGCCAGCTGGAGTACCGTTTTATCGCCGTCGGAGCCAACGACGGCATGCTCCATGTTTTCACTGATAGGGACATCCCCAGCCTCGGCGGCCGGCCCCATGCTGCCGGCAGCGAGGTATTCGCCTTTATTCCCGCAGATCTTCTCGACAGGCTCAAGGAATTCGAGAGTCTCGATACCCATGTCCACCTGGTTGACGGCTCGTGCAATCTCTTGCGGGCACAGACTAAGACCGGGAGCTACTTTGATAAGACCCTGGTCTTTGGCGAGCGCAGGGGCGGGAGAAGCTACTGGGCCCTCGATATCACCAAACCAGACCCAGCCGAATGGACCGTAAAATGGCGTATAAAAGGGAAAACAGGTAAGTTCAAGGACCTGGGCCAAACATGGAACAAACCTGCCTTTGCCCGCATTAGGGTGTCAACCGGCTTCGGAGAAGATGACTTCAAGGATGTCGTCGTCTTTGCCGGGGGCTACGATCCGCTTGAAGACGGTTTTCCGGAGGAATTCCTGGATGGAAACGAGAATGGAAAGCGTGATGGTTCCCCCGCTCCCGGTGAGGCTTACACCGATACACCTGGCGGGACAACGGGGGTCTATGATGTCTGGAATCCCGGCCCCGATACCATGGGGCTGGGGATATTCGTGGTGGATGCCGCTGACGGAAGTCTTGTATTCAAGGCGACCTACGGCAACGCCGATCTAGCCACCGGAACCGAGCAAACGTATGTGGATATGAAATACTGTTTCCCTGCCGATCCTTCGGTAATTCCCCTGTCAAAAGAAAAGCTCTTGCTATATGCCGCCGATATCTACGGTCAGATATGGAAGATTACGTACGATTATTATGACTCGTCCCCCGTTGCCCGGTGGAAGGTTAAGCTCATCTTCAGATCAAATCCCGGGTCTGATCTTGCTTCCGGTGACACCCACATAGGGGGAGCCCAGGAGAACAGCTTTGATCAAGGAAGAAAGACCTTTTATTCCCCCGATCTTTCATTTGACGGCACCTGCTGGACACAACGACCGGTTCTCTATTTTGGCACCGGTGACCGGGCCCATCCACGGTATACCATGATCTCCAATCGATTTTATGCAGTAGCGGACCACGACAGCCTTACCAGAGAGACTGACCTGTTGAATCTTACCTGTAATGAGCTTGACGACCAAGCCGATGCAGATGGCGATGGTATTCTTGAGCTCGTCCCACCGGACGACGATGATGCCGTCAGAAAGAATAATTTAAAGGCTATTCTCAGAAATCTCGTTCCAGGATCGCCCTGCAGGGGCTTTTACAGGGTTTTAGGCAAGCAGGGAAACTGCCCCGACGAAACGATCAGCCACGAGGGAGAACAGATATTGAGCCAACCGACGCTTTTCTTCAGGAACGTCTATGTCACCTCGTACCAACCGGTGTTTGGCGACCCCTGTAATCCCACGGGCAACGCCTTTATCTATGCCCTCGACTATTGCTGGGGGGCATCGGTTTTTGATTTCAGCGACGAAAACAGTACCGATCGGGATATTAAAGATACCTGTCAGATGATTGAGGGAGGTTCCATCCCCTCAGGCGTAAGAGTGATCACCCGCGGGGGTCGTGCAGCAGGCATAATCAGTGCCGGGGGGGCAGTGAGCGGGGTTGGTAAGTATCAGGGCACCAGCATCCCGGGGCCTCCACTAAGTCTATACCATTTGTTGTGGAGGATCAAATGACCAAGGAGACAGAGGTTTGAAGATAACCGAGATTGGGGAATTCGGACTCATAGAGTCGATCAGAAAAGACTGCATCACCCCTCGCGAGGGTGTTGTCAAGGGCATTGGTGACGACTGCGCCGTATATCAGTCCTCCCCCGGTCGGGTTTTACTTCTGACAACCGATATGCTCATTGAGGATGTCCATTTTCTGTGGAGTGCCATAACCCCGTTTCAGTTAGGCCGGAAGGCGATCGCTGTGAATCTCAGTGATATTGCGGCCATGGGCGGGAAACCCTTGGTTACCCTGATCTCTCTGGGCATTCCGGCTGACAGAGAGGTTGAGGAAATCCATGACCTGTATCGAGGTATGAGGGACATCTGTGGGCGTTATGCCGTGAGCATCGTGGGAGGGGACACGGTTGCCGCCCATGGGAATCTGATTATCAATGTTTCCCTCATCGGCGAAGCAGATGAATGCGAGGTGCTTTATCGATCCGGTGCGAGGCCGGGAGATAAGATCTATCTTACCGGAGTTGTGGGAGATTCCGCCGCCGGCCTCGCCATCTTGAGAGGTGAGATAACGCCACCGGCGTCCCTGGGCTCCCACTTCATCGAGGCCCACAACCAACCGGACCCCCTGATTGAGACCGGAAGGGCTATAGCCGCATCACGGCTTGCGAGTGCCATGATTGATCTGAGTGACGGGCTTCTCGCAGATTTAGGGCATATCGCTGAGGAAAGCGCTGTGGGGGCGCTTCTTTTCGAAAACAAGATACCCCTTTCTCGTGAACTCAAGGGCCTGGCCGGCTATGCCGATCGCAATCCTCTTGATTTCGCCCTTTCAGGCGGGGAAGACTATGTGCTGCTGGTAACCGTGCCGGCGGAAAACATCCGGGAGTTTGAGCGGGCATGCAAGCAGGAAGGCACATCCCCCCTCTTTCATGTAGGGGAGATCCGGGAGGGAAAGGGGATACGGATCAGGCATGAGGATGGATCGGTGGAAGAGCTCGCTCACAAGGGTTTCGATCATTTTTTAGGCCCTTCATGAACGCTTTCGATATCTTCACCGGGCTGCTCCGAACATAGTGATCCGGGGCAGTGCCTCTCGGCCTGTGCCCATTTTACCCAGAAAACACCCACGACGAGGTACCTCACCATGGTTCCCCTCCCCTAGCGGGAATAAGCGCTAACTTAGACAAAGTGTCATTCCGGCGAACCCCGGATCAAGTCCGGGGCAGGCGCCGGAATCCAGTCAAACAATCGTGTGATACAAATCCTCCCAATTGGGATTCGTTCCCTCAATTAACTCCACCTTCCACTTTCGCTTCCACTCTTTCAATCGCTTCTCCCGCTTAATCGCCGACTCCATACTCTCGTGCAGTTCATACCAAACCAGCTGATGAACACCATAACGTTTGGTAAATCCTTCTACCATATTGCTTTTATGCTCCCAAATCCTTTTGACTAGGGCTGAAGTTACACCAATATAAAGGGTACCGTTTCTTTTGCTTGCCAGAATGTATACCGCAGGTTGCTTATTCATTGTGCGTTCCTGGATTCCGGCTTTCGCCGGAATGACGAATGACAGACCTGACCCATTAACTTGGCGCTTATACCATTGGCGGGAGGGGATGGAGGGGAGGAGGAGGTACTTTATCTACCGTGCTACCACACTCAGGTTTGCAATCTGGATTGGCGGAGTCAGAAGTGTTCCCCCGGCCCATTCGGCTGTATCGCCGATGGCCATGATGTTTTTCAGGGCAGTGTACGTATTGCCTGCCAGCATAACGTCTTTTACCCGACCCACAACCTCGCCGTTTTCGATCTTGTAGCCCACGTGGAGATTCACGGAAAACTCCCCGCTGATGGGATTCCCCTGACCCAAACCCAACACGCTGTGAACAATTAATCCCTCTTTGGTGTGCTTTACCATGTCCTCGTAAGGGGTGTTACCCGCACTGACGACGAGGTTTGTCGGGCTGCACCCCACACCGTTACCGGTGGTCTTGGCCCCAGCCCGCCCCGCGGTGTCGAGGTCGTAGAGGAAATTCCTCAAGACACCGTCCTCGATGAGCGGGGTTGCCTGATGGGGAACACCTTCACCGTCGCAGGTGCCGCTCCCACCTGCATAATCGATCAGCGGGTTGTCGGTAACGGAGAGCCTTTCATCGGCCACCTTCTCCCCCAGTTTGCCCGCAAGAGGCGATGAACCCAGAAACACGTTTTTGCCGTCAACCCCCAGACTCAAGGCCAACAGGAGCACGCGCATGCCCTCAGGGGCAAAGATTACCGGCATCTCGCCTGACCGAACAGGAGCGATGTTTTCAGCCATCCTGAACAATGCGACGGCCTTTTTGGCGATCTCTCTATGGTCAATCCCCCGCTTCTTCAACCCCAACCCATGTCCTGCCCAGAGGATGTCGGTTCCCCGTATCAATTGGCCCTCGATCCCCACGGCAAAGCTCGTGCTCTGGGTGGTATAGGCGATGCCGGCACAGTTGGCAAACTCCGTAGTTCCCACACCCTTGTTCACCCCGGCACTCACCAGGATGTCGGAATTGTAGCCTTTCACCAGGCCCATCATCTCCGCGCCGATGCGCACCATCTCTTCCTTTTTCACCTCCTGCACAGCATCGTCGTAGACCTTTACATCCGGCCCTTTTTGCGGCCCCGGAAAGTCGAAATGTGCCGGACTCCCGAATTCGGCTGCCTCCAAGGCTCGTGCCACCACCCCGTCGATGTCGTGTATGTCGGTGGTGTGGGATGAGCCGATCTTACCGTTGACAACTACCTTCACGCTCATACCCGTACTCTGGGAAGACTCAGCCGATTTGAGCTTGTCATTCTCAAAGGAGATACTCACAGACTCGCTCCGGCCCAGGGACGCCTGTGCACCCTGTGCCCTGGTCATCGCCTTTTCGATCAGCCGGTTGACTATCATTGCTGCCTACCTCCGACCACGACGTTCTGGATGCGAACATACGGGCCCCCTAAACCTACGGGCAACGGTGCCTGCCCTGCCTTTCCGCAGCCACCGCCTATCGGGGGCAATTCGATTGCATCGCCTATCTTATCGATATTCTTTAGCGTTTCGAATACATTACCCGTCAGGACCACATCTCTGACCAGCTCTCCAATCTTGCCCTCCCTGATCATGTAACCGTACGCCGCACTGAAGGTGAACATCTCCATGGCTGTCTGACCGCCCACCATATCCAGGGCATAAAGCCCCACTTCCACATCCCTTATCATATCCTCAAAGGTGTCTTCGCCTTTGTCGATAAAGGTGTTGGTCATGCGCACAATCGGTGGGTGCTGATAGCCGATGGCTCTCGCGTTGCCGGTGGGCTGCTCATCCATCTTGGCAGCAGTTTCACGGGAGTGTAACCTGCCCACCAGGATGCCGTTTTTGATCAGGTAATTCTTTTTGGCTTTCACGCCTTCGTCGTCATATTTCTGGGTGCCTCTCTGGCCCTGAATTGTGCCGTCGTCTATGATAGTGAGGATATCCGGCCCGAACCGCTTGCCCAACACCATGAGCTCTTTCATGCGCTCGTTTTCGTAAACGGCGTCCGATTCGCTCAGGTGCCCAAAGGCCTCGTGGGCAAACACGCCTGCCAGCCTCGGGTTGATGATCACCGTGTATCTACCGCCGATGACCGGCGGCGCAGAGAGGAGGTCTACCGCCCGCTTGGCTGCCTCTTCTGCCTTGTGCTGCAAGCCTTCAATGATCTGGAAGCCGGCTCCGCCTGCAACGCTCTCAAAACCACGCTGCACATTGTCACCCTCACGAGCAGTAGCCGATAGTGACACAACCAGATCAGGTCGCTCGTCCTCAATATGCGCCCCCTGTGAATTGCAGTACCAAACCTTCCGGAATCTATCGTTATAGCCTACGGCAGAGGTTTCGATCCGATCGTGGTACCCGAGAATGCCCTTATTGTACTCCTCAATGGTCGCCTTCTTCTCCGACAAGGAGACCTGTCGAAAATCCTTGACCATATATGCCAATATCGTATCGTCCACCGGCTCTACTTCAGCAAACCTGCTCTCCTCTTTCCCGACCAATCGGGCCGATTCACATGCCTCCCGTATCCTGCTTTCCAGGTCACCGAGGTCATTGAAGGTGGCGTAGCCCCAACCCCCCTTGACGAGAGCCCGAACGATTCCCCCCAGCGTGCTGGCGGAACCGATGCTGTCCAGGTCTTCGCCTCTGAAATTCACCCACGAGGAGGTTGCGCTTTCAATGCGGATTTCCGCGAATTCTGCATCGCTTGTGCGCAGGGCCTTTTCCATCCTCTCTCTCATCACTGCCATCCCTTCTGGAAGATCCGTCAGGTTGATTACGGTTTCTGCCCGTTTTATCCGAATTTCGATTATGCCTTAGTTTCGTAATAACTACAGCGTTTCATAAAAAAGTTGTCATTGCGAGCGTTAGCGAAGCGGGCTCGTGGCTTAGTTTGTCAGCCTTGTTGAGATTGCTTCGTCGCGGAGTTTATCCTGAGCAAAGCCGAAGGACTCCTCGCAATGACAGTGTATATATCTTTATGAATCGAACCACTACTCTGTTACAAGGCATATAGACCGAGGCCCCCCTGCGGCCTCCGCGTAGTGAATTCCCGAGCCAGGCCTTCTTGCACCATCGAGATCAGGGGTAAATGATAGGAGCATAAAGGCTATTGGGCGTTGAGCAGCTCCAGCATCTTTGCCGTATCGGTTGTCGGAAGCTTACAGTTGTAATTGAGGCACACGTAGGCAGTGGCCTTGTTGTCTATAGCCGTCTGGTGTTTCGTAAATTCAGCCAACCGTTCGATCCCCTGCCTGGATTGGTCAGCGGAGCGGAGCAACACCACCTTATTCGGTATGAACGGCCTGCGGAGCCCTTGTATCATTTCCCTGGTATCGGTTTCCTGTGGGTTGCCAACGATAACAACCTCATAGGAAGGTCCCATGCCGAAGTCAACACCTGCCATGAGCAGGGTATGGGCGGACGGCGATTCCCTTACGGTCGCAGAAAACACCGCTCCGATTGTGGCTGCCTTCTTTTCGAGATCGGGATTGCCGGTCATCCGCGCGAGGCGAAGTAGAATCAACATGGCCGCTGAGTTTCCGGACGGGATCGCCCCGTCGTAGATCTCCTTCCGGCGGACCAGAAGTTCCTCACCGCCGTCGGGCGTAAAGTAGAAACCGCCTCCCTTACCATCCCAAAAGTATGCGATGAGGTCCTTGTTCAACGCAAGGGCCGTTTCAAGATGACTCACCTCAAAGGTGGCTTCATAGAGCTCCAACAGCCCCCATATCAAGAATGCATAGTCATCGACGTTGGCCGATATGGCGGCTTGTCCATCACGATAGCGATGAAGCAGTCGGCCGTCTCTGGCACGCATGCTCTTGAGGATGAAGCCTACAGCGTTCCGGGCTGCTTCGGCATACTGGGGTTCATTAAAGACCTGTGCCCCTTTCGCAAGCGCAGCAATCATGAGGCCATTCCAATCGGTCAAGATCTTATCGTCCTTGTGGGGGTGGCTCCTTGCCTCCCGGTGAGTAAGCAATGTGTTCAGTGTCTTATTCAGACGCTTTTGAAGGGCTTGTTCGGTTACCTTTAAGTCGGAGGCCACCTCTCTGGCTGACTTCTTCAAATGCAGAATATTCCTGCCCGTTCTTTTTCGCGTTCCCTCTTCCGTGAAATTCCCGTCCTTTCTCATGTTGAACACCTTGGCAACCAGAGCTGCTTCTGCCGGTTCAAGAATTTGTTGGATTTCTTGGAAAGTCCATACATAAAACTTTCCCTCTACGCCTTCACTGTCAGCGTCCTCTGCCGAATGGAACCCCCCGCCGGGCCTCATCATATCCCTTAAAATATAGGTAAAGATTTCCCGTGCCGTCTTTCCGTATTCATCCTTTCCCGTGGCTTGATAGGCCTCGATGTAGGCCATAGCCAGCAGGGCCTGATCATAGAGCATCTTTTCAAAATGCGGCACGAGCCAATGTGAATCGGTGGAGTACCGGTGAAATCCATATCCTACATGGTCATAAATGCCACCCCGCCGCATCTGCTGGAGGGTTTTTTCAACCATCTCCAGGGCCGTCTCATTTCCGGTGCGCCGCCAGTAGCGCAGCAGAAACAGGATATTATGAGGCATGGGAAACTTAGGGGCGTCCCCGAAACCACCATATTGCTCATCATACCGCGCTGACAGCTGCTCATACGTGAGGCTCAAGGCCGAATCACCGAGCGCTTCAGGCGTTGCCTCCGATAGGGTTCTTTTCGCAACCGTAGAAAGGCCTTCGGTGATATCATTCGCTGAGCCCAGTACTTCTGATCGGCGAGTCTCCCACATATCCTTTACCCGAGGAATCAGGTCCAGCATTCCCACACGTCCTTGCCTCGTTTCTCTCGGAATGTAGGTTGCGGCGTAAAAGGGCTTTTTGTCCGGCGTCATCATGATGTTGAGGGGCCACCCGCCACTGCCGGTCAGCATTTGGCACACCAACATGTAGACGTTGTCTATGTCTGGCCGCTCCTCTCGATCAACCTTAATTGAGACGAAAACATCGTTCATGAGCTCGGCAACTTCGCGGTCCTCAAATGACTCGCGCTCCATTACGTGGCACCAGTGGCATGTCGAATAGCCGATGGAAAGGAAAATGGGCTTGTCCTCCGTTTGCGCCTTCTTGAACGCCTCCGGTCCCCACGGGTACCAACTCACGGGATTTTCCGCGTGCTGAAGCAGATACGGGCTCTTCTCAAATATCAGGTTGTTATTCTCCCCCTCCTCAAGCATTTCCTGAACGTTCTGGGGTTTCGGTGGGTCCTTCTTTATTTTCTTCATAAATCGCCCCGCCATTTCCAATTTTCCTGGTTCCTGAGCAAGCGCTGACTCACTTACTGTCTATCCACCTACACAGGTCATCCCGATGATCAGCCATATCGAGAGTGTATTCCAGCCATCTTTTTTCCTGGATTTCACGTTTCCCTGTCTTTCCGCGTATGCTACGGTCCGGCATGCAACCTCGTCGTTTCGACCAAAAGGGCTCTCCCCTTCCCAGTATCAGATGGCCTTTGAAAAGTAAAAGAAATTATACTGCAATTTAAATCTCTGAAAAACTCCACTGAAACAGGAGCGCCGGGGTCAGCTGCTAAATTGTTATGAAATTATGAGGTCAATACCACATGGGCTTGTTGCCCTCACCCCGCTCATATCACGATTATTTTCCCTACTCCGCCATCGACACACTTCTCCGGGTACAGTGCCTTAAGCTCCCGCTTATGTTGGGTGCAATGGAGGGGGCAGATCAATTCAAGGTCTTTAACCAGTTCATATTCGCTGAATCCGTGTAGACCACTTACAACCGCGTACACCCTGCCGAATTTCGATGCGGCCGCAAGAATACGTGCCAACCCCGGATGAGAGCACCCGGTGATTATCACTATTCCCTTATCAGTTTTAACTTGATAATTCCCTGCAGCGGCTCGACTGAGCTCGCCGAAGTCTTGCTGCAGGGTGGTTCATTTGCCATGGATTGCTCTATGGAGTCAAGCTCACCGGTCGAAAAAATGTTCTCATGGATCTTCAGAGTTCCGCTCACCGAGACTACCCTGGTTATCACCTGAACTCCTCTGATCGAGTGGGGCACATAAATAGTCACATCCTTATTGGCATTGAGGAAGTCCGAGAGACCGCCAGCGTGATCAAAATGGGCGTGGGAAATGAAGGATCAATGCCCAGCTTTTCCATATTTGCAAGGAGGATAGACCCCTTCATTCCGGTATCAAAAAGGATTGGAGCCCTGATTTTCAGGTACCCCATAAACCAACGAGCACTAAGCCGAGGGTGATCATAAATGTGCCCGCTACACGGACCACCAGCCCTTGTTCTTTGTAGATAGCAAACCCGAGGACGACGCCGATGACAATACTGAACTGCCTAAAGGCGACGATGTAGCTGGCGTGCCGGCTCAATTGATATGCCCAGAGTATAAGCCAATAGGCCCCGAAGGTCAGGAATGCAGCATAGAAAGGAAATCGCCAGCCAACCACATGGGATTCCTGACCCTCAAGTCGGAAAATCCACAACAAAACACGGTAGGCTGCAAAAGAAATGAGGAAGTACGTGTATCCATACCGCGCTGCCGTGGCCGGTCCCTGGAGCACGACCTCCGATGCTATTTTGTCGAGCAGCGTATAGCCCACCGTGCCGACCGCGGTAAGCAACATATAGAGGCTTGTTCGATTGAGATATGCTCGAGCACTGAAATCCCGAAATGAGGTAAGGGGCGCGAAGAAGCAGCCGGCAATGACCAGAAGCATCCCCATCCACCCTATCGCCGTCGGGTATATTCCTCGGGCCACATCACCCATTCCAACCAAGAAAACCGGCATAGCCCGAGCTACCGGATACACGGTCGTAAAGTCCGAAGAGGCATACGCTCGGGCCAAACAAAAGAAGTACAAACCGGTAAAAGCCCCCGAGCCCAACAGGCAAACCCACGCCGTGCGGTTCAAGGAATGGGTGAGTGCCTCGCTCAGAACGCCCGGCACAAAGCCAACCAAAACCACCACCGTGAGCATTCTGCTGAAAAAGATCGCTTCGGATCTCTGGTAGCGGGCAAGGAGGTTCCAGCCGGCGTGCATAACGGTGGAAATCAGTATCAACGCTATTACAGAGGGATTCATATCGCTTTCTTGCGCTCACGCACCGATGTGAAGCCTGACCTCCAACAGGAGTATTTCCATTTCATGCGAAAAAAGGCCCTGGATCGGTCAGAACAGCCGTAGACAAACACGTGACAACCACGAGCCGGGCATGGGTAAAAGCATTTGCCGCAACTGTAGCCCAGCGGTTACATCCCTTGCAAGTACTTTTGACGCAGCAGGGCACGGTCTATGTTCTCTGGTGGTGGAATCACCTGAAATCGATCCTTCGAGGCCTATTTCACCCCAAAAAATCCAAGAGAGATGCTTTTTTGATCTTTGATATGCGGCAAATTGGGATTATTATGAAAGGGAGCAATCCTAGTGTTGTGTCCCAGCAATAACTTGCGTAATTTGCAGGATCGTACAACTTCCAGAAGAACGACACTGTAAATCCGAAATTCGAATATCGAAATGCGAAACAAATCCGAATATCAAATCACCAAAACCCGAAACCTGTTTAAATTGGAAAATTCGAATTTTGAAATTGTTTCGGATTTCGAATTTCGTGCTTCGAATTTTTCACCTTAAGAGCTCAAAACGAATAATCGAATCTCATTTCCTTTTCATAAGTTTCTATTAGGACGTGATACTAGATGCGCATCACTGTTTTGTGGAGTTAAGGCAACAATGGAAAAAACATATTATTACGGAAGGAGACAGCCATGCGTCTTTTAAAGTCTCTTTTGATCGGCCTGCTGCTGTTGGTTACCTCGAATGTGTGCCTGGCGACCGATCTTGTTTCAGAGATCAAACTGGATATCAAGGAGTTCCAACTCGATAACGGCATGCTTTTCCTTGTTGTGGAGCGACCGGCCACGCCGCAGGTTGCCTGCCGGGTGGCGATACGTGCCGGGTCGGCGCTCGAGGAAGCGGGCAAGACCGGCATCGCCCATCTGCTTGAGCACGCGATGTTTAAAGGCACCAAGAACTTCGGTACTCGAGACCCAAAAAAGGACGAGGAACTGCAACAACGCATTGAAGCCGCCTATCAGGTGGTGCTCGCTGAACAACAGAAGCGCAATCCCGACCGGGAGCTGATTGCCGCTAAGCTTGCCGAGATGGATGCACTTCGCACCGAGGTACAGGAGATCTATGTGCCCCAGGCCTTCTCGAGTCAGTTAGGAAAAAACGGCGCCGTAGGTGTTAACGCGTTTACTACCAATGACCAGACCCAGTACATGATGTCGGTGCCGTCGGATATGCTGGAGCAATGGTTCTCGATCGTCAGCGAGCAGCTGTTCGAGCCCTCCTGGCGGGAGTTTTACGTTGAGAAGGAGGTCGTTCAGCGGGAGTGGGCCTTTCGTTATATCAACAGCCCGGGCGGCGCTGCGTGGGTCGATCTAAGCGCCACAGCTTACACTGCCCACCCGTATCGGAATCCAACCATAGGCTGGAAATCGGATATGGAGAAGTACAGTACAGCCGGCGCTATAGCGTTTCATGAGAAATATTACAACCCCACAAACGCCGTGTGCGTTTTGGTGGGTGACGTAAGGGAGGAGGATGCCAGGAGGCTGGCAAAGACCTATTTTGAGCGGTATCCCCCTGGAGGTCGCAGTCCCGAAACCGTAACCGCAGAACCCCAGCAGCAGGGCCCCCGGAAGAGCGTACGGTTCCTGAAAGGCGCGCGTACGCCGCTGGTAAGAATCGGTTTTCATGGCGCCCCCATGGGCACCGAGGACTTCTATGCACTCGATGCCTTGACCATGGTCTTAAGCAGCGGCCGCAGCGCCCGCATGACGCAAAACATCATTGACAAAGGCCTTGCAGTAGAGGCCTGGGCTTACAATCCGGACAACCGGTACGCCGGCATGATCATCCTCGGCGGCTCGCCCAATGAACCGGTTGAGGTGAGAAAGGGGAATCTCACCGACGAAGAGAATCGGCAGGCTTACCTGAGGGCGTGCCAAGAGCTTGAGAACCTGCTCGTAGGTGAAATCGAGAAGTTGAAAGACCAGCTCGTTTCTGCGAGGGAACTGGAGAGAATCAAGAAACTGAACCTGCGCGAATTCCTGGACCGGATGCGGAGCAACGAATCCCTTGCCGCTACCCTGGCAACGCTGGAGGTTCAGGTGGGCTGGCGGTACCTGCTCGATTTCTCGAAAAGGATTGCGGAGGTAACCGCGCAGGATATCATGGAGGCAACGAGAAAGTACGTCCGGGCCGAAAATCAAACCAGCGTGTATGTTATCCCCGGGGGGGAGCCGGATCAGCCGCCGGAGACCTATACCGAGATTCGATCCGTCGGGACATCGGGCGCAAAAAGGATCACCGAGCCGAAGAGCTTGCGCAACGTTTCGATCTATCCCACGCCCGAAGGCTGGAAGCATCCCCTTTCCTTTCATCGGGTCCCCAAGAAGATAGACTATCCAAAGGCTCAAACAGCCACAATCGGAACCACGACCATGTTCTACTTGTTCGACGGCGAGCTACCCTTGATCGATCTGACTATTCTGGTTAAGGCAGGCGATGTTGATGTGGGCGATGACAAGACGGGCTTGGCCAACCTTATCGACGGGGTCCTCATCCGGGGAGGTACAGAAGCCTACGCTCCTGCTGAGTTGGCGCAGGTGCTCGACGAAAACGCCGTGCGAATAGGGGTATCCGTAGGCGAAGAGGCGTCAACGATTCATCTGTCTGTTATCAAGGACGACTGGGGAAAGGGGCTCGCTCTTCTGGAGGAGATCCTTTGCCGGCCGGCCTTTGACCCCGAGGTGCTCAAGGTGACAAAGGAACAAGAACTGGTGTCACTTAAGCGGCAGGGTGAGGACGCGCAGACCGTGGCCATGCGGGAAGCCATGATCTGGCATTTCAAGGGGCACCCCTATGGCCGCGATCCGCTTCTGGGCTTGAAGACCGTCCCGGCTATTACCGCGGATGACCTCAAACGGTTCTTAGTAACCTATTTCTTGCCATCGAACATGGTGGCTGCCATATCAGGCGACATATCGAAGGAAACGGCCACCAGCGGCTTGCGCAAGCTGTTTCAGGCGCTCCCTGAAGGCAGACCGCCTGAGCGTGGTCTCCGCGACCCGAAGGAAACACCTCCTGTTATAGCACTCATCCCCAAGCCGGGGCAGGTTCAATCCCAGCTCATGTTGGCCTTGCGCGGCGCAAAACGGTCGGATCCGGACTTTTGGAAAATTCGTCTATTGATGGATGTTTTCGGTGGCAGCGACTCCCTGATGTACACGCGGCTCCGGGATGACCTGGGAGTTGTGTATTCCGCCGGGTTTTTCCAGACCTACAAATGGAATGCGGGCATACTACTCGGATACATCGGTTGCAAGGGCGATAAAACGAGCACGTCTCTTGTGGAAACATTGAACATTATGCGCTCGCTCAGCAAAGAGGTGCCCCAAGAAGATCTGGAACTCAAGCGGCTCGACGCACTGAACAGCTTTGTCTTTAACGTGGACACCCCGGCTGAACTGGTGCAGACTTACGGCCGCTATCACCTCAGGGGTGAACCGTTAGACACGCTTGAAAGAATCCAGGATGCCTATCTGAATGCGACAAAGGAAGAGCTGGAGGAGCTTGCGGTACGGTTTCTGGATCCGAATGAATTACAGATATTTATCGTCGCGGACAAGACAATCCCGGTGAAGCATGCCGATGGAAAAGAACTCACACTGGAGGAAGACCTCCGGGCATTGGCCGAGGAGCTGGGCCTGGCTTACCGGGAAATTGAATTGCGCTGAGGAGATCAGCCCTTATTGTGGACTTCTTGAAACCCCTGAGGGATGACTGCACAGACCTGGAAGATAAGCAGGGGCAAAAAACGAGAATCAAGCAAAGGAGCTAAGGCATGGAAACCGGTCACAAAAACAGAATACTCATAGACCTGGAGAAGCTCAATACCCTTGGCGCGCAGGGCTGTCCTGCCTGCGCAAGGAGTTTTGAGCTGGGAGAGGTGGTCGTGCTTGCGCGTGGCAATTGGGAAGGCCAGAAGTATATTCACGAAAGCGAGGCCACCTTTGACAAGAATACCGGTCTGCACTACGAACGTGGGTATTATGACCGGAACCCTGGCTAGCCTCCCGATAGCATTCAGTTATCAGGGATAAAGGGGCGGCCTCTGGCTGCAAGGACGCTGGATACCGAAGGCCGATCGCCGAAAACTCACAACTTCCCGACAAATTCTCTTATGGCCGCCATGTATTCCGTTATTCCCTTTAGGAAGATGTCATTGTGATTGGCACCCGGTATGATGAGGAGTCTTTTATCCGTGGCAGGAGATGCATCGTACAGGGCCTGACCCTCCGATAGGGGAATGATGTGGTCACGCTCTGTATGGATTACCAAGGTGGGTTTTTCAAATGCGCTGATCTTGTCTCGGTTTCGAAATCCGTCCTCTTCCCGCACTCCCAGCGCATCCATATCTGCACCCAAAAGCCTCAAAAGGGGCCGCGAATAGGCAAAGCCGCTTTCAACAACAAGGCCGTCTACCCGGTCTTGATACTGGGCCGCGAGCTCTAAAACAGAGGCACTTCCCAGGGACCTTCCCATCAAGATGAAGGGCCCCGAGTGACCACGCTCCTGGAGGAGCTTTTGTACGAATCCGAAGATCACATGAGCGTCCCTCATCATGGCGGTTATGGTGGGCCTGCCACTTGAGCGCCCATAACCACGATAATCAACGGGCAGGAAATTGATGCCTTCGTTCAGATAGAGCTGGGCGAGGTCATCGTAGTCGGCAACGACCTCCCCGTTTCCGTGAAAGAAAAGGATGGTCGGGGAGTGGTTTCCCGCACGGTGAAACCGTGCACCTATCGCAACATCCCCTTCCACCGGTATGAGTAAATCCTCAGAAGAGCCCGTGGATCGGGGCGATCCCCACTCGGGCCTGGGGTGAAACAGAAACATAAGGATCTCGGGCCTGTCAAATGCGGAATAGTCAATCTGTGAGATGTCGATCATGATACGTTGGCTATCAGCGCTCAGCAATCAGCAAAAACCCCCCACAACCGGGATTATTCTGCTTCGCACGGTGGAATTCGCTCTCTTAATTGCAGCTTTTTCTCCGGCGTCAGGCTCGTCTCCAGCTTCCAACCCGGGATGGCATATTCATCCTTTGTCTTTATGAGCAGCCACTCGTTTCCCTTTCCCCTGCCCTTCAGGAACAGTAAGGTAAAAGCGCCTTTGAGCTTTTGCCCTTCAAGAACGAAACCGAGCTTGCCTTCTCCCTGTTCGAGGAGCTCGTAGGGCCCTGTATCCCACACTACCACCTCGCCGGCCCCGTAGTTGCCCTGCGGGATGATGCCCTCGAAATCAATATACTCCAGGGGATGATCCTCCACCAGTAAGGCCAGCCGTCTTTCAGATGGATTCATGGACGGGCCCTTCGGTATAACCCAGGACCGAAGAACTCCCTCCAGCTCCAAACGGAAATCGCAGTGGAGGTGCGAGGAATCGTGTTCGTGGACGACGAAACGAGGGCTCATGTCGGTTCGCTAAAACTATTCGGATACAGCGGGTGAAGCAAAGTCCTTTCCTAGTTCCTGCTCATCAAGTGATTCACCATCTTTTCGAGGCCATCCAGGGAGATCTCAAACATGGGAAAGAGCTCCCGCACGATGTTGACGGTCCTGGTATATGGCCACTCGCCGGATGGCTTCGGATTGAGCCATGCAGCATGCCGGAAGGTGTCGGCAATGAGCCTCAGCCGTTCGACGCTCGGCCTTCCACTGCGCTCTTCGATGTGTATCGATCCATCGGTGGCCATGATCTCATACGGGGCCATGCTGGCGTCGCCCACGATGATGAAGCGCGTTCCCGGATCAAGCCGTACGAATTCATCTACCCGGAAGGGTTTGGAGCGCCGGGAAGGGTCCTCCCAGACATAGTCATAAATGGTATTGTGAAAGAAATAGGTCTTAAGGTCCTTGAACTGGCTCCTCGAATAGTCAAAGAGGCTTTGAACAACATCGATATAGGGGTCCATAGACCAACCCCCATTATCTATAGCCAGGATAACCTTGAGCCTGTTTTTTAGGCTCCGGTCAAAGATTATCTCGATCTCTCCTGCGTTCTTCATAGTTTGATAAATGGTTTTGTCGATATTGACCTGATCCTTTGGTCCCGTTGGTATCATATTCCGCAACCGTTTGAGGGCCTCGCCCATGTGCTGCCGGGTAAGTGGTGCGTCTTGTGAATAATCCCTGTACCTCCTGTCCAGTGCAACCTTGACAGCCGACTTGTTCGTGGACCTGCCGCCGACCCTCATCCCTCCTGGATGATAACCGGAATGCCCCACAGGAGAGGTGCCTCCGGTGCCGATCCATTTGCTCCCGCCATGGTGGGCTTCGGTCTGCTCCTTTAGCCTCTGCAGGAAATAGTCTATGAGTTCCTCCGGACTCAGTTTAGACAGAGACTCCTCATCAACCCCCAGGGCCTCCGCCAAATCACGAGGGTTTTTGAGCCATGCATCCAACAGGGCCTTGGCTGCCTCGGCCAGCTCGACTCCCGTTGGATCGGTCAGCTCAGCCCCTTTGAAATGATGGGCAAATACCTGATCGAACAGGTCAAAATAGCGCTCGCTTTTAACCAGTATTGACCGTGAGGCCGTATAGAAATCATCAATGGAGTTGATGAGGCCCATGCTCAGGGCCCTCTGAAGCCTCAGAAATGAGGTGGGGGAAACCGGAACCCCAACCTTTCGCAATATATAGAAGAATTCGGTAAACACAGATTATATCCTAAACCGTGCGATATGCCTCTGGGCCAGTGCGTAATCCGGGCTCTTCTTAAACAAAACGCCCAAATAGGGAATATCGCCCTTTATCAGCTCTTTCACCTTGAAATCAGGATCGGCGTTCAGTGCCCTGATCCAGTTAATAAGCTCCCTGGTGGCAGGCTTCTTTTCCACTTCCTTGAACTCCCTGAGCCTGTAAAAGGTATTAACGGCAGCATCGAGCAGGTCTTGACTGATTTCGGGGAAATGGACCTGCACGATCTCCCGCATCATTTCCGGCTCGGGAAAGGCTATATGATGGAAATTGCATCTCCCCAAAAACGGATCGGAGAGATCTTTTTTCGCGTTTGAGGTAATGACTATTACGGGCCGATTTTTTGCCGCGATGGTCTTGTCGATTTCGAGGATATCGAACTGCATTTGATCCAGGACATCGAGCATATCATCCTGAAAATCGGTATCCGCTTTGTCTATCTCGTCAATCAAGAGCACTGTTCTCTCGTCGGAGACGAATGCCTGCCCGATCTTCCCCATCTTGATATAGTCCTCGATGTTGCTCACGTCCTTGTTTGAGTCGCCAAACCTACTGTCGTTCAAGCGGGTCAGGGTATCGTACTGGTAGAGAGCCTCGATGAGTTTCATGCTGGACTTCACATTCAGCACAATGAGGGGCATTTGAAGACTTTCGGCAATGGCGTACGCCAGCATCGTCTTTCCTGTGCCTGGTTCTCCCTTTAGCAGGAGGGGCATCTCAAGGGCCATGGTGATATTTACAATCTTTGCGAGTTCATCGTCAAGAACGTACTGAGTACCACCGGTGAATCGTGTCAACTGTTCATCGCCGTGCATAGAATCACTCCTTTACATTAGAATGGGATTTATCGAATTTATTAATATACGCATTCCCAGGACAAATATCAACCCCAAACAGGCGATCACAGCCCCTCTGACACCCCTTTCTGCCCTATTTCCCTACCGAACGGGTCAGGCACATTCAGACAAAACACGCCCTGACGCACCGGCAGTCCAAAAGACCATCGCCTTGGATGGTAAAAAGGTTTATTTATCGTTGATCTTGTTTGGAAAATCGGAGGAATGAGACAGGTGGGTACGTTTATGGTGGGCTTTCGGGGTGGGATTTCAGTGCTTCGCTTAGTTATGCTCCGAACCTGGTCGGCTGCTCTCGTCTTCGCCTTCGTTCTCTCTTTGTTTCAGGTTCTCCATGTATTCCAGGAAGAATACCAGGAAGATGCCTACAAAAAAGGATACAATCCCGGCGAGCATAACGTTGAGTTTTCGCTTCGGCTTTATCCTTTTCTCAGGCGGTATGGCGCGATCGATCACCTGGAAGGTGACGTCCTCCTTGGCTTCGTCGATCTTTGCAATCTCATACTGCTGGGTAAGGAGCTCAAAGACCTTCTCCTGGGTTAAGGCCTTCCGCTTTAACCGAATATATTCCAGCCCTATGGTTGGTGCCTCCGAAAGTGAAGGCCAGGCATTCGTTTCAGGATTGGGGCCTTTTGACTCCAGAATGTTCACCTGTTTTTTCAGTTCCCTGAGTTCATCCTCGAGCCGGAGGACATCGGGATTTGAAGCGGTAGAAAACTGCTTCATAACCCCCAACTGAACCTCCCGTGCCGTGATCTGGGCCCTCAAATCGGCCATTGCCTTGATAGCCGCCTCAGTCTGGGCATCCATGGCCACGATCTTCTTGCTGGTCTGAAAACGCTTCATGGCCTCCTCGGCCTCCCGCAACTCCTCTTTCACCGTGTCCAGCTGGTTTTCAATGAATATCCTATTCCTCTTGGCCATGGACAGGGCGTTCTCCTTGAGGAAATCTTGGAGCGCCAGGGTGTACTGATTGGCAATATCCGCGGCGAGCTTGGGGTCCTTGTGCTCAACAGATACACTGATGAGCCCCTTTTTATCGTTCGTGATCTGGGTTATGCTACTTAGCAACCGGGCAGCATCCTGAAGCGTAGGAGGTTCATCGTGATCTCCTTCGAACAGCGCCTTTATCAAATCAAGGGTCTCGATAACATCCTCAGCCACTGTCCTGCTTTCAAGCACCGCCACCAGCTTGTCGGCAGAGGCCCCGCCGATACCCGGCACCATGCCGCCTACAAAGGGAAGGGAGGTGAGGTTTCGGAGGGCTGCGGATACCTGGCTTCCGGAAGACTCAAGGGGCAGCATGGTGGTGGTGGCCCGGTATAGAGGGGTCATAAGGAGGCTCACGATACCGGCGGTAACCACAGAGACTATGAAGATCCAGGCAATGGTCTTCCACCGCTTCCTTATGACGCGCCAGTAGTCCAAAAGGTTGATCTCGTCTTCTCGCTCCATTTCGAGGAGACTGAGCTGATCTTCTTTTTTCATTTCGGGGATTTCTCCCTTTCCGGTTTATCTCAGCTAAAATGCTGCAATTATTACACCGGCTGACACGGCGATCTGGAAGAGGATGGTCGTCCAGTCCATGAGCTCCTTCTTCCACATAAACCTGGTGATCTTGGTGGGCACCAATACGGTGTCTCCGGGCTCAATCCTGGAGGCCATGAAACCTCCGGATACCCACCTTCTGCCTTCAGAATCCCACGATAGGCCCGATTTTGACTTCTGGGTTTTGCTGATGACCGTGCCGTCTGCCTTAATGACGTATATCTCGTCCTCCTCTGCATCCGGCGTTGGCCCTCCGACCAGATTAAGGTAGAAATCAACGTTCTTGCCCTTGGTATAGATGATTGAGGTTGGGTTATACACGCTACCGAGCACATTCACGATCCCCGGCTTTTTGGGTATGGTGAGGGTATCGCCATCTTCAAGTACCAGATCGTATTTTGAGCCTTTGAATTCTTCGAGCGAATCCAGCGCCATTACCACCCTCCCGGTAACCTTTGCTTCCCTGAGCTTCCGGAGCATTTGCTGCCTCACGACCAGGGATTGCTCAAGACCCTTCACCTCCTTTTCTGAGAAAACCGCCTCAGCAGCTTGAGCCTCGGTTTTCAGGATTTCCTGCTCCAACTGATCAATGAAACTCCTAATCCTCTCCTCCTGAATCCTCTTTGCCGATCCCCGGGTAAAGAACGCCCCTTTCAGATAGGCATATTCCGTGACCCCCCCTCCCCGCTCAATAATCGAGCTCAACCGTTCGCCATTGGAGAATGAATATTCACCCGGGAATTTTAGCTCTCCACTCAGGATAACCGTCTTGTCCGTGTACCATTCCGGGATCTGCCTTACAAAGAGATAATCGTCTTCTTCCAAAAGGATATTGTGCTCAGGGTTATTCTTCAAGGCATCCCCCACATTGATTTTTATCAATTCCGGAGTCACGCCTTTTTCTGTCTTCTTCAGCCTGGTTATTTCCGCCTCCGGCAGGTAAGCGCTTCGCTTGAGATTGCCCGCATTAAAGATGAGGTCCTTCACCCTCATATTTTCGAGCAACCGATATTTGCCCGGCCGCTGCACCTCCCCGCCGATTGTAATCTGAGGTATCTCTCGGAGGCTCTCCCTGGAAAAAACAGTAACCCTGTCGAGTTCATTTAGTGCAATATCCTGGGAAGGATCTCCCCTCAATAACTTGCCCAGATCAAATGCGACGGTCTCGGAATGGAAATCAGGCGGTACCAACCTGATTATCTCAGCATAATCCAGATACGGTTCGGGCAGCAACTGATCAAATGAGGAGATAAGATCGAGCAGGGTCATTCCCTTTTTAAACTCATAGCCTCCCGGGCGCTTTACGTGACCTTCCAGGTAGACAATATCCCGAGTGGTTGATAACACCGGAAAGATCTTTACCAGATCTCCGTCCCGAAGCAAGGTCTTCAATTCTGGCCCACTGGTCTTAAGAGACCCGGAAACATCAAAGTCAGCCACAACCCTTTTCTGATGGGCCTCCACGCGCTCAACCTGTACCCGCTGGAGATATCCAAGAAAGGTCACCCCGCCTGCCAGGTCTATCAATCCCTGGAGAGTCATAGGAGTTTTGACTTCATAAATGGCCGGCCTCTTCACGTTACCCGTTATGCCGGCTACCGGCCCTATCACCGGGATAAAAATCGTATCCCCCGACTGCAGCCGCTCATCCTGGCTTTTATCCCCTTTCAGAAGAAAGTCATAGAGGTCGATCGCCCTTAGGACTTTACCGTTTCTCATGAGCTGTATGTTCCTCATGGTTCCCCTTTTGGATGGGCCGCCCGCTGCAAAGAGGGCACTGTACACGGTAGAAAGGGAACTCAAGGTATAACTGCCCGGGGTTTGTGCTTCGCCCACGATGAAAACTCGAATAGTTCGAAGCTTATCCATGGTGATATTCATCTGGAAGCCGGAATAGTACTTGGAGAGCTGCTTGTAAATGGTCTGCTTTAGCTCTGAAAAGGTTAACCCCCACACCTTTATGACACCCGCCTTGGGCAGGGTTATTTCGCCATTCCGGTCAACACCCACCTCAAAGCGTGCCTCTAACCTTCCCCACAGCGAGATTATGAAGCTATCACCGGGCCCGACTACATAGTCAGGGCCCACAGGAACATCGGTAACGGGGGCAAAGGATGAAACCTTGGAGGAAAACAGGTCGTAGCCGAATTGCACGATGTCTTTAGATACTACTTGGGGAATCTCCTCGGAAAAAACCCTTTCAATGGTGGACTTAAGCTCTTCCTGTGGTTTCGGAACAACCCGAACCTCGTTCGAAAATGCAGTCAGTTCTCTGGATCTGGTGTAGGCCTTGACTGCGAGAAAATAGGGCGTGTGGTTTCTTAGGTTTCTGATTCTGAAACCCGATACATCCCCGACATCAATCTTCTCTGTGTATCTGCCGGATTCGGTACCATAAGAGATGATATAGCCGCTGACCGGTTCATCCAGTCGAAATCGTTCAACCTTCGCCCTGGCAAGAGGAGGCCAGCTGACATCCACATACGTGTCGCCCGGCACTGCGGTAATGAACAGGGGGAAAGTTAGTTGCTTCTCAGGAGTGGGTTTTTCCGGAGCTTCCTCGACGGCTTTACCCCTCAAGCCCTCGGGAGGGACGCCTTCCTGACCGCTTGTCTGGGATTCAGTACCAGGCGATGATAGGCCGGAAGGAAAAGGGGAGGAGAAACCAGGCGAGGTTACAGGCGCTGCAGACTCCTGACCATATGAGAAATTGACACCAAGAAAGATCAAAACGACCCAACAAATCAGAGCCTTAGATTTTAGCAAATCCCCAAGATCCACAAACGCTTCTCCTTTTCTGTTGAATGACAAAGACCATAGTTCTCATTGTTCCCGGGTTGCCCTGTACCCCTGCCTGGCTTTTCCTGTGTTTGTGGGATGGTATCACGAAGTTCCCCAAATCTTCAAGTGTTCTCTTATAGAAGCCGCACAAGTAAGCAGCATGCAATAAGGAGTATACACTTTACGCCAAATCCAGACACCTCAGACATCTTACTCGCTAATTGGAAAATCTGTCTGCCTTATCGATCATACCATAGAGCATTCGGTTAACTTCATCGTATCGGCTCACCAAATCCTGCCAGGTTGTCTTGTCCAGGTATTTGAAATCAAGCGAGAAATCCAACCAAACTTCAGTTTCACCTCCCTCGCCTGCCGCATCAATAACCTTGCTGATGAACATTTTCTTGTATCTCCTCTTCTTCCAAGCCTCAGCCAAGTTAGCTGGAACGCTTCTCGACGAACGCCTAATCTGGTCGACAAGCGAATACTTCTCTTCTTTCGGAAAGGTTTTTGTGACTTCGTGAATATCAAGCGCCAATTGATAAGCCATCTGGTAAACCTTCAAATCCTTATAACCACGATACGACTTCTCTGGCTTTTCAGCCATCTCAAGAACCACCCCCTTTTCTTGTTCCTGCTTACTCCATACTCCTTACTGCCTAGTGCTTACTCCCTACTTCTTTCTTCTTAGTCCTTCCCCCAGTTCCCACATACAAAAGAGCTCCCAGCACACCACCCAAGCCATCAGCCAACACGTCCCAGGGACTTGCGTTTCTCCCGGGCACAAAGGCCTGATGAACCTCGTCGGATATCCCGTAAAGTATGGCTAGAATCACCACCAAACCAATTAAGAATCTCCTGGAAAAGGTTGACCGAGCATTGGCAATCAATCGAGCCAAAAGAAACCCGAGAACCCCATACTCTACAAAGTGCAAAACCTTATCAGAACCAAAAGGAGATGGAATATGGACGCCCCTGGATATCGAAGATAGGACAAAGATTAGCAGGCAATAGCCAATGGTTGGAGCCCAATACCAGGCAAACCGAGACCGCCTTAAGCCGTGCAACGCTGAGTTCACTGCCCCTCCTTCAATCTCATCTTCTCCTTGCCTCCAGCTTCCCGACTACTTTCTACTGCTTACTGCCTTCTGTTTACTGCCTACTTATTACTCCTTACTGCCTACTGTTCAGTGCCTACTCCCCGCTTCCTACTGCTTACTGCCTACTTCTCAGTCCCTACTCCATACTCCATAGTGCTTACTGCCTACTTCTCAGTCCCTACTGCCTTCCGAGGCTAAAACCTGAAACCCACCTCCGCCCCTATGAGATGATTCTCTTGCGTTGCCCCCTCTACATTTTCGACATTATCGATCTCTTCATACGCATACCTAACCGCAAGGTTCCACCATTCCTTAAGGCCGTATCCTGCCTCAAAGAAGTACTGATTCTTTTCTTGTACACTTGCCTTGCTGAGGCCGCTCTTCTCTCTATCAAACCCCAGCTTATAGAGAAAGTTGGGATTAATTTGGTGGCATAGTTCAAAAAACAGATCATCCGAATCCGTGCCGGCGTGATGGCCGAATATGCTTCCCTTGTATTTCATTGGCCAAATACTGTGGTCATACCAGGCGTTGGGGACGCTCTTCGGGGAAAGCCGCGCGTATTCAGCCCTCAAAACCAGCCCGGGTATCATGCAAAAATCGTTGAAGGCCGCTCCCAGGATGTAGGCCCTTCTGTCAGGCGGGTATTCCGAGTCTTCTGCTCCCCATTCGACATAAAGCCTTATTGAATCGGAAGCCGGTACAACCTCAGAGACATTCGGAATGGTCAGCGCGGCATCTACTGCAATCTCCTTGTTGCTGTCACGCTTATCTCCTGCCCTGTTTACACCACTAATGAGTATATCGAAATAGTCTGAGAAACCCAGGCTCTCGATGCCCGGTCTGCCACCGTTGAAGTGGATGAGATATGAGACACCCAGCTCTAAAATCGGATGAGGCTTGAAATCGAATCTCGTGCCGAAGAGCTGGGACCGAGGCGGATGCCCGGAGGCCACTTCCTCGTCCAGAACAGAAAAAAAGATGTCATATTTAAATGCGCCGAGTGCTCGAAAGAACCAGGGAAGCAGCGTAGCCCGGGGGTTCGATATCTTAATCATATTAAAAGGTCGGGCATTGTTGGAGATTATAAGGGCACCGTGATAGCCCGGGCCCCACCACAGGGAGTCTCTTCCCGCCTCAATCTCAAAATTTCCGAGGGTGAGCTTGAGATAGTACCTGTGCAAGGTAATCTCCGTCTTGCCGTTCCCCTCAATGCCTGAGAACTTCTCATTGTAAATAAGGATGGGCTGGAGAAAAACGGAGAAAACCCCCCACAACCGGGCACTTGATTGAAACTGAAGCACAGCGTTGTTTCCATCAAAATACTCGATTCCCTCATTGTTGAATACGGAAAAGGGACCGTCCAAGAAAGTGTACGTTAGAGACAACTCTTCCAACGGTTTCAGATAGGTGCGCGGCCCATACCCCGGTAATCTCGCCTCAGCGATTTCCTCCGTGTAAGCATGGGCCATTCGATCGAGGATCTGGGAGGCGAAAGGCGATAGGTCCTCGGCTTCAGCATAATCGATGGCCTCTGCCAGCAACCTCCCTGCCTCCGCCCTGCTAAAGGGTTTTGTTGATGAGAGGCCGCTCTTGATAAGGCCTTGAGCATCGAGGATATCAATGTGCTGATAAAAGCGAGAATTCAAAGGGATGTTTACGGAGGCGTATGATTGGTGAGAGCAAAAGAAGATTGAAACAAAAACCATGAATATGGGCAGTGATCTAGACAATAAGCACTTCATGATCCGAACCAGACGAGCGCGAAAACTTGATATAATCTCCGATTCATGAGAAGTCATACTGCTCTTTTTATTACCGCATTTCCACCGAAAAGTGCTTGCCCCGCTCAATTCCTTTCATCTCTTTAACTGGGATTTACCCCGTTGAATTCCGCGTAACGGACCTCCTACGGAGCATTCAACTGGGGCCTTAAGCAGAAAGCCGTAAAAGATAATCAGGGCTTGCAGCAAAGAGAAGTGAATGAGTGCAGGCAAAGGCATTGTCTAACTGTTCTGGCGTGTAAGGGAGAAAAACTTACCGAAAAGTGCTTGCCCCGTTAAATTTCTCCCATCTATTTAACTGGGGCCTTGAGCAGAAATCGATAAGATATTCCATCGGGGTGAACCCTATCTGTCTTTTCTGTTTAGATGGGGTGCATTTCACTGTGACCACGATATTTTGCATCACCCAACCTATGAAACATAAAGCAAGTTTACAAGCATGCCCCGTAAAACCTGAAACTGTTTAACTGGGGTTGACTACGTCCCCTATTAGAAGATCTTTCCGGTATCCTTATTCTCTCTTGCCAGAGAGATTAGTTTATCAACCTCTTTAAGATGCCTTTTGTCTATTCTCTCTGTGATCCTTGCCATATAGATTTTTTGATGTAAGGTGGCGGTTGTGCCCTCCTCGGCGGTGAGCAGTTCTTCAAAAAGCTTCTCCCCTGCCCTTTTACCTGAGATCACAATGGGGATGTCCTTATCCGGCTCCAATCCTGAAAGCCTCATCGGTTCATCCATGAAGATACCAATTTGTAAGGGCCTTGTCTCGCTAGCTTTCTCCTCTCACCCTTCGCATCAATTTTCACTTGATACACCATTTAAACTGTATTACAATACATACAAAGGTGGAGCAAAGGAGGAAATCATGGAACAGGTAAGAGTCAACCTCAGCCTCGAACAAGAAGTTTGGGAAAGGTTCAGCGCATTAGTGCCGAACCGCAAGAAGAGCAAAATAATCAATGAACTGCTAAAAAAAGAACTTGAGAATATTGTCCGCCGGAGTGAAGAAAAAGAATTAAGCTTAGCCTTTCAGGAAGCGTCTAAAGATAAACAGCGCCTCAAAGCCATCAAGGAATGGGAAACCTTGGATACTGAAGGATGGGACTAAATGAATCAAGGAGATATCTATCTCGTAAATCTTGACCCCGCCCTGCACACAGAAGTTGCCAAAACTAGACCGGGCATGATCATTTCAATAAATGCTATGAATCAATATTCGCCGAGACTCATTATCGCTCCCATAACATCCAGTACAGGAAAGATATACCCTTTTGAAGTATTCCTCACTCGGGGTTCTGGAGGCCTGGACAAAGATTCCAAAATCATGCTCGATCAAATAAGAAGCCTGGATAAGCGAAGGTTAATCAAGAAAATAGGCTCTGTACATAGAGAGATATTAGTCAGGGCCTGTATGGTTGCTCAGAAACTTATCTCTGCAAAGTAAATTACCATTACAGCTCGCGGGCTTATCAGCTCAATAGTCGCTCACCAGTTCGCCTGGTCATTAGCTCATGAGCTTAATGACTGCCTACTACATACCACCTAACTCCCTAATTCGACAGTATCTTCGGCAGGAATCGGTAGACATAAGTTAACAAAATTGGCAACCTCCCTGTTTAAAAGAATTTTATTCATTACTTATCAATGGGATGCCATCTCTCGAGGTGAAATACTCTCAAGTTCAGGACCAATTTCCTGGCGAACCAGATCAAGCTCATAAGCTTGTTGAAGGTTCAGCCAAATATTTGGACCGGTGCCAAACCACCTTCCGAGTCGAAGTGCTGTATCAGCGGTAATGGCTCTTTTACCGGTAATAATCTGGGAAATTCGGTTCGCCGGGACGTGTATAACCCTCGCCAGCTCGGTTGCATTTATGCCAAGCTCAGCAAGTTCGTCAGCGAGGATTTCCCCTGGGTGAATAGGTGTGCGTGTCATTTGTAGCTCCTTTTATGTGACAATAGCCACAACCTCAAAAAAACGCAGTCGTTTTACTCTCCTTCGCCAGAATGCCCCGTCCTTTAGGACGGGGATGATCGGCCTTCGCCAAAGGCTTCGGCCCGACAGAGATGGCGAGGAGAGCCCTCCGAAGCTTTAGCGAAGGAGGGCTAAAGGCCATGGAGAGTTCCGCCATCCATTGTGACGATGCCCCGCTCTTCAGAGCGGGGAGGCTTCACTACTTCTCTCTTAACATACTGGTTTATGCAAATTAAAATGGTCATAAAAATGCCCATAAGGAGAGATGATGGAAGATTTTCAGCAAATTCTGCCAATTACCAAGGTTAAAAGAAATCTTCTCGATATCGTTAAGTCCATGGAACAGGAAGAAACAACCATTGCTCTTACTAGGAATGGTGAACCGGTAAGTGTCTTGATGCCCGTTTCTCGTTATGAGGCACTCCTGGAGACCATCGATATACTCAGTGATAAGCAAACCATGAGATCTTTAGAGAAATCAGAAAAGGACTTCAAGTCAGGTAGGGTTTTCTCTCACGAAGAGGTCTGGAAAGATTGATGGCTTATAGGCTTCTCTATTCCCAAACGTGCCGAAATCAGATAAGGTCGCTTCACCCTGAGATTAAACCAATAATTATATCTCGCATTCAAAAACTCAAAGAGAATCCATACGTAGGTAAGGCTCTTGAAAGAGAGCTTTCCGGTTATTATTCACTAAAGACGAAAAAATATCGGGCTATTTATAGAATCGATCACCAGAACCATATCGTCCAGATCCATCACATCGGTCATCGTAAAGACATTTATGAAGTCCTCAGAGAATTCTTACAAAAGGGATGATTTCTTTATCAACTCACCTATAAACCTCCGCACCTCTGCGCAAGCCTACCAACATTCCAAGTCTTCAGAACTCTTCGGGCCTTCCTTTGTTGTCATAAACTTCCATTCACAACGAATACCATATTACTTTTTTCTCTAGTACTCTAACTGCCACGCCCTTACTCCTTAGTTCCTTCTCCTTGCTGCTTGGTGCTTACTACTTACTATTCCCTACTTTCATCACCTTCTCACTTACCCTTTCCAATGAGCGTCACCCCGAACATATTCCTTCTATCTATAAGCAATAAGCAGTAATTCGTTATGGTGCAGGCTGAACCTGATTCGAGCTTGGATGAAATTCGGATAGTAGGTCTGAGAAGCGATTACTCGCCAAAAAGGAGAGATCGAAGGCCAAGAAGCAAAAGGCGGGGATTCTTGAGGAATACTTGCAGGAGAAGCTTAACGGTCTCATCTCGGTGGAAGCAACTGAGCGAGCGCTTCACCGATGGGGTTAACAGGCCTAGGAGTTTGGCGTAATCCTTTTCCCTGAAATGGTTGAGGGCTCTACGGATAAGCAGATGAAGATCCAGCTCCAGCCGTAAGGCACTGGAATGGCGACTTGATCCGGCATTTGTGATTGCGTCGACAACGCCGAGGGCTCCGCGGAAACCGGTAACAAGACCACCCACTGTGGTTACCTTCACATGACCTGCGGCATCGCCTACAAGGTACACATGACTTCCTTCAATGTTGCGGCGCACGGGATTCCAATTACGGTACCGAGGAATCAAGGCGGTCTGAAATTCAAGAGGCTTCAAGGCCTTTCTCTTAAGGAAATTCTCGAGGTTTTCCCGGGTCTTTCTCTGCTCTAGACCAATCAGGCCCAAAACCCCGTGCGTGGATGAGTACGGGATCAGCCAGTAGAAATACGGTGTGTCTTCCGGGACAAACCAAATCCGTGTCGTATCCAGGGGCATATCGTCAGGCAATCTCACGATGGCCTGAACCAGGGGTACAGTGGGCTGCTGAGGCCAACCCGCGCTTTGAGCAACCCTGCTGAATGCCCCATCCGCACCAATAAGCACATCGGCCGATTCTTCGACCCGCCCGCTATCACCGTTAGGCGATACCGCAAAAGTCAGCCGCCTTCCGTTCGACTTTAGACCCATGAATCGGCAGCCGGTCATGACTTCTACCCCACTCGCCTTAGACCGCTCTGCAAGCTTCTGTATGAGCTTCGAGCGTTCAATAACCAGATCAGGGTACCGAAGCGGGACCTTTGCGACTCGGCCATCTGCGAACATCTCAAAGCAGCGAATTTCATTGACCACGGTGCCTTCGCACACAGAGCCTATCAAATCACAAAGATAACTAGTAACGATGAGAGTCCGAGGAGGAGGGTCTACTGACTCTGAGGCTTCATAAACGCGGACCCCCAAGCCCTTCTGGGCGAGCAGGTAGGCCGTAAAAAACCCAGTTGCCGATCCCCCAATAATCGCTATATCGTTCATCTTACGGCAAGACACTTTCCCAACGGTTCAAGAGTGTTCTCAATTGCATATCACAAATCCCGATCAGATCATATATAATTCCACGAGGCACGAAGGAATCAGCCCTTGTCTGTATTACAGAATGCCCTTACAAAAGGATTGCCCGGAGAGAGATGAAGGTAGCCACCGTCATTGCGGGACTGCACGTTCTCTTGGAATTTGACATTACGATTCGGGAAGAGCCGGAACTTTATTCTCGGGCTATGGAGCTACCCCATCAGCTCAAAAGACTTGCTACTTACGATTGTCACTATCTCGCTTTGGCCGAAATGCATAATTGCGAAATATGGACAGGTGATGAGAGATTCTATAAGGCCGTTATGGATACAACGCAGCAGGTCAAGATTGAAGAATGTACCGAAACGTGCTTCCCCCGCCTGCCCCGTAGCTCCGGAAGATGGTACTGGGGCTAAATTTCCTTCATCTCTTCAACTGGGGTTTACCCCGTTGAATTCCGCGTAGAGGACCTCCTGCGGAGGATTCAACTGGGGCCTTGAGCAGAAATCGGTAAAAATAGATACTGGTTCATGAGTGGCAGAGGATAAGAGACTCACATCTTCTTGCCCCGAGTGTCCCACCTACCCCGGAGGCTTATCCAGAAGGAAAGGACAATTTAGTTCTTCCAATTGCTGAAGCTCGGTAAAAGCATCCTTGAATTGTGCGGGACTGGAGGTGAGAATTTACCGAAAAGTGCTTTGAGCAAAAATCGGTAGCAATCACTCTCACTGCCTCAGGTAAGTCTTCATAAATGATTCTAATCAGATGTCTCTCATCAAGGCCTTAGATGAAATGCGGCAAGAAGCCTGGAAAAGCCATCACAAGGGCGAAAGCGTTCGATTAAGAAATTTGAGATGAAATATGATGTCTATCCAACCGCACGGGCAAAGAGGCAATACATGTTAGGTACTGTCTTTTTCCTTTACAATCTGTACAGAATATACTATTTTGTGATTAATGTGTACAAATTAAAGAGGCATTGCCATGGAAGAGTCAGTATCAAAAATAAAGCTCAGTGAGGCCCGATCTAAGCTGACCCAGCTCGAGAGGCTACTAAAGCCCGGTGAAGCTTTGCAGGTCACCAAAAGAGGTAAGGCTTATGCCCGCATTGAGTTGCTCGGAGAAATGGATCGTTATGAGGCAGTCTTAAGTTCGGTGAATGCCTTACCCGAACCAAAAGAAAAACTACGGCCAGTAGCCGAAAACTATAAGTCTATCTTGTACGGAAGCAACAATGAAGACTCTTAAAGGCTTTGGCGCAGTTTACTGTGATGCCAGTTTCTTTATCGCCCTATTTTCAAAAAAGGACACAAAGCACAAACGCGCGCTAGAACTCTTTAAAGAAATCAAGGAAAACCGAATTACGATCCATACCTGCTGGTTTATTATCTCAGAAGCCATGACTGTTCTTCTCTATCAGTATGGTTACACTGAAGCCCTGACCTTCAATCAGTCTATTGATCTCTATAAAATTTTCCATTCCACGGAAAGTCAACATCACCAAGCCATTGCCTTATTCAATCTTTTTGGTAAGGACAGAAAGATCTCTTTCGTGGATGCCCTCTCCCATGTACTCATATCAGGGGAACTTGCGAACATGCCAGCCCTGTCTTTTGATAAAGATTTTAAGGCGCTGGGTTTAACGGCTATCTCCTGAGTACCTACCCTCCCCTGCTCACTATCACTCAATTCCCAATGCCCTATCAGCTCGCCGGCTCACAAACTGACCAATAATGAATAGTCAATACGAAGTAACCGCCGTTCAATTCATGTCTTCCTGCCCCGCGTTTCCCACCTACCCCGGAGGCTTATCCAGAACGAAAGGAAAATGAGACGAAGATCAAGCCAAAAAGACTGTTTGCGGATATAGAGGAGATCATATCGGAATTTACGGAGGGGAGGGACGTCCTTTGGGAGATAGACAGTAGCCAGACCGGTTAGACCTGGCCGGACCGAGAGCCGTTCCCAGAAAAAGGGGACATCTTCATACTCCACTACGTTTCCCTTGCCGTCTTTTACAATCTCGCCGACGGCCAATGATCTGGGGCCGACAAAGCCATGTCCCCCTTGAAGATATTCAAAAGCTGGGGCAACTCGTCCAAGCCCATAGCTCTCAAGATCCAGCCTACTCTGGTGATTCGCGAGTCGTTTTCGGTTGCCTGCTTAATCCCATCGTCTTGGTCTGAGTTGAGCACCATGGTGCGAAGTTTATACGCTTTGAAGCGCGAGCCGCCCGCCCCCACGGTTCCTAACAATATAATAAGATAGAGCCTCCGTCCTGCAGCTTGATAGCTAAGGTAATAAGCACAGAGACTGGCAAGGGTACAATGAGCATGAAGCTGGAAAGTATGATATCCAGAGGGCTTTTTAGAAAAGGTTCTGTGACCTTATGTTTATGCCACTGGATTACCATAGGCTTGGCAGTTATCTGATGAGGATAGTGATAGCCGATTAGGTTAATTTTAAAGATATCCCTCTTCCCGCTTTCTCTTCTAACTGTACCGATTGTTCTTTAATAGCCTCTTGTGTATACCCATAAAAAGTCATTTCCCATAGGCAATGCGCAATAATATCTGTCTCGGAGTAATTTGATATAGATCCAAGATCAATATCCATGCCTAACCACTTTTTCCAGTCCTCAAACTCAATTCCATACGACACTTCTTGATTACCAATTTTATCGTCCTTGAAAATTGCAGGATTTTCCTCTTTTTTTAAAGTGCCGTTTTTCCCGGATACACAGGTATACCCCCCATTTTCAAATTCATCAAACACCTCTTCCAGAATAATGCGCATGTCGGACTCTGCGTGTGTCAGCGTCTGCAACTGTTCAAAAACCATCTTGAATCCGGCAATATTCTTTCGATCATTCGGGTACAGATGTATGAGAGCAGCGCGGACTTCATCCCATTTGTACTTGCATACTAATTCCGTAAATTTCATTGCCAATTCATTTCCTCGTCCCAGGACCTCTTATCCTCCTTACAAAACAGCTCTTTCACCGTATCGTAATCTAACTTCACGATTCTGCCTTTAACAATTCTCTCACAGAACATCAAGTTTCATACACACCTTCTTCTTCCATTATCGATTTAAGAGCTGATGGTGAGATACTCATTGCGCCATGTGAGCTTAGAGAGATGTTTTTCTGTTTTGATCTTGTTTTCCTTTCCATTGTGAGTAGATACATCCTAAGTGCATCTTCTAGCACCTTACTAAATGGCTGCTTTTGGGAGAGAGCAACCCGTTTTGCATCAAATATCAAATCTTCCTCTAACAAAGTGCCAATTTTCTTTTTCATCGGATGTCACCTTCCTTTAAATTCCACTCTAAGGGTCGAACCTAATATTGGCAAGAAAAATAGATATTTGTCTTGAATTCTATTTTTATTTTATATGGTTCTTTGTCCAAGAAATATGCTAATTTCCAAATATCAAGTTCCTTCCATCCGTCTTCGCCCATTTTTTATTTCAAACTACTCATTAGAACAAATTTTCTGCCTCCACGCAGGATCGCCATGCTATTTCAAGAAGTGACCGCGATTTAAATGGTATCGCCTGAGGCAAAACCTCGCTTTCCAACACTTCCAAGAATCCGCAACCAATTTTCTTTTGGGCCTCCCCGCCTGCCTCGCGTTGCGAAGCATTGCGGGCGGGTGGCGGGCAGGCCCGCCCTCCAGCCAAGCGCAGTGAGGCGAACGGGCCTAAATTCCTGAATCTTAAACCCCGCACTTCCTACCGTTCCCTCCCTCCTGCCAGCCTTGCTATTATGCTTTGAGCCATACTCATGAGCCTTTACCGTAAACAGTCTTGAGCAAAAATCCGTAAAAAAACCACTCATGAAAATCAAATATTAAAGCTCTGACACTTTATTTCTCTGAACCCACGACATTCTCAGCAGGGAATCTCAATAATGAAAACTGGTATTCATTTTCAACTTGCAATTTAGCATACAATTGTTAGATATATGTTTACGTAAAGGATAGTCCGAACTATTTTATAGACTTCAGGAGGAAATGATGAGACGGATCGTCACAGATGCTCAGATTTGCCACGGCAAAGCCCACGTTGAAGGAACCCGTATCCCAGTCCACATTATCCTTGATCTTCTTGCAGCCGGTGAGACTTACGAAAATATCCTTCAGGCCTATCCGCACCTTACCGAGAAAGATATTCAGGCTTGCCTCAAATATGCCGCCATGCTGGCCACTGAAGAAGTGGTATATGAGTCTAAGGTAGCTTGATGCTTTTCCTGACTGATGCCAATGTCTTTGCCCCTATGGTGGAGGGACTACGGCAGATGGGTCACGATGTCTTTGACCTTAAGGAGAAAGACCTCGAGAGGTTATCCGATTCAGAACTCTACCTGCTAGCACAGGATCAGAGGCGCATATTGGTTACAATGGACAAGGATTTCTCCAGCATTTTGCTTTATTCCCCTGGTGAGCATCACGGGATCATTGTGGTTAAACTTTATCGTTTAAAAGTTGCTAAAGCTACCAGCCTATTTCTTAACGCTATAAATGATATAAAGCCAGAAGATATCCCGGGCAATCTTGTAATTATCGATCCGGGCAGAACTAGAATTCGAAAAGAGAAGCTTGAACATTAAACCTTATTACCAGTGCCTGACCCCTCAATTCCTAAATTCCTGAATTCCCCAATCCCCCAATTCCTCAATCCCTTAAATTCTCTCCTGCTTTCTCCTTCCTCCTTACTCCCTACTGCCCTGTGCCTACTGCTTACTGCCTCCTGGTTCCTGCTCACTATCACTCAATTCCCAATGTCCTATCAGCTCGCCGACTCACAAACTAGGCAATAACCAATACGAATTAACCACCGTTCAATTCACATCTTCCCGCCCCGGGTTTCCCACGTGCCCCGGAAGCTGATCCAGAAGGAAAGGAAAATGAGGCGGAGGTCCAGCCAAAAAGACTGTTTTCGGATATAGAGGAGATCATAGTGGAATTTGTGATGTGGGGTGATAAGGAAAAATAGAACCGTCCCCTTTTCTCGCCATCACCAATGAGTTTTAAGACCAAACTTCTGATATTCCTTAAATTCACGATCCTTCGATATCAGAGTCATCTTCTGTTGAATAGCCTGCCAGATTATAAACCGATCGAATGGGTCTTTGTGCAAAAGCCTCGGTAGCTTATGGAAACTAGCCGCCTCGGACGAGCTTATCGGCAGGATACTAAGGCCCATCTGGTCAGCGAAGCTGGGCAGTTCATCGGGCTCGACACCAGACAATTCAAGCTTGCCAAGCGCGTACTTAAGGGAAATCTCCCAAAAGGTTACCACACTGACAGCCACGTCATTGTCCGAAGACTTGATCTTTTGTGTTACAGACCGGCTCAATTTTTCTGGGACGAAAAGCGTCCACAAGAAACTATGAGTATCCAACAGAAAATTCATGATGTCAGCATCTCTTCATCGCTCAACTTGAAGTCCTCATGGATCACATAGTGGCCCCGATCCTTGAGCAAGCCCAGCTTTCTTTCAGGTTTGGCGCTGTAACGCGAATAAGGTACCAGCACGGCAACTTTTTCCCGTTTCTTCCCATAGCTGATGACAATCTCCTGACCCTGTCTTAATCGTCCCAGCACTTCGGAAAACCGTGCCTTCAGTTCTCCAATGGTGAGTGT
>Ga0307378_10000102_pt1 | contig 156252 bp, 140 predicted proteins | sample UN1MG_FD_202238 | JGI IMG/M metagenome (GOLD analysis project Ga0307378, IMG submission 202238) | Soil microbial communities from Risofladan, Vaasa, Finland - UN-1 | ecosystem: Environmental > Terrestrial > Soil > Coastal area > Acid sulfate soil | place: Finland: Risofladan, Vaasa... | reverse complement strand
CGATTGCTGTATGGGGGTAAGGGGCTGTTGTGCGCCGAATGTGTCAAAACAAGCCTGCTGAACCAACTTTCAGCCAAAATTACCCGTCGCCGCTGATTTTGATTCCCCTGTGAAATATGCGGGTTAGGGGGTACGAGCGAGGCGGCGGAATGGGCGAACAGGGCGATGGGGTGGTTTATGGAGGAGGCGGGTGGGGGAAGGGCGACGGAGGTCCTTTTGGGGGCGGCGGTTGAGTTTGCGGATGATGTTGCAGGGATGCGGGAGGCGCTTTCGGAGGGCGGGCTTGAGGAGGACCTCTTGGGGAGGTTTTTGAGAAGGGTGGGGGACGAGAGAAAGGATTAAGGATTATTGATTCCGCCACAGGCGGACAAGTATTGATTAACGGGAGGGAAGTCGCCGAATCGGCGGGGGCCAGATCCTTCGCTTCCTCCTTCGCCAAGGCTTCGGAGGACAAGTCGCTCAGGATGACAATGGGGGTTAATCCATAAGTTTTGTGAAGGCATTGAAGAGGTATCTGGAGTCGTGTGCCCCGGTTAGAAATCCCTCGTGAGATAGGGTCGGTGCCTTATAGGCACGTAGGATCAAGGTGCCGGGCCAGGAGGCGGCTTATTTCTAACGGGGTAAAGGGCGGGGGGCTTCAAAGTGATTAAGGATTATTGATAATTGATTAATGGGGCGGTGGATTCCTGCCTGCGCAGGAATGACCCGCCAAACGACGTGGCGGGCAAGCAAGGGGAGCGTCGGCGAGACGGCGACGGCGTTGTGAAAGAAGGGACCGCCGGCAGTGCCGGCGGCGGACAGATGGGGGAATGAATCTCGAACAATGAACAAGGAATGTGGAATGTCCAAGTGTGGATTGCTGCGTGCGCAGGAATGACAGAAGGCGGATGGCGGAAAAGTTCGTGGATTTTGTAAGATGCGGGATAGAGAGGTGAAGAGGATACAGGATTTGATTTATTATCAGTATGCGAAGGTGATTGCGGCGGCGGCGGGCGAATTGGTTTGGTGGTGTGATGTATGGGGCGCTGGTTTTTGTCAGGGATCCGTGAGATATAAAGTATGGCATTCGGTCTGTTTGCGAGGAGGTTTTCTGTGTTTTTGAGGCAAGGCCAAAGACAAGAGAAGCAGCTCACCACCAGTGGGTGGGATAGTTGTCGGGCGGGAAGCGGCTCTCCATATCCTTGAAAGGCCGCCAGTACACGTGGCAATCGGTGAACCCCACGCTGCCGCCCAAACACTCACTCTCGCTGCGCAGATGGCTCGTCACGTCGTAGATGCCGTATCGGCTGTACATGCCGCCCGAATTTCTGGCGAAATTTCCGTAGGGATATTGAGGCGGGCCGTAATCCCTCTGATCGCTGAGCGCGACGTCGGTGACCAGCTCGGCGCCTACCGCATCTTTGCCTGCTATCGAGGTCAGCCATTTCTTGTTCCCCGAGCCGAACGGCTGCCAGCCCCTGGGCGGCGTGGTATCGGTCATCCAGAAATACCCGGTGACATGATAGCCGCCGTGGTAGAACCAGTATTTGTCGGCGTGCATCTTCTGCTGTTTGTTGGATGGGCAGTAGAAGGTCTCTCGCACCGCACCGCTTCGCAGGATATAATCCACGGCGTCGTTGTCCATGTCCCAGAGCCAGTTACCGCCGATTTGCCGGGGCGGCAGCTTGCTGTCATTTTCATTGGCATACATCGTGAGCGCGTAAATATGCTGGCGAATGTTGCTTGCGCACATCGCGCGTCTCGCCTGCTCCTTCGCCCGCTGCAGCGCCGGCAGCAGTATCGAAAGCAACAGCGCGATAACCGCTATCACCACGAGCAGCTCAATCAGGGTAAACGCCTTGTCCAGCTTCAATCGAATCCTCGTCTTGGCCGATTCATAGCCGACGCCTTTGGTACTCAGGCGTTTCGACACAGACCACAAGCGGCCATTATATCACACTACACGGCCAATGCTCGACCCTTTTTGTCCTGCCGCCTGCAGGCGAGTTTGGTTGAATTGCGCAGGCCAAGGCTTAGAATATGCGATGAATTGTATGAGACGCGCAAGTTTATGAAAATCGTTATAGCCTTCGACTCGTTCAAGGGTACCATTCGTGCAGGTCGGGCCTGTCAAATCGCTGCGCAGGTCATTGCCGAGCATGCGCCCGCTGTTCGTGTGGTTATCAAGCCAATGGCCGACGGCGGCGAGGGCACCGCCGAGGCCATGCTCGCCTCCGCGCCGGGCCGGTGGCTTCGCCGAAGAGTCACCGGACCCTTGCCCAACACACGCGTGGAAGCCGGATTCGCCTGGTTTCCAGGTACGCGGACCGCTCTAATAGAGATGGCCTCGGCCAGCGGCCTGCAACTGTTGTCACCGCGACAATACAACCCCATGAAAACCACCACCTACGGCACAGGACAACTCATAAAAGCCGCCATCAAATACCAACCGAGAAAGATACTGCTTGCCGTAGGCGGCAGCGCGACGGTCGATGGCGGCATCGGGGCCGCCGCCGCACTCGGCTGGACATTTCTGAACAAGAAAGGCACCCCCGTCCCACTGACCGGGGCCGGCCTGCCCCACATCGCCTCAATCATCGAACCGAGAAAACCAATTCCCACCAAAGTCGAAGTCCTCTGCGATGTGGACAATCCCCTTTGTGGAAGACACGGTGCCGCCCGAATCTATGGCCCACAGAAAGGCGCAACGCCCAGAATGGTCGAAAGACTCGAAAAGGGCCTTGAGAACTTGGCCCGCCTTGTCAAAAGTCAGATCGCAAAAGACATCGATGTCCCCGGAGCCGGCGCTGCCGGAGGGCTCGCCGCCGGCGCGCTGGCCTTTATGAATGCCGCACTCGTCTCCGGCCCGAAGACCGTTATCAATTTCACCCGCCTTGCCGACGAGCTTGCCGACGCCGATTGGATTATCACCGGCGAAGGCTGTTTCGACCGCCAAAGCCTATATGGAAAAGTTGTTTCCGCCGTAGCCGAAGCCGCCGCCCACTTCCATGTCCCCGTCGCCGTCATTGCCGGACAGGTCCGGTTATCCAAAGCCAGCTATCGGAAAATGGGTATCCGCACGGCCATCGCCTGCAAGCCGCCCCGCATGTCCCTCGACGCTGCCCTCGCGAACAGCGCTGACCTGCTCCGCAAAGCCGCCAAAAGATTCGTACGTCAGAATCCAATCTGAAAACGTGTTGGCTCGGTCATCGCCGAGGAGGTACCACACTGTAGCGGGCGCATGTCTGTCTGTGTTCGCCCCTTGATTACTTCTTCGTGGACTTATAGAGCAGCTCTATCTCCTTCTCGGTCAGGGCGCGGTCATACAGCCGCACGTCATCGAGAGCGCCGCTGAAGCCCTTGCCGACGCTAACATCCAAGTCGCTGCCCGTCTGAATCGGATACAGGTCCAGAACACCGATATCGTGAATCACCGCCGCATCCCCGTCCAGAAACAGCTTCACATTGTCATACAGGTTCGGCAGCGCCGCCTCCTCGACAACGGCCGCCACGTGGTGCCACTTGTTGTCGGTCGTACTATCCTTCATATACAGATACCCACCCTCTGGCGTCACCCCGACCCGGCGCCGGCCCGGCACAAAGCCGAAGTTGAACATCGCACCGCCCTCCTCGCGCCCCCACGACAATATCTGGCCGTTATCATGCTCCGTCTTAATCCACGCCGCCACCGTCCGCGGCGCAGTACCCGTCACACCCTTGTATCCGGTTATCTGGATGTAAACGCCTTTGCCCTCCAGCCTGAGCGCATTGCCCACCTGGCCCTCAACCGAGTTATTGTCAAAAGAGACGTTGCCCATAAGCGTACCGTCACGCCCGTTTCCAGATGAATCCGCCGCCGTTGTGCCGGAATCCTCATCAAGCTTCCACCAGCCCGCCAGTCCGCGATTTGGGTCCGGCTCAACCACTTCCTCCTCTTCCACCACTACCGGGGGACTAAATGCCTCCCGCTCCCTCACAGCCGGCTCGGCGCCGCCTTCCACATCACCGGGGCCCGAAGGACCGCCCGACTTCTTCTCGCATCCGCCGACAAACAGGGCGACCTGAGCCGCCAACACCAAAATCAACACACGCTTCATGACCATTCTCCTTAAATGTCTCTTCGAACCGCGCACACCTTACCACATCGTCGGCGGATGTGCAATTGCGGGCATGCGTCTTTTTCATCTTTCGGTGAAATGTGGCGGCAGGGGCGTCGGAAAGAGGAAGAGTTCAAGGAATTGTCTATTGCCGCTGCCGCAGCGACTTACGCCGCCCGACAGAGCACTGTTCGATGGTGAAATTGCCGCCAAAGACGATGAATCGGCGAGGAAATATTATGGAGTGTATGCTTTCTCGGGTTTGTGGCGCAATTGACAATAGATCGAGCACTTAGCGCAGCGCAATGCGAGATAGGGCCGGCGACAGTCATGCTCAGCGTGGTCGAAGAACTCTGCCCCCCCCACTGCCTCTGAGTCCATCTGCTGTGGCCTTGCTATGTCTGGCGCCAATCCTCCGCAGCGCTTCAGTAGCTATGTGCTCTGCTTCCTTACTGCCCTTATCGGTTCTTCTTGGCCAGGCCCCACCCGCGGCCAGGATGCTGCTGCGAGGCGTGCTTGGGTTTGTACTTGCCGCGAAGCCCCGGCGGCAGCGTCTCGTCACCTGCCGCTTTCCAGCCGCCATCAAGGCTCACGCTCACTTGCCATCCCCCGTTGTAAAAGCGGTAGTAATAACCGTCCAGCCAGAAATGCCCGTCCATGCCTACCACCACATAGACCCCGCAATCGGTGTCGAGAACAACCTCCACGCCGGCCGGCAGCTTCCGACGACAACCGTGCGCCGGTGCGTGCGGGGGAGGCCCGTGGCCTATCTTGTTGCCCGGCGATGGGTACACCACCCTCGTAGTCGAGCACGAGGCCAGCATCAATACCACAAAAGCCGCCACGACTGTCCATGACAGCAGACTCTTGATTTTCATAATTGGTTCCCCCGATGTTCAGACCATCATTATTTCCACTTAATAAAGTATAAGCAACGTCCCCGTGCGGTCCAAATCGGCCCGGCAAAGATTGTGGAATATCCACCCCCCGCAAGACCCGATAAAGAAATTGGCGCGACTGCGACAATGCCACGTGACCAGCCGCCCCCGAACGATAAGTCCGCCGTGCGGCAAACATTTACTCGGGTTGCGCTTCCGCCTCGGGTACGATTCATGTTATTTCCTGCCTTGACGCCAAAATTTCTTTCTGATACTCTTTCTTCAGAAAGACGTATGCACCGGCGAACGGATACTTGATTGGCATGTCTGCGTGGGTCGCCGAGGTGCACATTCCGGTAAGCGGCAAGAAACTGTAAGCTGTGTCGTGCACACCATTATGTGCTGCACGACCCCAAGGGCACGGAGTCTGAAAACAAAGTTCTTATTCAGTAGTCACGCAAGCAGTAGCTACGAGGATAGAAAATGTCATACACCATCCAGGCAATAATCGGTCCTGTCGGAGTGCTGGCTGCTTTGCACGAACCCAATGTCATGGTTGTCGCCATACCGCAGGGCTTCGGGATGATACCTCTCACAGAGAGCTTGCGCCGGGACTTGGGCATCCCACTACTACCTTTTACGGGCCAGGAATCAACCGTGATTCCACACCCCCTGGAGGTACTCATTAAGAAGGTCTCCAAAGGGGGGACGCTGGCCTACATCGAGGCTGAATTCTTCGGCGGTCTTGGAACGCAAGCCAGCTTCGTTGTGAAACAGGAACGATTTGAACAACGACTGGTGGTCGGCCGTGACGCTATCAACAACGCCCTGCGTTGCCTTGGTGTAACGAAGGGTGGTGCGTGCGACGAATTCGACGCTCTGAAACTTGGTGAGAACCGATGTACAGACGATTGGATCGGTTTAAACAGCCAACGATGCCCTGTAACCGCTGGCACAAGTCCGGCGCACGCGCAATCTTCGAAGGTCTCTCTTGTGCGCGCTTTGCTCAGTCCTAAAGCCATCGCATGTCATATATTGTGCATCGCCTTACTGATCGCATTTATATCTGATCTGCTTTCAGGGCAAACGACCAGACCAAAGAGTGAATTGATACGGGGGATTATTGCCATAGGCGTCGCGTATCCTCTCGTGCTTATACTCATCTGGCTTCAACATTACTTGGAACGGCGTGAGGTGGAAAATGAAATGAAAAACCCTACGGCTGCAAGTATAAAACGTAACCAGAGAAAACGCTGGCGCAGATTGAGTGTCGTTTATATAATTTGCGTCGGAGTTGCTCTCATCTACGCTGGATACAGGGGATGGAAAATTGATTTCCTTCCTGCTCAATACATTGGTTTCCTTCTTCTGGCTTTTGGTGTTCTCGGTACGTTCGGAGTGAACATCTGGTACAAAGGTCCCATCGACCCCAGATTCGACCCACAAGATGGTGACGCCAAAGAACAAGAAGGCTCTGCCTAAGCAGATGAAGACGACCCTCGGAGCGTTCGGAATGGTTTCCACAGTAGCGCTTTCAGCTTTTCGGGGAGGCGCATAATCAATAGTCACGGCAATTGGAAACAGGAGCTTGGAAATGATTCTATCAACGACCCCCACTATTCAGGGCAGAGCAATCAAGCAGTATCATGCGATAGTTACAGGGGAGGCCATCCTCGGCGCGAACATCTTCAAGGATTTCTTTGCCGGCATACGCGATATCGTCGGCGGGCGCTCGGCGGCCTATGAAAAGGAGCTGCGAAGGGCCCGCGAAATAGCCCTGCAGGAGGTCGAGCAGCAGGCCGCCCAGCTCGGTGCGAACGCGGTCGTCGGCATCGATCTCGACTATGAGACGGTCGGTGCTCAGGCTGCGATGCTGATGGTCAGCGCCAGCGGCACAGCCGTCACTGTCGAATGATTTCCTGCCGCGCCTGGGCGCCTGAGCAAGCCGTCAAAAAAGTCGCGGGCGGTCTCGAACATTCTAAATTCGGGATTTGAGATAATCACGTACTTGGTGCTTCAAATTTGGAGTATTTGCGTCGCGATAGGCTTGACGCTCCGCGAGATACCAAGCCCGGTTACGGCAGAAGGTCCTTATTCCTGCGGATTCATTACCACCACCGCCACCTCCTTCAGGCCTTCTATCTCGCAGGCAGGCTCGACCGTTATGTCCCACAGCAGCGGATTTTCAGCGTCCCTTCTGAATTTGCTTACGATTGCGGCGACGGTGGCCGTATCGAGAAACCCCGGTTTTTTCTGCGCGTAAACCACGGCGCCCAGTTCCACCTTGTGTTTTGCCGGAACCAGCAGCACCTTTGCCGAATTCTCCCCCGCGCCCTGCATTATTGCCTCGGCTTCGGCGCCCAACTCCGCCTGATTGAAGCTCCCGATGTCCCTGCCCTCCGATATCTTGACCGCAATCTTCGATGCGGGGTCGGTTATGAGCGTTACCTGTGCCGTGCGTGAGTCAATCTCTGAAATTGTGCCGATGATGCTATTGTCACCGAGAACAAACTGTCCCACGGCCAGGCCGTCGTTCGTTCCGCGATTTATAACGAGGCGGCTTCGGGCGCCGTTGTGTGCGGCGGTGATTATATCCGCCAGCACAAAACTGACACCCTTCCACACCGACCTGTCGCGCAGACCCGAAAGTCTTTCAACCTTCTGGCGCTCAAGGGCGAGCTGCTCCTTGATGTTTGCCAGCTCATTGCGAAGAAGATTGTATCTGCTCGTGTTCGCTGTCCCGGCGGATACCCCTCTCATCCCCATCGGAAGCGAAAGCTTCCTGCCCAGACTCAAAGGCGCGGCGAGAATGCGAGAAAAGGAGAATTGCAGCTTGTTGCCCCAGTGCTGGGGCGTGAAGAAAAAGATGAGCCCCGCCGACATTAACCAGGCAAACAGTATTGGGCTGGAGATTGCGTTTTCTCTTCTTGCCATGATTGTGTCTTGCTCAGTGGCGCCCTGGGCGGCCCCTGATCAGCCTCCATGCCGGGGGCGTGACCGCCTATTCCCATCCGTAGTCGCCATCCTCTACGGCGTCTTTCCACAACTCGAGATTTTCAAGGTAAATACTCGTGCCCTGGGCTACCGAGATCAGCGGATTCTCCACCTGCTGAACCTTCAGGCCGGTCGCGTTTGCCAGCATCCTGGCCATCCCCCGCAGGAGCGACCCTCCCCCGCAGATGTGGATGCCATTGTCGATGAGGTCCGCCGAGAGCTCCGGCGCCGCCCTTTCGAGCGTACGAGTGACGGCATCTATGATCGCCGAGATGGGGTCGCGAAGCGCCTGGCGGATCTCCTCGCTGGTTATCGTGATTTTTCGCGGCAGCCCGGAGATAGTGTCTCGGCCGGCGACCTCCATCGTCAATTCCTCTTCCAGCGGCGCCGCCGAGCCTATTTCCATTTTCACCGCTTCGGCGCGCCGCTCGCCAATTTGCAGATTGTATGTCTTCTTGAGGTGATTTATTATGGCCTCGTCCATGTCATCTCCGCCGACGCGGACGGATTCACTTACGGCTATGTCCGCGAGGCTCATTATGGCCACTTCGGTCGTGCCGCCGCCGATGTCCACAATCATCGACGCGGTTGGGTTCGTAATGGGAAGTCCGGCCCCTATCCCGGCGGCCAGCGGTTCATCCACGAGGTAGACCTTGCGGGCTCCGGCGCGTTCGGCACAGTCGATGACGGCACGGCGCTCCACAGCCGTGATCCCGCTGGGGATGGCAATCACGACGCGAGGCTTGACCAATACTCCTCGTCTTGTGCCGCGAACCTTTCGCATAAAGTAGCTGAGCATCGCTTCGGTGGTTTCGAAATCGCTTATCACGCCGTCTTTCAACGGTCTTATCGCACTGATTGAACCGGGCGTCTTGCCCAACATCTGGCGTGCGACCGTACCCACGGCCTCGCCGTCATTGAGGACGACTTTCGTAGCTTTGTTAATCGCGACTACCGAAGGTTCATTCAGCACTATCCCCCGCCCCCGGGCACATACCACGGTCGTGCACGTGCCAAGATCAATGCCCATGTCCATTCCCAGCCAGCCGTCGAACCACCCAAAGAGTGCGTTCAGCAATAGTCTCGGCTTCTTTAACATTTCTCGGTCCTTTCCCAGGTATCGGTTCTTCCAGACCTTCACCCGTGCGCCACGGTCCCTTATCCGTATCGGCCTCGGCAAATCCCCACTTAAGGCGGATTTGGCTGTTAATATACTGCGGCAATATAATCACATCCGGGGCGTTTTTATGGGATGTTGTCGTTCCTGGCGCGCAGCCAAGTTTGTCAGGTCCTATATGGTGACGGGCTCTGCTTCTGTCCGGTGGGCTTAGCCTACTACCAATCGTCCGGATAGCGAACCGATTCGCGTGCAATATCGAACTTGCCGCGCAGCTGCTCCACAAGCTCCTCGACCCTTTTTATCTGGTAGTCCGTTGGCGGGTCGATTTTGCCTGTTGAGATAACGCAGATCCGGATGGTTTTCTCGCTGCCCTTCCATGTGGACTGCGGCACGGCGGACCATTGTCTTTGCCATCGTTCGGTGGATTGTATCCGGCCGTCTGCTCCGCCCAGACCGTTGTAGATGACAAAATGGCAGTTAAGCTCCTCGACGCTTGCCAGCCCTCGCAGCGATGCGAGCTGCTCGATGTTTCCACCCTTGCTGCCGCTGTAGTAAACTTCGATCGCGTCCCAGCGACCCGCGTGTTGACTGGCTCGGGACCGAATCACATCTTCGACCGCCTCCAGGCGCCAGTAGCTGTTAAGGCAAAAGGCGCCCGCCGAAGGTGGATTCTTACCCAATGCGAGCATCAACAGCGCGCAGACCGTCATTGAAACCAGCAATGTGGTGAAGACCCTTGCTTCTCTTGATTGAAGCGACATAAATCACCCTCTCTCTCTGGCCCGTGTCTCGCAGCCGCGCAGGCCCTGCTTCGGTCTTTTGCTCGCGAAAAGGCCCGCACGGCAAACGTAACTAACGGGAAACCTTCCCTTCATTGTTCTGCTCTTGCAGCACGAACACACAAATTAAGTATCGGCTTGTCCACGCAACAACTTTACGTGAATTTGGCTTTTCAGTACTGTTTTTGCTACATTTGCGCAGGCGCCAGCGCCTCTTTGGCCCTGGACGGGCGCAACCGGCCCGTGCCGCCCAGCCTCTGTCGGTGCGGCAGAATTGCCTGCACTGAAACTGAGGCGGTCTGATAAAACCAAGGCCGGCGGTTGTAGATTGCCGTTGTTTGGGCGAAAGGCGTGTTCCGGGTAAAGCTGATCTCAAGGGCCCACACTTCTTGCAGGCGTCCTGCTGCAAGAGGCCGGGACGAAAAAGCACCCCCGAGGCTTGGGCGGCACAGGTTCGGTGCGATTGGGAGTCATCTGTGCCGTCGTCCTGCCTGTGGGCCTTCCATAAGGGCGTCCGGCGCAATGAAGTCGGGCTGGCAGACCAGAAGTTTCTCCGCTCAAAATCCTGAGCTTTCCGGGGTTGCGAGGACCTGCCTGACCGTTTAAGATGTGCTTAGTAATCTGGAAATCCATGAGTGGTCGAAATACTGTATCGAGCGCTGCAAATATCTGTTTGAAAGGGCGTACCATGAACAGGCTTTTCAGTCTCATCGCGGCATTGGTTGTGCTTTCTCCGTTTTTTCGGACGCCGGTCCTGTCGCAGACTCTTCAAAGGTCGCAAGCTGCTGCCGCGGACACCTGGAGGCTCGAAGACCTCTATGCTTCAGACGAGGCGTGGCGGCAAGCCGTGAAAAAGCTGGTCGCTCAATTTGATGACGTTTCAAAGTACAAAGGCGCATTGGCGAGATCGCCGTCCGAGCTGCTGGCCTGTCTGGAATTCAACAGTAATCTTTCGAGGGAATTTGGCCGGCTGCACAGCTACGCTTCGATGAAATACGATGAGGATACGCGCGATTCGAAGTACCTGGCAATGAAGCAGGAATTGGAGCAGCTTATTACCGACTACAGCTCCAAAGCATCTTTTATCGAGCCGGAAATCGCAGAAATGGAAAAAGACAAAATCGACGAGTTCATCGCGAAAGAGCCCGCTCTCAAGGTTTACAGAATGTACCTGCACGACATACAGCGGCGCAAGGCCCACAAGTTATCTGAAAAAGAAGAGAAGATACTGGCGGAGGCAAGCCTTCTGGCGGACAGCCCGGCGTCGATCTATCTTGTCTTCAGCAATGCGGAGCTGCCCTTTCCCGAGATCCAGCTAAGCGACGGCACAAAAGCGCGGTTGAATCAGGCCGGCTATGCGCGTTATCGCGCCTCGCCCAATCGCGGGGACCGCGAAGCAGTCTTCAAGGCATTTTGGAACATGTATGCGGACTTCAAACAGACCTTCGGCGTGCAGCTGTATGGCAATGTTAAGAAGCATATATTTTACGCCCGCGCCCGCCATTACGAATCGTCCCTGGCAAGCGAATTGGACGCCGACAACATCCCGACAGAGGTTTATCATACCCTTATTGACAATGTGAACAGGAACCTCGATTCGTTTCACCGTTACCTGCGTCTGAAAAAACGCATGCTGGGCGTCGATACACTGAAGTACTCGGACCTTTACGCGCCCGCGGTCAAAGGCATCGACCTAAAATACAGTTATGAAGAAGCGAAGAAGCTCATTATCGACTCGTTGAAACCGCTGGGCCCGGAGTACCAGAAGGTTGTGGAAAAGGCATTCGAAGACCGATGGATCGACGTTTATCCGACGCCCGGCAAGAAGATGGGGGCCTATTCCAACGGCAGCGCATACGACGTTCATCCGTATATCCTCCTGAATTTCAATGGACAATACGATGATGTCAGCACACTGGCGCACGAGCTGGGCCACACCATGCACAGCTATTATTCGAACAAGAATCAGCCTTACGCCACGGCCGACTATCCGACGTTCGTGGCCGAAGTCGCTTCCACTTTCAACGAGGCCCTGCTGATAAACAAGATGCTGCAGGAGGTGAAAGACGACGATACCCGGGTGTCCCTGCTGATGAATTACCTGGAGGGAATCCGGGTCACGGTTTTCCGGCAGACCCAATTTGCCGAATTCGAGCTGAAGATGCACGAAAAGGCCGAGCGCGGCGAGCCGCTGACGGGCGACGTCCTGACCGAACTATATGGTGACATTCTGACAAAATATTACGGGCAGGATAAGGGCATCTGTCTTATCGACGATTTGTACAAGATCGAATGGGCGTACATCCCGCACTTCTATTACGACTTCTATGTGTATCAGTATTCAACGTCCTTCACGGCGTCCACGGCCTTATCGGAAAAGGTGCTGAGCGGGGGAAAAGGAGAGGTGGAAAAATACATCCAATTCATATCGTCGGGCGGCTCCGACTATCCGATTGCGCTGTTGAAAAAAGCCGGCGTGGACATGACGACCCGCGAACCGTTCGACAAGACCATGACCGTCATGAATCGAACCATGGATGAAATCGAGACCATTTTACAAAAACAAGCGGGGGGCGGCAAATAGGCGGCTGTGAACTCTATCTTGCCCACGTATATTGCTGCCGGCCTTGCAGCGACAGCTCGGGTTTGCCTGCGATGAGGCGCTGCACTTCCATTTTGGTCTGCCAATTATGAGCATCCAGCTCCTTGCATATCGGGGGCTTCGACCTGCTCCTGGCTTTCTTGTTGAACCACAGTCTCATCTTACGCCTCCTTTTCCTTACAATCACCTGACGCCTTTTTTTTGTGCAGACGGATCACGGCCGGTTTACACACCCAAATAACCTTATTTCAACCTCCCACTCCACATATTAAAGGCGCCTGCGCGAGGCGAGGTAACGGGGATTCGTCAGATTGATACAAGAACCCATAAACGATTTTGCGTTCATCCGGTCAATGCGTAGGTGAAACGGTCAGGCCGGGGTCTTGGAGCTATTTCGAGAGAAAAATCGTTTGGGCAGAGGCGCAAATTTGGGCAGGCGGGGGGAAATTTGTGCCTCTGGGGCCCCGAACGGTTTTTCTCGGGCGTTTGGAACCCCGAATCCACCTGCCCATTATTCGGAACAGCCTGTTTTCAAGACTTGAATTGCGGCCTGTTTCCCACGGACACAGACAGGCTTTTAGGCAGAGAAAATCTCATCGGTCATGTCCTGACCGACCTGATGGGCATAGTACTGCTTCATGGCCCCTTGTCCCTCCGACTGAAACTTGCTCATCGAGCCTAAGATACCCACCTTTGCGAGAAACAGGATGGTAATGCAGGCGGCCGCATTTGCCGCCGAGTGCGCGTACTTGCCGCACTTTTGCGACAGCTTCGGCTCGGGCCGAAATCCGTAAGCTGCGGTTTGCCCTTTCAAACGGGCTGTATTTCTGCGGAGATTTTATCTGGTTCTCTCGTGCTAACGGAAGGAACGACAAGAACTGCGACAATATAGGCCGCAACGCTGAAGAGCATTATCAAACACGCGCGAATCAGGGTGGAGTAGTTGACAGTATCGGCGCTGGAGGCGCCGAAGCAGCCGCAGCTAATGTCAAGGCCTCGGTACAGTGCGGAGGCAATGACGAAGGTGAACATTGCCGCCATTGCCGCGCTGGCCAGCAGGGCGCCGCTGACAAAGATACCGCCGACCAGACATATACCCACCAGTAACTCCAGCCACGGAAGCGTCATCGCGACCAGCATACCCAGCTTGGGGCCCACCAATTCATATTCATACACGGCGGAGAGAAAATCATAAGGCTGGCGTATTTTCGGCAGACTGCTCCATAGAAAAAGACAGCCGAGGGCCAATCTTACAACGACCGAAAAACCATTAAGTAGCTTTGTTGCCATTAGTTTATTGAACTTCATAACTGCCGCTTGCCTTACTCAATGTTCTTTGGCTGCCATTGCTGCCAGCCGCCCGTCAATATGGAGACATTCGAGAAGCCGTCTTCAATAAGTCTGACGGCAACCTTCTCGGCAAACCGGCAGCCGGCGCTTTCACAGTAAACGACAATGCGAGCGTCTTTGGCAATATGGGTCATTGCCTTTTGGCGCTGCTGCTCATTGGCATCAGCCGGAACGTTGATGGCGCCTTCCAAATGGCCCGCTTGGAAATCGCGGGCGTACCGAGCATCGACAAATATAGCGCCGCCCTTATTAAGCAACTCACCAACGTCTCGCTCGTCTGCCTTCGGAATGAAATTTCCGAGGTGCGCCTGCTGAATGGAGGACGTGGCGTTTGCGTGAGCAAGGAAGCCTTCCTCGTTGGCGAAATGATAGACGAACGCTGCAAGTAGGGCCACGATGCCGAGTAGGGCACCTTGTGCTGCGGAGAGCGCGAGTAATTTACGCCGGGAGTTTAGCAGCATTTGCGGAAACCATCGCCTCCCCCAACGCACGATTAGAATAATGGCGAGAGCCGCCGCTGCGTACATTGCAAATCGTTTTCTTGCGGGAGCGAAGATAGTGCCGAGTTGAATCGGCTCGGTAGATATAATCAACCCGGTTCCATCCCAGCACGAGGCGAGTTCATGAAACGCAATTAGGCTTATCGGTCTGGGCGGATCGAATAATTTGGCCTGCTCGTTTTCTGTTCCGAGGAAGAGGACGTAGTGGTCGTACCGTTTGCGGCCGGGGTCAGATTTCACATGGAGGATTATCGCGTGGGGTGATTGCCGAAGCTCCCTAATGCTTAGTCTCTGTACTGGTTTTGCGTATAAACCATGGTCCTGGACGGCCTTGCGGAGCTCGGCCAGCGAACTGCCGTGTTCGTGACCGATATACTCAGGTTTGAGCAGGTCAGCAAAGGCTGTGTCTGTGCACGCTATCTTGAGCGCCGCGTAAACACATCGTAGCCCGCAATATGGGGCGTAGGGCCTGAAACTTGGAGGTCTGTTTGGGGCATTTTCGACGCGCTCTTGACCACCCGATGTTGTAAGCGAACCGGTCAAAGCAAGTACAGATACAAGCACGAAGAAGGTCAAAGTCTTAGGGGGGAGGCTGTGATGGTTCATTCTTACGGTCGCCTTAAAGGAAACGTGCTGTTTTGCAGCTGCGGTTAGATCTGCCGTCTTCGCCAAGAAAAGAAAAGGCAGCAAGCCATTGCAAGTGCTATTGCTATTATGGCCACAATTCGCGAGGAAGTGAGAAAAGCCCGAGATCGTGGCATTGTTTCGAGGCTTCGGTCCCCCGCATCTTCGTGTTTGTCCGAGATTGCTGGATGTGCACGTGCCTTCGTTGCGCTGTCGGTGTGTTTTTCGGAAGTTCTGCCGCCTACCTTGTTGCTCACCTTTTCTCTGGTCTGCAAGAGAAGTCGGGCCTGCTCATCGATGTAGTCCATTACTACGTGGTCAAAGTAAGGCCTTATCCTGCCAGCTCGCCATTCATATCGAACCCCTGGCTCTTGGTCGTTTCTGATGTAAGCCCCTTCCGGCAGGTCGATTCTGAATGCACCCAGGGCCTCAAAGTCAGGGTTCCAAACAATGTTTGATCGATGAGCTGAATATTGATACCGATATTCCTTGCCCTTATATACCTCGTGTTTCTCGGCTCTGCCGCCGACGGGAAACCACACTCCACCCACATTCTCAACCTCGATATTATGCACGGTGAACTCCAAGAATTGCGTTTGATCAGCAGACAAAGGCTTTTCATCATCGAAGAGGTCACCGACTTCTTTTCGCATGGCAGCTTTACGAATGTTGTAACCGCGTGTGGGGTCGATCCATATTTTGTACTGGCCATATTTTCCTGTAGCCTGCACGACATAACAGGGTACACCATCTACTTCTTCCAAGTGCTCTTGCAGGACCAGATGTGAACACTTGCGCATGGTTGAGGTGACATGCTGTGTACCACCGGGAAACAAGCCGTCAAGGAAAGAGCATCCAGAATCGTAGCTCATCAAAACCCCTCTCAGGGATTCATCACGCGAGAAATAAGCAACGTTTGTTGCCCCGTTTTCTTGCAGCTTATTCCTGTTAAAGAATAGAGAACCATCCCAGAATGCACGGGATTCTATTGCAGGAACCTCCTCTCCGTCAATTGTGTCAAATCGCACGTTCAAAACATCCGCCTTTTGATTGTCCTGCCGGAACTTAGCAAGATAGCGCTGTTTTGTGACCGTGTGCTCCTCACCATTTCGGTGAGCGTAGGTAATAACGACTTCGCTGTCATAAGCCAGAGGCAAGCGACCACTAAAATTCTCTTCCGTTGTGCGAAGTAACGCCTCAGCCGTCCAAGGCTTATTGTTTTCGTATGTGGCACCTCTTAAGCACAGGAGCGGCAAAGATATTGAACACACTAATGCGCAGAGTACACTATGTCCTTTTTCTGGTGAGCAAGCCATATTACGGTCTCCTTAAGAGGGACCTTACGGTCTTTTGCGCGCCGCATATCCAGGTTTAATGGCCGATTACGCCCATTCTGTTGTCGCATTCGCAAAGGCTCAAGAACAGGCCTTTGTGGCCTATTTCCTGCGTTCGCTGCATCGTTGATGAGGAGAAAGCGACACTATACGGACAATGCGTTTAATACCAGACGCACCTTCACTTCACCAACTAGGGATCGGCGGACCTATCGCCGATCCTTATAACCGATTATTTAGGAGTCAGTACTAGCAAGTAGTACAATCATTGCCTGTCCCGGTCCTCCTGCCATCACAGGCTCCGCCACTTCCGCAAGGATTTGTTGTACTGATATTACAGTTGCAGCTTGCCCGCCTCCCGGTGTTGCTAATGGCGTAACTATTTGTACCACAAGCAGTGCCTAGTCCGGAGCAAAGGTAAAAGCTGCAACACGTGCATGTCCCAACACCTCCAACTACTTGCGCAGCGGAGATCTCAAGGTCTGATGGAAGGAATTGGGCTCTCCCACAGAGCAGCACAACAGCCAAGAGAACAGAAAAAGAACCCGCCCGGTATATGTTCACGCCTATCATGATACACGTCCCTTCAAAAAGGTGAAAAACAATAACGAAGACTTTAGACCCATATTCTGGATCCCTTTTACCAATCGTAGAACACTCAAATCATAGGCATCACCTCAATTCCTGCTCAGAACCTCTTGCCGATACTTTCCGTGTGCGGTAAGCGCACACGCTCTACGTCCTCTATTTCATCCTCAATCCAGCTACATACTTCCGCGTCTTATCAGTGGGCGTGGTCCCGGCTGCCTTGGCTCGTTGTAAGCGTCAGCCCGGCTGAAAGCCGCGCTCAAACCTTCCGACTATAAGAAGAACTCCCGCCGGCTTCCAAGAAGACACAACCATGGGGTACGGCACGGCCCGAAGCCTTCCTGTCGTCAATCTAGAGATGATTGTGAAGCAAACCACTATTCTTGTCAAGCAGGGAAATCAGGAATTTTCGATTTTTTTTTTATAGAATGTGCGGCCCGGAGAATCTCAATCGCGGGCGGATGTGTAACCTCTTTGCCGACAAGTAGTTAAGAGAATCACAGGTGCGCCGAGCGCATCGCCGCTATGATTGGAATTGCTGCCGTGGAGTTGAAAGAGACGCAGGACTTTTTCAGGCGGAGAAGATTTGGTCGGTCATGTCCTGGCCCACCTGGCTGACATAGTACTGCTTGACGGCCTCCTGTCCTTGCGACTGGAACTTGCTCATCGAGCCTAAGATGCCAACCTTGGCGAGAAACAGGATGGTAATGCAGGCGGCGGTATTTGCCGCCGAGTGCGCGTACTTGCCGCACTTTTGCGACAGCTTCGGCTCGGGCCGGGCTGTCTGAAGCTTCTGAGCCTTCGGCTGCTCGCGCAGGCCGTGCTGCAGAACACCCACCGCCTTTGTGTTCGCCCGCATCAATAAATCCAGACTGTGAGGCTGGGCCTTTATCATCGATAAGGCCAAGTGAACCCTGCTCACCGCCGCCAACCGCCGCCGGCATCTCGGACAACCTGCTATATGCCTCTGCACCCACCCGGCGTCCGGGCCGATATGATTGGTCAAACACTCGAACAGCCAGCTCTTGATTTTCCTGCACCTGTTGTATTCGCTTTTGCTTGTCATATTTCTTTCTTTTCTTTGCTCATCCATGCGGCGAGCAGTTGAATGGCTTTGCACCTGTAAACTCTGGCGGTCCCTGCCGACAGGCCTAATATATCGGCAACCTGATCATACGTAAGCTCGGCGAGATCGCGCAGAGTAATAACATTCCTTAGATTTTCCGGAAGCTGCGTTATGTAATATCTCAGTGTTTCCTGAAGTTGTTTGGCATCGAGATCATCGGTAGGCGAGCCTGCCCGATGATCTGCGGATATGCTTTCAAACGGGTTTGTGGCGAATTTGCTCTCGGCCACCGCTTGCGAAAGTCTTCTCTCGGCCATTCTGCGTCTCAGCATTGAGATTGCCGTGTTGCTCGCCGTGCGGAAGATATAGGCCTTTATGTGTTTTGGCTTTTGTCTGGCTTCGTGATGGGCAAGCTGCAGGAACGTATCCTGGTAGGCATCGCAGACATCCTGTTCGTTGCCGAGTATTCGCCACAGCATAGTCACCAACTCCGGCCCGTGCCGCTGCATGGCAGACAATATCCACCGCTGGCTTGCATCAACAGACTGAGCGATGGGAAAGTCCCACGTCAGGCCACAACTGACCGTCTTATCGAACATAACCACCTGTCTTGGTTTTTCGTGCTTCTGCTTCTAAGACGCAGTTCTCAGTAATATGTTAACCGAAATCCGCACAAAAATGTTGAAAAAAGTTTGATTTTCCGGTTAACGTTCGGTGGGGCTTGCGCGTCTTAGCTACGAATTACAATCGTCTCCTGAACAGTATTATAGGCCGGCAGGCGTGACAAATATGAACATAACTTCTTCTAAGAACAATGGTTATGACATTAAGCCGCAGGCAGGCGATGTCGTGTCTATCGTAGATGACTTGCTCTCAAAGGCAGTGGAATCGGGCGCCAGCGACGTACATTTCGAGCCGACAGGCGCCGAACTGGTGGTCAAGTTTCGCCTCGATGGGGTGCTCGAGGTGGTCGAAAAGCTGCCCAAAGCGATTTGCGACAATGTGATTGCCCGGCTCAAGGTGCTTGGCGGCCTCTTGACCTATCGCAACGACATACCGCAGGAAGGCAGGATTAATATTGCCGGGGGCCGCGACCGGCTTACGGACCAACGACTGGCTGTCTTTCCCACGATACACGGCCAGCGGGCGGTGGTCCGGCTGTTCTACCGCCACCAGGATCTGACGGAGCTGGAGCGACTGGGGTTCTCGAAACACATATATACATCGCTGCAAAGAATCGCGGCCCAGAACCAGGGCGTACTGCTGCTTACAGGCCCGGCGGGCAGCGGAAAGAGCACGACGCTGGCGGCTCTGTTGCGGCACATACTCGAACGCTTCAGCGGCAAAAGTATTGTCACTCTCGAAGATCCCGTGGAAATTCGAATCGAAGGCGCTACGCAGGTGGAGATCAAGCCGCACGGCGAGATGACATTTCCCACGGCCCTGCGCTCGTTGCTGAGGCAGGACCCGCAGGTATTGATGATAGGCGAGATTCGGGACGCCGAGACCGCCAACATTGTCATCGAGGCGGGCCTGACCGGACATCTGCTGATGAGCACTATGCACAGCGGCAGCCCCGCCGGGGCGCTTCTGCGCCTGCTGGAGATGGGCATCGAACCTTATCAGGTGACATCGAGCGTTTCGGCGGTACTCAACCAGCGGCTGGTAAGGAAACTCTGCGGCAAATGCAAGAAGAAAACGCAAGGCAGTGAGTTCGAAGCAGTGGGATGTGAGGATTGCTTTAACACGGGCTTCAAAGGCCGGGTCCTCATTGCGGAAATGGTTCAACTGGATGGGCCGCTGCGAAAGGCAATTCTGGCAAAGGCCGACCTCGAAGAGCTGGAGGCACTGCTTATGAGCAGGGGACATACGAATATGCTGACCGATGGGCAGCGCCTCGTCAATGAGGGCACAACCACGCAGGAAGAACTAAACAAAGTCTGTGGCATTGCCACTTGATAGGGGATTTCGACGAACGTGTAAGGGAATGAAGGTGTCGCCAGCGAGACATTACGGACGGACGGCTTGCAGCAGGCTCATTCTTTGGAACAAGATGAACTTGTTGGCGAGTCTATTTGGTTTCCTTATGGCTGCCGGGTGTGCGGCGCCCCAGAGATCCGGTCCTTATCAAGTAAACATTCCAGAGCACTGGCAGCAGGACTTGTCGGTAGGCAAGCTGACCATGGTTGACTCGGCCTTCTATGGCGTTCCGTGGCATCTCGGGTTGTTTCCCGTGGTCAGGCTTAATCTGCCCGTCGAGAATCTGACGGCGAAGCCTCTGTATTTCAAGGTCAACTACAGGACTGAGGGCAAAAAGAAGGGCTTTGGCAACTCGGGGATGGGAGTCTACTACACGTTGGGTCCGCGTGAAAAACGGGAAATAGACACGATTGTACCCATCGGCTCGGCCACGCGGCCAATCAGATTCATGTTGAGGATGGGCCAGCCGCATCATAGCCTGGAGGCGTCACCCTCGGCGCGAACGGTAGTCGTGACCATAGACCCCTTCATTGTGGGTGAAGTATCCGCGGGGGACATCGAGCTTACGAAGGTAGATGATGAGCGTTTTGAAGTTGAGCAGGTGCAACTGGCGCATTCCGAAGACCGGGGCAATCAGGTACTTCTTAAGGTGCATAATAAAACAAACGAGGAACTGATGCTCGGCGCTTACGTGGCGGTGAATGACCCCAGTAACATAGAGACCAAAGGAGTATTGGCTCGGCCGCGTGGATTCTTCTGGAAATCCGTCGAGACAATATCTGCCGGGGACACGGCGCTTATCACGGTACCTTACAACATTCCTCCGGTCGGACCTGAACCCGTTCTGGTTTTCACGCTATTTGAGCCGCACAGAGACACTGCTAATTTTGGTGAGCATGACAGGCGCGAATGGGACGTCGAGCTTGTTAGCTACGGCTCATTCAATCTTCTACGGGCGGCGCAGCATGGCCAGTGCGTTATCCCGGCGCACCCGCCGGTGGCCGAGCGGGCCAGGCTGACCGCCCAAAGGCGATCGGAGCACTTTTTGTTCCGGTATAGGCCCGGCTCCTACGCCGAGCAGAATATCGAGAAGATTATCAGGGAACGGGAGCAGGCCTACGACCACCTCAGCAGGGTATTGCAGATGGAGCTGCCTGATGCAACCACGATTGACTTGTACCCGGATATGGAGGCAAAGGCACTGGGAAGCGGCACGAAGTGGACGCCGTGCAATACAAGGACAAACAAGCACGTCTGCGAGGTTTACGACCAGTCCTATCAATGTGACACATACCACGAGCTGGCACACATATTCTCTTATCACTTCCCGGACTATCGCTGTAACCGGGGCGGGCTCGTGGAAGCTTTTGCAGCCTACTTTGAGCCGCATAATATGCCGATACCCGAAACGAAGCAGACTTTGAGACGCACTCTGCGCCAGGGGAAACTGAAGCCACTGGGTGAAGTATTGATGTCGGACAGCACCAGTGAAGAGCTTGTGATAGCGATTGATTTTCTTCTCAGCAAGGATGTGGCCAAATTCAAGAGACTTTATGTCCGCGCCACGTGCGCAAAAGAGAGAAAGGATTTGGAAAAAGCGGTGCACGAGATATACGGGATGGACGTGAAAGGTCTGGACGAGGCCTGGCGCGAGTTTATCAATCGGTCTGAAGGTATTTGATTATTTTTCATGAGGTGCGGTATGAAACGGATTGTCATTTGTGTTCTTATCATTTCTCTGGGCCTGGTTTCTGCCGGGGCCGGGAAGGCGCCGACGAAGGGTGGTGATGCGGCGGCCCGGCCGGTTGAGCTGGCGCTGGGCCCGGCCGGCGTGCCTGAGCCGAATGACAAATACCAGTTCCTGCCGCAGGGCGGTGAGCAGAGCGACTGCAACGCCGTGTCGTTATACGAAGATGCGGTCAAGGCCCTGCCAAAAAACGCAAAGGACATTACTCGCTGGCGTAAGATTCCACCCAGCGAACTGCCTATCAGGGAGGTCCAGGTCGAGCTCAAGAGATTCGAGCCGTCGCTGAAACTTGTTGAGCAAGCCGCGCGATGCAAAACGTGCCAATGGCCGGCTGTGCAGTTGGGTGCAATGCCGGCTAATCACAGTGAATTCCGTGTGATTGCTCAGGCCCTTGCGTTGCAGGCGCGTCTTGACATCGCTCAGAAGAAGTATGACAGTGCAATTCACACCGTGCAAACCGGTGTTGGTATGGCCCGACATATCGCGGAAGGACCCACGTTGATTCATGGCCTGGTCGGCGTCGCCGTAGGCACGCTCGCACTGAACGAAGCCGAGTATCTAATCCAGGCGCCTGATTCGCCCAATCTCTATTGCGCTTTGCAGGCTCTGCCGAGACCGTTGATTGACCTGACCGGCCAAATGGATGCAGAGATAGCCAACATCAAATCACAGTATCTGAACCCGCTGGCGCGAATAGCAATGAAGCGGCAGTTGGAGCCGGCACACGACCGCGCCCGCGTGCTGACGAAGAAACTTGATCGACAGGCGGCGGCGCTGCAGTTGATAGAAGCTCTGCGCCTGCATGCCAGCGCACACGACGGCAAATTCCCGCATCAACTCAGTGATGTCACCACAGTGTCCGTTCCCGCGGACCCACTCAGTGGCAAGCCGTTTGTTTACCGGCGCAGCGGCGGCAAGGCGGTTCTGGAAGCGGTCCTGCCCGAGACGGCGACGCCAAAGGACACGCTGAAATACAATCTGACCCTCAAGGAATGAGGGTTGGGGCGTTTTTGTATGCTCTTCAACTGAAAAAGGATAAAAGAGATGGCGACGTTCGAATATAACGCACTGACATCGGCGGGAAGGCTTATGCGAGGCACGCTCGAAGCCGGCTCGCGTCAAGAGGCCGGGGACCTGCTCGGGCAGATGCAGCTTACGGTAAATTCCATCGAGCCGGCCAAACCCGAAAAGCCAAAGACGGCTATCGGCAGAAACGAGTTCATGCTGTTCAATCAGCAGCTCGCCTCGATAGCCAGGGCGGGGATACCTCTCGAAAGAGGCCTGCGCGAGCTGGCTGCCGATGTCACTTCCAGATCCATGCGCCGGCTCATCGAAGACATTGCCGACGAGCTTGAAGCGGGCGTGAGCATCGAGGAGGCGTTCGCAAAAAGGCAGAAGCGTTTCCCGCCCCTCTACGGCCGGATACTAAAAGCAGGCGTCGAAACCGGAAGGCTCAGCGAGATGCTCACCAGCCTCAACAGGCACCTCGACGTGGCCAGCCAGACGCGAAGGATAATCTTCGAAGCCGTCAGTTATCCCGCCATCGTCCTTGTACTGGCCCTGGCGGTGGTGACACTGCTTTTCGCGTTTGTGATACCGGCCTTCGGACCCATACTTACCGACATGCTCGAATATCGGCAGTTGCCCGCTCCAACCCGCCTATTACTCGCGGCCGCTGCCAACATAGTGCCCTTCTGGATAGGCGTGGCCCTTGTCATTGCGGCGGTAGCGGCGGTATTCGGCATACTCTCGACCTCGGCCGAGGGGCGCCGATTCAAAGAGTCGGTTTTCCTGCGGGTCCCCGTCATTGGAAGGGTCTTCCACAGCAGCATTCTTAGCAAGCTGGCCGAGGCCATGGCCATGTTGGTGGCCGCCGGCTGCGATATGCCCACCTGTCTGAGGCTCGGCGCCACCGCCGCCGGCAGCGAAAAGCTGCTGCTCGAAAGCGAGGTCCTCGCCAGCCAAATCGAGCAGGGAAACAATCTCCTGGAGGCCGGACAATTCTGCCGTGTAATACCGCGGCTGTTTCTATATTCGATTCAATTGGGCATACAGCGTAACGAGCTGCAGGACAACCTCTACAGCCTCGGACAAATGTACTCCGAGCAGACCAGATACCGCCAAACCAGGCTGCAGACGGTTCTGATGCCGGCCATGATATTAGCGGTAGGCATATTTGTGATGTTTTGCATCCTGGCGATATTCCTGCCGATGATGCAGGTTCTGACAAGCTTGAGTGCTATCTGATGTGTCAAAGCGTGTTGGCGAGCATTAAAATATTGGTTGCGTTCTTGTTCTCAGTAGTAGGTACTGAGGCCTTGGGCGTGTTGACCGGGTCCCGAAGCCGAGCCTCTCATTTGATTGGCATGGACGACGAAGCCCTTCTGCTCGTTGCCGGCTTGGCCGTTGTCGTGGCCGCGATAGCAATTTCAGCGGTGGTCTCCCGGTGGTTCCGAAAGTTGGCGATGTGGATACTCATTCTTATCGCGATATGCCTTGCAATAGCCGCGGCAATGGCAGTCCTTGGCCCCTGGAGCTTCCTGATATTCATACTCGCTTTCTTCCTCATTGCGCTGCTCATCAGTTATGGGCTAACATCGCGGCACACCACCGCCGTGCACGTCATCTCGACGATTGGCGCATCGATACGGCAGAATCTGCCGCTGCCTATGGCCCTCGAATCGGCGGCCGGCGGGCGGACGGACAAGCGGGCGAGAATTCTGCGGTCGATAGAGAGATGGCTCGTGCAGGGCTATTCGTTGAGTGAGTCCATCCGGCGGGGCTATCCGAAATGCCCCGGTCATGCGGCGGCCATGATTGCCGTGGCCGAGAGGATTGACCAGCTTCCATACGCGATCAAGGCCATTGAAGCAAATATGATGGCCCGGGCCGAGGAAAGACGGCGAATAAAGCCCGTCTCTCCCTTTTATCCGCTCGTATTGCTGACCATTATGTTTCTTATCGTATTGGGGCTGTCCATCCGTGTCATTCCGAAGCTGCATGCTGTCTTTGAGGAAATGTTTGAAGGACAGGCGTTGCCGGCGGCAACAAGGTTCCTGTTCGGGGTCACGGGCTTCATCGCGTACCGGTCGCCATTGCCTTGGCTGGTACCTCTGATCCTGATTTTGGTTGCCGTCGTGGCGATACACGTCAGGCTCCGGCCTCGCCGGCCGCAAAAGCCGCACCTGCTTTCGCGAGTGGGCGATTTCATCAAGTGGCGCCTGCCCATTCTGCACTGGTTCGAAAGGAATCATTCGCTGGTTCAGGCGGTGGAGGTGTTGCGCCTGTCGCTAAATGCCGGATGCACCGTCAACGACGCCATTGCCAATACACTCGACCTGGACGTCAACAATTGCTTCAGAAGCCGACTGCGGGATTGGCTGGACAGGGTAGAAGCCGGCCGCGACATCTCCGCCTCGGCAACAGAAAGCGGATTAGGCTCCTCGCTGGCCTGGGCCTTCGACCAGAACGTAAATCAGGGCAACACCCTCAGCGTCCTCGAAACGCTCGAATCGTTTTACCGCTCGAATTACAGCTATCGTATCAACCTCGTAAGGTTCATACTGGAGCCTCTTGTAACCATCAGCATGGGTTTGATGGTGGGATTCGTGATGTACGCGGTATTTTCGCCGCTGGTTGCAGCAATCGACCACCTGGCAATTTTTATAACACCGTAACGAAAGTTAGTGGGGCAGAATGGTGTCCGGCAAGAACGCAAAATATCACGGCTTCTTCATGAGTGAAATGGTGATGGCCCTGACGATTCTGGGCGTCCTGAGCATCGGTTTGGCGCTGTCGCTGGACGGTCTGGGGCGGTTCAATCGCTATCAGTTAATGAGGCAGCGATGCACAGCGGCGGCGCAGGCCCAGCTTGACAGCCTGACGGTTACGGGGCAGCCGATAAGTGATAACGACTTCACCAGGCTGTGGCCCGGACTCGGCGTCGCCATAGAGAAATCGGAGGGTACCGGCCAGTGGCAGGGGATGCTGCTGGTTAAGGTGACGACAACCGGCAAGAGCCTTCGAAAAGAAGTTAGAGTGAAGATGAGCAGGTATATATTGCAGCATCAAATTACCGTGGAGCCAGGCTGATGACGCGCAGGGGTTTCTCAATAACAGAGGTTCTCATATTGGTGGTTGTTCTTGCATCGATATCGATTGTCTTTGCACCGCTGTTCAGCACGCTTTTCAATCACATACCTCGCTCCTACCGGGTCGCACAGGAGAACACACAACTGCTGGACATGCTCGGGTGGATGCGAAGGGATATCGAGGCGGGCGAGCAGTTGCCGGAATCTTTCGGCGGGCATAAAGCGAATGATAAGTCGCTCCTGATCGAGTCAGCAAAGGGCGTGATCTGCTATCAACTACAGGATGGCAAGGTGCTCAGGCTCAGATTGACTGATAATGAACAGCGTGACGGCGGGAATCCGGAGGTCTGGTCGGTTCCGAATGCGGCGATAGAATGGGCGGTCTGGAAGAAGGCCAATAAAGGTTATGCGGTCGAGGTGAGGACATACATAAACTATGCCGTGGGCCGGCACGTGGAAAAGAAGATGGATAATTCTCACGTCTATTTTGCGGGTATTTTTCGGGAGGTCTCAAACCAAACATGAAACAGCCGTTGCCTTGTCGGACGTTGTTTGAAGAATCGTCATTGCGAGGCCCCATCAGGGGGCCGCGGCAATCTCTGAGGTGTGATGATAGATTGCTTCGCTGCACTCGCAATGACAGCAGCCATTTGAAGTGCGACCAACCAGCCGGACATGGTACTAATCCAACGCGAAAGGCAGGACGGCCGGTACAAGACGGGCGCCAAGGCTTTGTGCTGGTGCTTGTGGTGCTGCTGATAGCCGTCATGGGAGCCGAGATGTTCGTTCTTGGGGGTTTGTCGAGGAACATGCTCTTCGAATCGGATAGCGCTTACCTCGAAGCGGCCGAACGCGACCTTGCTCTGACGGGATTGGCCTGGGCGAAGGGCAACATCGGCAGGCAGAATAGCGAGGCTTTCGCCAGGAAAACGGAGCTGGATACGGCAAAGATGGGCATATCCGACGCAAGTTTGAGCGTTGTTCCGGGTGTACCGCAGGACGGAGCGGCGGAGGTTGAAGTGAACACCTCGTGCAGCCGGTCAGGCCGGATCCTCACACGCAGCCACACCTACAGTGTGAATTTATCGGCAACGGCGAGGCGTTAATGCGGCGTCCGGGGTTCCAATCGGCAGGTCAAAAAAAAATTTTCAATTTTGTATTTTTTTCGCTTTACTTATCGTGGATGGGGTGCTAAAATTAACATGTTAAACCTCCTGTCTTAGCCCCTGCTTCATCAGACTGATGAAAGTAGTAGCAGGGGCTTCTTTTTTGACCTCAACACCGTGTTCCCGTGACTGCTGATTTTCGTTTTGACCTTGAAATGACCCCGCTGGGGTCCGATTTTGCCGGTTTCAAGGGTGGGGCCGCAATTTTTTGCTAACGTCCCAGAGTTCAGGGGTTATTGACAGGCTCTAAATGCCGGCATTTTGATACTCTCCAGCGCATAGTGATTCTCTGAAGGGTTTTGCAGACAGGACAAATTACCCGGCGCAGAGTCAGCTAACGGCGGCGCATTCCCATCGTCGTCGCTTTTCGCTTCCTCAGCTAAAGAGCGCTTCGACGAAGTTTTCGGGGTCGAATTCTGCGATGTCGGTTGGTTTTTCGCCGAGGCCGACGAATTTCACGGGTATATCGAGCTGGTCCTTAATGGCGATGACGATTCCGCCTCGTGCGGTGCCGTCGAGCTTGGCCAGGAAAATGCCCGTAACGTTGATGGCCTCGGTGAACATCTTTGCCTGGATGATGGCATTCTGGCCGGTTGTGGCGTCGAGGACCAGCAGGACCTCGCTGGGGGCGCCCGGGATTTTTCGGGCGACCACGTCGCGGATCTTTGTCAATTCTCTCATCAAGTCGGTCTTGGTGTGCAATCTGCCTGCGGTGTCGAGAATGAGGATGTCGGCGGCTCTGGCGACGGCGGCTTCACAGGCATCGAAGGCGACAGCGGCGGGGTCTCCGCCGGTCTGGTGCTTTACGATTTGGACGCCGATGCGTTCGGCCCAGATGGTCAACTGCTCGACGGCGGCGGCCCGGAAGGTGTCGCAGGCAGCGACGATGACCTTTTTGTTGTCGCGGCTGAGGGTATAGGCGAGCTTTGCGATACTGGTGGTCTTTCCTGAGCCGTTGACGCCGGCTACGAGAATGACGGTTGGCGGACTCTCAGCCAGGTGTAATTGTCTGTCCTGACGGGGCCAATAGTTCTTCATGTGCTCTTTAAGGAAGGGTATGATGTCGTCGGTGGCGGCGATTTGCCGGCTGCGGAATGCGGTGCGAAGGTCCGATATTAGCTTCTCTGTGGTTTCGACGCCGATGTCGTCGCTTATGAGGGTCTCTTCCAACTGGTCGAGCAACGCCTCGTCGATGTTTCTGCCGAGGCGCAGCACGGATGAGAGTGAGGAGCTGATTTTGTCGCGAGTTTTGCCCAGCCGGTTCTTGAAGAATTCGGCGGTTCTGGTAAATATTCCCATAGTCATTCCTTGCAGCCGAGAGATTTTCTTTGGTGGAGTTTTGCAGATTCGGGTGGAAATTGCAAGAGGATTTGCATCTCTCGGGCGGCAATGGGAACACGGTGTGGGAATTGCAAAGCAATGCTCTTTTTCATCTGCCTGCCCCGGCGGGGATCAGCAATTTTTCGATGCAGGGCATTTTTGTTTGACAAATGGAAAGGTCGCGTTTAGAGTTTTGCTGCCGCGGATTTCCGTTTTGCAGGGATTCGCAGAATGGTTTCGCGTTTGTCAAGGAAGAGGTTTTTCAGGCGCCCGTGGGTTGTCGGACTGGAAGATTTTGTTCGGCTCCGCCGGGTACTTCGTTTCGGTCCTAAGTGAATTTCTGACAGGGATGTTTTCGGCGTGCTGTTGTTGTTTGGCAACGAGGATTGGGAAAGGAGTGGAGTTTGGCAGTCCGACAAGTTGAAGAGGTTTTCGCCGATATACTTGACCGCGCGAAGGCGCTGGATCCTGCAAACGCCCGTCAGTGGTTCGAGAAGCTGACGGTTGCGCATTTCAGCGGAGGCTCGCTTGTGGTCGGGTGTCCGGATGAGGCGACGGTGCTGTTTCTGCGTGACAACTGCAAGGGGAATTTCACCCGTGCGGCGCAACAAATAACGGGGCATCTTGTGGCCATAGAGTTCAGTGTAGAGGCCAGCAAGGTCCCGGCGAGGACTTCGGCGGGCATCAGGGGAGAACTGAGACTTCATCCGGACTATACGTTCGAGAGTTTTGTGGTGGGGCCGAGCAATCGGCTTGCGCACGCCAGTTGTGTGGCTGTGAGTCAGTCGCTTGGCACGACTTATAACCCGCTTTTTCTCTATGGAAGCAGCGGTCTGGGCAAGACGCATCTTCTTCATGCGGTGTGCTGCGAAGTGAAGGAAAGGTTCGACGGGGCGGTAATTCAATTCCTGAGTTGCGAAGAATTTGTAAACCGGTTCATCAGGGCGATTGAGGAGGGCGACGTGGCCGGTTTCCAGAGCCAGTTTCGCACGGTCGATGCACTGGTTATCGATGATGTTCAGTTCCTGCGGGAACGTGAGCAGAGTCAGGAAGAGTTCTTCCACACGTTCAACGCGCTTTACAACAACGGCAAACAGATAATCCTGAGCGCCGACAGTCCACCGGGGAAGATTCCGTCGCTTGAAGAGCGCCTCATCAGCCGCTTCAGCTGGGGGCTGGTGGCGCGTATCGACCCGCCGAGCTATGAGACCCGGGTGGCAATCGTGCAGAAGAAAGCGCATCTTCGAGGTATGAATATCAGCGACGAGGTGTCCGAATACGTGGCGCGTAAGGTACATGCAAATATCAGGGAACTGGAAGGCGCTTTGACGACGTTGTACGCCCTTTCAACCACTGCGGGCAAGGAAATGACGCTGGAGCTTGCACAGCGGGCGCTGGACGGTCAGATTGAGCTGGCGGCCAGGCATATAAGCATTACCGATATAATCGAGGTGGTGACGCGGCATTTTGATGTTCGACTGGCCGACCTGCAGAGCAAGAGGCGCAGTCAGAGTATTACCGAGCCGCGCCAGATTTGCATGTACCTGGCGCGTGACCTGACCAGACACAGCCTGGAAGAGATCGGGGGGCACCTTGGGGGGCGTGACCATACGACGGTTATGCACGCCTGCAACAAGATCGGCCAGGCCGAACGCTCCGACCCGAAGATGCACGCACTGCTGAGCGAGCTGAAAAAGCAGGTCACTCACGCATCTTAGAGTCAACCTCCTGGAGCGGGTTAGCCGCCGAAGTCATTTTCCGAATTCCATGCAGGGATGCACGTGTATGCTGCAATAGGCAGGGCGAAGGTGGGCGAAAAGGGGCGGCAAATAGGGGGCGATTATGGCTCTCGAGTCGGCCAATCGCAGGCAAATAGTCCCTCACAGGCCAAATGATGGACGTCATTGCGAGCGCAGCGAAGCAATCTATCATGTCATGTAAGGGATTGCCGCGGCCTGCCTTGCAGGCCTCGCAATGACCAGCCCTCAAAGCATCTTCGACAGAGCGTCAGTCCTTATTGCTTTGATTTTCTCCGCATAAGGAGGCAGCCGAATCCAAGCAACAGGACGGTCGCCGGTTCGGGGACGCCCTGATAAAGGTGTATTTGTCCGTCACCGGCGCCGATGAGCACGTCAAGGTAGCCGTCGCCGGTCCAGTCGCAGACGAAGGGTCTGGAGCGAGGGTCGCCAAAAAGGTCGATGGGTATTCCGCCCGACTCGATAAGGTAATAGCCGGAGAAGAGCGGGTCAGCGTTGGTTCCGACGTTGGGGTAGAGCAGCAGTTTTCCTTCGGTGTTGCCGGTAAGGAGGTCCTTATTGCCGTCGCCGGTCAGGTCGAGAATATCGGGGCTCGACCGGCCGTAGGTAAGCGGCGGCACAAGTAAGGCCGAACCGTTTTCCGAGGCAAACGTCTCAGCCGTAAAGTCCGGTGCGGCATCGCTTCCTGAGTTCAGGAAGATGTGTATTTTCCCATCGTAGGCGCCGATGACGAGGTCTTTTGCGCCGTTGTTGTCCCAGTCCACGACGGTGGGAGCGGCCCGCGATCCTACGTCGATGTTGGTCTTGGCCCCTGTGGGACCAATCTGCAGGAATGTGCCGGCATCGAAAACAGGAGGCGCCTCGTCGGTGTTGGTATTCAAGAAGATTTTGACAGTGCCGTCTGCGCATCCTACTAACAAATTCCCGCCGACGCCTCCGCCAAAATCTACGACGCGTGGGAAGGCCCCAAGACAGCCGGCGGCGGGTACGGTCAGGTCGCCGGAACTGGATTGAGCGTAGAAGAAACCGGAAAACACCGGGCTTGAGGCCGTCCCGGCATTCAGGTAAACACGGACTCTTCCGAGCGCATCAGCGCCAGGACCGTCGCCGACGACAAGGTCCTTCAAGCCATCGTTGTTCCAGTCAACATACGACGGGACAGAATAGCCTGGCACGGTAATCTCGGTTCCGCCGGCCTGGACGATTTGTTCCGGGCCGAGATTCAGCAGCGAGGCGCAGGCAAAGTCCTGGAGCGCCAGACACGTCAATACTCCCAAAGTCACCGCTATGCGTCTGATCCCACCCATCTTCTGGTGTGAACCACCCAATAAAGAGTTCTGATAAGGAAACTCCTTCTTCCGGGAAACCAACCTCAGTGGATTGCAAAAAGACCTCTTTTGCACCACTCTCCTTATTCCACATATTTTAAGGGATTGAGAGGAAAATGTCAATAAAATAAATACCTCAAAGCGGAAAAAAAATGGGTCTTCCGCTGGCCGATATCCAAGAGGTGGAGGTTCTGATGGGAGCTTCTATGAAATTGTTCGGCGCCCCTGCAAGCGTCTTTACGGTGTTGAAGACCGGTTCTGCCGGCAAGTGCCATGGCCAAATACCAATAAGAGCCCCCTGTAAACCAGAGAGTCGTTGTCATTCTGAGCGCAGCGAAGAATCTCAAGCCCACAGATAGGCTCTTTTCCCATTTGCCGGCCGGATGTTTCGCTTCTCTCAACATGACAATTACATATAGGTTATCAGGATAGGCTCCAATAAGAACAAAGGCTGCGGGGTAGCCCGCAGCCTTTACGTTCACAAACAAGATTTCACCCTCATGCTCTGCGTTTTCTCAGCAAGGCGAGTCCACCCAGGCCCAGCATCACCAGCGTTGCCGGCTCGGGGATGCAGATTGTGTCAATAACAATCTCGTCAATGTAGGTCGTGCAACTGGCAGGCTGAATGACTATTATCTCAGACGGCGGATTGGGCTCAAGCGTTATGTCGTACGTCACGTACCAATGCTCGCCGAAGAGAATCGGGTCTGAAATGACTATGTCAGTGTATCCCGGGCTAGTCAACACAATAGGTGCAGCCCCCTCTTTGGCAGAGTAGGTAATCTGCATCCAGATATATTTGAAAGGATTATCCTCGTTGTAGTTCTGGATAGTGACCCATATGTCGTCAGGGTTCTCCAGCCTCCAGACGCCGGTCATGTCCGCGTATGAAGCGACGTGGGCCGAGTTAGGCCACGTATCCGGCATCGCCATAAGCGGTTGAGCAAGCGGATTATAGAAGCCTTCTTCCGGCGGGGGGCTCAGGCTATCGTCGCCGAACTCCCAGCGCTGGAACGTCGTGCGCTCGCTTCCACGCTCCCAGTCGGGCGGGTTAAGGTCCTCGGCCCAAAGACTGCCAAAGCTGAGTAAAAGGCACAGTGTCAGAGAAAAAATCGCTACCCTTTTCATCATCTTGTGTCCTCCTAACAAAAAGTTAAAATCCCTTCTCCTTTGCACGTTGGCGCTCACAACCAACTCGTGCAAACCACAAACTTCAGCCTTCACCTCGTTCGTTTAAGGGGTAGCAAGATTCGAACGGTTTTTCTCACCACCTCTTCCACAACATTGCGCTCTTTATAAATCTCCGGCCGGGGAAGTCAACAAAAAAATTGGCAGAATTTTGAAATTTTTTTGCTTTATCGGACGGGCTTCGAGGCGCGTTTCGACGGCATGCAATGGGGTTGATGCCGTAAGCTCAGCTACACAAACCATTTACTACCAACGAACACATCCGGGGGATTTCGGGGGGCATTTTACGCGGGACGGTTGAGACCTGAGAGATGCCGGGATGCAGCAGCGGCGCAGGTACAGCCACAAGGAGGGCGAAAAACCCCGTTCAAGGGGGCGCCAGAGCGGTTTGAAGGGGAAAAAGTGTGCACCAACACACATGGGTCGGCCTCTTAAGACAGAAAAAGGGCCGTAAAGGCTTAACGGCCCTGTAAAAGCTATTGAAAAAGTTCAAAGTACGGCCAATTCTCAGGCTATACTACGGTCTGCGCTTTCTCAACAATGCCAGTGCACCCAACCCAAGGAAACACACCGTGACCGGCTCCGGAATGCAGATCGTATCAACGACGATCTCATCGATGTAAGCCGTGCACGCATCCGGCTGGATCACGATGACCTCAGATGGCGGATTGGGCATAAGCGTTATGTCGTACGTTACGTACCAATGTTCGCCCATGAGGATCGGATCCGAAACCACGATGTCAGTGTAGCCTGGGTTAGTCAGCACCAAAGGTGCTGTCCCTTCCTCAGCGCCATACGTGATCTGCATCCAGATATACTTGAACTCGTTCTCATTGTCGTAATTCTGGATAGTGATCCATATGTCGTCAGGGCTCTCCAGCCTCCAGACCCCGCCCATGTCGAGATACGAAGGCATATACGCTGTGTTAGGCCACGTGTCGGGAATCGCCATAACCGGCATTGCAAGCGGGTTATAGACGTCCTGCTCCGGCGGCGGGTTCAGGCTGGCATCACCGAACTCCCAGCGCTGGTAAGTGGTACCAGGGCTGCCACGCTCCCAAGGCGGCGGATTGAGATCCTCGGCCCAGGCAGTACTGACCACCAGCACTGCCACAAGTGCTGCAAAAACTAAAAGACTTTTCTTCATCACAGCCCTCCTCACTCTCCTACTTGCGCACAGGCCTCGAGCGCAAGTAAACAATAAAACTATTAACTTTTCACCTTTTCAGGAGTAGCGAGAAATGCAGCTCTTCTCACCACACCTCTTCCATTGCAGGTATTGTACATTAACGCTGCCAGCGAAGTCAACGAAAAAATCAGAAAATTTTGAAGATTTTTTTAACTTTTTTTGCCTTCGCAGAAACCACCCACGGCAGAGGCGGTTTTTGAGCCGGAGCAATACTTTTTAGGTTGAGCCCCCGTTTTTGGGCCCAAAAAACGGCTGTTTTGGGGTAAAGACCCTGGTTTTCTGTGCGAAAAACAGCATTCTTGGCCTTAGAGCCTATCCGAATTACCCCTGTAAACCAGAGAGTTGTTGTCATTCTGAGCGCAGCGAAGAATCTCAAGCCCACAGATAGGCTCTTTTCCCATTCGCCAGCCAGATGTTTCGCTTCGCTCAACATGACAATTGCATATAGGTTATCAGGATACGCTCTTAGTTAGGCCCGCGGCAGGACCGGAAAACCCTATTCTTTCCCCGCCTGCCTTTTCTCAGGACCACCAGGCCGCCCAGGGCAAACACCAGCGAGATTGCAGGCTCGGGTACATTCACGGCCGATTCACTGGAGCCGTCAGGCAAAGCCGTGATGCGGACGCCGATTCGCAGGACCCCCGTGTCGAGCTCGTCGAGGACATTGGCAAGTGTGGCGTCGCCGACCAAATCGAAAGTGATTCGGACCCACTCGAGAGGCTCGCCGGGGTCGACGGGGTTTACGCCGTTCTGCGAGGGCGGCGGGTCGCCGTCAACGCAGAATTCATCCGTTGTTACGAAGGGTGGATCCAGCAGATTGCCGGCGGGCAGGTTGCTCGGTGTAGCAGGTTGTGTGAACGAAGTACCCGGGCCGTTGGTGACGGCCGCAATGCCGAGGAGCGAGCCATCATCGAAGTAAACGGCAGACAGTGAAGAAGGCACAAGGCTTTCATTGTAGAAGGTAAAGTCGGCCGAGCCGTCGCCGTTGGAGACGACCACATACAGGTCGATATCGCCGCTGTCACAGTAAGCGCCGTTGCTGGTGAAGACTTCGAATGGATAGGTTTTAGGCTCGATGTACGCGGCGTGCAGTATTCTTGCGGGCGCACAAAGTGCGAGCAGGACAAGTGCGAAGGGCCAAAGTGACATCCGCTGTCGGCCTTTTATCTTTTTTTTGGTCGTGTTTCTTCCTCCGGTTCTCGGATAGCAGCAGGGGATGCCGTTTGCACCGACAGCAAGCTCACTCAAGGCAGAAAATGTTGAAGGGTAAAAGCACCCCGAACCCCCATTTAGTTACAGCCTTATTGTACCCGAAATCATCATCAAATGCAAGGAGTAAACTTGCTTAGATTGCCTGTCTTACCCAAATTATCTTAGTTTTTGTGGTCCTTCGGTTGCAGAACCACTATTCTCGGCAGAATCGATATTTCGGTCACAATCCGCAGAGTCGGTTGGGATGTTGGCGGGAAGATACCATTTCCGCGCGCAGGGGCAACCCGTCCGGTCTCGAAGCGAGTGTTTGAGTGAGCTGTGCAGCGACGGATTCCGGAAACCGCCGCCGGTCAATGGGGAAATCTGCGGTGTTGAACCCACAACCCGACCAAAGCGACTATAATTACGGCAGGCGTTGTGCCGGCAAGAGTATCGTCGGCAGTTGAGTTGAGACCGTCGGGAGACACGACAGTTGACGGAAAAACAGGCGATATATTGCGAACTCTTGGTTCTGCGGTGCCAGCGAGGGCAAAAGGATGCGCTGGAAGAGCTGGTGCGGAACTGGGAGAAGCGGCTTTTCTATTATGTTCGCAGGCAAATCAGAGAAGTAAACGAGCGCAACTTATTGTTTTTGCCCGTGTTCGGGGATGGGCAGTCCGAGGTCCTCGAGGACCTTTTTCATATCCTCCCATAGCCTTTTGCGGTTTTCGGGCGTGTAGTTTCGTAATAGATAGGCGGTGTGATAGGTGGGCATGAGTTTTATCGGTGGCCTTCCAATCCCGGCGTAGTACTCGTGGAAGTGGCCTCGCAACTGGCCGATGGGCTTGTTTGTGTTTAAGAGCGTTCTGGCCGCGTGGGCGCCGAGGGCCACGATAATCTCCGGCTGAATTATCTCAATCTGTCTCTGCAAATAGGGCAGGCAGCTTATTATCTCATCGGGGCGCGGGTCGCGATTTTCCGGAGGCCGGCACTTGAGGATATTGCCGATAAAGACATCGCTGCGTTTTAGTCCGCAGGCTTCAATTACCTTGTCGAGCAGGTGTCCGGCCCTTCCGACAAAGGGCCGGCCCTGTGCGTCTTCGTCGGCTCCCGGCGCTTCCCCAATGAACATGATACGGGCATCGGGGTTACCCTCGCCGGGGACAGCGTTTGTTCTGGTCGAGCCGAGACCGCAATTGCAGCACTTGCGGACTTCCTGGGCGATCTTTTCGAGTTCTTTCGCTTTCTCGGCGACCACCGCTTTGTTCTGATGCGGCTGTTGTTTCAGGGGTTCAGCCGTGCCCCTTAGGGCAAAGCCGCCGGTGAAGAACTCATTCATTTCAAGATGCTGCATGACTGCCTTTTTTATGTCCGGGTCGTTCTGCATAACGGCAGATTGTATGAGTATTTTGCCGGCAGAGCAATAAGCATGGCATCTCGCGCGCCGCGGGGCCAGCATTCGTAGAGGAGTTTGCCGGGGCAAGAGGGCTCCGCCGGAGGCGGACAAGTACGCCGCGACAAATTGGGTTTGTTTTGGGTTCGTTTGGGTTCGTTTGGGTTCGTTTTTGGTGGGGTCGAAGAGCGTTGTTTTGTCGTAAGCCTTTGTGGGGTAAAGGGTTTTGAATCCGCCGGAGGCGGACAAGATTGGGTTCGTTTGTACAAAAAAGGGCCGATTTGTAGAGGATCTTCGCCCAAAACCGAACTGGGGCGATTTACTATTTACGATTTCAGATTTGGTATTTAGGACGGATCGGGTTGCGTTGGCAAGATGGGCGGTTTGTTTGGGGGGACGGAGACTTGCCGAGTTTGGCAGGGCAGTCTGAGACGGGGGCGGTCCCGGTGAGATAGCTGCCTTATAGGCAGGCTTATCTAATTTACGATTTACGATTTCAGATTTGGTATTTAGGACGGACCGGGTTGCGTTGGCAAGATGGGCGATTTGTTTGGCGGAGCGGGCCTTGCCGAGTTTGGCAGGGCAGTCTGAGACGGGGGCGGTCCCGGTGAGATAGCTAACGCATCTCATGGGGTAAAGAGTCATCTCGCGGGATAAATTTTGGGCTTGGGTAGCCATTTTGAGGGGGTCCGCATTTGGTCCGCCTTCGCACGAGGCTACGGCGGATCTTCGATATTCAGTTTTGGGTCCGCCAAATCCGGCTTCCCGCCAAACAAACGGCGGGTAAACGGCGGACCACCGATTCTGCGATATTATACCCGATTTTGGGTTGGATGTAAAGGGAAAAGTTGGCTGGTAGAGAGCGTAGAGCGGGGAGCGTAGAGCGGATAGGAAGGGAAAAGTAAAAATCAAAATGCAAACAGCAAAACTACAACGCAAAAATCAAAAATGGTGGTTTCTTGGGTAAGTGTGCCCCGGTTAGAAATCCCTGGTGGGGCAGGGTCGCCGGGATGGCTGGATCCCTGCTTATGCAGGGACAGGGTGGGGCGGCTTATTTCTAACGGGGTAAGGAAAAAGAGTTGAGTGGTTAAAGGGTTAATTGGTGTTGGTGGCGGAGGCCGCGATGAGGGGCTCGGGATTTACTATTGACGATTTACGATTTGCGAGTGGCCATTTGAGATTGACTATTTGCGATTGATGTGCTGAGGTGGAAGGTCTCTAGTCCTTTTGATTAATCAAAAGGACTACGAGCATAACCGGCGGCGAAGTGTGAATGGTTGATGGTCCCCGGTTAGAAATCCCTCGTGGGGCAGGGTCGCTGTACCCTGAGCGGGTAAGAGGGGGCTTGTTTCTAACGGGGCAAGGAGGGAGCACAGAGTATATAAGTATATGCGTATATACTTATGTACTATTCTAACGATTCGGTTTTTGGAGGTTGGCCCCGCCAGAAAGACGGCGGGCAAGCCCGCCAAACGAATCCGCCTTCGGCGGACAAGCGGGGTGGCGGGCAAGCACCGAGAACACAGAGGTATTCAGTCAGCTTGGGGTTCCGCCGCGCAAAGAATCGGCTGACAAGGCTTGAGACAAGCCGGTCGTAAAGCGAGGTTTGTGGCGGCTTGCCGTCCTCGTCCGCGGGGCGGTTGCCCCGTTGGTGAAGCTGACTGAGCCAGGGAGGTCGAGCAGGAGGGAGCACCGGCAAAAAAAGTGAGAAAAGTGAGGGAACAGGGGACGGGGTTTGCGCATCTTGTCAGTGGTTAAAGTCGGTTTGCGGAAAATGCAGCTTGCGGCCCGCAAAACCCATTTTTCGCAGGTATTTATCCGGGATGAGGCCGGTTGGATATGGTATAATAAGATTCGGATAAGCCTTATGGCAGGTGCGGAAAGGAGTCGCCAATGAAATGATGCGGTAATGCGGTTCGATTAAGAGAAAAGCAAAAATCAAAATGCAAAAGGCAAAACTACAAAGCAAAGATCAAAAAGGGTACGGAAATGCGAAGAAGGAGGTCATTATGGAAACGAAAACTTACATAATTATGGCAGGAGTGGTTCTAGTTGCGGCCTGCTCGGCGCAGGGGGTGAACAAGGACTTCTATTCGAGCGGTCAAATCCTGCCGGGCGAGTCCTGGGACATCGTGAACATCTACAACGACGATACGGTTGTGGATATGTTAGGCGGAAGCGCCGACTACATCTCCACTTTCGACGGCAGCACCCTTAATGTGGTGGATGGCTACGCGGAAGTAGGGGCCTTTGAGTACAGCACCATAAACATCTCGGGCGCCGAGCTTTCCGGAGCGCACGCTTGGAATTATGGCACGGTTAACTTCTACGCAACTGGGCAGTCACGTGCTCTGGGCGCTGGGGAATTTGGAACAGCGAATATGTATGGTGGCACCGTGGAGCAGGTTGGTGCATCAGATTCCGGGTTATTGAATATATATGGTGGATTGATCACAGACTGCCTTGGGGCTTCGGGTACCTCGGTAGTGAACATCTATGGCTATGATTTCAACTATGATCCGACGGGGGGCGCCTATGACGGCGGACAACTCACCGGATTCTGGCTCACTGGCAGTCCCTTCACGGTGGATCTGTATGGCGCCGAAACGTATTCACATATAAACGAGATTCCAGAACCGGGCACGTTAGCCCTGCTGGCTTTGGGAACGTTGCTGTTGCGCCGGAAGAGGTAGGTGCCCGGGCCGGCTGGGATGGAAAGACTCGTTAAAGAAACTTATTAACCTTGATAATGAAGGGAGCTAATCATGTACACGAAAATGCGGACAATCTGTATTCAGATAATGATCTGGTGTTTGTTGTTGGGCGGCTTTTCACAGACCGCTTACGGGCGTTCGGTGTATGCCATAACCGAACACGCCAACAGTACAATAACCGCTTACGGCATCCAGGGAACGGCAATCCAGTATCAGGCAGACGTACAGGCGCACTGGGGCAGTGGCGCGGTAGGGCTGGCACTGGACCCGGATTCGGAGACTCTTTTCGTTACTTATGATGGCGCGTCCAAGATACAGCTTATCGACGCAAAGAGAATGGTGGTCGAGCAGGAGGGAGCACCGGCAAAAAAAGTGAGAAAAGTGAGGGAACAGGGGACGGGTTTTGCGCATCTTGATAGCGGTTAAGGTACCTTTACGGAAAATGCAGGTTGCGGGACGCAAAACCCATTTTTCGCAGGTATTTATCCGGGATGAGGCCGGTTGGATATGGTATAATAAGATTCGGATAAGCCTTATGGCATGTGCAGGAAGGAGTCAGGTATGTAGCAAAAGAACGGTGCGGAGCGGAAGAGAGTAGATGGGTAGATGAGTAGATGCGTAGATGGCTAAATGGGTGGATGCGTGGAGCGGACACGAAGGGAAACGTGAAAATGAAAATGCAAATGCCGTAAGGCATCCTGTGGAAAGCAAAACTACAATGGAAAGATCAAAAAGGGTACGGAAATGCGAAAAAAGGAGGCGTATTATGAAAACGAAAATTTGGATAATTATGTCAGCAGTGGTTCTGCTTGCGGCCTGGCCCGCGCAAGGGGTGCTGGAGGATAAAATCTTTACCTCGAGCGGGCAGATACTGCCGGGCGAGTCATGGGATGTGGTGAACATCTACAATGACGATACGGTTGTCGATATGTTAGGCGGAAGCGCCGACTACATCTCCACTTTCGACGGGAGCACCCTTAATGTGGTGGATGGCTACGCGGAAGTAGGGGCCTTTGACTACAGCACTATAAACATCTCCGGCGGGGATATTCACCTCGCAACGGCACTGAACAACACGACCGTTAATTTTTTCACCAGTGACTACACAGATGCATTAATTGCTGAAGATTCAGGAATCCTTAACATGGAGGGGGGCGCCGTTGAGCGTGTGATTGCAAGAAGCTCCGGTATAGCAAACTTGCATGCGGGGTCGATAACAGACTACCTCAGCGCATACGATAGTACTGAAATCAACATCTATGGATATGACCTTGTGATGAGCACTTCAGGCGGGAGCTACGGGGACGGACAAGTGTACGGGTACTGGGTAAACGACAGTCCGTTTCTCATTAGCCTTCGCGGTGCGGAGACTCACTCGCACATCAACTTGATTCCCGAACCGGGCACGTTAGCCCTGCTGGCTTTGGGAACGTTGCTGTTGCGCCGGAAGAGGTAGGTGCCCGGGCCGGATAGGGTAGAAAGACTCGTTAAGGAAACTTATTAACCCTGATAATGAAGGGAGCTAATCATGTACACAAAAATGCGGACAATCTGTATTCAGACAATGATCTGGTGTTTGTTATTCTGCGGAGTGTCGCAGACTGCGTACGGCCGGTCGGTGTATGCGATAACCGAACACGCCAACAGTACAATAACCGCTTACGGTATCCAGGGAACGGCAATCGAGTATCAGGCAGACGTACAGGCGCACTGGGGCAGTGGCGCGGTAGGGCTCGCACTGGACCCTGATTCGGAGACGCTTTTCGTTACTTATGATGGCGCGTTCAAGATACAGCTTATCGACGCAAAGAGGATGGATGACATAAAAGATATATCAACAACTGATGAACTCGCCGGGATAGTGTTCGACGAATCGGAACAAAAACTGTACGCCGCAGGCAGGGAGGGTTACGAACTCTATGTTTACTTATGGAACCCGATGTCCAAGACCTTAACCTTGGAGGATGGCACTTACAAAGAGTTGGAATACACTGATACCGCTTATGGTCTGGCTGTGGATGAAGATTCACAGCGCCTCTTTGTGACGGATAAGACGAATACGGTGAAGTATTATGATACGAGCGACCCGAATTTCGGGTATTTGGGGAGCATCCCAATCGTTGTGGACAGTAATCCGCGCGCGGCGGTGGGGATAGCCTTTTATGAGGACAACGGGGGCAACAAATACCTTTATACGGGTGCGTGGTCGCACGATGTGACGCACGACTATCTGGTCCAGACGGACATCACAGACATAAACGATCCCTGCTCGAGCGAAAAGAACATCGGAACAGAAGCGGTAAGCATGGCGGTTGATGCGTACACAGGGCTGGTGTACGTGACTGACATGAATGATTATGGGAATATAAAGGTGTTCAACCACTGGACTTTCCCGTCGGACCCGTGCTACATCAGGGGTGCTGATATATCGGGGCCGGCGGATATTGTGCTTGCGGGGGATGTTTCGTACAAGGAGCCTTACATGACGCTCGAGAAGGTACAGGACGTGAACGGGTGCGTTATGCCGGAGGACGGGATAACTTACACGATAAGCTATGATGCGAACGGCTGGTCGGACAGTAACGTGGTGCTTACGGATTATCTGCCGTATGAGGTGGATTTCGATTCGGCCTCAGGCGGCGGAAGCTACGACGTCTTCACGCATAGGGTCACGTGGACCCTCGGCGAGTTAGAGCCGAACGAATCGGACTCGCTGAGTTTGAACGTTACCGTCAACGACCGGGCCGATATGCACGGGGTGATTACGAACCGCTGCGAAATCGAAGGCGACACATACTCCAGCCCATTTGTGGAAGTGGATGCGAACGTGTGCTGCTGGCCGGTGGATATTATTTACGTGGATGAAGACGCCGTGGGGTTCAATACGGGTATGTCCTGGTTGCACGCCTATATCGACCTCGAGCTTGCGCTCAATCGGGCGCGGACTTGCGATGCGAACGAAATATGGGTGGCCGAGGGGACGTACCATCCGACCTCGCCGGAAGGCAGCAGCGCAACCTTTGCGCTTGTGGACGGCGTTCCCCTGTATGGGGGCTTTGCCGGCTATGAAACGCTGCGGGAGCAGCGAAACTGGCTGGTAAACGAGACGGTGCTCACCGGCGATACAGATCCTGACCCCTACGGGGATGTTAGCTACGTGGTGAAGGCCTCGGACATCAACGACGGGACTATCGACGGCTTCGTGATAGAAAAAAGCCAGGCGGGGGGCGCGGTTATCTATTGCGACGGCGCAGGCGTGACCATCGAACACAACAGGATCATACGCGGCGGCTACGGCGTGAAATTGTACTCGGGCTGCTGGGGGTCGGTCTGCTACAACGAGATTCGAGACAACTCTGAAGACGGTGTTGTTTATTTGAGTGCAGACGACGTGCTTCTGGCAAACAACTGGATTCATCACAACTATGAGGGCGGCGTGTATATTATAACTAACATCTGGTGGGGGCCCCTTCTGCGCAACAACACTATTGCCGACAACGAGTCCTATAGCATATATGGGCTGTGGGCCGATGTCAATAACTGCATCATCTGGGGCAACAAAAGCGGGAGTTTTAGCTACTGGGATAATTACTACGTGACGTACTCGTGCATCGAGGGCGGCTACGAGGGGACGGGAAATATCAGCAACGACCCGTGTTTTGTCCGTGATGCGAACGACCCCAACAATTACCATCTTCGTTCGGACTCGCCGTGCATCGATACCGGCAACAACGAGGTCGTGACCGACCCGAATGAGACGGACATCGACGGCGAGAAGCGGATCATCGACGGCGACTCCAACGGCACGGCGATAGTGGATATGGGAGCGGATGAGTACTACTGGAGCCGGGCGGATTTCGACCTCGACGGCGTTGTCAACTTCATCGATTACGCCATTTTCGCCGAGGCGTGGCAGTGCAGCGCGGGCGAGGCCAACTATAATCCGCTGTGCAACCTGGCCGAGGACAACAACAGCATCGACTGCAACGACCTTCGCGTTTTCTGTGAGGACTGGCTGTGGTACGCGTCCTGGACGCTGGAGGTTCCCGGCTGCCGGGACGGCGGGTCGGCGGGCGGCAAATCCATGGCGGCGGAAAGCGCCGCTGAAACGCTCGAATCCGAGGCTTACCAGCCTGACGTCGAGGAGCTGCTCAATTGGCTGGAGGAGCTTTGGCTCAGCTATGACGAATTGGGCAAGACGGTCCCGGAGGACGAATGGCTGAAGTTCATAGAGGCGGTAAAGTCAGCGGTTGAATGACAATCGCGAGCAAGAAATGTCGAATGCGCCAAACGAACGGCGGACAAGTGATGCTTGATACTCGATCCTGGATGCTCGATGCTTGGTACTCGATGCTTGGTGCTTCCGCCTTCGCTGAAGCTGGGGCGGACAAGCGATGCTTGATGCTTCCGCCTTCGCTGAAGCTCCGGCGGACAAGCGATGGTCGGCTGTACTCGCGGGAGTTATGAAATACGGCACTATCTGAAGGCGCAGAGAAGCTCTTGCGAGAGGACGTCGCAGATAATGTGCAGCTCGGGGCGGTCGATTCGGCAAACCTTGACGACGCCGGCGTATTTGGCACTTTCGGGCAGGAGGTCGGGCAGCAGATTCGGCATCTTCTCAAGCCGGTCGGGCCTGAAGGCGACGTTTTCTTTGTTCGGGAAAAGGGCCACGTAGAAGATGTCTGCCTCGACGAGGTCCTGGAAGAAGTGGGTGCCATAAGAGAGTTCGGGCATGAGATTTCCGCCCTCGTAGGCGATTTCGACCAGCACGGTCATGTTGCTGATTTCGTGGAAGCCGACGGGGACGCCCAGACTCGGCGTGGTGGTGCCCCATCGGCCAGGGCCGAGAAGGATTGTGGGCTCGGCTTCCTTGTCGGCTATCTGCCTGTTCAGCTTTCCGACGAGCCTGGCTATGTCGTACTTTTGTGAGAGGGGCAGCGAGACGTAGGCGGCGGGCTCGACATAAATCACTTTCCTGATTCTTTGCGAAATGCTGCCGCCCATGAAGTAACCCTGACAATGGAAGAAGACTTTTTCGGGCTCGACCTTCGAGGGGATTTTTCGGCGGCCCTGCTGGCCCTTGGTCTGGAGGGGCCGGCACTGGAGCAGATTTATGACAAGCTGCCGGTCGTGCGTAAAGTTGACGGTAAACTCGATATCGACGGGATAATTATAGTGTTCTTCGAGGGTCCTGAGAATTCTCTGCATGAGCCGGGTGAAAGGGGTCTGGGCGAAGAGATTCTCGAAGGTTATGAGCCAGTAGTCCTGCTTTTTGCCGAGGGTCTTCATCTTCCTGTTCATATCGAAGTCCCTTGCGGCGACCAGGTCGAGCCTCATATCCGGTTTTTCGGCGAGGAGCTGCTGGACGGGAACAGCTTTGAGGAGGTTCTCGTTGATGTCGAGCAGGTCGACGTGGTGCTGGGAATACTTTCTGATGTCGTCCATACCGGAAAGGGGCCTGAGCAGCGGCGCGTCGAGGGCGACGACTCTCGGATAGTCGTCATCGACTCTGTTTACGGCGCGTGTACCGAGACCGAGCACCAGTCTAATCATACCGGCTTTTGGGTCGAGGTCGGGCTTCCAGACGAAGGTGTTTCGGGAAAGGCCCACGCCCGCCAGGTCCGGCAGGAAATAGCCGTTTCGATAGGAGCCCGAAACCCGCTGAATCAGCAGCGCCATCTGCTCGTCATGCTGGTCGAGCCCCCTCTGGAGGCGATAGGTCAAGGCCGCTTCGTTCATCGTGCTGCCGTAAACTCGGCGAACGGCATCCTCGAACTGGGCGTAGCGCTGTTCGGGGCTGCCCTGGTTGACGCAGAATAAGCTTTCGTACTTTCCGGCGAAGGCGTTTCCATAGGCATCTTCGAGCAAGCTGCTGGAACGCACGATGATGGGGGACTGGCCGAAGTACTCCAACATCTCCTGAAACTGCTCTCTAATCTGGTCGGGGAATTTCCCGTGTAGGAGTTTTTCCTTTAGCTCGGCGGCCACACTGAAATAGCCTTGTTTGGTTTTCTGCTCCATTCGCAGCTTCCACCAGCCGTTCTCGACGATGTACGTGTAGAAAACGTCCGAGCCCACGTAGAACGAGTCGTGCGGCTCAAGGTGCGATTTCAGGTCGGCATCGGTCTTTCTCGAGATGATGCTGTTGGCCAGCAGCATTCCGACGGCCTTGCCGCCGATAAAGCCGGTGCCAATGAGTCTGTTCTTGATGTTCAACAGGTCCGGCAGCGAGAAGTTCTCCTTGGCCAGATTGAGGATTCTCTCGTCGCGTCCAATCATGATTCTGCACAGCCGGTCGATTGTCAGCTCTTTGTCGTGAACGGACGCGGATTCGAGCTCGGCCAATTCTTCGGCCCGCAGAAAAAGCCTGTCCCAGTAGTCCAAAGCCCTTTGCGCAGGCTCCAGGCCCTGTTGGGATATGTGCGAGAACAGGCGGGTGGCGTCAACGCTGCTGGTGAGCGGCACAAACTCATCGCCCTGCTGAATGTGCGGCAGGAACATGGTTGGCGAGTAGCGCTTCCAGACCTTCAGCGGATGGACGTAGAAATTGTTGTCGAAATTATACAGGTCGAGCAGAATCTGGGTGGTTTCGCGGATGCGGGCAATGGTTTTGAATGAATGGTTTTTTCGGAGCAGGGCGAAGTAGGCGATAGTATCCAGCTCGAACAGGAAGGGGCAGGTAATCATGAAGAAGTTGCCTATCATCAAATCTGTGGCCCAGGCGCTGAGCAAATCCGAGAGGCAGTCAAAGACATAATACGCCTCTTTTCCCTCTTTTGCGATGATACTGTGGACGTCGGTGGAGAACGTCTCGAAGCCTGTGTCGGCGTCCAGATTGTACACTGTGACGTGGGAATCAGGCTTGAGAAGAGGTGGGTGGTCGGCAAATCGCATGTAGATTAGCCTGCGTCCATCCTGTTTTGCCCTGGCGACGTAAGGCGTGACGAAGTGCTGATAGTCCTCGATGCGGTCAACCTGCCAGACGACGTTGTCGCCCTTTCGCAGGTCGTTCAGCGTTGCATCGAGGCCGGTAAGACCTGTACTTGCCCAGGCTGCCATGAGTAAGCCCTCTGTTTGCGGCAGTGAGCCCTTCGAGCATCTAAGCTGCCGCATGATCGGCCAATAGATATTACACTATTATTGGATCTGTGTGAAGCAGCCCGGCGTGCAGAGCAGAACAAAGTAGCAGGGGGACCGAACCTTCCCGGCCCCCCTGTCTTATTGCGTCAATTCAGCCGTTCTATCTTTGTTCAGGTGCGACTCGCCGGGCCTGCAATTGCATTACACAAGACCGTGGTCAAGCATTGCATCGGCGACCTTTACAAACCCCGCGATGTTTGCACCCATTACGAGATTGTCGGGCTGACCGTATTCCTGCGCGGCCTCGAAGCACTGCTTGTGTATGGCAATCATAATGTTGTGCAGTTTCTCGTCGACCTCCTCGCGTGTCCAGGAGATTCGCATGGAGTTCTGAGACATTTCAAGGCCCGAAGTGGCCACGCCGCCGGCGTTTGCGGCTTTTCCGGGGCCGTAGAGTATCTTCTTGTCGAGGTACGTGTCCACGGCCTCCGGGGTGCTGGGCATGTTTGCGCCTTCGGCGACGAGGATGCAGCCGTTGGCCAGAAGCGTTTTGGCGTCTTCTTCGTCGATCTCGTTCTGGGTTGCGCTGGGAAATGCACAGTCGCACTTTATGCCCCAGGGGCGTTTGCCATCGATGTACTTGGCCTTGAACTTGTCGGCGTATTCCTTAATGCGGCCGCGGCGCACGTTCTTCAGCTCCATCACGAATGCAAGCTTCTCGGCGTCGATACCGTCCGGGTCGTGGACGGTTCCGTTCGAGTCGGAGAGGCTGACGACCTTTGCGCCGAGCTGGTTCAACTTCTCGACGGTATACTGGGCCACATTGCCCGAGCCTGAAACGGTGCATACCTTTCCTTTGAGGCTCTCGCCGCGGCTCTTGAGCATTTCCTCAGCAAAGTAGACACAGCCGTAACCGGTGGCCTCGGGGCGAATGAGTGAACCTCCCCAGCTAAGTCCTTTGCCGGTGAGAACGCCGGTATACTCATTTCTGAGGCGTTTATACTGGCCGAACATGAAGCCGATTTCTCTTCCGCCGACGCCGATGTCCCCTGCAGGGACGTCGGTATTGGAGCCGATATGGCGGAAAAGCTCTGTCATAAAGCTCTGACAGAAGCGCATGACCTCATCGTCGCTCTTGCCCTTTGGGTCAAAATCGGCGCCGCCTTTGCCGCCGCCCATAGGCAGGGTGGTTAGCGAATTCTTGAATATCTGCTCGAATCCGAGGAATTTCAGGATGCTGGCGTTGACGGTGGGATGAAATCTCAGGCCGCCCTTGTAGGGACCAAGCACACTGTTGAACTCGATTCTGAATCCTCGGTTGACGTGGACCTGGCCCTTGTCGTCCTGCCAGGGGACGCGGAATACAATCTGACGTTCGGGCTCGACAACCCTCTCGACGATTTTGGCCTTTACATACTCCGGGTGTTTCTGCAGAACCGGTTCGAGTGAATCAAGGACCTCCTTGACCGCCTGCAGGAACTCAGGCTCTCCGGCATTGCGCATGGCCACCTGTTCATAAATGCCTTGTGTGATATTCGCTGCCACTGTTGTTACCTCCTTAAGACTTTGAAATTCCGGTTTCCCAATATTGTTCTTGTTAGGCGCTCTCGGCCAAGCCAATAGCAGGTGCAAGAAACTGGCCCTTGTGAGCAACAAACTATGAAGTATACTGATTTCGCTTGCGGGCCAAAAGGATTAAATTATAATATGGCCTATCAGGACAGCTTATAATGCATATAGAAACGCTGAAGATATTCTGTGATTTGGCCGACCTTCAGAGCTTCTCGAAGACAGCCGAGAAGCACCTGCTGAGCCAGTCCGCTGTCTCGCAGCAGCTTGCTCAGTTGGAGCTTGCGCACAAGTGCCAGTTGATCGACCGCAAGAAAAGGCCGATTGAGCTGACCAAAGCCGGCCAGCTCCTCTACGGCGCGGCCCAGGACATGCTGGAGCGATATGAGCAACTCAAGAGCGAGCTGAATGCTTTGAAATCCTCGACCGGCAGCCGAGTAAACGTGGCTGCAATTTTCAGCATCGGGATGCATACTCTGCCCGAATACGTCAAGAAACTCATGGTCGCGCACCCCAATGTTAACGTGCACGTGGAATACTTTAGCGCGGGCAGGATTTATGAATCGGTCCTGGCCGGTGAGATAGACATTGGGCTGGTGGCGGTGCCGAAAAGGGACAAGCGCCTGGAAGTGTACGATTTCGAAGAAGAGCCGCTGGTATTGGCGTGCAGTCCAAAAAATCCGTTGGCCGGCCAAACAGAGCTGGATATTCATCAACTGCAATTTGAGAGGTTCATTGCCTTTGACAAGAACGTTCCCACACGGGCATGGATAGACGGGATTTTGCAGCGTTACAGTATAGTTGTGCGTCCGGTGATGGAGTTCGATAACATCGAGACGATCAAGCGAGCGGTGGAGATAAACTCCGGGATAAGCATACTGCCGAAGCCGGCAATTCTGGCGGAGATAGCGGGAGGCACGATAAAGGCGATAGGCTTTTCGAACGAGAATTTCTTCAGGCCGACCGGCATTATTATTCGCAAGGACAAGGTCCTGAGCCGTGCAAGCAAGTACCTTATCGAGCTGCTCTGCAGCAAACGTCAGGACAAACGGTGAGATGTCAGTTAAAGCGGTCATATTCGATCTGGACGGAACAATAACCCGCCCGTTCTTCGACTTTGATGCCATTCGCGTCGAGATGGGCCTTGGAAAAGAGGCGGGGCCGGTCTGGGAGGCGATGTCGCAGATGGCGCCTGGGCAGCGGCGGCGCGCCGAGGAAATCCTTGATTCTTACGAGCAAAGAGCGGTGACGGAATCGCAGCTCAACCCGGGTGCAAGTGAAACGCTGGAGGAGCTTCGCAGGGCAGGTATTCGCATCGGGGTTCTGACGCGGAACCGAAGAAGCAACGCCTTGGCGGTGGCGCGAAAGCACGGCCTTGAGTTTGATGCAGTTGTGGATCGTGAAGACGGGCCGGTCAAGCCGGATGCGTTCGGCGTGCTGCGGCTGTGCGAGCAGTTTGGCGTGGCGCCGCAGGAGGCTATTGTGGTCGGGGATTATCTGTTTGATTTGCTCTGCGCCAAAGCGGCCGGTGCGGCGGCCGTGCTGCTGGTGAATAACAACCGGGCGGCGGAGTTTGCCGACCGCGCGGATATCACGATACAGAGAATCGACGAGGTGCTCAGGATTGTCCAGGACAGCAACAGTGTTCAAGAGAGGAAGCGGAATTATGGAAAAGAGTAAGGCGGTCAGGACGCTCGTGTGGGTATTGTTGGCGGCGTTCCCGTGCGGCGCCGGATGCTGCGCAGAAAGTACGACGCCTTCGTGCGCCAACGATGTGCGGGCCGGGCCGGTCGAGCAGATACTGAGCGAGCTGAGGCAGAGCACCGAGCAGCTTGAGTCTTATCAGGCACAGGTGGAGTACCTGTTCGTGCAGCCTGCGCCGTTCGACTCGACAAGGCTGATGAAAGGACTGCTGTATTATCAGAAGGTCGGTGACAAATCGAACCTGCGAATGGATTTTCAGACCCTCAAACAAGACGATGAAAAGACACAGAAGCACATCGAGCAGTTTATCTTCGACGGGGTATGGCTGACGCAAATCGACCATCAGCTCGAACATGTCAACAGATACCAGCAGGCCGAGCCTAATGAGCCGGTCAACGCCTTTGAGCTGGCCAGGAGGAATTTTCCGATTGTCGGCTTTACGAAGGTGGAGGAGCTAAAGAAAGAGTTTGAGATAGAGCTGGTGGTGGGGCAGGAGAGCGAATCTGACGAGCCTATCCAGTTGCATCTGAAGGTCAAGCCCGATTCGATTTACAAGGACGATTACACGGCGATAGATGTCTGGATAGACAAGAAATCGCACCTGCCGGCGAAAATCGTGGCCGTCACGACCGAAGGGGACATGTACGAGATAAGACTGCTAAAGCCGCGAGTCAATAAGAAGATAGACAGGAAGGTTTTTGATTTCAAGATTCCGGAAGGATTTTCTTTGGACGAAAAGCCGCTGAGGCAAACGGATGGCGCAGAGCAGTCGGTAAAGCCTGCGAAGCAGAAAGACCGTTAGCGGCTAATCGCGGTTTTCGCCTTTGGTTTTCTGCGGATAAAAAGGGTACGAATATGTGGACTTCAAACAAAATGATAGCGGTGTACATAGCGATTGGGGCGGCGGTGATATCTGTGGCAGCGTGGCTTATTCTGAGAAAGACCGTCAGGACGCGGCTGCGAATGGAGAAGACGCTCAGGGACGACCCGGACATCAACGACTGGCTGATTATCTTCAACTGGACGCCCAAGATTCTCTACGTGCCGACTATGGCGGCATCGCTTTTGGCATCGCTGCTGATGTGCCTTAGAGAGGCAGGGTGGATCTTTGGGAGGATGAGCCCTGAATTGGTTGGCGGCGTATGGCTGGGCATATTCTTTCTGAACGTGTTGGTGGAGGAATACAGCATAAGCGTCAAAGTTCTGATTATCACGGTGGTAAGTGCGGGCTTTCTGCTGCTGTGGCTTCACCTTTTGGGCTGGGTAGTGCCGTTTCTGAGGTTGTTCAGGCACCTGGCGCTATCGATGAACGCGACAGGTTTTCTTTTGGTGGCGGTCGTTGGTGTGCTTGTAATCTTTATTTCCTGGCTGAAAGGGCTTTTCTACTATGTCACTATCACGCCGAACTATATGAACATCCAGGAGGGCCCGACCGAAAGCGGCAGGCACATAGGCAGGGAAGATTACAATACGGTGGTGGACACGGGCGATTTTCTGGAGCGGCTGATGGGCTTCGGGCGAATCGTAATAATCTTCAAGGACATACAAAAACATCCGGTGGTGCTGCTGGTCTGGCAAATCCGGAAGAAAACGCAGATGTTAGAGAGAGTGCGGGGCAAGTTCGCCATCGATCTTGATGAGCACCAGGCGCAGACTCAGAACGGGCCTTTACAATAATCGGCAGAATTTTTATTCTTGCAAGGAGTTCAACATGGCAAAGGGTATAGTCATCTATTATTCGCGAAGCGGCAACACGAGGGAAATGGCTGAGACGATAGCCAAGGGGATGAAGGAGGGCGGTTTGCCGACCGAGTGTAAATCGGTCGACAAGGTAAAAGCTGAAGACTTGCTCAAGTATGACGCGATAGTGGTGGGTTCGCCGACGTATTACGGGCAAATGGCCGGGCCCGTGAAGCAGTTATTCGACGACGCGGTCAGTTACCACGGCCGGCTGGACGGCAAAGTGGGGGCGGCCTTCACCAGCTCGGCAAATATCGGCGGCGGCAATGAGACCACCGTCATGGGCATAATCGAGGCGATGATTATCAGCGGGATGATAGTCCACGGCGACCCGCAGGGCGACCATTACGGCCCCGTATCCATCGGCAAGCCCGACGACAGGGTCACCCAGCAGTGCGGGCGAAGAGGCCAAAGGATCGCAGATTTGACGAAAAGGCTTTTCCCGTAATCTCTTATGCCGGCAGGCCGCTGGACAAGCCTGTTCGTTGATCGGTCGGCCTGGCACAGAGGCCCCTTCCGGCTGATTCGTCTCTATGTGTGCCGGAGGCCGGGATTTTCATAACGTTTTTATTTACAGGAACATAAGGCGGCAGGGAACTGTCTTTGCCGGCGGCTGGAACAGGCCGGATACAAGTGGGCGGGACCTGGGGCACGGGGTAAGCTCCGTCGGACCGGCGGGGCGGCAACCGGCCTGGAGCGAAAAATAAATGCGTTTTTTTTGCAAGAAAGAGCATTTTCCTTTGACAAAACGTTTGCGGGCCATTAAGTTCTCTGGCGATTTTGGCCTAATGAATAGCAATCTTAATCCACAAAGTGGAGGACTGTATTAATGCAGGCTTACGAAGATTTGAAAGTGTTGGTTGCAGAGATCGAAGCGGATGTCGACAAGGCCCAGGGCGGTAACAAGGCGGCGGGCACACGTGTTCGCAAGCAGATGCAGAAGATCAAGCAGGCTGCTCAGGCTGTTCGCAACGGCATTCTCGAAATCCGGTCCACGGATTAGTTGATCGCGTAAGTTGCCGGGTGCGGTCCGCGTTCGGGCTCGGTTGCGGTCGGTTAGTCCTTCCGCCGAGATGGTGCGCGTATTTGTGTTTCACTGTGCCTGATTTTTGTCCAATCGAGGTCAGCGATGCCGCCTCCCTTATTGTTTGATTTGTCGGGAATAGACCTTGGGGGCAAGCCTCTTTTCGATAAAGAGGCTGTCGCCAAAGTGAATCCTCAGCGTTGCGAGATGCAGCAGCTCGATGGCGTGCTGTGGTACGACAAAGAGAGATTTCTGATCTTAGGCTACAAGGATGTCACTGAAAGCGAGTTCTGGGTTCGCGGGCATATCCCGGAGCGGCCGCTCATGCCTGGGGTGATAATGGTGGAAGCGGCGGCGCAGTTGTCGAGCTTTTTCGTGAAGCAGATTTACGGGCTCGAAGGCTTCATCGGCTTTGCCAGCATAGATTCGGCAAAATTCCGCGCCACGGTCGAGCCGGGACAAAGGCTCCACCTGCTGGGTCATATTACCAAGTTCAAGCGGAGAAAATACACGTGCAGCGTCCAGGGGCTGGTTGGGCAGACCATGGTATTCGACACCGTCATTTCAGGCCTGAACGTGTGAAAAAGCCCACAGCCGCATCGACCAGCGGTCAAATAGGCATCGGCTTTGGCAGGCTGGGCGATAAGCAGCTTTTATAGAATGCAGACTTTGTGTGTTGTCAGCAAGTCCCAGCCTTTGAAACGAAAACATCATAAGTATACTGAAACTCAACTTTTTCCCGCTTTCTGCATGAGATCATAAACCCAATCCTCAAAGAATAGAGGATAGAGATGCAGCTTTTCGGTTGCCAATCTGATTCCTTCCTTGGATAGCCAGGCTTTTAGTTGATCTTCGTGATGAGGAAATTGTTCTGCTATCCTTCTTTCATACATATCCCTCAATATTTTCAATCTGTCTTTCACGACCTGCTCAGGCTTGCCCGTTGCCCTGAAAAAGCGTCTTATGCTGTCAACTCCCACATCTTCCCCCTTCTTGAAATACCGAACAAGTCTTTTTGGAAGGCGGTCTCGAAGCACAAATTCATCATCCAGTCTTCTGTGTTGGATTTCATCAGCCTCGTAATGGAGGAACGGATCATAGAAAAACACGGCAGGATGATAGTCCACTCTATGACTGGAAAGATGGGAGATAAAGACATCGAGAGATTTTCCAGCTTGAAACAGGTTAACTGGTCCATCTCCGATCAATATGGAATAGCACAGTCTATTCAGGTCTCTGCGATTATAGCCGACCACTTTATTGTAAGACCTTTGAAGCATTGGCAGTGTGTCCCTGCGTACATCCAGTATCAACAGCTTCGAACCTACTGTATCGAGTGCCATACCATCGATTTCTATAACGGTCTCCTTTACTCCTGCCTTTTGCGGCCTGACCAATTCATAATACTTCATCCTTGGGTCATAATGTATCCTCTCATAAATATCAGCAGCCAAAATGTTATCCAGTGTAAGAATATGCACCCTATTACCTCTCATAGGGTGACTTAATATATCCCAAGCTGCATCTTTGGGATTGAGAGTGATTTCAGGTCTGTCATTGTCCTGCATTATCTGCCACCTCCTGCTTCAATCTGGCTCAACGACCCAAGCGATACTCCTCATTCTGACTACTCTCAATTATCCCATGATTCTAAATCATTACTCAAATTCTGCAAGCCTGGATTGGCAGGAGATGAGGTAAGTCAAGGTTCAAGAGGTCATCAGGTATCAGTCAATCTTTTTTCCACCTCACCACACAAGCCCTATACCTGAGCCTGTCTTAACCTGCCTGAAACCTGAATTTGTAGACTGAGGCTACATTTCTCCTTCCTGCAACCTTGCCTTTCTGCCAATCCCCCTGTAAAATATCCCCTATGGAGAAAGCCCTGATCAGACAATTTGCCGGCCACCTGAAGAACCTGAACCCCATCCCCCTCTCAATTCCTATCGTCCTGCTCCTCTCCTGCTTCTGCTGTACAACTCCTCGGACTGCTCCTGTTGTCCTTGCCGAAAACACCTATGGAAATATAATTCTATTTCAAATTACCTCGGTTTATGACGGAGATACTTTCAGAGCGAATATTCCTGATTATCCTCCAATAATCGGGCAGGATATGCCAATAAGAATAAATGGCATTGATTGCCCGGAGATAAGGGATAAGAGGAAAGAAATAAAACAATTGGCTATAAGAGCCAGGGAATTTACAAGAAATAAATTGGAAAACGGGAGAGTCATTAAACTTAAAAATATGCAAAGAGGCAAATATTTCAGGATAATTGCTGATGTTGAAATTGATGGGCAGGATTTAGGCAGCATGTTGATTCAGGAGGGACTGGCAAGGAGGTATGATGGAGGGGAAAGAGGGGAGTGGGAGGTACAGGAATAAGTCCGTGATAGTTCAGAAGGATTTGTGTAGAATTGCTGAGGGTACACAGGGAATATCGGGACTTTAATAATGTAGATAGGAAATTGTGAGACTAAGCCGTTAGTTTTTAAGGAGAAATAGTCAATGGTAACGCTTATGCTGATCGTTTTGTCGTTCATCATCATCTTCTTCTGGTTGATTCAGGTGATTGACCTGCTCTTTCGAAGCCCAATCTATTTCGAAAGCCACACACACAAGTTGATATGGTTCGTCGTCTTGTTCACCGGCAATATTATTGGCGCCTTGTGGTATTACTTCTGGAAACTTGAAACCGTCAAAGTTGTAGAACAAGATATGGAGAAGAGAATAAAAGGCGAGTAGAAATCATTGTCTGCAAAAAATGATCAGATGAAGATAGATGACCCTATCTCCTGCTCGCCCAAACATTTCCTTATTCGATGAGTCACGTGTGGCCTTCAAGGCCTATATCTGAGTCCAGATCCTGAAAAGCTAACGTCACAAGGAATACACTGGAAAAAGGCAGATAAGTCCGTGATAGTTCAAAAGGATTTATGTAGAATTAGTGAGGATATACAAAGACCTTTGAAACATACCGAAGTGCCAGATTAAACATGGAGGCGAAGAATGAAGAATTTAGAGGTTTGGGCGTTGGTTCTCGTGGTGCTGTATGCTGTTTCACTTATCGCAAGCCCGTTGTACAGCGTGGTTGTTAACCCGCCCTATGGGATTAGGGAGATGAGCGGACTTCCCCTGTATGTGGTGTCGGCTGTGTACAGACTGTCAGCGGTGTTCGTGAATATTGGCGTTGCGGCGTGGCTGGGCTTGCAGGCAAGAAAGGAAGGCTTGTCTTGGCCGATTTGGGCACTTTTCGGACTGTTCTTTTCTGTGGTCGGGGCCGTGCTGTACTTTGTCATAAGGGGCCAGAAGGAGAATGCCGCCGCATAGTCAGTTCGACCAGGGGCAATTCCGCATGAGTCCAGTAGGCAGTTGGGATACTTTCCAAGCGATGGATTAGAGCCTGATACACCCTCAAGAAGGTGAAAATCGTCAACGGTTATCAAAAGATGATTCTTTCTGTGGCAATAGCTGTCATAGTCCTGATGGCGGTTTTCCCGCCTTGGGAAGAAACTTTTACTTCAACCAGGGATGGATCAACGGCAAGATTTTTTGCTGGTTATGCCGGCATATTTTCTCCACCACAGGCAAAGAATACATGGACCAGAGTGAGCATTTCTTTTCGCATGCTTGTTCCTCAATGGGCTTTAGTTGCCGTTATCGCAGGGAGTATTATTGTGAGGTTCAAGGGCAATGGGCAACTATATCTGAATCCCCCCAGTCCAGCCAGTTGACAAAGATAGCAGGAAATATGGAAAAATTCACTATTTTAAAAGGCTTGCCAGCATACGGTGATATGCCTGAGCAGTTCACGGCCACCGGCCAAGGGACATATAGGGAGGGTTTTGTTGTCGAATTCCATCCTGCGGGGGTTCCGGTTTGGGTCGGCAACTTTCAACGGGGACTGGGAAATTATGATTGCGTATTAGAGCATCCCGATCCCAATCTTATTGTAGTTGTTGCAGGGTGTGAGGGATATGTTGTTAACATAACTGATCGGAACATGGTTCAGAATTTTGGAGGAATGATACAACGCATTCTTGCCCAGAAGGAGAAGCCGCTGATTGTCTTTGATAACACGATCGATTTGATTATACTGGATTCCAGACAACAATTACTCAGAACCAAACGTATTTCTTGGGATGGTTTTCAGGGGTTGCGGATAGATGGCGAACGCATTCTTGGTGAATCTTGGGACCCAATGATGGACAAATGGACTCCCTTCGTGGTCGATCTCAATAACCTTAATGTGACTGGTGGGTCATATAACGATTATAAAGAGATTTCAGGATAATTGCTGATGTTGAAATAGATGGGTGGGATTTAGGCAGTCTGTTGATTCAGGAGGGACTGCCAAGGAGGTATGATTGCGGAGCAAGAGGGGAATGGGAGTAACAAGATTGCCGTCTGAGAGCTCGACATTACGCCGCCGGAGTGCCTCTCACCAAGTGGAACCGCGATCGGGGCTTCACCACATGCCCGCCACAAAATCATTGGGTTCTGTTTCGTCCGATGCAGGATTTCTTAAAAAAGCATCATGGAAGAGCGGTGAAATTTCTGAAGAAAGGCGAACTTCATATTCTTTGTCCCGTTCTTGCCGCCACAGCGAGCTGTAAGCCCAGTTCGGGTCTGGATGATGCTCGTCGTCTTCGTCATCGTCGCACATGATGAACACGGAGAGCACACACACTATACAAAACATAGCCCTTGTTATCATACGCTTCATCTTGTTACCCGGCATATGGAAGCAAGTATATCTGAGTCCCCTCAGTTCAGCCAACTCAAAAAGATAGCAGGAAATTAGTCAACCTTATTTCCGCTTATCACGAGGCCCTATTACCCTCTTTTCCCCTCTTTAACCCTATCCCTCAGTCCCTCAAATATATTTTCTATTTCCAGCAGGCACCTGTGGCTCACAAGCCCTATACCTGAGCCTGTCTGAACCTGCCTGAAACCTGAATTTGTAGACTGAGGCTCCAAGAACTGCTGCCTTTCTCTGGCAAGGAGATATAATGGAGGGGAGGGAGGTGATCTTGCTGGTGCCCACGTAGCGCTTATTCTGCCCCTGCAGGACGTAGGCGACGACGTTAGCAGGATGGGAATGTTTCTTGCTCGCCAAATAGCCCCAAGGGGATTCGAACCCCTTAACGAAAATCAACAACCCGTTGGCAATAAAAGACTTACAGAAAACGACAATCCTGTCTTGTCCATTGGCTTGGACAAACTTCTGCAAAAACACCCGGATTTGGTCTCGCTGATCGAGCACTGGACGGACATTCCCGAACCTACCCGCAAGCAGATAATCGCCAAAGCCTGGACCGCAATCAACTCTCTTGGAGGGCCTAAAAAATGAACACACCCAGGAACCAAAGACCGCCTGCGAACGATGAACCCTTGAAGGAAGTCAAGCGGCTGACGGGCAAGCAGGGTATAAGGCGAAAAATCCTTCGTCGGCTGCGATTCAATTACGAAAAAATGCGAAAGTGCAGGTGTGTCTCGCGCACGCGCGCGCGAGAATCCCACGCGCCTTGCCATTTCTTGCTATTTTTCAGTATTGGACAGGCCGGGCGCGAGACCGAGTTTTATGACACGATAAAAAAAGGGCAATCGATGTGTCAGAGTTTTTTTACACGATAAAAAAAGGCAAAAGGGCCGAAACCGCCAATGCCATCAGGTCAAAGGTGGTGGGAAATGAGACCCTTGAGACCCTATAAAAAAGGGATGGATCGAGAATGGACGGATACTGCGATGTACCCGGATGCACGAACAAGACCTACATGGGCTGGGGGCCTCGGACCGAGCGGCTGGGCAAGCAAATTTGTGAGGACCACTGGTTCAGGCACAAGAACCCGGCAGATGCGTTCAACTTGTTCGATGCGTTCAACCTCAGAAGGCCGGCCGAGATACGCATGGGGGAGATGCTGCTTGCGACGGAACGAGCGAAGGGTGCGAAAGGGATAGGCAAAGCAATAGTGCGGTCACCTGATGTTACCGCACTTCCTACTCTTGCGGACTTGGGCATATCGAAGCGGGAATCTTCGGAAGCCCAGAAGAAAACCGACCGTAGGGTACGCGCGGTTACCGACGGTAACCCCCCCACCTATGCCGACCTGGGACTCACAAAAAAGGAAGCGCGTGTCAATGAGACACGCGCATCCAGGTGCAAGGCTTGCGGAGCGGATCGAGAACCTGGGCATACCTTCTGCGATAAGTGCAGCCGAGAGCGGAAACGGCAGGCCCACCAGCAACGCCAGAGACGCTACCGGGAAAGACGCGCTCAAACTGTCAAAGCGTGACGCTTTTGTGCCCGAATCGAGTTGACCCTGCTGTGATAGCCTTCAAGGGTAGTTCGTTGACTGGCGCAAGCGTGGGACGCCTTACACGCCGTGGAAATGAACGCTGTGAGCCGGCACAGACAACCGGGGTGCTGTTTGCCGGGTGCGAACTGAGGCAATCAGCTATTAAGAAATAGTAAGTTTTGCCACGCCTTTACGCGCGCGCACACGCGCGCGAGCGCTGCACTTTTGAATTTCTTTGAAGGACTATTGCCGCGCGCCCGCGCCAGACGCACGCCAAGAAACGAACAGCCTGCACCCATACCTGGGCATGGGTTACACCCTTTTTTTCAAAGCAGTGCTCCCCAGAGCGGTGCTACGGCGCAGAATCGCAATGTGCGCGGCTGCCTGACCCGCCAAAACGTCCACAGTTAAGCCCACCGAAGCCCGTAGAGAAGAAGGAGGTTGCCCGGTGCGCCTGTGGCCGGGAACGTCTGCCCGGGCGCAAGTTCTGTAATGACTGCGCCCAAGAGCGGGAACGGCAACGCAAGAAAGAAGCCTACCACAAACGAAAGAACGGATCGCAGCAAGAACCTGCCGAGCCGGAGCCTGTACTGCGGTGTAAGGCTTGTGGAGCAGAGCGAGAACTCGGACATACCTACTGCCGGAGATGTGCCGAAAAACGGAGGAAAGTAACCCGCCGACAGGCACAAAGCCGCTATTGGAGAAAACAGCAAAAGTGTCAGGTCTAAACTGATATTTTTGTGTTCCCAAAAACCGCATTCTTGGCCCCGAAAACGGCGCAAAAATTTAGCGAATTTGGCGAGGGGGTATCATAGGCCGGGTGGGACCGGATTCGCCAAGAAACACCAAGCACCCCTACTGCCGCATCGGTAGCCTGAAAGCTGTCAAGGGAGGGAGTATCCTCCGGTGGCTCAAATGGCAACGAATTGCTCTTTTTGCCCTTGCTTTTCTCCGGGGCTGGTGTATAATCCATTGTTGAGGTTTGAGGCGCGGCAAGCCGTTTAGAACCACACCTCATTCCGGGAGCTTTTTCAGACGCAGGGATGCGCGGTAGCCTTTAGCCAATTATGAAAGGAGAGAGGCAGATGAGTCACCTGAAGAAGGGGAGCAAGTCGTGAATTATAACCTGCTCGATGAAAAATGGATTCCCGTTCTGTGGACTGATGGCAAGTTCACGCACGTCAACATCAAGGATGCCCTTACAAAGGCGGGCGAGATTCAGTGCATCGCTGCTGCGAGTCCACTCGATGTTTTTGCTGTACAGCGATTTCTCCTGACCCTCCTGTACTGGAAGGCGGATGAGGCGGGAGGCGTCCAACAAGTCAGGGATGCTCTCTTGCGGGGAACACTTCCGAAGAAGGTGTCTGCTGCCATACAGGGAGAGGCATCTTCTTTCGACCTGTTCCATCCGAAAAGGCCGTTCCTGCAAGACCCTTCTGTCCGCAATGCAAAAACCAAGTCGGCAGGTTCTCTATTCGCAGAGTTTGCGTGCCGCACAAACATAGCTCATTTTCACCACGGTGACGACAAAGAGATGCGCCTGTGTGAGAGGTGCGCGACTATCGGGATGCTCCGTGTTGTTCCGTGGACTAAAGCGGGAGGTGCGGGATTGACGCCGTCGGTACACGGCGCGCCGCCGGTAATGGCCATGGCAACGGGTGAAAACCTGGCAGTCACGCTCGGTTTGAATCTTGTCCCTATCAGAGGGAGGGCGGGAAAGGCGAGGTGGACGGGACATTTCAGGCCGACACGGACGGATGGACCGGTTCCGTATGTTGAGGCACTCACTTGGAATCCGAGACGGATCCATCTGGGCGAACGGCAAAAGACGGGGGTATGCTGGAGATGCGGGAGAGGTGACAGGGCTGTCATAGGGCCAATCGTTTATCTGAAGAACACGGAGACCCAAAAAGGGCAGGATGACGATTCGTTCGAGTGGCAAGACCCGGCTGCGTTCTACACCGAAGCTGCTGCATTCAGAACCGTGAAGAGCAGCAATGAAGCGAGGGCAGGAATCGGCACAGATGTTTCCGTTCTTCTGCTCGAAGCCGCCCCCAGGGCGATGGCTGTTGAGGCAAACCGAAATCACAAGGGTTGGAAAATCATAGTTCCCTGCACAGACCTTCGTAACAAGACGTTTGACCATCGGCAGCTTGAGCTTGGCGTTTTTTCGCCCGAGGAAATCCGCACGACGCAGGCGGCCGACCCATGGGCAAGAATGCCCAACGCAATCGATGGCTGGACAGATCCCCCGGGACTTGTAGGGCAGGGGCATTTTCAGTTTGTACAATCGGCAGTTGAAGGGTTCACGCACTCTGAGTGGTTGGCGTTGTCAGCGGCGGCCTATCACGAAATGCACGAGGCACCAGCGGCTTTTAATGTATTTGCGAGCGTATTGTGGGCCCTGCGTGGCAAGGTTAGCGGGCTTCCTTCAAAGAGCGCAGGATGGCTTGTACTCAAACTCATGGGCACTGTACCGGGGAGCGTGCGAGTCGTGCATAGGGAAGCACGTTTCTGTCCGTTGCGGTCTCTGCCGAAGCGACAAGCCAGCGAGCAGCGTAAGGGTAAAGCATCTCGATCGCCGTACCCGATTGCATTTCCGCGTGGGGTGCGGCTTGAAGCAGACCTTCGCCGTGAATTGGAGAGGAACATCCGAAAGCAAAAACCTGAGCGAATCGACTGGCCGGGTCTATGTGCCCGGCTTGATGAAGTGCTCGACTGAATTTACGAAAGGAGAATCCGATGTTTGTTCAAATCCATATGCTTCAAAGTATGCCTCCCGGCAATCTTAACCGGGACGAAACCGGACAACCAAAGAAGTGCCTCTTTGGTGGTGTAACTCGCGGGCGAATCAGCAGCCAATGTCTAAAGCGGAATATCCGGCATTCGACGCAATTCAAAGAGAGATTCGGCGATGCTTTGGCGGACAGGACACAGTATCTGCCGCAGATGGTAGCGGACGAACTGAGGAAGGGGAAATCAGGTATTCCTGAGGACGAAATCGGCAAGGTGATGTCTGCACTTGCATCCAGGTTCAGTAAAGAGATTGAGGGGGAAGGGGAAGGCGGCGCATCAGCCGATGGAGGGGATGCAGGCAAAACACCTCAATTAGTGTTCTTCCCCCAGCCTTTTGCAAAAAGGATAGCGGAGCTTGTTGGGCACCTGCGGAAGACCAGAAAGGACGTGTATGACGTTTTCATCGGGTGTGCAAAGAAGCCCAAGGAGAAAGAAAAGGAGCTAAAGCGTGCGATTGAGGAGTTTGTGGCAGAGGTGGCAACTGCGAGCAAGCAGCTCACGGTAGATATAGGGCTGTTTGGGAGAATGACGACGAGCGACCTGGTTGCGAATGTCGAGGCGGCATGTCAGGTGGCTCATGCTATCAGCACGCACGAGACGCTTATTGAGAGCGACTGGTTCACCGCAATGGATGATATGAAGGCAAAATATGCCGCAACACAGACGGAAGGAATCGGAGCCGGATATATCGGCTCAGGTGAACAGACGACTTTTTTTGATTCGGCAGTATATTACAAGTATTTGAATCTCGACGTCGATTCCCTGAAAAAGCATCTCCCCTCCCTGAGCGCGAAGGATGCAGCGCATGTAGCGGGCGTTCTGGTCAGTGCGGCCGCACTGGCAACTCCGTCAGGCAAGCAAAATAGCTTCGCCGCACACGGTGTGCCCGAACTCATCCTTATTGAGGTGTCGAAAGTAAAACGCCCGGTCAGTTATGCTAACGCCTTCCTGCAACCTGTTGGAGGCGGACTGGGACGCAACCTTATGACTGAGTCCGCAAAGGCGCTGCAGGTCTATGTGGATTCGGTCGCGGGAGCATACGCTCCGGCGGACATGAAGCGGATTCTCTTGGCAATAGGGCCTGCTGCGATTCAGCTGAAAAGCACGTGCCAGAGTGTTAGTACATTAGAGAAACTGATTAAGGCGGTAGTTGCTGAGATGGAGAAAGCGGCATGAATGAGGGGCACAATACGCTATTCCTTCGCTTGGCCGGGCCGATGCAAGCATGGGGGACATCATCACGGTTTCAGCTACGTCGCACCGATGAATATCCCAGCAAGTCAGGAGTTCTTGGCATATTGCTGTGCGCCAAGGGGGTGCGGCGTGAAGATTCTCGGAAAGAACTTGAACGACTTGCGTCATTAGTTATGGGAGTTCGCATTGACCGGTGCGGAACTCCGGACTGGGATTACCATACGGTCGGGGCGAAGATAGGCATTCGCAGTGCAGATGGGAAAATCAAGAGGACAGCATCAACGGGCGAGTTCGAGACGGTTCTTTCGAGGCGCCAGTATCTGTATGACGCATCATTTCTTGTAGCGTTTCAGGGCGACCCTGACATCGTTCTCGAATGTGCTAATGTATTAACCGAGCCAGTTTGGCCCATCTTCCTTGGACGAAAGTGCTGTGTGCCATCCGAGCCGGTCTTTGCGGGTACGGGGAGTTTTGCAACTGTGACCGAAGCTCTTGAAGCGATAGAGTGGCGACCGCGTATCAGCGCACTTGACCACACCGATGGATCGCCAACTCGTACACTGCCTGTGTTCATTGAGCATTTGCCCGGGTCGCCACCTCCGGATGGTGCTAAGCTTGTTCATGATGTCCCCCAAATGTTCGGCTACTACAACCACGGCCCGCGATGGGTCTTTCAGGATGATGTAACTGTTGCGGTCGGAGAAACCACACAAAGGGATATGGGATTATCAGATTCATGGCGTGCCCCGTATGGACCTGGATGGGACGACCTGAAAAGCGAACGGCTGAAAACCGACAACTATCTATGTGTATTCTGCAAAAGCGCGGCCACCGATGTGCATCATCTGGATTACGTGGATGTGCGTGTTGAGACACTGAGGTCGGTGTGCAAAATCTGTCACAAGGCGTGCAGCATGCTGGAGTATGCACGTGATATGCGGAGGAAACGGATAGACCCTTCCGACCCTGAACAACACGACACAATTCTTCGGCAAATTAAGCTGCTTTTCATAAAGTGAGGATAAACCAATGTTCCGTTTGCTTCTCTATGTTGATGTCAAGAATGAACCTGGCCGACGGTGGTTGCGTGACATATATCGTGTTCATCAACGTCTGTGGATGATGTTTCCGGATGACGAACAAGTTAAGAAAGATGAGTTTTTTCTTGGCGCATGGAAAGGCCCGGCCTTGGAGGAACCCAACCCGAATCGCCGAAAAGCTGGTTTCCTTTTCCGAATCGAGCAGGATGGGAAGCCGAGGATACTTGTGCAATCTGTCGAGCGACCTAATTGGCAGTACGCATTTCAGAACGCCCCATATCTGTTAGCGAAAGAGCCGAAGTATGAGGAGTTTGAGTATAGTGCGCACTGCGATAAAACTTGCCGTTTCCGCTTGCTCGCTAACGTGGTCAGGAGCAAGAGCGTGGTCGATCCAAACGGACGAGTGCGAACTACGCATAAAGGAGGGCACACTATTCCTATCAGGCGGCGAACGGAAGTAGTCATTCGTCCTAATCCTGTTTCCGAAGTGTTGCCTTGTGAACCTGTTGAGCGAGAGAAAATTATCTCTGGTCGATGGGATCCGTGGCGTGAATGGCTAAAGAAGATGGGGCGACAGCACGGGTTTGAGGTTCTTGATAATAAAGACTCCCCGCTTTTGATGGAGGGTGTTCATGTTTCAGTGCGGAAACCTTCTAAGAATGGGGCTGAATCTGCCAAAGACAAGGCAATCGATAAGCATTACAACGGCGGACTTTTTAACGGGAAGCTGGTTTGCTCTGATCCCGAGAAACTGCGGAACGCTCTGATAAATGGCGTCGGTCATGGCAAGGCGTTCGGGTTCGGGTTATTATCTGTTGCGCCGGTGAAATGACGGCCGGGGGAGGTTCTTTGACAAGTGAAAAAGAGGATAAACCTTCAGGAGTTGCCGAGGTTTTCGGACAAGCTCTCATACCTGTATGTGGATAAGGCGGTCATTGAGCAGGAGGCCAAATCCATCGCGCTGTGGCAGGAGGACGGAATAACGAGCGTCCCTGCTGCCAGCCTTGCCGTCTTGCTGCTCGGTCCTGGCACGAAGATTACGCACGAGGCCGTCAAGACGCTGGCGGACAACAACTGTCTGATTGCGTGGTGCGGTGAAGACGCGGTTCGCTTCTATGCCGCCGGTTGCGGCGGGACGCGCTCTGCAAGGAACCTACTTGTGCAGGCGCGGCTGGTGACTAATGAGGTAACGCGGCTTCAGGTGGTCGTTCGGATGTACTGCATCCGCTTTGCCGACCCGCCGGATGCCGGATTGACTCTGGAGCAGCTTCGTGGGATGGAAGGCATTCGCGTGCGGCAGGCGTACGCCGAGGCCGCCAAAGCCGCAGGCATCGAGTGGCAGGGCCGCTCATATAAGCGTCAGAAATGGGAGGCGGCTGACCCGGTCAACCGTGCGCTTTCGGCGGGGAATGCCTGCCTCTACGGGCTTGTGCATGCAGCGGTGATTTCCGGCGGGTACTCTCCGGCACTTGGGTTCGTGCACACCGGAAAACACCTGTCTTTTGTGTATGACATAGCCGACCTGTACAAGGTTGAGCATATTATTCCAGTGGCATTTAATCTGGCAAAGGCCGACCCGCCGCAGCTTGAACGCGAGGTGCGGATGGAATGTCGGCGGCAGTTCAAAGCGGCTCGTCTCATGGAGAGAATCCTACCCGACATTTCCAGAGTGTTGGATGTGCCCGTGGCGGCCGAAGAGCAGTTAATCGAGGAATTTGCCGGAGATGAAAGCAGACCGTCGGATTGGTGGCAGCCGGCGACTCTCAAAGCCGACATGCCGATAGGCCAGATACTGAAATTGCAGACAGTGCTGCGCGATTTACAGAAGGAGAATAAAGATGGTGGTGATGATCCTGGAGCGGGTGAGCCCGTCGCTGCGGGGTGAGTTGACGAGATGGTTGATCCAGCCCAAATCCGGCGTGTTCGTCGGGCGCATTTCGGCACGGGTCCGCGATTTGCTCTGGGAGCGTGTCGACCGGAGCCTCAAAGGTGGTGCGGCCTTGCTGATCCATGATAGTGACACCGAGCAAGGATTCGCCATCCGAACCAATGGTGCCACTCGCCGATTGATCCAGGACTTCGAAGGGCTTTTACTCCCCAAATCCCCGCACGCACGCTGATTTTCAGTATGTTCCCCACGCACGTGGGGGTGAACCGTTCTCGACGAGCCGTTCCTTCAGTGCCGCCCTATGTTCCCCACGCACGTGGGGGTGAACCGAAGCTGCTCGATTGGATCGCCCTTGCGCGCCAATGTTCCCCACGCACGTGGGGGTGAACCGGATACATCTTGCACTTCAAACACACGTTAACCATGTTCCCCACGCACGTGGGGGTGAACCGCCGCCGCCCAAGACTGAGGTGATGAGGCTCGAATGTTCCCCACGCACGTGGGGGTGAACCTGGCGCCGAGAATGTTAGGGGCCGAGTGACATGATGTTCCCCACGCACGTGGGGGTGAACCGCGGGGCTGCGAATCGCTGGACCAGTTTGTGTCATGTTCCCCACGCACGTGGGGGTGAACCGAGTAAAGTGATTGAGGACCGAGAGCGACAAGAATGTTCCCCACGCACGTGGGGGTGAACCGTCACGATGTCCGCTGATTCTCTCGGGTAATCGATGTTCCCCACGCACGTGGGGGTGAACCGGTTGTTGAGAGTGACGCCCGAGGCAGTGAACATGTTCCCCACGCACGTGGGGGTGAACCGATCGACAACGGTAAGGACTACGATTCCGAGATATGTTCCCCACGCACGTGGGGGTGAACCGTCAGCGAGTCAGCGGCTCGGCGACCTGAAGCATGTTCCCCACGCACGTGGGGGTGAACCGATACTCGTCGCCGGCCGCGACCAGTGCCGACCATGTTCCCCACGCACGTGGGGGTGAACCGGGACCCCGACAGCGTCGAACCGGGGCAGGTATATGTTCCCCACGCACGTGGGGGTGAACCGGCAAGGCCTTCTATTTGACCGCGAGCGGTCAATGTTCCCCACGCACGTGGGGGTGAACCGAATGCGTCGAGGAAATTAAGGTGGCCGGATAAATGTTCCCCACGCACGTGGGGGTGAACCGTCTTATTCGGCAAAAGTCAACAGTAAAATCAGATGTTCCCCACGCACGTGGGGGTGAACCGATTGCGCAGCGGATAGAGGCCGAGCCGCAAGAATGTTCCCCACGCACGTGGGGGTGAACCGTAAATACTCGGCAACAGCTTGTTCGATAGCAAATGTTCCCCACGCACGTGGGGGTGAACCGCTCAACATGCAGATCGAGATCGCGGACCTCAAATGTTCCCCACGCACGTGGGGGTGAACCGCATTCATCCCCGCACTCGCGAGAGACCCCAATATGTTCCCCACGCACGTGGGGGTGAACCGGTGGTGGACGAGATTGCGAGGCTGGCCTTCTCATGTTCCCCACGCACGTGGGGGTGAACCGACCGCCTGTCAACAGGAATTCTAAAAAAAAAATGTTCCCCACGCACGTGGGGGTGAACCGAAACAGAGCCGCAGATTACAATGGTTGACAGAATGTTCCCCACGCACGTGGGGGTGAACCGTCGAACGAACCCAATTATTACAAGAATTACAAATGTTCCCCACGCACGTGGGGGTGAACCGGACTTACGAAACAAAAAAAAATACTTATAATCATGTTCCCCACGCACGTGGGGGTGAACCGTTGCAGTGGACGCTCAACAACCTGCTGAACCTATGTTCCCCACGCACGTGGGGGTGAACCGCACAGCAAGGCAGCGTAAAGGGCACTTGACAAATGTTCCCCACGCACGTGGGGGTGAACCGGTCAAAGACATCGAGACAAAGCGCAAGGCCGAATGTTCCCCACGCACGTGGGGGTGAACCGATGCGTTTGGCGACGGCGGTCTCGACGAAGGCATGTTCCCCACGCACGTGGGGGTGAACCGTAATGTATGTCCGCCTTCAGAGTCCCCCCGCCATGTTCCCCACGCACGTGGGGGTGAACCGGGTTGGAAAATGGAAACGCAAGAAATAATCAAATGTTCCCCACGCACGTGGGGGTGAACCGAATGGGAATTGTCGCTTTTGTACTGGTCAGGAATGTTCCCCACGCACGTGGGGGTGAACCGAGTAGTCCATCCATCCAGGATCACCGACTTGCATGTTCCCCACGCACGTGGGGGTGAACCGAGATCGCCGAGGGGACCCGGACCGACCCGGCTATGTTCCCCACGCACGTGGGGGTGAACCGCATTGCGTTGGCGGTGGGCGCTCAAGGAATACATGTTCCCCACGCACGTGGGGGTGAACCGGGGTCAGGTTGCAGCAGCGTAAGGGCCAGTATATGTTCCCCACGCACGTGGGGGTGAACCGAGCGTATTCGTCCAGGGCTCCGGCGCACTCTAATGTTCCCCACGCACGTGGGGGTGAACCGTAGTAGTTGTGGATCACCGGCGCCGGCCGTGCATGTTCCCCACGCACGTGGGGGTGAACCGCCGGCGGTCTCATCGGCAGCACGACATTCGAATGTTCCCCACGCACGTGGGGGTGAACCGCCTTTTCCGAGTGCGGCTATTTCGTTGACGCTATGTTCCCCACGCACGTGGGGGTGAACCGAAATTGCGGGACCAGGGGCGCGGCCTTCGACCATGTTCCCCACGCACGTGGGGGTGAACCGCAGGCCCAGGAGGACATCATCGGGCTGGCACAATGTTCCCCACGCACGTGGGGGTGAACCGCGTTTCTTCAAATTGGCAGGGACTCCGTCTGTATGTTCCCCACGCACGTGGGGGTGAACCGGTCATGGCCCTGATCAAAGATAAGGACGGCAAATGTTCCCCACGCACGTGGGGGTGAACCGGTCATGGCCCTGATCAAAGATAAGGACGGCAAATGTTCCCCACGCACGTGGGGGTGAACCGAATTTGTGACGTCTCTTGCCGCCGAGTCCTTGATGTTCCCCACGCACGTGGGGGTGAACCGTTGAGTGAGGACATCAGCGAGAATGAGTACGAATGTTCCCCACGCACGTGGGGGTGAACCGACGACAAGCAAGATGACCAGGTGGACGCGGTAATGTTCCCCACGCACGTGGGGGTGAACCGGCCGCAGACAAGGCCGCAGACAAGGCCGCAGAATGTTCCCCACGCACGTGGGGGTGAACCGCCGCCCTCGACCTCTCGCGGCGATTCGTACCTATGTTCCCCACGCACGTGGGGGTGAACCGTCGCTCGCCAACAAGGCCATCCAAACCAAGGCATGTTCCCCACGCACGTGGGGGTGAACCGGCCCGCGGCCTCTCCTGGACGACGTGGGTCGCATGTTCCCCACGCACGTGGGGGTGAACCGCATCCTCGAAATCGCTCCGCCGGGAAGGTTCGATGTTCCCCACGCACGTGGGGGTGAACCGCAAAAGAACCATCTTGGGTGGCCAACTACCTCATGTTCCCCACGCACGTGGGGGTGAACCGTCGATTGCCCTGAGCCTTCCTCTGGCAAAACAATGTTCCCCACGCACGTGGGGGTGAACCGCACGTCGCCGGGTAGATAGCGGGGCATCTTGTATGTTCCCCACGCACGTGGGGGTGAACCGGGGCATCACGGTTATTGGAAGAAGGTAGGGTAATGTTCCCCACGCACGTGGGGGTGAACCGACAGAACAAAAATCAAGTCAACGGCAGGCCGAATGTTCCCCACGCACGTGGGGGTGAACCGCAATACGCTGTTCCGTACTGACCATCGGCACTATGTTCCCCACGCACGTGGGGGTGAACCGAACGTGGACTCGTTTTTGGCGTGGGACCTGCCATGTTCCCCACGCACGTGGGGGTGAACCGTTCACGCTCGGAGTCAATACCGGCTCCCCCCGATGTTCCCCACGCACGTGGGGGTGAACCGCGCAAGGTGTCGCGTCAGTCCGCCGAGCGTCCATGTTCCCCACGCACGTGGGGGTGAACCGTATGGCGACAACCGACGAGATAATGCGGAAGCATGTTCCCCACGCACGTGGGGGTGAACCGGGGGGCGACAATATACCAACTCAGGTCAATACATGTTCCCCACGCACGTGGGGGTGAACCGTGGTTTTCGGGATTAAGGATACTTGGACGGCCATGTTCCCCACGCACGTGGGGGTGAACCGAATCCGGGTTTGCGGGCGGCAAAGAGCCGGATGTTCCCCACGCACGTGGGGGTGAACCCGGAGATTGCGGGACGGGAAAAAGAACTCGGCAATGTTCCCCACGCACGTGGGGGTGAACCGAAACTATGGCTGACGAGAGATACGAACGATGAATGTTCCCCACGCACGTGGGGGTGAACCGATGTAGCTCAGCAGTTCCCTCTCTTTATGCGCATGTTCCCCACGCACGTGGGGGTGAACCGTCCTTGCTCGGCCTCTACTATCCGCAAGGTGGATGTTCCCCACGCACGTGGGGGTGAACCGTTCACCGCAGCAATCAAGGAGCACCTTGCCTCATGTTCCCCACGCACGTGGGGGTGAACCGGGTCGTAAACGCCGAACGATTCCGCTAAATCAATGTTCCCCACGCACGTGGGGGTGAACCGAGCAGGTCAGGAAGATACTGGACGATGCGGGCATGTTCCCCACGCACGTGGGGGTGAACCGCCGTCGCCACAGTGCCCTCTTTGAGCTTCGTCATGTTCCCCACGCACGTGGGGGTGAACCGCCGTCGCCACAGTGCCCTCTTTGAGCTTCGTCATGTTCCCCACGCACGTGGGGGTGAACCGGTTGAGTTGGCCTTCCGGCACCTTCTGGAGGTATGTTCCCCACGCACGTGGGGGTGAACCGTTCGACGTACTCAATGATTTCCTCAACCTCCATGTTCCCCACGCACGTGGGGGTGAACCGTACAGATTGGCGTTGCCTTCGCTCGTGTCGGGATGTTCCCCACGCACGTGGGGGTGAACCGAACACATCCGTGGGTTCCCGTCGAGCCTTGAATGTTCCCCACGCACGTGGGGGTGAACCGTGACGCCAGCCGAGCCGGTGACAATCGCAGCATGTTCCCCACGCACGTGGGGGTGAACCGAAGTGAGGCGAAGATGCCAGCTGTATTCAGATATGTTCCCCACGCACGTGGGGGTGAACCGGTCGGCGACATCCGGGACTCTCGCGGCATTTAATGTTCCCCACGCACGTGGGGGTGAACCGTCCATTACCCCCGACCGAATCATCATGTGCACATGTTCCCCACGCACGTGGGGGTGAACCGTAATGATGTTTGAACGAACCCCTCGGCAGGCCATGTTCCCCACGCACGTGGGGGTGAACCGCATCCCATTATCCAAGCCAAGCCCCCGCTGCGATGTTCCCCACGCACGTGGGGGTGAACCGATGAGGGTCGCTTAAGATGGAGTTCATCAAGCATGTTCCCCACGCACGTGGGGGTGAACCGTTGGTCGCACCTTTTGGAAGGCTGACGATTTTATGTTCCCCACGCACGTGGGGGTGAACCGTTGGCAGCGAAAGACACTTTAATATCAAATGCATGTTCCCCACGCACGTGGGGGTGAACCGGCAACATCCTCTCAACAGGCCAAAAATGGCCCATGTTCCCCACGCACGTGGGGGTGAACCGTACCGGACCTGCCCCAGCTTGGTTTCGAAGCCATGTTCCCCACGCACGTGGGGGTGAACCGCAGGCTTCAAGCCGCCGAAAAGGCCACCCTGTATGTTCCCCACGCACGTGGGGGTGAACCGATTGCGGCTATGGAAGGGGTTGGACATCCGAGATGTTCCCCACGCACGTGGGGGTGAACCGTGTCCCGTATGTCAGAAGCGAGGGCTTAAAACATGTTCCCCACGCACGTGGGGGTGAACCGAAATGGAGCGGTATTCCACTTGGCAAGAGGCATGTTCCCCACGCACGTGGGGGTGAACCGACGGCAGGGATGATGAATCGCAAGAAAGAAGAATGTTCCCCACGCACGTGGGGGTGAACCGACAACGGCAGGCTGGGGATTCTGGCCTTTAACATGTTCCCCACGCACGTGGGGGTGAACCGGATAAAACAAATGAATTTGATAGGTTACATATATGTTCCCCACGCACGTGGGGGTGAACCGCAGACTTGGCTTGGCGGCAGATACGAACCTGCATGTTCCCCACGCACGTGGGGGTGAACCGGCGGCCGAAGCGCGAAGTCATTGTGAGAAGCAATGTTCCCCACGCACGTGGGGGTGAACCGGCTGGCGAGCAGACGTGGGTCAAGGCGCATAAATGTTCCCCACGCACGTGGGGGTGAACCGTGCAGCGGTCGGCCGAAAAGAGATACGAGCGTATGTTCCCCACGCACGTGGGGGTGAACCGACCTACGAAGACGCAGAGGAAAAGCAGCGGCAATGTTCCCCACGCACGTGGGGGTGAACCGAGAGGGGGGATAATAAATGAGTGATGGAATTCATGTTCCCCACGCACGTGGGGGTGAACCGCAGGGTCGTTCGGGAGTAGCTATACATCCGCTGGGAAGGACCCGCAAACACTGGCTAAAATAACCCCAAAATCCAGTTACATCGCGGGGTGAACAGTGCTGGTGGACGGTGCAGCCGCTTGGGGGGTTTCGCTTCCGCGGATGGCCGGGGGTGCAAAACCGTTGTGAAGCCACGTGCAAAGCGGATTCATCCAACGTCTTCGTCATTCCCATCGGGTGGGTCAAGCTGCATTCTCAGGCGGATAGCCATACGGTGGGCCGATTTCTTGGATTCTCGGCGGCCCTGCGATCCCCTGCGCCTCTTTGGCAAGCAAGTCTGCTATCCTCTCGGCTTCTCGCTTCTGTGCCTCGTCAAGCTCTCGCTGCCGGGCCACGTCCTCTATTACGCGCTTCTCGGAGAATATGCTTTTGTACTTGCCGAGAAGCTCCAGAGCCCTAAGCCGATCAGAGTTGCTGACCTTCGCATATTCAGGAGCAAAAGCGATCTTCCGAAGTCCTGAGATAATGCGCGGTGCAAGCCGCCAGAATTAGCGGACTGAGCGAGACCATGAGACAATCGCCGCCCACTGCGGCTGGCCAATAAGGTAAACAGGAGAGAAATTATGATAGAGAAGAATCCCACGAAGGTTGAGTGCGTATGAGGTATGCAGGAATCGCAACGGTCTATCTTTGATGAACTGAAGCGTCGCAAACCGAGAAACCTGTGAACAAGTCCGTTGCCCACGGCTGGTTGGCCAATAAAGTGAGTTATTATGTTCTTCGTCGTTGATAAACCACGGTTGCAGCGCATGATCGCTATCGTGCGGGAGGACAGTACTCCACACAGGCAAGGGGCTAATGCCTCGTTCCTGCGTTTGAAGGCAACTGAAAACGAGCTGACCGTCTCGGGTGATAAAGTATCAGCGACATTTCCGGCGACGGTCTATGAACAAGGGGTGCTGTTCTTGCGACCGAGCTTGTTCCGGCGTCTGGTTCGGACTTTTAGGGGTGAGAAGTTCCTCGCTTTCCAGGTCTCGGCGGAAGGTTTGCGTTTCGGTAATGTCCTGATGCCTTTTGAGGGATCAGATATGGTTCTCTATCCGAATCCCGATACCGCTCCAGAGCGTTGGCCTCCACCCCTACCGGAGGCCGAGCAGATTCCCGAACGAAGGTCACCAATGCTCTTCGATATGGATTCTTGACGAGGAGAAGAATCAACGAGAACGTTGCAGAAACGCCTCACGCAGCCCATCTGATGGCTACACGTCTCTGAGCAGCCTCTCAACATTAACACACTTCGAGAACTCGGAATAGAACTTCTGGATGTCGGGCGTTTCCTCAAGTCGTTTGACATGTTCCATGCTGATTTCTTTGCGTTCCTTCACGGACAAACTGGGGTTCTGCACAATTCTCCAGTATTTCTCCAACAGAACATAGGCTTGTCGGAGGACTTCGTCAAAGGTTGAAAACACTTCGGTGTTCGGTTCACAGATTTGGGCCAATACTTTGACAAACATGTCATAGGTTTTGACACTGTTGCATGCCTCCCAAATTGCCGGATGCAGCAATGGAGCATAATACACCAGGTAACTGAATTGTGCGAAATCCATTCTTGACCACTTCACCAAAAGCGACGCCACCAGAAAGCCGGACAATGACAGAACCCATGTCCTGTACGCTTCTTTGCGAGTGAACCTTAGCAGGCCCGCATCCCGCAAAGTGTGAGCCGCAAAACGAGTGTTTGTAAAGCATCGGATTACACCGGTCTTCGTTCTTTTGAAATCCAAGATGTGGAGTTGATCCCAAATTTGATCAATGAATACTTCGATAATATCATACACGGTATACGCTTCCCTGTGGTGGAGTAGCAGAAAAGTCAGGAGCATCGGCTGGAGCTGAATTGGGGGAGTTCCGCTTCCGAGGGAAGCGGGCTTTTCAGGGAAACAATAGGAGAGCAAATTCTGTTCTTTACGCGCACAGCCCTGGATGAATGTTTCCAGAGGTAGCTTGTTTTCGAGGCACTTAAACTCAATTCGCAAGCACGCCAATGTTCTTTCGAGAATATCTAACTTATCTTGAAAGCTTTCGCGGTCCACCGCATCACCTTCTGTGCAGACCCATGATTCGATAAGCTCTTTGAGTTCCTTAAAGTTCAGATCGGCCGGTTCATCTCGCATGGCATAGACTCCTCATATCCGAAGTCCGGAGGTCCCACTGCCCAACGAAAAAGGGCACCGCAAGTCGTGCCCGATCAAGGCTCGCCAGAGCCTATCCGTAGCACGCAGCGATGCCCGTTTTGCCCGCAGGCAAACGAGCACCGATTTTTCTGCGTTTACGGATTCCTAAACTGGCGATTTAGATCGGAACGCTAAAAACTCAGTGCAAAAGACTATTCAATTGTCAACACGTGTATTCTACACCTCACACGAACCGAAGACAACGGCAAACAAGGAAGAACGGCTGTGGTTTGACATTTTAGCGGAAAATGCGTAGTATTACGTACGCGAATAACACTTGGGACGGCCGCCCAGCTACCGGCCAAGCGGTTTGGCCTTTGGCGAGGTTTTCTTTACCTGCTTACTTGCCGAAGGCCAGACCGACCCGAAGAAAGCAGGTGAAAATGCGAGAGTACAGAAGTGAGCCATGGGATACTCACTGCACGGAGAATGATTTTAGGGCGGCTGAGCGTCGTTACGGCAAATTAGCCGAGAATCTTGAGCAATTGGCGAGCCGCGTACATCGTTTGATAGACAGACTACATGATACTGAACGCAATGTCTCTACAATCATTATCCTTATAAAAGAGGGCGAGGACCTATACAGTGAAGACTGCTATGTGCCCACGGAGTTGGTTAAGAGTACTTTGAATATCCACTATTCTGCGCTGAAACTGAAGCGTCTTATAGAGTTGTACGTCGGTGAAGATGAGGCAAGACTCTTATATTACCGGCTACGGAGAAGCTTGGCTCTTATGAAAGGATGGCACTATGGTTTAGATCGTTCAGAAACTAAGTCTTATGATTGGCTCCCTAAAAATAGAGATCAGGCGAAGGCGTTGGTTAAGCATTTAGAAAGATTGAGCGCGCTGCAAACATCAAGATTAGGACGCAAAAGGCTGCGTGGACCGTCCGCGCTCAGTCCCAAGCAGCGCGTCAAGAAGGTAACCTGGTCGCGTCCATTATCCATGCAGAAGTGGGCCGAGATGTTCACAGTAAGTGTCAGCACGATACGCCGATGGATAAATGACAACACAAAGAACAGGAAGTATCATTTCAAGAACGTCAGTGCGAGAAAATGGATACTTCCTACAGATGAACTGCCAGGCGAATACTTGCTGAAATACAAGCCAGATGCGTCTTGAGGGAGGGCGCATAGTTCATTATCGTACTTTATCCTACCGTATCCTACCACTGTTTTGACATCCTTCTTGAATGTCGTATTTTGTGATGCGATGTTCGATGATGTTTATATCCCGTTGGATTCGTTGGCGACGCGGTTGGGCCTGCCGAAGAAGTACCTCAAGCAGTTGGCAGAGGCCGGTGACATTCCATGCTTGGACGTGAACGGACGTTCCCGGTTCAATGAAGCGGAAGTAAGAGTGGCTCTTTCAAGTCTTGCACAGGAACCCAAACATGACTTGGAGGGCAGGCATGAGTAACCTCCAAGCCGTGCTATCTCAATTGCGCTGCGTCCGGCGGAACGGCTCCGGGTACATGGCGCTCTGTCCCTGTCACGAGGATAAGAAGCCGAGCTTGTCGGTCAAAAACGGTAGGGACGGACGGATTCTACTGAAGTGTTTTGCCGGGTGCGCCTACGAGGATATCGCCGAACGATTAGGGCTGAACGCAGACGCGGGGAGCGTGGACAATTACGGGGGTGATCCAGTCATTAAAACGTATGACTATTGCGCAGAAAACGGACAATTGAGTTTTCAGGTATGCCGGACGGCAAGCAAAGAGTTCCCCGCGAGAACTCGGGGCAGTGGGGGCTGGAAGTGGGGAATGAACGGACAGAAGCCGATTCTCTACCGTCTGCCGGAGATTCTCAAAGCCGAAGGCCCTATTGTCATTGTGGAAGGTGAAAAAGACGAAGGCAGCTTACGGTCAATCGGCGTAACCGCAACGTGCAACCCTGGCGGCGCGGGCAAGTGGCCTTCATGCTGTCGAAAGAATCCGGACTTTGAGAGACCATTGTACAGAAAAGATGTCATCATTTGCGGTGATAACGATGTGCCGGGGCGGGAACACGTTCGTGACGAAATTGAATCGTTACGGAGCAAGGTTAAGAGCCTAAAGATTATTACCTTGCCGGACGGCTACAAAGACGTTTCCGACTGGATTGAAGCTCACGACGCGGTAGAGCCGGACCAGCTAAGAGAAACGTTGCTGGAAATGGCCACGGAACAGGGGGCAAGCAATGAGTGACAGCACCCCCGAAAGAATCGAGCCGCTTTTACTGGATATACAACAGCTCTGCGCGTGTTTGAGAATCGCGAGGCCAACATACTACAAAATTTCAGCTAACGGAGCACTGGGACCTCTTCCCATAAAGCTCTGCCGCAAGGTGCTCTACTCCAAGACGGAAATTGAACTTTGGGTACAGGCTGGCTGTCCCCACCGAAAGCAGTGGCAGACCCAACGAAAGGAAATTCGACCAGGAAAAGAAAGAAGGCCACTGCTGCTACAGTGGCCAGGCAAAAGAAACGTCAGAGGATAACATACCGAAAGGCTCCACCAATGTCAAGTGGAAATCTCCAAGACCAGATCGGGCTGCTCTTATGGTTCCTGTGCAGCCCGCTCAGCCACCGGCAAAGGACCGCAGGCTGGGAACTTTTTGAGAAACTGCTTTCACATGCATATCAGGGAAGACCTGAACGTGCCCGTGAAGGGCGTTCTTCCCCGCGAGAATCGACGAACGCAAGCCAGAGCGTGGTAGGATAGGGGATGGAACAGGAAAACAGAAAACCGTATTGGATTTATGAAACGACCGTCCCTCAGAACGACCGGCTCGTATTGAGCAAGAAGATGCTACGGTCGAGGGCTTTTGTGAGTTTGACCGGCGCGGCCAAGCAGATGCTTCTTGAGCTTTATATGCGGCTGGGACTTGATAGCTACAAGCCAAGGAGGCGGGATCGAGACAGCACACAGTTTTATACGAAAAACAACGGGAAGCTGGTTTTGAGCTACAAATCCATTCACAAGCAATTCGGATATTCTACCGCTACGGTCAGCAAGGCGATTGACCGACTGGTATCGCATGGGTTTATTGAGATTGCCGAGCTTGGCTGCGGAGTGAAACGGCAGTCGCATAAGATCGCCCTCATTAGCAATTGGCAGCACTTCGGGACAGAGGACTTTCGGCCAGGCCGGGGCAAGTCGAAAGCTGGGCCAGTGAACAGAGGATTCCAGAAGAAAAAGAAGGCAGCGAATTTGCAAAAAACTTCAGAAACTAAAGCAGATACAACTTTAGAAACTAAAGCTGTTCAACGACCGCAGCAGCCGAAACCACCCTGACACCTTCAGAAACTAAAGCCGTAAAACCGGTTTACCGCTTTAGAAACTGAAGTAATTTATAATAAGCCACCCCTTACGGTCGTTTGTTGGTGTATGACGGTGGAGTTAAAATGAAATAGAAAAAGAATCAGTCTTTAGGAAAGAGTGAGCGAGCGAGCTTATAAAGAGAGCAGGAGCGAGCGAACGAATGAGCGTGATTTTTTTCCAAACAAAGGTAAAAAAAATTGTGATTTTTCTCAAATTTATCTTTGACTTTACGTATTCGTTAAAGTAGCCTCGTATTTATGAGAAAGAAGAAGGCGAAAATGGGCAGGCCACCGCTGAGAGCTAAAGACAGAAGAACGGCGCTTGTGACTCTGAGACTAAAAACTTCCCAGCGCAAAGAGCTTCTGCAGGATGCGAAAGCCAAGGGCCTGTCATTGTCAACTTATCTGCTGAAATGCTGGCAGAAAACGAGGGCCGAAAGATGAGAGTCTACAGAGCAACGTACAAAGACCGAAGCGGCGAGAAGCGGAAATCCGCCAAGTTGTATCTCGATTTTTTCGACCACAACCGCCTACGCCACAAAATACCAGCGTTTTGTGATAAGCGATTGTCTGAGGCTTTGGGACGGAATATCGAAAGTCTTGTCAACTGCCGGATTGCGGGGCTTGAGCCTGATGTCAAGCTGAACCAGTGGATAGAGACTGTGCCGGACAACCTCTTGCGAAAATTCGTGTCCTGGGGACTAATCGAAGGCCAGCGGACGGAGTGCACAAAGCCCCTGACGGAGCATATTAGCGATTATGTCGAGGTCTTGAAGGCCAAAGGGTACTCAAAAGACTATGTTGTGAGAACCCGGAACCGGCTGAAAAAGATCGCTTCCGCTTGCAGGTTCTACTACTTCCGCGACATAACGCAATCAGCGGTTGAGATATATTCGGGCAAGCTCAAGAAGGACGGCTACAGCGACACGAGCCGGGGTCATTATCTCGATGCGCTGAAAACGTTCCTGAATTGGGCAGAGCAGGACCAAAGGATTATCCGCAATCCGACTGCAAAGCTGGACAAACCGGCCAGGGATTCAGAGAAGAAGGGAATACTGACGCCAGAACAGTTCGTCCACCTTATCAAGACCACTTCCGAAAAGAATATCCTAATCGGCAGGACTTCCGGCGGGGAGCGGGCCGTGCTTTATCTCTTGGGGGGAATGACGGGCCTACGACGAAAAGAGTCGTTGCATCTTACGTGGGACGCCATAAGCCTGTCGGCGGACAATGCCTATGTCAAAGTAAAGGCTTCAATAGCCAAGAACGGAAAAGAAGCTGAGCAGCCTGTCCCCCCGATACTGGTTCATGTTCTGACGGCACTGAAAGCCCATGCAAGGCCGAACGCCAACGATAGGGTCTTTGTGTCCTTTGGCACGTGGATTAACACGGCAGAGCTTATCCGGCAAGATTTGACGGTAGCGGGAATTGACCTGACGGACAGAGACGGCAATGAGATATGTTTTCACAGCTTGCGGAATTGCTACATCTCATTCCTTGCGAACAGCCAGACGCCGCCGAAGACCATCCAGAAGCTCGCGCGACATTCAGACCCCCGATTGACCTTCAACACGTACGCGCGGAGTTTTGAGAAGGCCGAGAAGAAGGCGCTGAGTGCCTTGCCGGACTTTGGCAGTTTTGTCTTGTCCACTTGCTTGGACAAAGTCTGCACAAAACAAGAGATTTCGATAGACAACCAGAGACACAAGAACGGCCAAGACACGTCAAAGAACGCATTCTTGGCCGATAACCAAATAGCCCCAAGGGGATTCGAACCCCTGTTGCCGGGTTGAAAACCCGGTGTCCTGGACCTGCCTAGACGATGGGGCCGACCATAAGATTACTCCATAGTGATTGCTTCAGCCGGGCAGGCGTCCACGCAAACGCCGCAGTCGACACACGTATCAGCATCAACCTGTGCCTTTCCGTCAACCATGTTAATGGCCTCGCTGGGGCACTCGTCCACGCACGATTCGCAACCGGTGCACTTGTCCTTATCAACCTTAGCCGGCATCTATACACTCCTTCTAAAACAACAGTTCGCAACTACACTCTTCGGAAACGGCATCTTACAGGATTATGCTGATATTACAACAGAAATTCCTGTCGGTGGGGGCGACCGGGGCGGCGGTGCAGAAGCAAGGCTGGATCTGTCCAATTCCGGGCGACTCGCCGTGCATCTTGCGGGTCGCGGCAGTCGTGCTACCGGGCGGGGGTTCCGGCGGGAGGTGGAGACGTCGGCGCCTCGGTCTGCTCGGGCCTGGTTCCGCCAAGGGCGACGGCCATTTGGCGAACGAGCTGGTTCGAGTCGTACTTGGCCGTCCAGTCGAGAACCTTTGCGAAGTTGGGGTCGCCGGATTTGGCCAAAAGGAAGGTGGACATCAAGCGCAGGGGCCAGCGGTCGTCGCTCAGGTTTCCTGAGATACTGTCGATGAAGGCGTAATCCAAAGGTAAAGAGAGCATCGCGACCATGGTGTGCAGCCTGACGATCCAGTCTTCGTCGGCAAGGCTGCGGAGCAGCGCGGCCCTTAACAAATCGGGCATCCAGCCGGCGGAGGCAAACTTATACATTGGCTTTCGATTGGCCATCAGGCTCTGTTCCATTAGAAGCCCCGCAAAAAGGTGCACGGTTCTGATTTTCTGGCCCTGCTGCCCCTTGGCGAGCGATTCGAGCCGATTTTGCAGATACTTTCTGGTAAGCTCAATGCCGGGTCGCTTCACCAAAAGCCGGGCCGGCTCTATACCAAACCTGTTGACTAACCGCCCTTCGCTGTTGATGGCAGGGTCTGTGATAACGGTAAACTCAATATCGAGGGAGGCCTGCGGGTGAGCGAGCAGTATTTGCCTGAGCCGCCCGGCGGCCAGGCGGATGGGTACAAGCATACTCTGGCCGGGGTTGATGGGTGAAGCGGGGCGAACCCTGACCGACAACAGGTTGGGTATCTGTTCGTCGAGGTCGCCGGTGATCCTGGCGTCAACTCTTATGTTTCCTTTGAGAAGTCCCTCTTCGGAGAGCAGCAGCGGCCCTGTGGAGTGGTTTGTTATAACCACATTACCCTCGAACTTGCTGCCATACGAGAAGCCGCCGTCCAACAACTGCAGTTGAACAGAGACTATCTTTTCAGGGCTGAGAAATTTCGGCACAATAGTCTGTCCAAATTCGGTTCTCAACATGCTCAAGACAATATCAGGGTCGACCGGCGGCAGATATTCCACCCCCTGCTCGGCAAGGACCTGTTTTGCCCGCTCTGCGGCGAGAGAGCCCGGGTCTTCGGCGATTGCCGATTTCAAAGTCTCGATGGCCAGACCTCGCTCGCCTTGCGTCAGTTGAATTCGAGCCGCAGCGAGCTCAGCGATCTGATTATGCTCGTAATTATCCACCAGCAGCTTAGCCCACTGGACCTGACCATCCATCGTGAGCGCGTAAGCGAGCAGCCCGGCTACGGTCGGCGAGGTCGGGTCGGCTGAATAAGCCTTGTTGGCCCATTCGATGGCCGCGTTTACATCAGGCAGGGCGAAGCAATAGAACCAGGCAAGCTGGGTGGCAGAGACCTGCGAACCGCCGGCGGCATCGGCGCCCGTCGGGGTCGTTGCGCTTCGCTCGGCGGCGCGCAATATACGACTTGCCTCCTCGGTATTTCCGGTTTTCATCGCCGCTCGCGCCGCGACCGCTTCCAGCAGCAGGTCCAGGCGCCCGCTCTGGCGAAGATCAGATGCAATCTCGAGACATTTACTCAGCCGGTCGCGGGTGTTATAGCAGCTAATGGCCCACGGCAGATATATTGAGGGGGGCAGGGGCTCCGGGTGCTTGAGAAATCTGAACAGCTCGGCACAGTATTCGTAGGCGTCGGCGGCGGTTTGGTACAGTTGGAGCCGCTCGGCGTAGTGGGCGAATGCCAGGGCGGTTTGAAGGTCCAACGGATTCTCTCCGAGGGCCAATCTGAGGTTTTCGAGATAGATCGGAGGCCTTATCTGGTCGCCCATGAGCTCAGCGAGCTTTGCGAACGCCAAGCGGTTATACTTGTTGTTGGTATAGGCCTGCATGAAGTAGAACTTGGCAGCCTGCAGGTCCGGCTTCTGTGCCATCAGCAGGCCAAGCTCGGTGGCCAATACGGAATCGAGGACCTTGTTCTTTCCGCCCAGATTCTTCAGCAGCTCAGCGAAGAGGCGCTCTCTGTCCTCGCGAGAGTTTAGACGTTCGAGCAGGTAGGAGATTGCCTGGCGAACGACGTCGAGGTCGACGGATTTATCAACATACTGCACGAGCGACTTATACATCAGGTTGGCGTAGTCTGCGCCGGGATGTCGGCAGATGAGCCTGATAAGCTCCGGCAGAACATAATCGGCTGCGGGATCCAGGTTGGCGGATGCTGTCATAAGCGTAATGGCCTGTTCGATCTGTGCGGGACCGGCGTCCTCGGAATTCGCTAATTCGTGAGCAATTTCGTAGAATTCCTGAGCCACGGAGGATGAGAGCAGGCGCTCGGAGTTCGAGGGCTCCTGGGCCTGGGAAGGTACACAGAGATACAGGAGCATAAAGGGCAGATACACCAGCAGCCAATAGGTGCTGCTGCACCTGCGGATCATGCAGTTATCGTTGCTCTCGAACATGTTACCATCCAGTAAAGGCGTCTGGGTAAAAGCCGGCGGCTGCGGCGGGGCCGTGAATCCGACAAAGTGCTTTCACAGGGCGTTGACGACTCTCTGCTGCTGCGGCCGCACTTCAATCTTCCGGCTCCAAGCCGGCATTCGTACGCCTGCCGTGACGGGCTCTTGCTGCGGAGACCGTCCCGAACAGTAAGTATTTCGGGTAATTTTCCCTGTTGCTTTACGTATAAAGAGCGGCAAAGGTTGGGTATTTTCCGGATTTATGGGACTTTTATGGAAGGTCGGGGCCATCTGCCGGGGGCGGTTGGTGTACTTGGGCCGGCTGACAGCGGTCTGACCGAGCGCCGGCAGGGATTTTATGGGTCGGGACCCTCACACCCGTTTTTGGATCGGTGGATGTTTGGTCGAGGCCAGGTCAAGAATTTTTACCGGAGGGATATTGACGTCCGGTCAGTATTGAAATCGCCCGAACGCGAAGCAGGATTGCGGCCAGCAGGTACGCGGCGGCCGCCGAGGGCACGACGGCTGCGAGCCTGATAACGTCAGACCATCTGCCGTCAGGCAGGCCCCGCATCAGCAGGATAATCGGCACGGCTACCAGACACATGACCGCGGTGGCGGCGAACGTCTTGAGCAGCGTCCTGAGAAGTCCTTCGAGTATGGCAGGGGCAAGCCTGTTGCGAAGCGCCCAAACGAGAATCACGACCTGCAAATAGGAACAAATCGCCGTTGAAAGCGCCAATCCCGCTGTTCCCATAAACCAGATGAGGGTCAGATTGAGAACGATGTTGACAAAAACTGCCGCCAGGGCGCTGCGGGCGGGCATTTTTGAGTCCTGGGTGGAATAGAAGGCGCGAGTGACAATCTGCTGGGTGAAATAGCCGGTTAAACCCATCGCATAGAAGGAAAGCGTCCATGCCACCCTGGCGGTGTCGTCGCCGGTGAATTCGCCGTGTTGAAACAGCACTGAGACCAAGGGTCTTGCCACGAGGATCAGGCCCGCAGTGGCGGGAACCGCAACAAAGACGGCCGCGCGAAAGCCCCGTGAAATAGTCTTCTGCAGGGCGGCAAAATCCTTTCGGGCGGCGTCGGCGCTCATAACGGGAAAAACGGCGGTTGCCAGCGACAAGCCGAGGACGCCCAGCGGGAACTGGTAGAGCCGCTGGGAGTAGAAAAGCTGTGAGACGGCGCCCTCCCAGAGGGGGTAGTTTATCTGTCGGCCCAGGAGCGAGAAGACCTGCCCTTTATCCGGTGAGCCGGAGAGCCACAAGGCGATGAAGTCGTCGGCAAGGGTGTTGATTTGAGTGGCGGTAAGGCCGAGAATCATGGGGCCCATCAGGAAAAGAATCTTTTTGAAGGCTTCGGAGTGGACGTCCCAGGCGGGTCTGATATGGACACCCCTCGCGCGAAGCGGCGGCAGTTGGATGAGTATCTGGACGACTCCGGCGATGAGCACGGCGGCGGCGACGAAAAAGACCTGCGTTTCCCTTGATATTTTGAGGACCCAGCCGGTCAGGCAAAGGGCGCCGATGATAAAGAGATTCAGCACCATAGGTGCGGCGGCGGGAGCGGCGAAGTGCCGATGCGCATTAAGTATTCCGGCCAGAATCGCCACGGTACAAATCAGAATCATGTAAGGCAGCATGATGCCGCTGAGGGCGAGCTTCAGGTCGGTGCTCGGATACCGGCTAAAAAAGGCATAATAACCCCAGATAATTGCCTCCCCGACAAGCACGATTGCCGCCAGCAGGGCGAAGATGACAGTCACCGCCGTGGAGGCGAGCCTGCGTGCGGCCTGCTCGTCGGTCTGCAGCTGTTCGCTATAGACGGGCACAAGGGAGGAAGCGGCGGCGCCCTCTCCGAAGAGCCTTCGGGCGAGGTTGGGGATTTTAAAGGCGATGGCCCAGCCGTCCATCAGCCCGCTGCCCCCGAAGAAATATGCAAAGGCCATGTCGCGAACCATCCCGAACACCCTGCTAAGGGCCGTGAGAAAAGCAATCTGTCTGAAGCCTTTTATCATTTTATGCGGGCCATTGAGGGCGCACTAACGGCTGCCGAACTGAGGTACAGCCCATCCGAGGAAGGCTCGCTTGGGGACCTGGCGGGTCAGGCCGAAGGGCCTGCACCGCCCGACGTTGTTCAACAGGCCCAGTGCAATCATGCTGACCACGAGGCTGGAGCCGCCGTAACTTACCAGCGGCAGCGTCAGGCCTGTGATTGGCATCAAGCCCATTGTCATGCTTATATTTACAATGACCTCGACCGAGAGCATTGCCACAATGCCGACGGCAAGCAGTCTTCCGAAGGGGTCCGTGTTGTTTCCGGCGATTTCCAGGCCACAGCCCATCGTGATCGCATAGAGACCGAGCAGACCCACGCATCCCAGAAAGCCCCATTGGTGAGCGATAATGGGGAAAATAAAGTCGTTGTGAAGCTCGGGCAGAAAGAAGTTGTACTTGACGAACGGGCCCCTGCGAAAACCATAGCCGGTCAGGCCGCCGGAGGCAACCGCGAATTTCGAGCGCATCAGATGGTATCCCCAGCGCTCGTTCCACTCATTTGTGCTGAATCTCTTTCCGACCAGTATTTCGCCGAGCAGGGGGCTTTGTTCGGCCTTCTGTCGAACCCACTCGCTTTGCAGCAGCACGCTGCTCATTCTGGTTCGCTGGTAATGCTTCATTCTGTGCCACATCAGGGGGCTGACCAGCACGGCCAGAAGCACGATTATCAGCAGGTGCCTGACTTTTGCCCCTGCGACAAACAGCATGGCAAACAAGATGGGCATCATCAGCAGCACGGTGCCCAAATCGGGCTCGAGCAGAATCAGGGCCATCGGCAGGAGCGTCAGGGCGAACGGCCCGACCAGGGCGCGGAATCGGCGGTAGTTGCTTCGGTATCGCAGATACCAGGCCAGTGCGATTATGTATGCGAGCTTGCAGAACTCGGAGGGCTGTATGGCGGGCAGCCCGGGGTGCAGCACAATCCAGCGGTGCACGCCTTGTCTGCTGGGAGGGGCGAACGGCAGGTGGACGATGTATCTGCTGACCAGCAGCAGGGCCAGAAGCAGCAGAACGGAGGCATATACCCAGTAGCTGATTGCGCCCAGGCGGCGGTAATTGACGAGGTTGGCGGCGATGAAGCCGGCCAGTCCGATGGCGGCAAAAATCACCTGCTTGGTCCAGTAATGGGTCAAATCGCCCGTTTGGGCCGCGGAGCTGGGCTCGGCGGGATGGGCGACCGCGTAGAGAGTGGCTATCCCGACCCCCACGAGGGCCAGTGCACAGGCCAACAGGGCCAGTCTGACGATAATCAGCCTTCCTTTTAGAAAACCGAGCATGGGGCAAAAGTACCAGAAAACCCTAATAATTGCTATATCGGCCGCGAGAGTTGCGAAAGAACGGTTTTTTTGGGCCAGGAGGGGCCCCGGACCCCTGCCGGGGCGCAAAAGCCGCCGAAGAAAGGCGCCCGGCCAAATATGACCCGCCGCCGGCCCTTTTTTGCCTCCTGCGGGATTTCTTGAAAAAATTTTTCAACTTTTTCTATTTTTCCTCTTGATTTTGGTGACGCCTTCTGATAATATACGCTTAGCCTTCACCAAGAAGTAAGATGTAGTGCTAATGGTGAATAGCACGCAATTTCGCCGAAAGGCGAGAAAGGAGGTTTGGAGGAGCGGATAAGTGTTACTTAGTCTGCCCCGCTATCCTGCCGGCCGGGGCTGTTTCTTGGATGACTAATTGTTGTGTTAGGGCAGGAGTAGTGAAGTTTTTATGGTTTGAACCAAGAGTGGGCGAAGTGTGTGGCTTCGCCAAAAGAAGAAAAGAAAGTGAGGTAGTATTATGAAAAAGTTTATTTTTGTTGCGGCAGTTCTGTTGCTCGCCGCGCCAACGTGGGCGATGGATGTCTGGTGCACCGCGGACGGCTGTGATGTCACAGTTTCGTTCTCGGGTGCGGCCGCTGGTCCGGTTCGCGGGATGGCGTTTAACGTCGAGCTAAGCGGCACCAGCACCCTTTCCAATGTGGTGTGCCTGAGCGCCGATTACGGGTATCAGATTTTCCCGGGCAGCATCCAGATCGACGGCAGCGGCAATGTGACCGGGTGGGGCGACTGCAAGTGCAGCGGCAGCTATCCGGGGACACTGGATGCCGCGAATGCGATGACCATCGAGATGGGCTCGCTTTACGAAGCAGGCGTTGAGGATCCCCCGGCTGCCGACGGCAACCTGGTTTCGTTCCGCGTTGACGGCGGCACCGGGATCATTCAAGTCCACATCAGTGTGAATGAGATCCGCGGCGGCGTCGTCAATGAAGACGCCAGCACCACCGTGCCGATCATCACCGACTGCAATGTGGAAAAGACTGTACCGGACTGCTGGACGCTCACCGAGTGTGCGGGTCAGCCGCTTGGTGACGGCACCTGCGACGGCGCGGTCAACTTCCTTGACCTGAACCAGTTGAAGCTCGCCTTCTTTGCCACCAAGGGTCAGCCCCTATACAACTGCTGCGCCGACTACAACCATGATAATGCCGTGAACTTCCTCGACCTCAATACCCTGAAGCTGAACTTCTTCAGCACCGGGCATACGCCGGCGACCCTTAACCAGAATTGCCCTCCGTAAAATGAGAGCGATTTGTTGAACGATTAGTCAATTGTTTGTTAGTTTGTTTGTTGTTTCCAAAGTTTAGAGTTCTTTTTGGAAGGAGATTGTGATGATGAAAAAGTTACTAGTCTTACTAATTGTTTTGGCAGTGGCCTCTCTGGGCCAGGCCGCGATCATGGACCTTCAGATTTCCAGCCTCAACGGCGATCCGATTGACCCGGTGAAGGACATCACCATAGGTGAGTCCGACTGGGTCAACCTCGACATTGTTTACATCCCGGATGGCGCTGGAAACTTGCAGAGTCTGGATACAGTCGTGAGCGTAGATGGTCTGGGAACCCTTGATGTCAGCGCGCTGACGTGGGCCTACAATGAAGGCTTCAACCGGACCATCGAATACACGCCCGGCGAGAGCTACAACATCTCGAGCGGCTCGTTCAACGGAATTGGTCCGGGACTCATCATTGACCATATTCTGGTTCACTGTGACTCGGGCGACCCCCTGAACGACGTACTTGTCGCGCTTGCCCCCGACACCGCCAGCGGCGGTACGATATACCTTACTGGTGCTCCATTTGATGGCACGTGGGGATCAGTGGTTATTCACCAGGTTCCTGAGCCGATGACGGTTGCCCTTCTGGGTCTTGGCGGACTGGCCCTTCTGCGTCGCCGCAAATAAGCGATGCTGAGGCCAACAACAACTTAGTTAGTTACTTTGGGGGCAAGCCTTTGGGCTTGCCCCTTTTTTTGTCTTGCGAATAATGGGTAGGTGGATTGGGGTTCGGAAGGCCCGAGAGGCACAAATTTCCCCCCGCCTGCCCAAATTTGGGCCTCTGCCCAAACGATTTTTCTCTCGAAATAACTCCAAGACGCCGACATGACTGTTTCGCGTGCGGATTAACCGGATGTACCCTTTTTTTTTGTCTTGCAAGCCCCCACGTTTGTATCTAAAATACTGCCGTTGGCTGTGTGAATTGGTGCTCTGAAACAGGTGTAGATTTAGGGAGTTGAATTATGAGGCGGCTGGTCCTGGTGAGCGGATGTGTGATAGCTCTTGCGGCGGTTGCAGGCTGTCAAAAACACGACAATAATGTGCGTGTGGCGGTTGAGGGCGATGGCCGGTTCCCGCCGAAACTTGCGGGGACGTGGAAGGACGGCAAGAGGGGCTGGGAGTTCGTTATCGAGCCCGACGGAACCATTTCTTCAGGGGTGATAGAGAACGGCTCGCTCAGGGTCTTTCCAAATAAGCAAAAAGTTGTTACGGTATCGACTAAGAGAGGCACAGGCGTTTACGAGCTGGGCCCGTGGACGGTTCAATACTCGCCCGACCAGCGCGAGCTGAGCGTTGGCGCGGTCGTGGAGCATTACAAGCTCGATATGGGCTCCTTTGCAATGGAGGGCAACAGCACCGACTGGTTCACAGGCCCCGTCTCGGATGACGGGCGGACCTGGGAGGCGCAGTGGTTCAGCTTTCCAAAGGCTGTTGCCAGCGCCGAGGGCGAGGATGACCTTGTTTTCGAGCAGGACCCGAACGACAACCCCGTTGAGACCCTCGTGTTTCAAAGGCAGTAACAGCGACGCCGGGCCCTGTCAGTAATCGAAGTAGCGAACGCCCTTTCGGTCGGTTCCGGGCCAGTCGAGGCGGATGTCTCTTTTCGAGGCCTTGTATATCCAGCCGTTGGCGCCCGTCGCTTCGGCGGGGAGGGATTCACCGTTGCCGATGATTAACAGGATGGTCTTTTCGTTGAACGGATTCTTCGGCATCTTCGACAGGTACGGGCCCAGCGGATAACCCTGTGTTCCGACCTCGGCAGCCTGGCCTGATGCGTTCGTCGATTTGGTCAATTGCAGGATGAACAGCACCGAATTGGGCAGGGCGGACATGTCGTTGTTGGGATAGCCGGGGGGCACATCGCTATGCTGGGCGGCGTACAGCTCAATGGCTGCCCGCAAGAGGTGAAGGTTGTTGCCGGCCGCAGCCTCCTTTGCCTGCACCGTATGAGACTGGAACTCGGGCAGGACAATAGCCGCCAGGATGCCGAGAACGGCTACCACAATCATCAGCTCGACAAATGAGAAGCCTCTTTTCATTTCAAGGCCCCGATATGCGGCTCGTCTTTCTATACCGCACCAATTCCGGGCTCCTGAAGTCTTGTCTAATCCCACGGCAATCAAATGCCTGCTCTGCCGTGCAGGCGCGCTTGTCAAACAGGTGCGGTATTATGCCCGCTTTTTTTCATATCGTCCGTCGGCGCAGCGCACTTTTGTGAAAACCTGTTATGGGACTTTGCGGCAGGAGAAACAGCTTCGGGACGGGGGTTTTATTCGTACCATCCGCCCGTCCAGAGCCACTGGGCGGCCAGGAGGCTGAAATCGGCGAAGTCTATGAAGTCATCCGGGTAGAAATCGCCCGGCAGCCCGCTGCCGCTTTGCAGCCAGAAGTCGGTAATGGTCTTTAGCTCCAGGTAATCAACGATGCCGTCGGTATTCAGGTCAAAGGGGTTGGTGACGAACTCATCGGCGCCGATGTCCACGGCGTCCTCGAATACCCTTTCTTCCCCGTCCATATCGACAGGCAGAGACGGGGGGACTGAGTTATTATCGCCGGCGTCGATGCAGGGCGAGCCGGGCAGCAGGTGATAATTGCCGGGGACGAAGAAATCATCATTGGCGTCACCGGGGGTATTGGCGTCGTCCCAAGAGCCGAGGCGCACGAAATTCGGGTCCACACTTATATTGCCGCGCACGCCCGTCTGGTCGGTGAGGCTGCCGCCGTAATTACCGCCGGCATTGCCATAAACGTCGTTGTGCGCCAAATTGGGCTCGCTGGGCCGGTTGGCGTCGTGGTAGCAATAAATCCCTTCACCCTGCCGGCCGAAGGCGACAATATTGTTGGCTATATTCGGGTCCGAGTCCAGCATGCAGTATATCCCGGCTCCCGCGGGGGCGCAGCAGTCGACAATCGAATTATTAATTATCTGCGGACTGGAGAAGTTTAATTTTATCCCGCCGCCGTGCACGCTCGCGACATTTCCACAGATCAGGTTTCCGCAAATAAGCGGCGAGCTGCTGGCACAGGAGATGCCGCCGCCGAACTGGGCGGTGTTTGCAAAGAATTGATTGTCTGCTATCAGGACCGTTTGGAGATTGTAAGAGCAGCCGAGTCCTCCGTGAAGAATCTCGGCGTGGTTTTCGGATATGATGTTATTGGTAATGGCGGGCTGACTTGCGGTATCGGCCAGTATGCCGGCGCCAAAGTCCGCGGTGTTGCGAGTGATTATATTGTCATTCAGCAGGGCCGTGGCGTCGCTGCTCCAGAAGTAGACGCCTCCGCCTTTGTAAAAAGAGTAGTTGTCGGTAATGATATTTCGCTCTATTCGCGGCCCGGCATAACAGTAGATGCCGCCGCCGTGCCCGTTCGTGGCGTCTCCACCGGTCACTGTGAAGCCGGCAAAGACACAATTGGCGTCCTGACCCTGGGCAATCGCGACGACGGTTCCGGTCTGATTGGCGTCTATGATGGTTTTCTCGACTACCGCCCAGTCGTTCGGGTCGGCCGAGCGCAGGACAAGATTCTTTGTGTGATAGCTTATTTTCTCATAATATCTGCCCTGCGTGACGACAATCGTGTCGCCGTCGTTGGCATCGTCAATGGCCTGCTGAATGGCAAGGTAGTATTTGTCCGCGCTGAGATTCCAGACGGGCCAGGCCTCGTCGGCGCCGATATCGACGAACTGGCCCATCTTTCTCGATTCGCCGTCCCAATCAATCAGGCCTTGGTGCGTGAAATTGGGGTCGCCGGCATTTATGCACCGGCTGGTAAGACTAAGATGATAGTCGTTGGCGTCGGGGTTGGCGAAGCCGGGCGGCGCCGAGATATTGCCGTTGATTCCGGTCTGGTCGGGCAGGTTGGGTCCGTACCCGCCGGCGCCATTGTCCCAGACGTTGTTATACCGCACCACCGGGAAGCTGGTCTCGTCGGCGTATATTCCATAGCCTTCGCCGCTGCCGCTGATTATGTTGTTCTCGATGGTGGGCGTCACATTTCCGGTGCAGTCAATGCCTCCGCTGTAAACGAGGGCGGAGTTGTCGGCTATGGTATTGTGGATGATGACGGGTTTGGCGCTGCCTCTGACCCTGATGCCGGCGCCGTTTTTGTTATTGACGATGAAATTATTGCGAATCAGCGGCGCGCTGGAGGCGTATATTGCCATTCCGGCGCCGTTAAAGCAGTCGTTGTGGGCGACGAGGTTCTGCTCGATTGTGGGATTAGACCTGGCATAGACGTAAAGCCCACCGCCGCCGAAGGTTCCGGCGGTATTTCGCTCAATCAGATTATTTCTAATGGTGGGACTCGAGTCGTAGGTCACGTGGATACCGCCGCCGAGGCTCGCGTCGTTGGCCATTATCTGATTGTTTTCGATAAGCCCGTGGCTCCACTGCCGCAGGTGCATCCCGCCACCGTAGAATTCGGCCTGGTTGTTCCTGATAAGATTGCCGGTTATTACAGGGTCGCAGCCCTGGAAGGCGACGATAGCGCCGCCGTCGCCGTGGTCGAGCGTGGGATAGTTGGCATCGGGAGGCTCGAAACCATGCTCCATGACAGCGGAATTCTCAATGAAGGTGTTGTCGGTAATCAGGGGGCTGAGGTGAAAGGGAGGATTGCTGGGGTCGTTGGGATTGACGGGGTCGCCGTAGATGTAGACGCCGCCTCCCACGCCCGCGAGGTTCCCCACAAAAACATTCTTTGTGATGGTTGGCTGGGACATATTGTAACAGACCGCGCCGCCGCCGCAGCGATTCCATCGCAGTCCCTTATACTCCCATGAGACGAGCAGCCAGGAGCCCGTGCCTCCGGTTATGGTAAAGCCGGCCAGGACCGAATTGCTGCCTTCGCCGCCGTTGAAGGTGACGACGCTGGCGCAATTGGGGTCGGGGGGATTCGAGCCGTCAATTATCGTCTCAGAAACCACGTTGGGGTCGTTGGGGTCTGTCGAGCGAACGGTGATGGCTTTTCCGAGGAAGTTGATGTTCTCCTGATAGGCGCCGGCAGCGACGACGACGGTATCGCCGTCATTGGCGTCATTGATTGCCGACTGAATAGTGCCGTAGCCCGCCGGGCCGACAGTCAATATCCGCGCGCGCGCCTGCGAGCCGCACAGCAGCAAGGTGACGACCAATGCAAACCTTTTCATCCCCGATTTGCCTCCGTGAACATACACCCCATTCATCCTGCAATATATATTATAATTATAACAAAGATTACCTGCCGAATCCAGAGTTTCCTTGGCCGGCCGGCGTCTATCCCCGAAGAAATACCGCACGAGCCACGCAAAGACCCCTGTGTGCTCCAACCCCTGTTATGGGACCAGCCGCAGGCAAAACCAGAGGGCCCAAGCCGACTTGTCGGTCCGCCCCGGCATTTATGGCACGGATGGCCGCAGCCGCGATGTCGCCGCAGAAGTGGGCGGCCCAAAGGGGGCAGGGGACCTCGGCGAGCTCAGTCGAGCCGCAGGGCGTCAGGGAATATTAGGCAGATAAAAATATCCCGGGCCGTATTCATAAGGCTCGCAAGTGAATCGATTCACTATGACCTTCATGGTAGTTACATCCGAGGCGGTGAATCTTTCCACGTGTCCGTCGGTGAAGCCGGCGTGCAGCTCTATTTCGATTGTGTCCAGGTCGAAGCTGTCGTCGGCCGGGCGTGACCAGTAAGCTGAGGATTCCGGCCGCTCGGGCGTGACGCCGGCGCCCTTGAATCTTTCGCAGCTGCCGAAGGCATCCGGGCTGCGCCAGCAGTTGTATCCGAAATAGCAGGCGACCAGCAGCTTGCTTTGCCCCCGCTCGCCGAACAAACGTTGCGGACCTTTGAACAGACGGTCCTGCAAAAGGCCCGTATAGTTCCAGTAGAAACAGTAACTGCCCTTGACCCAGTCCCGGGGAAAGAGGGTGTCGGGATTGTTCCAGGCGTCGCCGGCGTCCCAGGCCTGCTGGAGGTGCTTGTATCTCCTGGGGGCATTAGGGCAAAACATGGTGCTGCCCGGTCGTACGCCTTTGCAGCTTCTATTTCGTCAGCGTAGTAACCAAACGACTCACGCCGGCCGTTAATCGTCAAAGGCAGCAGCATTCTTTTGCTTTCCAAATTGGGTTTGATTGGGTTTGTTTTGGTTACGGCCGAAAGTGGTTTCATTTTCATAAGCCTTTGTGGGAAGGGGAGTTGCGTTCGTTTTGTTAGGCATAAGGAAGTTGGCTTTGATTGGGTTAGCTTTGGGTTTGTTTGGGTTCGTTCTGGTGGGAGAGAATTTGGCATTTGTTTCGTAAGGCCTTGTGTAGAAGAAGGTTGGGTTGATTTTTGGGTTTTTGGGAAATTGGGTTTGTTTTGGGTTCGTTTGGGTTCGTTTTGGCTTTGAGGGGCCCTGACGGGGCAAAAATTGGGTTCGTTTTGGGTTCGTTTGGGTTCGTTTGGGTTCGTTTTTGGGTCCTGCCGGAGGGCCTGTTTTTTCGTAAGCCTTTGCGAGATAAAGGGTTTTGAATCCGCCGGAGGCGGACAAGATTGGGTTCGTTTTGCATAATTTGCTGATAAATTCGTACGTAATCCTTCGTACATTTTCACTTTCGGTGCAGTCAGATTCCTGGGGGTTTAGGCGGCCCGCCAAACAGACCCGCCAAACGAACGGCGGGCAAGCGGCGGGTAAATTTGCCGAGTTTGCCGGGGTTGTGTGAGACAGGGGCGGTCCCGGTGAGATAGCTGCCTTATAGGCAGGTAAATAACTGGATGCTCGATTCTTGATGCTCGATGCTGGATGGGGGGTCCGCATTTTGTATTCAGTGTTTAGTCGTCAGTGTTTAGTATTCATTATTCGATTTGGTGGGTATTATACTCGATTTGGGGTTGGAAGTAAAGGAGATTCTTCTCGGGCCGAGAAGAAAGGGGGCCAGGATATCAGCAGATCAGGGTGTGGGTATCAGGAGAGCAGGGTATCAGGGGGGTAGGAAGGGAAAGATTGGCAAGACAACAGACCGAAGACTCAGGACTCAAGACTATCGACCAAGGACTAATTTTGCTTGACGGCCGTGGATTTGTGAGTCTGAACAAACGAGCAGCATGGCTACACTGGTTAAGGTATATGCGTGCTGATTTGGCATAATTATTTTCTTTAGGGGTGTCGGAAGATTAGCTATTATAATTGACTACTGAGGAAAAGAGTGTTGCTGGCTGAATGGGACTGTGTAAAGAATGAAAGAGAAAGCGATTGTTTTGCATAGTGGAGGAATGGACTCTACGGTTTGCTTGTTGCTCGCATTAGAAAAAGGGCGGGAAGTGATAAGCCTTGGGATAGATTATCGACAACGTAGTCGGGCAGAATTAGAGTATGCAATAAAGCTATGCAGACGATTTGATGTAAAACGAAAGGTGATAAGTGTCCAATGGGATAAGCCCCAGAGATCCATACCCAAAAATCGTTCTATCAATGAAATAAGAAGGGATGTGTCTTCGGCTTTTCTTCCAGGTCGAAATGCTCTGTTTTTAGTTATAGCTTGTGCAGAGGCTGTTGGAGTCAATGCTTCCGAAGTATGGAGCGGTATAAACTCAATTGATTATTCTGGATATCCTGATTGTCGTCCTGAGTTTTTGGAACAATTTAGAAAAATGATTAACTTGGCAATTCCAAAAGGACCAGAAATTATCGCGCCACTGATTTCTTTGTCCAAACCTGAGATTGCTGAGGAGGCTTATCGATTAGGAATTCGACAAGGTGATACATGGAGTTGCTATAGGCCGCTGACAACCCATGATGGATTTAAGCCGTGTGGGGAATGTGATGCTTGTGTCCTTCATAAATATGCATGGGACCATATGCCGAAGGAGGCTAAAGCCAGCAGCAAGATGGAAAAGAAATAATGGCACGGATATGCCTTATAGCATGCGTTAGCCTCAAGGATACTCGCAAGATGCGGGCTGAAGATTTGTATCAGTCACCCTTATTCAAAAAAGGAAGGGACTTTGCCGGTAATAATTTCGACCGGTGGTACATTCTTTCTGCAAAGTATGGCCTTATTAGCCCTGATATGGTCATAGAGCCATATGAGAAAACACTAAACAAAATGTCGAGGGAGGATAGACGCAAGTGGGCTGAAAAGGTATTTGGAGAACTAAAGAAACATACAAAAGCTGTTGACGAAATAACCTTCCTCGCAGGCTTGCATTATAGACAAGATGTGACACCTCTTCTATTAAAACGAGGGAACAAAATCTGTGTTCCCATGGAAGGGATGGGAATAGGTAAACAATTACAATGGTTGACAAAACATAATATTGCCGCAAGAAAACAGGGCCATCTTGAAGATATTTACAGACTTCTAAAAGATTTGGAAAAATCTTTAGGGGGTAAGCAGCTTTTTAAGAATTGCAATGGGAGATTATCCTGGCCGAATAGGGGGGTATATTTTTTCTTTGAGCCCGGAGAATCAAGAACTCATCATCCAAAGGAGTCACGTGTAGTTCGTGTCGGCACACATATGGTTAGCAGGGGCTCGAAGGCCACTTTTTGGAATCGCCTGAAAACGCATCGAGGAACAGAAGATGGAGGCGGCAATCATCGCGCCTCCGTTTTTCGTCTCCATATTGGAAACGCTATGATAAAAAGATCGGCAGGCAAAATTTCGTTGTCGAGTTGGGGTAATGGACAGTCCGCTTCTCCTGAAATTCGAGAGGCAGAGTTAGAGCTTGAGAGGAAAGTTTCCGAATATATTGGTAACATGTCCCTTTTATGGCTGAACGTCCCGGACATTGCTGGGCCAGACAGTGACCGGGCTTTTATTGAAAAAAATTCAATCGCCTTGTTATCAGGTCCTGAGGGTCCAATTGATACCCCAAGTGGTGGTTGGCTTGGTAACTCCAGTACAAATGAAGCTATACGCAAAAGTGGGCTTTGGAATGTGAACTATGTTGATTATCGCTATGATGAAAGATTGTTAGATGTTTTTACCAAATATGTTGATGCGGTAGCTGGACGGAGTTCTATACCAAATGATTCCATTGCCCCTAAGGATTGGTATACAGCGGATAAAGGAAAAGACTCAAGAGGACAAAGGTTTCTTTTTGAGGAAAGTGAATATGGAGAAATGGACTAAAACTGATGGGAAGGTATTGAAAGAGTACACACGCCCAATTGTACATCTTAGAAGACAATTTGAGGCAGGAAGGCTTGTTCTGGTGTTTGGCACAGGCGTTGCTCAGCAAGTTGGAGTTCCTGGTTGGACGGAGTTGAATAATAAAATCGCGTCCGATTCAAAAGTTAAAGGGGAAAAATTATTAGATAGGCCCCTCCATGAAAGTGTAGATGATTTTCTTGAAAATGAAAGCAGAGAAACTATATTAAAATTGCTTTCAGGTGCGGGCCCAGAAGAAACTATTACAACCCAAAGATTGTTTGAATGTTACAAAAAAAAGAAATATGCATGTTCCAACCCCGCTGAATACTATTCTCCTAAATTGGATTCCAGCATTTATCGACAATGGAGACAAATAATCCGTGACAAACTCTATGAAACCACATGCCTACCGAAAGCAATATTAACAAAACACAAATATCTAAGTAGTTTTTTGCCGATTATTCGGCACATGCCTTTGACAATTACTTATAATTTTGATGATATACTTGAAATGGCCTTATACCATGATCCCAAAAAGGAGGATTCCCGCGGATATGAAACTGTTACAAACCTTAGGGCATTACCTCGAAGAAAGTCAGCCGTAATATATCATCCTAATGGATACATACCTCGTAATCCCATGGAGGAAAAGAGCCAAGAAATGGTACTCTCGGAAAGCGAGTTTGCCAATAGAATGGCAGATTTAACAAGCGGACAATATAATTCATTGCTACATGTTTTATCCTCAAATACATGTTTATTTATTGGTTTATCCTTAAAAGATAGCATTTTGAAGAACTTGCTTAAACAAAGTGCAAGAATTGCCCCAGGTAACTATCACTATTATGTCGATTATTATAAGACTAATTCAGAAAAACCAACCGGCCCAAAAATATCTTCTATGGAATCAGCTAATTTTGAAGCATACAATTTAAAAACACTCTTCTTAACAAACAGAGAATTAAAATCACTCGGGACATTAGTCTATAAAGGTTATGATAAGGCTAAAAGACTTTTGGATGATGGGCCAATCTTCCATTTTGCACAAGATAATAAAATAGAACATCTTGTTTTCTGCTTTTATATTATAGGGTCAATTGGTGTAGGAAAAAGCACATGTGTATCTTATCTTAGAAGCCTAATCACACATGATGAATGGCACGAAGATAAACTGCCCGATTTGGCTCGTCATTGGAAAACACTGGAAGACGAAGAGTCGAAAAGAAAAGAAGTTGATAAATGGATCGCAGAACAGTTTAAGCAAAAAAATCAAGATTTGCTTGACGTAAAACTCGGTATTTCCATTTGTGACCGTTGCCCTCTTGATCCGATTTCCTTTACACCCAAAGAAAAATGGCACGAAAAAGCAAAACTTCTTTTAAATACGATATCTCCAAATAATAGAGAGACAATAAAACCTGGACATATCATTTATTTATGGGATGATCCTGAGCATCTTGATATTAGAGTTCGTCGAACGCCGAAAGAATATGATAAAGACGGTTTAAAGGAGCTGCAAAATAAATTAGATAAGGTATACGACATGGATGGAATGACAAGAATTGATTGTAGATTTCAATCATTTTATGAAATAATGAAGAGAATTTGCAGGATCATCCACATGGAAAATTACCAGCCTGCTGAAATTCATGAAAGATTGATTGCTATTAAAGAAAAGAGAGACAGTATTAATGCTAAAAAATAAGGAAACCACAAAATATAGAATCTACCTCGCTGGTCCACTTTTCAGCTTAGCGGAGAGGACTTTTAATCATAACTTAAAGAAGCTGCTTATGCCTTACTTTGATGTTTATCTCCCTCAGGAGGATGGTGGCTTAATAATTCATATGATAAAAGCTGGCTTGCCGCCTAAGTTGGCATCTCAAAAAGTCTTTGATATCGATATTAGGGCCATGAATGAATGTGATGTTTTCCTAATTATTCTTGACGGCAGAGCTGTAGATGAAGGAGCAGCTTTCGAGCTTGGTTTTGCTCATGCGAAAGGAAAACCTTGCTATGGTTTAAAAACAGATTTCCGACAACTTTTAGCTTTCGGAAATAATCCAATGATTGATGGTCCAATCAAAAAGATTTTTGAGAGTATAGAAGAGTTGCTTGATTGGGCTGAGTCAAATTGTGACCGGGGACTTAACAGCGTCGATAATGAAGCAAAGGACAGAAAAGAAAGCGAATCGATAAGAACAGAAGCTAAAAGCAGTTCTCCCTCATGAAAACATTTGAGCAATCTGAATGCAAATCCATTGTTGCGTCATTCAAAGTTCTTTTCGCGGAGAAGATGGACAGGCCAAATATGTTCATCATGCCTTATGATTCATCTAATGAGCGAGCATCTACCCGATTCGAAAAAGTCGAATCTGTTCTAAGAGAAGAGTTCACACTCACCATTCTTGAACTATCTCCTACCGCTTGTGGTCTTTCTAATTGTAGCAGTGCTCTCGACAATTTCACATTCAAGTGTATCGCTATCGATTCTGGGAAACCGGAGAAAATAAGGGATATCATCAAGGAGGTATTATGGCCCACCCACAATGATGGGAAGGCCTCGCCAACTCTGAGCGAGGTCTTGGCCGGAAGTCAAAATATAGTTGTGAAGCCTTTCGCTTTGCACAAATACGGAATATTCGTCCCTTATAGAATTCAGAAATTCGGCCCCATCAGAACACATTCGTTTAATCATAAGCCCGTATTTTATAGGTATAGGGTTGCTGTAAATAAGATCAAACAACTTCCTGCAAAACTAGAATATTACCTTCAACTCTTGTTTTCCAATTGCCCTAACCACTTATTCCAAAACAGTGAGTTTAGAGCATCCGCTCAAACCTCTTATAATCTCAGAATAAAAGCTGAGGTGAGACGCTGTCAGGAATGTAACATGGTTGAGTTGGCAGAGAACAGCAAGTCTTTTGACGAATACAAGAGTAGACATGAAAACTTAGAAAAGTTTTTCTTGTTAAACGACCCCTGTACAATGGCCTGCGAGGTTCCTGTATGGTTGGAACCAGCGGAGTTGAGAGACTATCTCGAAATTTTCAGTACTACAGACACGCTGACTGGCCATATAGATATTCTCAGGTGTGAGACAGATGGAAAGATAGGCATATGGGACTACAAACCGGGGGCGCGTGAAGAAACGGCTGGAACTATCCAAGTATTTCTTTATGCCGTTATGTTGTCTGTCAGGACAGGCGTCGGTTTGGAAAACATTCTATGTGGTTATTTTGACGAATCAGATGTTCTTTTTTTCCGAGCGGATGAGGCACAAATAGTAAAATCATAGAAGTCGTCGATGGATGTAATGTTTGGCGCCTGGATTTCGGCTCATCACATCCTAGGGCTGAAGGCGGTCCCAAGTGTTGTGTGCGGGGGCGGCGACGGCTAAATCCGCCAAACGACGTGGCGGACAAGCCCGCCGAATCCGCCTGCCCGCCAGACGAACGGCGGGTAAACGGTGGGGGTAATGGTATTGTCATGCCATATAGGGATATCGGAAGTCCCTTGCGGGCAGGAAGGTCTCGTTAGAGCCTATCCAAATAATCCGATCTATTGCGGCCGGCTGCAAAGCCCGATGCCTGCGTTGTCGGCCAAAAACGTTCTCAACGTGGTGTAAACCACGCCTCCGGGCCTTTTTGACCTGCCGCCTTGGCCTCGAACTTTTCGCTCGTCCTCATAACGACCAGGTTATTCGGATAGACTCTTAATGGCGCGGGGCTTGGAAATGATTCCGCCGGCCCGCCAGACAGACGGCGGGTAAAAGGCGGACAAGTAAGGATGAATGATTAAGGATTAATGGGAGGGGGTCGCCGTGTCGGCGAGGGGCTGCTGGCCGACGACCGCGCCGGTGGGCTTGTCGTTGACGTAGAAGTTTCCGGCCGCGTGGCGCAGCACGTCCATCGCCTTTACAATGGCGCCGCGGTCGCGGCACTTCCGGTCGCCAAGCTGCGCTTTGGCCACCAATTCAGCGTAATCTTCGTTATCAGCCATAGGTTGCTACAAATAAGTGCGACGAAACCGCGAAACGTGACGCAGTTTCTTCTGCGTTTTTGCTGTTTTTTCCGCGGGTTGCCCCATTATACCATAATTTGGCTGAAATGGGCGGTTTGGACTTTCGCAGAGCCGAGCCTGGGCCGGTAAATCGCAGGTTTCTGAAAGACGCTTTCAAGAGAATTGGCGGCTTTGGCCGATGGTAATAAAGAGTAACCATTGTGCGGTCAAGGATGACCGAAAAGCCTTGCCCCTGCCCACGCAGGTCGGAAAACCTTCGTTCCGTGCGCCAGCAGGGGTCTTTTTTTTGGGGGGCCGGGCCCGCGAGATTTTGTCGCGCGCGTGATGCATTGCCGCCGTATGATGGTCAGGTAATGCCCATGGGGGGGCTGCAATTCGTTCGTCAGGCGCCTGCGGTTGGCTGGGTACGCGGCTGCGAAGGGGGCAATTCTCCGGCAAGCAGCTTTCCGATGGGTCTGAGGGTGTCAAACTGCATAAGGATGATTCTGATAACGGCGGTCATAGGCGCCGCCAGGAACATGCCCGCTATTCCCCACAGCAGACCCCAGAAGAACAGGGCCAGAAGAATAGTGACCGGGTGAAGGTTCAGTCCCCTGCCCATCAGTCTGGGCTCGACTATATTGCCCATAATCACCTGCACCGTACCGGGAATAGCTACCGCCAGGACAATGCTCCATGGATTTTGAAACTGCGCAACTGCAACGGGTATGGGCAGCAGCGTGGAAATCATCGAGCCGATCGACGGAATGAAATTCAGCAGAAAAGCGGCTATTCCAAAAACCGCCGCGAGTTTCAGGCCCAGAACCTCCAGCGACCCCCAGACAAGCACACCTGTTAAAGCCGAGATTATGACCTTGGTCGCGATATACCGTCGGATGTTGTGGTCGATATCCGCATAGACGCCCGAGCGCACAATGTGCGGACTGCGCCCCGCCAGCAGGAAGATGACAAAGATAAGGACGAAAAAGACACTGGACAGCAGGCCGAAAACCCTCCCGAGTGTATCTGTCACCAGGCTCGGAAGCTTGTTTCTCAGGTCGTTGACGATTTTTTCCTGGTCCAGCTTGACACCCCAGTTGTCGAATCGGGAAAATACTTCTTTGGCGAGGTTGGCGAAATCGTTGCCGTAAGGTGCAGCGGTTGCCACGACTTTCTGAACGGACATGGTAACGAACAGACAGATTACCGCGATGATGACTATGACCACCAGGAAAGTGGTCGCCACGGCAATCGAGCGCGGAAACCTCAGACGGATTACCTGAAAGTCGAGAACAGGAGAGACCAGCGTAAAGACAAATATTGCCAGCACAAACGGGATCATTACGGAACTGGTGTAGCGCAGGACCGCCGCCAAAGCAACCGCGGCGATAATCACCAGCGAGCCTGTTCTCAACCACGTACTCTCATCACGCTTTTCGGACATTTACATATACTCCGGATAGAACACGTCCTGGGTCTTCGGGTGGATGAAATCCGTTGTTCACCCACCGGTTTTACAGGGACATATTACAATGAGAAGCCGGGCGCAGACAACCAAATTTCAGGTAGTCACAATGCAATAATGGTCCGGCACGAGGCGACGCGACCCGCCGGGTAACGCTTGTTCGCCTTGAATTCTGCTGATATACTCGTAGATCGTGACAGTTGATGATACGGCGTCGCCGAGCGGTCGGGCAGGGCGGCGGAAGGGGGTCTTTGAGAGACTGATTGATGGCAGAAATTCGGCAGATGAATCGGCGTCAGCTTCTGAGAAAAACCTCCGGCATTGTTGCAGGCACTGTCGCGCTGCCTTATTTTGTGCCCTCGTCGGCGCTCGGCCGGTTGGGGAGCGTGGCGCCGAGCAATAGAATCACCATTGGCTGCGTGGGTACCGGCGGCAGGGGCCTGTTCAATATGAGGGCCTTTATGGCCGAACCCGACGTCAGGGTGCTCGCAGTCTGCGACGTTGATGCTGGTCATCGTGAAAAGGCCCGAAACACCGCAAACCTGACGCCTGATGCCTGCTACAATGATTTTCGTGAGCTTTTAGCCAGGAGCGATATCGACACCGTGGTCATATCCACTCCGGACCATTGGCACGTTCCGATTGCCGCTGCGGCCGTCAAGGCGGGCAAGGATGTCTATTGCGAAAAGCCCCTCTCACTGACCATAGCCGAGGGGCGCGTCCTTTGCGACCTGGTCAGGCAATACGCCTGCGTATTCCAGACGGGCTCTCAGCAGCGCTCCGACGGCGGCTTCCAACTCGCCTGCGAACTGGTTCGCACCGGTCAAATCGGTGAGGTCAGACTGATAAAGGTGGGGCTTCCGGGCTCGATGACGATAGGGCCTCAGCCGGTTATGCCGGTTCCGGAGGGCTTCGACTATGATATGTGGCTTGGGCCGGCGCCGTGGAAGCCGTACACCAAGGCCCGCTGCCACGGCAAGTTCCGCCATATTCTTGATTACTCCGGCGGAAAGTTCATCGACTGGGGCGCGCACCATCTGGATATTGTTCAGCTGGCATTGGGCACAGACAATTCGGGTCCCTTAAAGGTCGCGGGGTGGGGCGAGTTTCCGAAAGAGGGTATCTACGATACGGCTATCAAATATGATTTGAGGTTTGTCTACGCCAACGGCGTTATGGTAAATGCCTCCACTGCACATCAGGGCGGCATTCGCTTCGAGGGCACGGACGGGTGGATATTCGTAAATCGCGGCGTGATTGACGCCCATCCGAAATCGCTTTTGAGACACAATAAGCCCCGTGCCTTCGATAGCCACGTCCGCAACTTCCTAAACTGCGTCAAGCTCCGCCGCCAGCCGATCGCGCCTGTGGAAGCTGCGCACCGCAGCGCCAGTATCTGCCATCTGGGCAATATAGCTATGCTGCTGGGTCGCAACCTTCAGTGGAACCCACAGAAGGAGCGGTTCGTAAATGACCCGACCGCCGACCGCATGACGACACGCCCCATGCGCTCCCCATGGCGCCTTTGAGAGCACGTTTTCGGGATTCTTTCGCGGGCACGTCTATTTGGGTTCGACTATGATGACATCCCTGCGGCGTTCTTCGGGCGTGACCTTCAAGGTCTCGATTTTACCGCCGCGGACCGCTCCCTCGACAACTGTCTGATAGGGCGCGTGCAGCTTGAAATCTACATCCCACTCACGGGGCCAGGCCGGAAGCAGATATATCTTTCGGTCCGGGGTTTGCATAAGCATCTCCTGCAGGCCAGTCATGCCCGCTCCGAGCCAGTTGTGGTCCGGCGTCCAGTCGTCGGTGTCACGAAAAGCCGGAAAGCGAAGCCCGGAATCGCTGAGCTTGAAAACCGCCACTGCCCCGGCATCCTCGGCCAGCCCCAGTCGCGCCGCGAAAATGCCCCCCTGATACCACGGTTCCTTCATCTTCTTTTGCCTTTCGCGCAGGCAGTCCGTCCAGGTGTACCGCGCCAGTTCCAATTCGTCCCTGCCCACACCGAAGATGTTGTACGGAAAGACCGAATACAACTCCGGAATCTCGCCCACCGCGAACTTGCCCCAGGATTCCGCGCCGGCCAGATACCGCTTTCCGTCTTTCTCCTTGATGGGAAGCGGCGGCACGCGACCGAGCATCTCGCGGTACTTTTCCTTTCGGGCCGCGGACACGTATTTGTCAGGCAGTTCCAGCAGGCGCGACAGGACCGCCTTCAGGCCGGCAATGACATCGGCGGGATTGTTGGCGTCCACGTATGTCTCACATGCCCGCGAAGGATAAATCACGAGGTGCCCGTTCCCATCCAACGGTTTGCCTGTGCGCTCTTTCTGGCGGTACCGGTAATGCTCATCGAAGAATGTCACCGCGCTGTCGATGAATGGCAGGTACGCCGAAATATCCTTATGCGAATAACGATAATACTCGAGAATCATAAACGAAAAGTCCAGTTGATGGCCGAACTGGTATGTCACGCCGATGCTCTGGACGCCCTTCGGAGTGCCGACCTTGCGCTCGCCCCACTCGCAAAGCGCGTTCAGCCAGCCGTAACAGGAGCCGACCGGCAGTCCGAAGTTTTCAAGCTGCTCGGTGAATGAGCAGCCATCGTGTCCCCAATAAACCTTTGTCCTCAACTCCGCGGCATTGAGGGCCCGGCGATAAAAATCAAACTGCGACGGCATCATGTCAAAGTCGCCGTTCTTCAGCATGGGCCAGTAAACCAGCCGCTGATTTTGAGCCGTGAAGCTGCCGCCGCCCCAGGTGCGAAAGTCGGGGCTTTCGGTTTTGACGCCGCGTTTGTTTTTTACAAAGCCCGGGTCCCACGTGAAGAAGCTGCCGTTGAATTTCGTCGGCCATTTTCCATAGGCGTTGCAGCCGAGCATGTAGCGGAACAATTGGTAATTGCGCCCGACCTGCCAGGCCTTGTCGTTGGGATCGGGCTTATCAGGATTGATAAAGACGTGGCTGCGGTCCCAGAATTGCCGCCACCACTCCTGATGCAACTTCCAGGCGGACTTTTGCAAGGTTTCGGCGTTACGAACCAGCTCGTCCAGGTCGCTTTGCCACTTGTCGATGGTTTCGGCCTGGTCTGTATGCAGGTAAATATTCAGTTTATGCCTTGTCCCCGGCGATTTGCTCCGCAGTTTCCACGCCTTGAAATCCGTGTCTGCATAGCGCCCCTCCGCCGTACCGGCCCCGACCATATTGTCACCTTTCATCAGGCCGCCGAAAGTTCGGTCCTTCAGCGGATTCACTACACGATCCTTGACTTCTTCAAGCTCCTGCTGCTTTATCTCCTTGTCAAAGACGAGGTCGTCGTTGTTATTGCGATGATACCAGATAACGGCATCGTCCCGGTGTGTCACATGGTCCGGGTACATCGTGACCTTGCCCGGATAGCCGACCAGGCTCATGCAGGGAAAGCGGCTTTTCCTGCAATCGGCGGGCAGCTCGCGGGCCGCGTTGCGCCAGCCTTCATACTGCGCTTCAACCTTCACAGGCTCATTACTCTCGATGTCCACGTGAATTACCGGGTCAAATACCTCGGCCCAGATTTTGATGGTCGCCGAGACGGCACCCGGGTTCGTCGCTTCAATCTCAACGCAACCTTCTCTCAGCTTCAGCTCCTGCCGGAATCGGCCTTTTTCAGTAAAGGGATTGGGCTCCATCTTTAGTCTGATGCGGCCGAGCTTGAGCATCTGGTTATTCTCGTCGAATGTGCCGCCGCGCCCGATGTAGAACAGCAGCTCATTATCTTCGACCCAGACGTTCAAGCCGACGTCGCCTCCGCCCACCGGCATGGACTCACTCGGATTGCTGCTCTGTGAATTGAAGATGACGTTATAGTCGTCGAGTATGTCCGCACTCGCCGCGGCCAGGCCCGCAAATGCAATGGTGTAAAACCAAAAAAGCAGCTTGATTGTCCGGCTGAATTGTCCTGTTCTCATTCTTATCTCCTCATAAGAAGCAACGGTACACGAAAACCCTGTTTACATCTGCTCAGTATACTTCTCTACGCTCAGCGATTTTCAATGGACTTGACCATGTTATAGACAACCAGATTGTAGGGAACCTGAGTTTTGCATTTTTCGGCCAGCTTAATCACGGCGCCGTTGAGTGCATCGATCTCAGTTTTCTTCCTGGCTAAGATGTCCTGCAATGTCGACGATTTGTGCCCGGCTGTGTCGGGAACCAGTTTCGCATAGAACACCTCGAGAAAATCCGCAGGCGACTGCCAGTGCGTCTTGTAGCCAGCACGTTCCATGACATTAAACACTTCCTCTACGATGCCGTTCATGATCTGACGGGTATATTCGTACTCGGCCAGCGCTCCGTAGGGGACATCGAGAACGGCGCCCAGCGGATTCAACGCGCAGTTGTAAAGCATCTTGGCCCAGAGGTCCCTTTCGATGCTGTCGGTTATCTCGCACGGTATTCCGCCTTCGGTTATCGACAGTGCCAAATCCTTCAGGCATGACAGGTCACAGCCGAAGAGGCTGCCGAGGTGAATTGAATCGGCGTGGACGGTTATATTGACTTCATTATCGTGCGGCCGACGGAATCCGGTGATGACCCGCGCGCTGTAAACGCGGTCCTTGCTGAAAAAGGGCAGGAATCTTTCTGCGTTGCCCCAGCCGTTCTGAAATAATACGATTCTGGTTTCATCAGCGAAAAGCAGCTCATGCTGCGAGAGGTCCCCGGCGGCCTCGCCGGAATCGAAGGACTTGGTGCAGACAAGTATGAAATCATAGGGTGCGGCCTGAACCTCACTTAGAGATGAAAAGCATCCGAAGCTTGAGGGAGCGGCGTGGTAGTCGCCGAAGATGCCGGTCCTTGTCAGGCCGGCCTGGCGTAGCGCAAAGATGGTTGTTTCCCTTGCGAGGATGTCAACCTGCGACCCGGATTTCAGCAGGCAGCTCGCTATACCCAGACCTACCGAGCCGCCGCCGTATATTAGAACCTTCATAATCTATAGCCTGCACCCTGTCTCACGGTGTTTCACTCGAGCGGCGCCATTATAACCAGTATCTGAGCGGTTTTCGAGGGGCAGTTTCGCAGCTTCTTATCAGAGGTGACTTCACAAAGAATCGACGCTCGACAATTCGAAGCGCCTGGGGAATAATGCGTTTGACAAAAAGGAGCGTCGCGGTAAACTCGCAACCGAAAATGATCTTTAGAGCCCGGCCGGGGAACAAATATGGAGAAGTTTGTCTTCGAGGATAAAGAGCAGATGGGAAGGGCGGCAGCAGCGGCGGCCGAAAGCCAAATCCAATCTGCAATCGCCGATAAGGGCGCGGCCAACATAATTCTCGCCACGGGGACAAGCCAGTTCGAGACGCTGAAAAGCCTGACAGCGTGCGAGGGCATTGACTGGTCGAAGGTGACAATGTTTCACCTCGATGAATATATCGGATTGAGCCAGGACCATCCTGCGAGTTTCAGAAAATATCTCAAAGAGAGGTTTATCAGCAAAGTCGGAGTTCTCAAGGCCGTGTGTTTTGTGAACGGCGATGCCGAGGACCCGATTGCCGAGTGCAGAAGACTTGGGCAGGCTATCGGCGCGCACCCGATTGACGTGGCGCTGGTCGGAATAGGAGAGAATGGACATCTGGCGTTCAACGACCCGCCTGCTGATTTCGATACAGAGCAGCCCTTTATCATTGTCGAGCTGGACCGGATGTGCCGGAGGCAGCAGTTGGGCGAGGGATGGTTTGCGAGTTTGGAGGACGTACCGACTCAGGCCATATCGATGAGCATAAGACAGATCATGAAGAGCCGCTGCATAATCGCCTCTGTGCCGGACGTACGAAAAGCCGAAGCGGTAGCGATGACGCTGCAGGGGCCGGTCACGAATACCTGTCCCGCCTCGATACTTCAGAAGCACCGAAACTGTAAAATATTTCTCGATGAAGCGGCGGCGTCCCTGCTCTCATGACTTTGCAGGAGAATAATTCTGACCATGAAAATACCCGGACTGATTGATTTGCAGGTTAACGGATATAAGGGCGTGGATTTCTCCGGCGAGGATTTGACGCGAGAGGATTTTGCCCAGGCCTGCCGGGGATTATTCGAAGCCGGCACGACCGCATTTCTGCCAACCCTCATCAGCAGTTCGAAAGAAGTTTACCGCCGAAACTTGCCCATCATAGCCGAGGTAATTGATGCTGACGAGTTTCGAGGAGGCGTGTTCGGAATACATCTTGAAGGGCCTTTCATTTCACCGGCCGAAGGCGCCCGCGGCTCCCACGACTTGCGCTGGGTGACAATGCCGGATGTGCAATACCTCGAAGAAATGATCGGCTGGTCCGACCAGAACGTACGAATGATAACCATCGCTGCCGAGCTCAAAGGGGCGCCCGAGATGGCGCAATGGTGCGCTGAGCGCGGCATAATTGTCTCGCTTGGCCATCAGATTGCCGACGAATCGGATTTGGAGCGCCTCCAAAAAGCCGGCGCCAAAGCGCTGACGCACCTCGGCAACGGCCTCCCCGCCAATCTGCCCCGGCATCATAACCCCCTCTGGGCGGGCCTCGCAAACGACGACCTCTACGCGACGCTGATAACCGACGGACACCACCTGCCTGCATCCGTCGTCAAGACCATCATAAGGGCCAAGGGCGTCTCTCGCTGCATCATCGTAAGTGACGCCTCGCCCCTTGCCGGCATGCCCCCCGGCCCATATCACACCCTCGGTAATGATGTCATACTGGCGGAAAACGGCAAAGTTTACAATCCGGCCACGGGTTATCTGGTAGGCTCTTCCGCCACTATCCTTCAATGCATGAATTACCTCGCATCGTTCAACCTTCTTTCTATTGAAGAGCTGCTTGTGCTCGGCTTTCATAATCCGCTCAAACTGCTCGGCATCGCGCCTGCGTTGATTCACCAGGGAACGGCCCTTTGCTTCGATGAGCAAAAAGGCGTTTTCGAACTCGCAGAATAGTCAAATCCCCCCTCTTTTGGCCCGACCAGGGACTCATTAACGCGAATGGCCGGCAAGTCAATTCTGGGTGGGGCTTTTGGTGAAGAATAGTCAGCCGGCTGCAACGCCGCGACAAGATTTGCTTACCTGATGAGTTCTTCGATAGCTCTGGCGACGATGTAATCGGGCAGTTTGCCCAGTGCGGGCCCGGCTTCGTAAGTGGATATGATGGACCTGTCCGGAAAGGCGCCGACCTCGCGGATAAGCTCGTCGGCGAGTTCCGGCAATTTCTCATCGCTCACAGGCTGCTGCGATTTCGCCTGTGCGGTTTCCACCAGGTTCCTGAACTCGGCCCGGCTGTCGTACCAGTCGAGCTGCAGTTCGAGCTTCGCCGCTTCTTTTCTTCGGGAGGCATCATAAGTATATTGAATCCCGACGGGGTTGTAGGTTTCCAGTCTTTCATCAACGAAGGCAAGACACGCTTCCAGATAGCCGGCGATCTTTTTTTCGTCGAACTTGCCGAGCTTGCCCGTTGCCGCCTCGTCGCTCAGCAGCAGTTTCATCCTCTCGGCCACAAGACCCTTATTGACCTCCAGCCGCTCGTAAAGCGTCTCGTAATATGCGTTCAAAAGCATCTTTGTTTCGTCCATATTGTTTCGTCAGGCAAGAAACTCTCTATGCTGCGCAAGCACGCTGAATCTGCGGCCACAGACCGGTAAAACTGTTCAGTCGAGCCGGATTCCTTTTTGCTCGAGCCACTTTTTCAAATCACCCATTTCACTGTCGAAAATTTCGTTGTCGTAATCTTCTTCGAGTCTGCCGATATTGCCGGCCAGTTCGGGCTGTTGCTGCACGGCGTCGCTGAGTCTGCGCTCGAACTCATCGCTTGTGTGGCGCAGGTCATCCAGATCAACGTGAAGGCCGAGGATGCCGGCCAGCCTTCTGGTGACGGCCTCGATGCATTTGGGGTTGTTGCCCTGTACGTACGCCGGTATTGTAGCCACCAGACTGACCATGTTCAGCCCGTGTTTGCCCGCGTTGGCCGTCAGGCACGTAATGAAGCTGGCGGGACCTTCATAGTTGGTGAACTTCACACCGTAATGCTGGAAAGTCTCCCTGAGCGCAGGGTCGGAAACCGAGCATAGCAGCCTGGGCTCGCGCGTATGAGGCACAAGGCCCGCCACACTCCCGATGAAATACATCATCTGAACGCCGAACCGCGCGCACAGCGAGAAGATGCAGTCCATGAAATCGTTCCACTGCAGATGCGGTTCTTTGCCCACGAACAATATGATATTGCTGTGCTCGTCGTAAAAGAATTCGTTTGCGGGGACCTCTAGGGTCCGGATCAGCCCGTCTGATATCTGGGTGTGCGGCCTGAACAGAGCCGTCATTTCCATGGGCCCGGGGAAGTTGTAAATGTAGAAGCCCTCGGGCTCAATCTCCGCGAACTTGCGGGCATCGAGCTTTTCGACGAGGTACTTCACCGTGCCCGTGGAAACCTCCCCGCCGTCCATCCAGCCGGAAAAACCCAGCAGCATCGGCGGACCGCTCAGTTGGGGAGTTTCGCTTATAAGCAGCTTGTCGGACGCCACTATTCAACCTTTCTTTTTGCCCTTTACCCCTTTTTACCACCTGTCGTCGAGTTATGCCAGAGAAAATCGTGGCTCAGTTCTCAGCACGCAGATGCAGTTTTGGACGTCAAGCGGGCTTCGGTCAGCAGGCTGTATACGATTTGTCGCAATCAGCGGTTGAGCAGCCAGATTGAGCCATTCAGAACCGCTGCAAAGGTGGTCCAGAGAAGGTAGGGCATTAGCAGCAAAGCCGCGGGCGTCGAGACTGTACTGAAGGCCCATATCGTACCGAGAATGGCCAGCCACAGCAGCAGGATTTCGACAAAAGCAAGCAGAGGCATCTGCAGGCCGAAAAACAGCGGAGTCCAAAGCGCATTCAGAGCAAGCTGGGCAATGTACAGGCCCAGGGCAATTTTGACCGCAGCACTGCCGAGGCCCTTTTGCCAGATTATAAAAGCCGATAAGGCCATCAGGGCATACAGGATGGTCCAGACGGGGCCGAAAAGCCAGGCAGGGGGCGTGAAGAAGGGTCTGTTGAGACCGGCGTACCAATCGGAGATTGCCTCCCGCGTGGTGAACAGCGAGCCGATGAGGGGCGCGGCGAACGTCAGGCCGAAAGAGGCCACGAGCTTTGTCAACACAACGATTTTCACGACTATTAGTATAATGCCTTGAAGTCACAAGTAAATATGAGGATAATAAATCATGTCCGGCAAACTGGGAATCGCAATGGTGTTCGGCTTGTCGCGACACGAAAGGACTGTTTATCACGAGCGGCCGTCGGTAACTGATTGGAAGGGTAAAGGAGCCATGGGAGAGTTCGATTCGGTAGATGAGATTCTGGAGTTTGCGATCTTTCGCGAGGAAGAGGCCGACGCGTTTTACAGAATCCTGGCGGACAGGGTGGCTAATCCGGCAATGGCAGAACTCATCCTCGAGTTTGCGGCAGAAGAGCGCGACCACAAGCTCAAGCTGGAGCTCGAGATAATGAAGCGGGGCAGAGTCATCGATGAGGCCGAGAGACGCCACGAAGCGAAAGAGTTGAGCGATTTCAGCATGTCGGGTTATGTTGTGGAAGACGGCGGGGCGCTGGAGATGGATTACGAGGACCTGCTTCTTCTTGGCATGAAAAAAGAAAAGGCATCGTTCAGGCTTTATGTTGAGCTGGCGGCTATTGTCAGAGATGCGGAGTTCCGCGAGGTTCTTTTGTCGCTGGCCGAGGAAGAGGCCAAACACAAGGTTCAACTGGAAATCGACTACGACGATTATCTGTTGAAAAAGAAAAGCGAGCGGTGAGTTCGGACCTTTGTAGCGGTGCGATGATGGAAACACGCCGAGGCCGGGGCGATTTTTGACCCGGCTTTTTTTTGTTGCGCTGCGCGGCGGAGCTGGTTCCTAGGTGCAAAATCGGGGTCGGAATTTGCGTTTGCAGGGGCAGTGGCGGGGATGCGTAAATGGGGGCTGCTAAGTTGGGTTTGATTGGGTTTGTTTGGCTTTGGCTTGCCGGAGGCTGAAGGTGGTTTCATTTCCATAACCGTTTGCCAGAACGGACGTTGCGTTGATTTTTGGGTTTTTGGGGAATTGGCTTTGATTGGGTTTGCTTTGGGTTTGTTTGGGTTTGCTTTTTGGTGACTGGAAATCGGCCATATTGTCGTAACCCTTTGTGCAAAAGGAGGTTGCGTTGGTTTTGGCTGTTTGGGAAATTGGGTTTGTTTTGCACGAAAGGGTAAAATGGTAAACGGTATATGGTAAGTGGTGATTGGTAAGGGGTGAGTGGCGACTCGTAATTGCTAATTTGTAACTCACTGTTGGGTATCGAGTAGCTTTAGGTTATTCAATTTGACGGGTATTATACCCGATTTGGGGGCGGAAGTAAAGGGAAAAAACTGTGCATGCACAGAAACGCGAAATCCTAAGCTCGAAATCCGAAACAAATTCAAATGACGAAAATCCAAAGGCTCAAAAGGGGTTGGTTGCTGGTATTTGGCAAGAGAAAGGACGCAAAGCAGAAAAGGACCAGGATATCAGATAATCAGGGTGTGGGGAAATTTTGTTATCAACACTTGGCGGGGCAGGTTCGCTGTAAACAATAGAAGGGCTCGTATGTGAGCCAAGAAATGGGAGCTTTTTGGGCTGGAAAGGCTCAAAATGAAGATAACCATACCTATTTTGGTCCTTGGGGCGAGGGCAGGGGATACCAGTCTAAAACATCAAACAAGGGTCATTTTGCGTGAATTTGGGAGGTATTGTCATGGTCAAGCGAAGGTTTTTAACAGGTTTTGTGATAGTTTTGGCTTTTTTGCTGCCGGCAGGCAGGTGCTTAGCTGATGTTTCAGCCCAGCTTGAGCAGGGGGAGCGGTATGCAGACGAAGGGCAATATCAGCAGGCCGAGGCGATTTATAAGCAGATTGTCGCAGAAAATCCGGGCACCGATGCAGCACTGGACGCCCAGGAGAAACTGACCATCCTGTACGTTCGGCAGGAGAAGTTGGAAGAGGCTGATGCGGCTTACCAGCGGCTGCTTGCGGATTTTGGCGGGCACGCAGGACTGGCTCAGGCTGTTGACCATGTTGGCGACGCCTATCGTGAAGCCGGGGAGTATGAGAAGGCTCTACCAGCCTACGAGGAGGTTGTAGCAAGATGGCCGGAGGCGGACAACGCCATTGAGTGCCAAAAGAACGTTGTGGTGGTCAATATCCTGCGTGGCGAGGCGGCGGCAGCGGAGGAAGGTATCGACGAGCTTTTGAGCAAATTCGGGGGGAATGCCAAGATGCCGCGGGTCATTGAGGGAATTGCAGAGCAATACTTCGACCGCGAGGAATATCCCGCTGCAAAGCGATGGTACGAACACGTGGTATCGAACTGGCCCGATGCTGAATATGCCCTGTGGGCACAGGTTGGCGTGGCCGCGTCATCTATCGGGCTTAGGGATGAAGCAGCCTCAGTGACGGCTATTGAAAAGTTGCTGACCGACTATGGCCAAAGAGATGGTATTCAGCGGGGATTGGAGGAATTGGCGGATAATTACCTTCGGTCTCGCCAATACGATAAGGCGATACAACTCTATGAGCGAGTCGTGAAGGGCTGGCCGGCCACCGACCGTGCGGTGTGGGTCCAAAGAAGTCTGGCAAGGTCATACATTCTCTCGGGCGATGAGCCAAATGGGATAGCGGCAACGGACAAGCTGGTTGCGGATTACGGCGGCAGCGACAGGGCGGCCCGCGCTGTAAGGCAGATTGCAGACTGCTTCAGCCAGATGAGCAATCACGAAAAGGCCGGTGAGCTTTATCGGCTCATTTTAACTCGGTGGCCGCAGAGTGACGAGGCGATTATGGCGCAGCAGGGCCTGGTCACGTCGCGCATCAGACAGTGGGACCTCGATGGCGCTGAGGCTGAACTTGGTAATCTGCTCACTGATTTTGCGGGACGGAAAGATTTGCCCGATGCTGTTCACGAGATAGTGGAGGAATATCGGAACACCGGTGCCCACGAAGAGAGCCGGGAGCTTTTCAATTACCTGCTGACCGAATGGTCAACGGGCGGAGAGACAATGCTTGAATTGCAGGTGGGTATTGCCTTGCAGAGCATTAAGCTGAGAGAGCCAAATAGGGTGGAGGCTGCGATAGAGCAGTTGATAGCCGACTATAACGACCATCCCAAGATTGCCAAAGCCCTCTTCCAGATTGCTGAGGAGTTCTACTACGCTCATAAGTACGACAAGGCGATTGAGGTTATGGAACTGGTACTCAGCGGCTATCAAGGTCGGGAGTATCCGGGTAAGGGCGAGCTGCCTTTTATGCTGGCTCTGTGTCAGAGAAAGGTCGGCAGGTATGATGATGCGATAAAGAACTTGCGGGTGTGCGTTGAGCAGTATCCGGAAAGCCGGTTTAGCCTGCAAGCGCCATATTCGATCGGCCTGTTGTATCTGCGGCAGAAGAAGGACTACGAGCAGGCGGCGTACTGGTTCGAGCAGCAGCTTGAGCGATATCCGAATAGCGGGTTCAGCGAAAAAGCACTGCACCATTTGGGGTGGTGCTATCTTGGGCATCTGAAGGATTACGTCAGGGCGGCCGAGGTTTATGAGGAATACATCGCCAATTACCCGAACGATGTATGCGTTTGGGCTTGTTACACGGGCTTAGCTCGGTGTTATGCGAAATTGGGCGACGCGGACAAGGCGCTGACAATTTTGCAGACCGCCCACGAGAAAGCCGACAATGACAAGCTGCGAGGAGAGTTTGCCGAGCGGATAACGGCGTTGGAAAAAGGAGGTGTACCATGAGAGAGACAACGAACCACATAGCACGCAAGAGCGAGAGCGGAAGACTTGGTTTATGCTTGGCAGCGGTAGTGATTTGTGCTACGATAATTGATGGTAAGAGCCTGGCTCATCACGTGCTGCAGATAAACGATTTTTATGTGCGGGCGAACAAGTCGGACCCAAACGAGACGGAGGCAGATGTATGCAAGTGTGGATACTGGGTGTATGTCGAATGGTGGGCGACCACAAACAACGGCACGTTCGATATCGAGATATGGCAGCCGGGCGAGCCTTGCGGTCCGGCAAACAACGACTTCTACGACGATGATGACCCAGGGCCGCTGGGGACAAAGGTTGGAGAAATAAGTCATACGACCAGCGGGAGGTACACAGACAGCAATGTCTTTGAGGTGAACGATGTGGATGCTCTTACCACGGGAGAGCACACTATAAGGGCCTGGGTGAGAAACCACGATACCAGGCCACCGAACGCGTGGGAATACAGCGAGAACTCATGCACGGTTAACCTTGTGGAGATGGTGAGCGTTGGCGAGACGAGCACGGAAGTGTGCGTTGACTCGGATGTGAACTTTACGGGCAACTCGTCAGGCGGGACGCTTGCCTGCCTCCAGTGGCAGAGACAGTACAGAGTGGACAGCAACTCCTCGTGGGGGTCGTGGGAACCGGCGGGCACAGGCCCGACAACGGTACTGAACACGGGCGTCGCTGGTCAGTATCAGTATCAGGCCCAGAACGGAGACGATGCGAATTGCGCTCCGTGGAAACAGTCGTCGATAGTGGATGTGGTGAAGGTGGAGAATGTGACCTTCAGTCCGGATGCCCTCTGTGCCGACGGCAGCTCGACATCGACGGCCTCTGCCACAATTACGCCCTCGTCGCGTGACATCACATGGTCGATCCACGGTGATGGGTTGGGGTGCAGCATCGATCCGAACAGCGGGGTAATTACGGCTGGAACAAGCCCAGGGACGATCTGTGTATGGGCTACTGATGCCAACGTATCGGGCTGTCACGCCGAGGGAGAGTTGGACGTAGTGAAGGTGGAGATCACGGATGCGGATGGGAATCCGATCACCGCGCCGCAGACAGTTTGTGTCGGCGAAAAAATTAGTCTCAAAGGAAAGGTTGAGCCAAGCGGGATGACCGGCTCTTGGCAGTGGACGGTGCCGGGAACCGTTGTCAAGGATTATGTGGATGATGAGGCCTTGACCGGCTCGCCTGCAGGGCGAACAACAGCATATGTTGTGGACCTTACGGCGGCAGACAAGCAGTTAAGTACAATCGACTTCTACTGGGTTGATGGTGCTGATGGGCGCGACGTGGCTCTCGAATGGACCGGGGATCTGACGTCGTGCTCAGATACTGTTACATTTAACGTCAAGGGCCCAACACTGAATAGCTTCACCTCGGATACGCCAGGGACGATATATGTGAACACTGGCGTATCCCCTCCTAGGCTTGACTACGGCACTTCAAGTGTGCCAGGGTGTAAATGGCATGCTGGGGTCACAGGACCGACAGGATTTGACGGACAATTCAAGTTTGTTCAAGTAAACAAAGGCAGTTGTGTATTAACCAAAACCGATGACTCAACCTGCACTCGGAGTGTTGACAACTGGTGGCTTGACAGCGATAATCCATATGGTGGCCCATGGAGCCTCCCAGGGGGAGATACAGAAACGTATGACAGTGAAGATCGGCCTGGGAAAACTTTGAACGTGGGATTTAAGAAGGCAGAGATAATAGATTGGGACTTCAAAGTATATGTAATGTGGAGGTCGGTATTGTCAAATACGATCTGGGTCCCTGTGGGAAGGCTGAATTGGGGCTGGGATGCTGTTGCTACGAGTGATGATGGTGGGAACACGTGGACCCTGTCATCGGGTTCTTCCGCTACACGAACTTCGGGTGCAACTACGGAATTTGCGGAATGGCCGGATACGGCTAAGGGTGGCAGTCCACCGTACCCTGACTTCGAATGTGAATGAGTTGAGGTATGATTACATGTTGATAAAGGAGATATAAAATGAAGAAATTGTGGTCTGTAACAGAGATTACCTTGCTGAGCATGGTCGTTTTCGCGGCCCAGCATGGTGAGAACGAGAAGACTGAAAGAGAGCCTTTGTGGCCCAACAAGGTATGGGGGGAAGCGTTCAAACAAGCTGCGTTATCGGTTAGTCCCATGAAGGAGAAATATAAGCCTGGTGAGAAAATCGAGATATCTGTCGTTGTTAAGAATCTCGCCGACAAGGAACTGGTTCTTACTTATGATGGGAGGCCTAAGCGGAGAATAGCCCTCTTTGATGAAGAAGGACAGCCAGTTGAGAAGACGGAGACGGGAAAGGAAGCCGACAAGTATTTCTCAAATGGGTCTAACAATCCGTTCGCGATCTATTCTGCGCGCGTGCAAAGGGTGCCGCCCGGTGGGACGTTTCCGGGGCCAACAGGGTGGCATCTATTGACTCTGAATCATTGGTTCAAACTTGATAAGAGCGGGACTTTTACATTAGTGATGATGCAACAGATATCGTTGGAGGATACGGACTTTTTGATTTCCAATGCGGCACATATTAACATAACAGAGTAGTCAGCACGAAGGGGCCTGAAGAGCTGCGCTGTGATCGATTCTGCTGGTATAGTAGCGGCGAAGATAAGGTTGTAAGCTTGAAGTAAAATGCCGTCGAATGGACTGTCGCATTGAGGTAGAAGATGAGCAGCGGTACAAAGAAGCGTTAGAAATCCACGGTGCATTTATGCGCTGTTTGCAGACAGAATTTGCGGAACGGCTCAGACAAGCTGGCCGAGAGTAGAAGATAGTGCCACAAATACCAAGGGTGTTTATGTGCTGTTTTGAATAGCTGGGGAGGGAGTATTGCTCCTTGAAAAGTGAGCCCGCGGTACGCGGTAGGGAGAGAGGAATTATGAATTCACCCGGGCTTGGTTGCAGGTATTTTACCTGCTGCCTGCCAGCTTAGACCCCTGTTCCTACCCCCCCTCACCGAACAAAACCTTGCGCCTGTCCGAACTCCAAGGCCACGATTTTCCCGCCTACCAGTTCACGGTTGGACACCCAGCCGCCAGCCCGGATGTCAGTTTCCGACAAGGGGCGGTGGATGCAGGATTGGTGCGGCTGAGTGAATTGGCAGGCGTCGAAGGTGATGCTGCCAAGGTTCGCGGAGCTTATGGTGATTTTTGCAGGTATCTCTTGCAGGTCCGCACAAGAGAAGCCAAACGCATCAAAGATATGGTCGAAGATAAGCTTCTGGAGGACCTTGAAGCAGGTAAGGGCGAGGTTCTGCTGGACCATATGGGCGATTTATACAGGGACACACGACAGTATGAGAAGGCGGAAGAGGTTTATGAGTATATCGGTGACAATTGGCCGGGCAGTAAGTGGGCAGTGGAGGCGCAGAAGCGGCTGGCGAGGATGGCAATTATCTGCATGAGGAGATTTGCGGGGAGGCGTGCGGGGAGACTTGCCCGAGAAAGCGGTGTAGAGAATCGGAGGTTCGGTGCATGGATTGTCTCGGGCGCAGTAATGGGGATAGTTGGTGCTGCAATTCTTCTTAGGCTGAAGAAAAAGGGAAGTGCTGCAAACAAGTAGGCTCTTGATCGTGAGGCCGAGGCGATTTTGGCCCGGCTTTTTTGTTGCGCGGTGGGGATGTGTGGTGGTTTGTGGCGGAATTTCGGGTAACTGTTGCAGAAAACGGGTGAAACCTGTAAAATTGGGTGTAACAAATCGGAGGAATAACCGCCATAGTAGTGGCTGCGCTTTTTGCCGGTACTCCATGGACGAAGAAAGGCATTACACAGAATTAGTCAGGCAGGCCCGGCTCGGCGACACGAAGAGCCTGGATAACCTTGCGGCCCTGGCGTGGGGGCGGCTGTACGCGTACGTCTATCGAATGGTGCTGGATGAGAATGTGGCCCAGGATATTGTTCAGGAGAGTATGTTGGAAATGTTCAGGATATTTGGCGAGCTGGATAGAGCGGACAGGTTCTGGCCCTGGCTGCGGGCGATAGCGTTCAACCGGATAAAGCGGCATCGATCGGACCGGCGGCATCGTCGTGAAGTGCCGATGTCGCATCTGGGCGAGGCGCAAGAGCCGCCTGAGGATGGGCAGGAAGGCCTGACGGAGCTGGTGGGCAAAGAGATACGCGAGATCGTTGTCGGTGCTATGGAGCAGTTGCAGCCGCGGTACCGACAGGTCCTGACGTTGCGTTGCTACGAAGAAATGGACTACGGCGAGATTGCGGAGCTTTTGGGCTGCAGCGAGCTGGGCGCCCGCGTGCTGTTCTATCGTGCCAAAAGGGCGTTGGAGAAGGGGCTCAGCCGGAAAGGCTTGGGCAGAGGATTTGTCGTCACGGCCCTGGTTTTATTCGGAAAGATGACGGCTCCGAACAAGGCGGCAGCCGCTCAGGTAACGGTCACGGCTGCCACGACGAAGGTGGGGATGACGGCGGCACTGGTTGGTGCGGCGGGCAGCAAGAGCGCGGTGCTGTCGTTGGCGGCGGCGGGCGCGCTGACGGTTGGTGCAGTGGTGGCTACATCAGGTCCCGACAAAACGATGGGTGGGCCGGGAGTGAAACCGGCTGAGAATACCAAGGTTGCGGGGTTATTGGCCGACCCAAAGGAGAATACGGAGGAGTGCTGGTACTATTTCCCGGAAAGCACGGACGGGCCGGTGATGATGCGGTTGATGAAGTCTGGCTCGGAGGCGGGAAGGTTCTATTGTGAGTGGCGGCAGAATGACCTCGCGAACTACCACTATGATAGGCGGAAGGACGCCGTCTGCATCGAGAACTTCAGGACGTGGCGGGAGGACCTGTCGGTCTGGCGGCTGCCGACGGACGGTCGGGAACTCACGCAATTCCTTACAAAAGTTGAGGGAAGGTCCCAGGCCACCGAATACGTCGCCGGAGAAGGACAGGGGCTGTTGATTATTAGCACATCCGGCGGTGCAGGCGAGGGCGGCCGCTCAAAGATAGTCCGTGAGCACCCGGTGCTGGAGGAGGAATACTTCCGCTACGACTGGCCGGCGGGAGTCAAAAGAGTGGACAATCGCGACCCAATGCACAAGCGCGGGTGGACGTATTTCCGCGTGGAGGGCGATATCGCAGGAGAGAAAATCTCCGGCGTCGGGCGGCTGCCGTTTGTATATGCGGCCGCTGAAGACCAATGGGCCTGGCTTAGACTCCAGGTCGGGAACCGACTGAGGATTGCCGATGACGGCGAGGCGGCGGTGGTGTATGACGGCGGCGGAGCACCGGCGGCCGGCTATGCGGGGGGCAGCTTCTTGAAAGGCTTGCCCCGGCCGTGGATGGGTCTGCATACGATTGATACGGTGCGCCGGGACGCGGCACATCGCCAAGTACCGTTCGAGACGGAGTACAACAAGCGAAAGAACACGGCACAAGTGGTACTCAGGCCTCAAGGCGGGACATTGACTTATACGATTGATATGGAGAAGGATGTCGTCGAGGCGATAAGGTTCTCGATGTACGGCGGCAGAGAAGGTGAGCTGCGGTTCTCTTATCTGCAGGATATCGATAAGGCGGGCGACGAGTTTGTCGAGCCGAGTATTGACAAAAGCGAAGGCGAGGGCAAGGAAAGCTCCGGGATACTCTGGCTGGTCCATTTGGCGCAAGGAGGCCTGGTGATGTGAGGTAACCATACCCATTGTGGGTCCACAAAAAAAGAAAAGGAGGCAGTAAAATGAAAAGGCAAAGTATTGGTTTATGGGTCTTATTGGCATCTCTTTTCTCAACTTCCTCGGTTTTAGCTCTGCCCCAAACAATAACAGTGGGGCCGGGCGGGGATTATGCCACGATTCAACAGGGGATGGACGCAGCGAATCCGGGTGATACGGTCCTCGTTTATGCGGGCACGTACCCTGGGAACATCAATTTCAACGGTAAGGTTATTACGGTCAGGAGTTTCAATCCGGAAGCTATGGCAGTTATTCAGGGAACGGGCCTAGGGTCTGTCGTGACTTTTTCTGGCAGCGAGGACGCAAATTGTCTGCTCAGCGACTTTACAGTTACCGGGGGCAATACGCCTGGGGACGGGGGCGGAATTTGCGGCAACGGCACGGAAGCTACTATCGCAAATTGCGTTATGACTGGTAATCACGCAGACGGCTACGGCGGCGGGGTGAACGACTGCAACGGTACGCTCGTCGGGTGCACGATAAGCGGCAATACGGCAGGTTTTAGCGGCGGAGGCCTCAACTGCTGCGGCGGTTCGGTTATGGGGTGCACAGTCGTGGACAACTCGGCGGATCACGGAGGTGGAATCTTCTGCTGGTCGTCTGATGCGACGATTGAGAATTGCGAGATTACCGGCAACTCAGCGGCGGTCTCGGGCGGCGGCGTGTATTGGGGCGGTGTGAGCGGTGCGATTGTTAAGAATTGTCTGGTTAGAGGGAACTCGGCGGTCACAGACGGTGGGGGGATTAGCTGTGACTGGTATGCGGATGTGCAGATGTCCAACTGTACGATTGCCGACAACACCGTTACTGACGGCCGCGGCGGCGGCATCTACTGCAGCTATGAGGGGAATGCTGAGGTTATCGATAGTATTATTTGGGGCAATAGGAGCACTTTAGAGGGCTCGCAGCTCGCGCTGAGCAGCGGTGACGTTGCCTATACGCATGGCTGCACCGTCAGCGTCACCTACAGTGACGTACAGACGACAGATACGCCTGTGGACGCCATCTACGTTGAAGAGGGCAGCACGCTTCTTTGTTGGGATGGTGCAGGGTTTGAACCAGGCTGTTATAACATCGCTGAGGATCCACTTTTTGTTGCCGGTTACTATCTAAGCCAGCTCGCGGCGGGACAACCAGGAGAAAGTCCCTGTGCAGATGGGGGCAGCGATTTGGCGAGCAATCTGGGTATGGACGGCCGTACCACGCGCACCGATGGCGCTGGTGATGGGGGTATCGTTGATATGGGGTACCACTACGGCGAGGCGGTCGCCGTGTATGAATTAACGGTGCTTGTGGTCGGAGCGGGCACGGTGGAGCCGAACAGCGGCTTCTATTTTGCGGGGACGGTGGTGACGCTGACGGCGACGCCGGACGAGGGCTATAAACTGAGACGGTGGACAGGCACCGACGCGGACGCGTGTTGCCGTCTTACGAGTACGGTGACAATGGATTCTGACAAGACGGTCACGGTTGAGTTCGGAGTCCCTCACGTGTTGGTGGTGCCTGGTCACTATGGGGACCTCCAACAAGCCATTGACGCGGCCGCTTGTGGGGACGTGATTGTCGTTAACACGGGTTTATGGTCGGGGGATATCCATTTCAACGGGAAAAATGTCATTGTCACCTCGGCGTGTCCGGATGATCCGGTGGTGGTGGCGCACACGGTTCTTTTGGGCAGCGGCACGGGGCCGGTGGTGACTTTTTCGGGCTGCGAGGATGAGACCTGTGTTCTTCTTGGCCTTACAATTACCGGCGGCAATACGCCGGGCAAGGGCGGCGGGATATATGTCGGTTCGGGGGCGAGCCCGACGATTGCGCATTGCGTCGTCATTGACACCGATCTCTATGGAGGCAATGGCGGGACACCGGGAGCTGCCGAGGCCGGGCTTAACGGCGATGCAGGTGAAGACGGCGGTAGTGCATACGGCGGGGGTATTTACATTGGCGCGAGAAGCAGCCCGACTATCCTGCAGTGCAGAATATCGAGGTGCCGTGTATTCGGCGGCAACGGCGGCAACGGCGCGAATGGCGGCGACTGGAACGATGATTTGAGTCGGGCCGGTGACGGGGGCCGAGGCGGCTGGCCCGGACAAGCCTACGGCGGCGGTATATTCTGCGCTTCGGAAAGTACTCCGACGTTTCTGGGGTGTACTATCGAGGGTTGCGAAGCGATCGGTGGCAACGGCGGCGATGGTGGAAACGCCGGCGAGAGTGAATACTACAGCGGCTGCGGCGGCTACGGCGGAAGCTGGAGCACATCAGGAGCATGGGACTATCCACCAGAGTGCTACGATGGTCTTTATTGGTGCGATACATTGGACAAGGACTATTTTGTGGAAGGCGAATTGTGGGAGCACTGGGGCTATGATGGAGAACCCTCCGACTATAGTGGTTGCGGCGGCGGTGTGTACTGCGATTCGGGCAGTGAACCCACATTCATAGACTGCACGATCAACAACAATACGGCTGACGGCGGGGTCAATGGCGTGGGTGGAGGCGGCGGGGGCGGTTTTAAGGAACGGCCGATAGATCACGATGAGATACCCGGCTTCGGTGGCGGGATGTTTTGCGCACCGAACAGCAGTCCGACGCTTGTAAACTGTTTGATTCATGATAACGATGCAGATAGTGGTGCAGGGGTAGTTTGCGATGACTACAGCAGTCCGACAGTAGGCAATTGCACCATTGCAGAAAATGTGGCGGTGTTGGGAGGCGGAGGGCTGTTTTGCGGGCTCGGCAGCGGACCGGTACTGACCAATTCTATCGTGTGGGGCAACAGCGGCGAATACGGCGGGCAGATTTACTCGTTAGGCGGCTCGCCGGTCATAACTTATTGCGACATCGAGGGCGGACACGCAGGCGAGGGCAATATCAATTCCAATCCTATGTTTGTTGATGCGAACGCGGGTGACTGGCACCTCGGTGCGGGCTCACCGTGCATAGATGCAGGCGACAACAACTCAGTTCCGCCATCGGTGGTCAAGGACCTTGACGGCAATGCCCGTATAATTAATGGCGTCGTGGATATGGGCCCTTACGAGAACACATACTACTACGTCGATGGGGTCAACGGTGACGACAACAACGACGGCAGGAGTCCGGAGACGGCGTTTGCGACGATTCAGAAGGGCATCGATACAGCCGAGGACGGCTGTGTCGTGCTCGTTTTTCCCGCCGAATATCTGGAGCCGGACCCGTGGGACCCGCAGAGCATCGATTTTCTCGGCAAGAATATAAAGGTGACCAGCGCCGAGCCGGGCGATTGGGATATTGTCGAAAGTACGGTCATCAGGGGGATTGTGCTGTTCGACGGGAGCGAAGATGCAAACTGCGTGTTTACAGGCTTTACGGTCAGTGATATTTCGAACGGCGCTATTTACGGCAATCATACGCACGCGACGATCAGTCACTGCATTGTCAGCGGCAACGGGCCCTGCAGCGCCACGGTGATTGAGAATTGCGACGGGACAATCAGCAACTGCCTGATAACTGATAATCTGACCATTTATTATTGCGGCGTATATCCCGTTGTTATGGGCTGCCACGGTGTGATTAAGAACTGTACGATAGCGAACAACGCCTCCGGCATAGGAATCCTCGATGGCGGCGAGACGACCATCGAGAACTGCATCGTCTACCGCAACGGGGATCCGAACATTTTCGAGCCGCAAATCCTGGTTGGCAGCGGCGGGACACTGAACATTTCCTATAGTAATCTCCAGGGCGGCTTGCCTGGAATATCCAGCGACGGCACGGTGAACTGGGGCCTCGGTAACATCGAGGCAGACCCCTGCTTTGTTCGGTTGGGTGCCTGGGGCTATGAACCCTGGCCTTGGGAGCTGGCCGAGGGCGATTATCACCTCAAGAGTGAAGGCTGGCGTCTGAGCGAATACGGCCCCTGGTGGGTTTACGATGATGTTACAAGCCGAAGCATAGACTGGGGCAATCCGGGTTGCCCGCTGGGCGAGGAGCTGATGAGCATTCCGCGCGACCCGGACAATATGTATGGTGTAAATGTGCGTATAAACATGGGCGCCTACGGCGGCACAGCGGAGGCGAGCATGGCCCCGCACGGCTGGGTCCTTCTATCCGACCTGGACAACGATGGTGCTACAACTTTGGTGGATTTGGGCAGGCAGGCAGAAGACTGGCTGCGGTGCGAAAGCGACCTGCCCGGAGACCTCAACCGCGACGGCCTGGTAAATATGAAAGACTATGCGATTCTGGCTGCGGCATGGGAGCTGGGTGAAGATATGATGCCGCCCACACCCAACCCGATGCAGTGGGACATGGGCCTCGATGCAAACGGCTTTGACGGCAGGCCGCGGGAGGTCTGGCTGGGGCCGGACCCAGTCTGGGACTACGGAGTAACAATGAGGGCTGATCCCAACACCTTTGACTGGAGCAGGTTCGAGTTCTACTTCGAATGTACGACGCAGGCGGGTTTCAGCAGCGGATGGATTTCCTTCCCGGCGCCGCCCTACATATACACGGTCAAAGTGGGCCTCAACGGACAAAGTCTTAACTTCCGTGTGAAGGCTGGTGACCTCTCGCCGAACCACAACGAGACGGCCTGGTCGACGACTCTTCCGGCCCTGCCGGCGCCGCCGCCTCCGGATACTTTCCCGCCCGCGCCTCCTCCGTACCTCGTGTTTGTCGAAGCAATCTCCCCGAATGCAATTACGATGCACGCCTCTACCGCCTACGATTCGAGCGGCGTGGAGTACTACTTCGAGTGCGTATCAGGCGGCGGCTCGGACAGCGGCTGGCAGGATCAGACCGATTATACCGACGCCAACCTCGTTCCTGAGACAGAGTACTGCTATAGGGTCAAGGCACGCGACAAATCGGCGAATCAGAATGAGACGGGGTGGTCCGACATAGTTTGTCAATATACCGCTGCTCCTCCGCTCCTGACGCCTCCAACACCGAACCCAATGCGGTGGGATTATACGGTGATGGATGTGAACGGCTATCTCATTGACGGCACACCTCACGAAATATGGCTGGGCCCGGACCCCGTCTGGGATTACTACGTCACGATGAGGGCCGACCCGAACACTTACGACGAGAGCGGCTTCGAGTTCTACTTCGAGTGTACCAACCGGGCCGGCTTTGACAGCGGGTGGATTTCATTTGCGGAGGGACCGCCCTACATCTACACGACCCGCGTAGGCCTGATGGGACAAGTTCTTTACTTCCGAGTGAAGGCCCGCGACCTTTCGCCCAGCCACAACGAGACGGCCTGGTCGCAGGAGCTGCCGATGTACATCGAGTGGTAACAAACATGTTTTCCGAGTATTCATGGCTGCGGGCCGAATTTCCGCAGGCTATGCTGAAACAGGTGAAGGTTGAGTCAGGGAGGCGAGCCATAGGTTCGGCGCCCTGACTGTGTGCGCCCGATAAGGCGATAACGCGTATATAGCCGACAGGACAGGAGGTAAACCGCAAGGGCCGAGCAGCCTTGCAGGCGTGGCGCTTGTGCCTCACGATTCCCGCCTTCTGGCCCGAATAATTAGGGGCCGCAAGATCAAGATAAGGACAAGAAATTTGCACAAAAACGTGGTTTTCGCATTAGGATGCTATTATAATGAGTTAGAGCATCTACGGCGCACCTTCGAGAGGTGAATTTTCGGAGCCGAGGAGGAAAAACCAATTAGCGCTTCAGGTTACAGGCTGGTATCGGGTCGTAAGTGGGGGTGGGGAGTCACTTTGCTTGGACTTCTGGTGGTAATCGTCTGCATCTCAGTCTTGACGGCCATCCTGCTGCCGTTGCTGGCAGCAGCCAGAGCCCGCGCCAAGGCCCTTCTGTGTATGACCAATCAACGCGAGATAGTTAATGGCGTGAGCCTTTTTGCCGCGGACAATGACGGGAAATACCCGAATCCCGTGGCGACCTCAAGGCGCGGGGTAACGTGGAGCTGGCTGGAGCCAACGATGATGACAGCTTACGGCAATGGTGTCAGCAGACCGATCCCCGGATGCTTTCCAGGCGAGCACCGTTCGCTCGCCGCATACCTGCATAAGTACATTGCTGATGCGAGCATCATGTTTTGTCCGAGCGCTCCCTGCCGATACAGATACCTGCAGGAATCCTGGGATGCCGGCGACGACTGGGACAATCCGGAGACGACTGCCGAACCGCAAGATATGGTCCTGGGTACCTACTGTTTCTACTGGAACTACGTGGGCTACCTCGATGGGGACGCTGGTCCGTTTATTGGGCCTTTGGGGTCGTTCTACCGGCGAGACCGCAGCAAACTGCTGGTGAGTGATTATTTCGGGTATGATTATTGGCGAAGCCCGGATGCCTACGGAAGCTGTGAGAGGATCAAGGGAGCGGCCGTCACGGAGGGCAGCTCGGCCTCCTCGGCTTATTGGTCCGTATCGGGGCAGGACGACAGCGCGACTTTGGCGGTGCTCAAGGTCGAGCTGCACGCGGGCTACACGGATGGACACGTTGAGCGTTACGGCCCGACAGAAGTCGTACCCATGAAGGTCTCCTGGACTCCGAACGGCGGCGAGGCGTTTCCGAGCTGGCTTGGAAAGGGCATCTTCTATCTGCCGCAAAACAGCGTGCGTTGAAGCCGCAGGCGCGTCTTGTTTTCGGGGGCGGCTCACAGGTATCAGGCCCAAAAAAGTGCGGAGCACCCGGCCGGTAAAATCCTGATTAAAGGGTTCCAAATTCCTGATTCACCACGCACAGGCCACGATCTGGCGCAATAAAGAGGGATTCCAAATCGAGCCCACTGAGGGGCCGAACGCGCTGAGAACACATCTTCGCATTTGATGGTAAAATAATATAGAGTGATATGTTGATAACTTAAACATTTTTTTGGGAGGCATAGGTTGGCAAAATTATCAGTTAAGAGCGATGGTAAGGTGGGTGGTATGAGGCTTACAACCGAACAACGTCTGCGAGCGCTGGAGCGGGATATAGTCGTGCTGCACGATACGATAAAGCTGCTGCACAGGATGATGAAGGACCAGGGGCAGTTGATAAACGAGTACATTGTTCAGAGAATCGCAAATTCGAACGGGCTCGAGGGCGGCGAGGATACGAACGGACGTCCGGAACAGGAGCTTTACACCTTTGTCTGTCAGAAGAGATTCGATAATCTTGAAAAAGATATCAAGAGGACTCTTCAGGCGGTAGAGAATCTTAAGTTCAGATTGAAAGCGGGCTAAGTCAAGCGACCCGGGGGGTTAGCCCGCTTTTTCGGGAGAAAAAATCTCTGTTAGTACGGCCTTTAGACTTTCGACGGCACAGCCGACCCGGCAGGACACAGGCTGACCAAATCTGACGTGTTCAGGCTGCACGCCGACAAAATAAACTTCCGTTTCAATTTCAGCTCTTATCATGTCCACAAACAGACGCAGCGAAGGGGCATGTGTTGAGAAAGCTCCGGAGCTCAACTGCTCCATCTTGAAAAGGCTTATCGTGCCGGGAGGGGCCCCAGAATCAACGGCGTCGATGATAATAAGATTTCGCGGCGCCTTTCTTATAATCTTTCCGATGTGGTTCTCCGGCACGGCGCCGGCGTCTATCAGCTCGGCGGAAAGGTCGGCATCTCGCAATTGCTCACAGACAAGGGGGCCTACTCCGTCGTCGCCCTTCAGGGTGTTACCGATTCCAACGATGACGGTTTTCGAGCCGCGCAGCTTAATGAGCTCTTCCCGTAGCTGTTCTTCTGTGGGCATGACTTTCTTTAGAGGCGAATGTTCAGCTCGCACTTGCACTTGGGACAGAGGATTCGCATGAAGTCGCTGGTCCGGCTTTCGGCGGTCGGCGGCTGCGCGACCTCCTGCGGCTTTGTCATCAGCTCACCGCTCCTGGCAATCAGCAGCGAAGGATTCGTGTAAGCCAGCGGGCCGAGCTTCTCGTAAAGCCAGATGAGGTGCTTCTTTGTGCCTATCTTCGCGCCGCATTTTTCGCACATCTGAAGCTCGAACTCGTGGATCTCAACCTCGCTTTGCTTGTCCAGAGTAGCCAGGTCCCACTTGTTGGACAGTTTAATGCTCTTACCCGTCGTGCAGTTAGCCTCACAGTTGCCGCAGAATATGCAGGTATAGTAGCTGAGGGTAATTCTTCTGACCGGCGGGTCGGCCTCGAGGTCATCTTCCTGAGCGAGGCATACCGAGCTTGGGCAGGCATTTACACAGGCGCCGCAGCCGATGCAGGTATCAAGGTCGAATTCGGGTTTGCCCCTGTATTTTTCCGGGACAACACAGGGCTCGGCGGGAAACCGCGTGGTGAATCGCCGCCCGGGCAGCACCGAAGAAACCGCCACTACCGCTTCTTTCAATTCTCTTAATTTTGGCCAACGCAATTTGAAACTCCCAAAATGAAGCTTGTTTTTCAGCTACACTATTCCGTTTTCTTTCCTGCATGCTCGGCGTACTTGTCGACAACGCTGTTTTCCCACAGGGGCACGCGCGAGGCGTAGGCGCCTTTGGCGATAGCGTGCGCGGCGGTGGGCGAGGTTATCAAAATAAAGATGGCGCACGTGATGGCTTTTCCGCCGATGGCGCCCGAGCCGCTGGCCAGCGCAACGCCCAAGAGCAGCAGAATGGTCCCGAGGGTAACGCACTTTGTCGACGCCTGGAGTCGGTTGTACACATCGGGGAAACGAACCAGGCCGATACAGCCGAATATATCGAAGAATATTCCGATTACTATCAAAATGTATCCTATAATTTCAGTCATCGAACGTTCGGCCCTCCAGGAATTTTGCCAGAGCTATGGTTCCGATGAAACTCAGCAGCGCCCAGGCCATCGCGACATTCAGATAGAAGTCCTCGCCGGTGTGCAGCCCCAGCAGGCCGCAGAACCCGACTATGACTATCCCCAATATGTCGATGGCGACGGTTCGGTCCGGGGCGCTCGGGCCTCGGCCAATGCGATAGAGGCACAAAAAGCAGCACAGGAACAAGCCCAAAGATAATGTTATCATAACAACCTCTTTTTACTCGAAAATCCTCTTGATGAACCACTCGAACCGCCTGGCGATGAACTCGGTCGCCTGCTCGATGTCGTCGGACTTAACGTTAATCCAATGGACATACAAGAAGCCGTCATCGGTCAAGTCCACAGTTAAAGTGCCGGGCGTGAGGGTAATGGAATTTGCAAGGGCGGTGATTCCGGAATCCGTCTTGAGACTGGTCTTTATTTTCACGATGCCGGGCCTTATCGGCATCTTGGGGTGCAGGGCGCGATAGACAACATCAAAATTGGCCTTCATGACATAATAGAAGAACACCGGTACATAAACGATGCCCCAAAAAGCGCGTATCGGGGAAATGAAAACGTGATGCTCCTTAGGCAGTATTTCATGGAAGAGTACGGACACAATAGCGGAAGCTATCAGGCCTGCTATGACGACCTGCCAGTCGATGCGCTGCCAAAAGGTCTGGCCGGGGATAAAAGGCCAGGCGCCGACTATCCAGATAACGAACGCTATGACAAAATAGATAAATCGCCTCATTTTTACACCTTCATTGCCATTCTGATAACATCGGTGGAGTACGAAACGCCTCTGGTCAAGGCTTCCACGGCGGGGTCGAGGACGGTTGCTCGCACAGCCGGCACGAGCAGCAACCCCATAAGCACACACAAACAAGCGAGGAAGGCCATAGGCACGAGCATTGAGCCGGCGTTTTCCTTTGTCTGCCGGAGGCTTTCGGGCAGCTCGCCGAGAAAGACGTGCCTCTGGACTTTCAGATACATAATCAACGTACAAAGGCTGACAAAGACGATAACAGCCGCGATCCAGTAAAAATGGGCCTGCACCGCGGCGATGACCAGAATCAGTTTGCTCCAGAAGCCGCTGAAGGGCGGCACGCCGGCGATGGAGGCTGAAGCGATGGTGCAGGCGGCGCGGGTGACGGGCATAGTCTCGGCGAGGCCGCCCATTTTTCTCATTTCTCTGGTTCCGGTGGCCATCTGCACTGACCCGCTGCTCAAGAACAACAAGGACTTATAGACGGCGTGGTTTACGAGATGGAATACCCCGCCGAGGACCGCCAGAGCGGCCCAGGCCGGCCACTTGGGATTCTGGCGGGCGAACTCGGCGTCGGCGCCCTTGGCCATTATGAGTGCACCGAGGCCCAGACCCAGAACCACATAACCAATCTGGCTTATGCTCGAATAGGCCAGCAGCCGCTTGAAGTCCCATTGTCCTATGGCCATCAACGCGCCGGCAACCATGCTCACCAGCGCCAGCGCCGTTAGAAGCCAGCCGATTTCAACCGACACGCCGAAAACATTGAAAACGATTCGCGCCAGTGAATAAACGCCGAGCGTCTTTATCAGGATGCCCGAGAGCATTGCCGAAATCGGCGCCGGGGCCGACGGATGTGCGTCCGGCAGCCAGGCGTGGAAAGGCATCAGGGCGGCCTTGAGCCCGAAGCCTGCGATAAACAAAGCCAGAGCAAAAGCAAGGCCGACATTCAGGCCGGACGCCTGGATGGATTGGCAGATGTAGGCCATATTCAGCGAGCCGGTGTTGCCGTAAACCAGCGCCACTGCGAAAAGTACGAACAGCGACCCGATGCTGCCGAGCACCATGTACTTGAAGGCCGCCTCGAGCTCTTCGTGCTCGCAGCCGAACCCCACAAGGGCGTAGGAGGCGAGCGAGGCGATCTCGAGGAAGACAAAGAGGTTGAAAATATCTCCTGAAAGAACGACGCCGTTCATGCCCGCGACCATAAGCAAAAACAGGCAGAAATACTTGGCTTTGGCGGTGTATTGCTCCATGTATTTTGCGCTGAAGAGCATCGCGGCGGCACTGACAATGCTGACGGCCAGAAGCATCAGAGAGCTGAAGCCGTCAAGGACCATATTTATGCCGATAGGGATGGACCACCGGCCCACTTGGTAGACCTCGCTGCGGCCGATTGACAGGCAGGCCAATATGAGCAGTGAAATGGTTGCCGCGTTGGCCAGAACCGTTGCGACAGCCTTGCCTTTTCTGCCGAAGCTGCCGACGATGGGCAGAACAAACGCCGCGACCAAAGGAATAGCAACAAAAAGGGGCAGCGGTATGCTCATCCTTTCAATCTCCTTATCTGAGTAATGTCAAAGGTGCCGTATTTCTCGTATGTCCGGATGCATATCGAAATCATCAGGGCCAGAGAGCCCAGACTGATGACGATGGCCGTAAGGACCAGTGCCTGGGGCAGGGGGTCGACGCAGCTATTGACAAACGCTTCTGTAAGCTGCCCGCCCGGCCCGGCTAAATCGTTGTGAGCGACAATCGGCGCTCGTCCGGGGACGCGGTAGCCCGGCATGACGTTGGCGCGGTATCCGAGCATGATAAGGAACAGATTGACGGCGTATTCCATGACCATGATGCCGATGACAATCTTGACCATGTTCTTTTTAACAACTGCACAGTACAGTCCGAGTATGAACAGCAAAAAACACAACGCGTAAGGCATCTTGTCACTCCTTTTCCTTAACTGCGCCGTTTGGCCTGAATGCCGACATGACGAGAATTACCATAAACAACGACGCGCCGACCTTCAGGCCGATGGCGATATTCGACAGCGGTATGGTGCCGGCACTAATAAGTCTTAACGGTTGGCCGACCTCATATTTGCTCCAGAGGAAGTTCCAGAAGAAGGAGGCTGCGCCGTAGCACAGGCCGAAGAGAGCCACCGCGGCAAACAGCAGCGCGCCCACGCAGTCAATCTTTGACGCCCAGGGCAGAGAGAGGTTCTCCTCGGCGAACTCTCTGCCGAAAGCGAGCATTAGCAGCACATAGGAAGAGGCCAGAATAACTCCGCCGGCGAACCCGCCTCCGGGTGTAAGGTGGCCGAAGATAATGATATAAATGCCAAAGAGAAAGATTAGGACTTTCACCCAGCTGGCGATTGTCTTGACTACTACGGTCATGCCTTTCATTCGTCCTGGTCCTCCAGCAGCTTCTTGCTCTTCTTGCGAAGTATGATGGTTGCGCCGATAATTGAGGTAAACAGCACGGCTGCCTCTCCGAGAGTGTCGTAGGCTCGGAAGTCAAGAATTACCGAAGCGACGAGATTCGCCGCCCCGGTTTTCTGCAATCCCTGACTGATGTAAGTTTTCGACGCCGCATCGGGAACCTCGGCAAAGATCGGGGTCCCGAACTGAGGCAAGGTGCGGAAAATGCTTATGCCGGCCAGTCCTATGGCCAGGATAATTACGATGGAGACCACCATTCCGAAGAACTCGCGGTCGCCGCTGATAAAGGTCAGGTCTCGGGCGATAGTGGCACGAATAAGGATAATAAGCCCGAGCACTTCCACCACGATCTGCGTTATGGCGATGTCCGGCGCCCGCAGAAACAGAAACATCAGCGACCCGCCGAAGCCGATGGCGCCGACGCAGATGACCGAACTCAACAGGTTGTCGGTTTCTATCGCAATGATGGCCGCGATGATTACAAACAGCAGTGAAAGGTAGAACATAGCAGTCATATTTGCCTCACCAAATCTTGCATACCACGAAAAGTATTATCAATAATCCCAAAGTCACCCAGGTCAGATATATGGGCAGGATTCCGCAATGCAGCCACCGCAGAAAATCGCTCAGGGCCAGGCCCGTTCTCGAGCTCAGGTTGTACAAATCGAACCAGCCTTTTTCCTGGCACGAGTAGAGCTGCCTGAGTCCGCCCATCGAAGAGACGGTTTTGTAGAAGTGCGTGCCGGGTACTATCATTTGTTCGTTGTCCTGCACCTCGCCGCAGGTCCAGGTCGGCACAATCCTGGCGGTCTTCCTTATGGCGCCGACCAGCAGGATAAGCAGGCCAAGGACGATGCCGACAATCAAAAGGATGGTCGCAAGTCCGGACGCCCACGTTCCGAAGATTACCTCCTGCTCGTAGCCCAAAGCCGGGTAGATGAACAGGCGCAACGGGACGTGATAGAACACTCCGAAGAACACGCACAGAGCGGCGAGTATAATCATCGGAGCAGTCATAGCCGGCGGGACTTCTTTTACGTCTTTCAGGTCGCCCGGCAGCCGGGAAAGAAATATCGAGTGCAGCAGTTTCACAAAAGAAGCCAGTGTAAGGGCGCTTCCGAACATGGCGGCGACCAGCCAGATAGGCCACAGTCCTGCCGCCCAGCCGCTTTGCTCGGCGCCCATCTTGATGGTGCCCTGATAAACCATCCACTTGGAGACGAAGCCGTTGAATGGCGGGACGCCCGAAATACTCAGCGCCGCAATCAGACAGGTAACGAACGTAATCGGCATCTTCCTGCCGAGCCCGCCGAGCCTGTCCAGTTCGGCCGTGCCTGCGGCCTGTTCAGCCGCGCCGCCGCAAAGGAACAGGCAGCACTTATATATTGAGTGGTTGAGCATGTGGAACACGCCGCCCGCAATGCCTACCGGCGTCATAGTCGCTATGCCAAGAACCATGTAGCCGACCTGGCTGATAGCGTGATAAGACAGAAGCTTCTTCAGGTTGTGCTGGACCATCGCAATCATTACAGCGATTATGATTGTCGCGGCGCCAATCAGCGCCAGAACAGCACTCAGGACGCCAGGCTCGAGCACGAACAGCTCCTTTACCACAACCACAAGCAGGTAGATTCCGAGCAGCTTATCGATAGCGGCCGGTAGAAGCGCCATAACTGAGGCGGGGGCGAACTCGCCGCTTGTGGGCAGCCAGGTATGCAGGGGCAGTGCGCCGGCCTTGGTGATGGCGGCGGTCATCAGCAGCAGGAACGCAATAATTGTAAGAGGAGAAGTGGCGGGCAGACTTATAAGCGAAATGACGAAGGTGCCGGATGTTGCGCCCACCATAAGTATGCCGAGCAAAAACGCTGCGTCGGACGCTCCTATCATCGCAAAGCTCTTGGTGGCGGCGAAGTTCGAGTTCTTACCGCCGGTACTTATCAGAAGATATAACGAGGCGGTGACAAGCTCCCAGAAGATAAGCAGAAAAAGCAGGTGGTTTGACAGCAGGATTCCCGCCGAGCCCCCCACGGTAATAAGAATCGCGCCATAAAACATGTTGGCGCTCTTTGCATCAGCCATTGACTTGAGCGAGTACAAGGTTATCAACAGGGCAAAGGCCATGGCAAACACTAACATGAACGAGCCCAACGGCCGGGCGGCCAACAGCAGGTCCAGTCTGAACTCGCCCAGGTGAAGGCCAAGAAACGAGTAGTCGTATCGCCTGACGCAGAGTATCCATATAGCTGATACGAGTGCCATCGCGGAAATGATCACGGCCAGCGCCCTGGAAACGAAGCTGGTTGTCCGGGGCAAAAACAGCAGCACAAAACCCACTATCAACGGACCAAAGACAATCAAGGGCAACACGTTAAACAATTTGCAAATCCTCCGAGCTTACAGTACCTCTTTCCTGATGCGTTCTGTTTTTTCGCGGCTGAGTTTCAGCAGGGCATCGTAATCATGTGTAACGGCGCCGTGGCTGTCAACGACCGCCAGTCTTTCGGTGCAGCTATAGCACGGGTCCACCGCGGCAAGCGTGATAGTGACGTCGGCGATATGCTGTCCTATACAGGAGGCTCTGAACGAAGGCACGTTGACGTAGCTGGGGGCTCGGGCCTTGTGGCGAACCGGCCGGTTGCCGCCGTCGCTGCGCACATAGTGGAACGTCTCGCCCCGCGGCGCTTCGGCGCGCCCGCAGCCTTCGCCGGGCGGTATCTCCTTGACCTCAACTGTCACCGGGCCCTTCGGCAGCTTCTGCAAAGCTTCTTTGGTCATCTTAATTGCCTCAAGGATCTCCAGTAAACGAACAACAGCCTTGGCAAAGACATCACCTTTCGGCTCAGTTATTACCTTCCAGTCCAGTTGGCCATAAGCGGCGTAAGGGTCATCGCGCCTGACATCGATGGGCACGCCGCTTCCTCTGGCCGTCGGCCCGGTTACCGCATATTCGATTGCAGCCTCCTTAGTCAGTATGCCCACGCCTTTGAGGCGGGCGTGGATAACCGGATCGTCAAGCACCGCCTTGGTCAGCATCTCGGTCTTCTTCTCGACTTCATCAAGCTCCTTGAGGAGTTCAGGGATCAGCTCGTCGGGGATGTCTTCACGGCAGCCGCCGATCTTGACGTTTCCGTAGTTGTTTCGGTTGCCTGTGATTCGTTCGAGCAAATCAAGGACGGGCTCCCGATATTTCCAGGCCCACATAAAGACGGTATCGTAACCAATGAAATGCCCCCCCAGGCCGACCCACAACAGGTGGCTGTGGATGCGCTCAAGCTCGTTGATGATGGTGCGTACATAAAGAGCCCTGTCCGGGGGCGTCACGCCGGCGATTTCCTCAACCGCCTGCACGTAGGCCAGAGGATGCGACGCCGAGCAGATGCCGCATATCCGCGAGACCAGGAACGGCACCTGGTCAAACTGGAGAGTCTCACTGATTTTTTCGATGCCGCGATGGTTGTACGATATTCTCACGTCTATATCCACGACCTTCTCACCATCGACGGTGAGCTGGAAAAACTCCATCTCCTCCTGCAGCGGATGAAACGGCCCGACCGCAATTACAGGTCTTCTTATGTTCTCTTTCATGTCTTTGCTTCTTTCCTTTCCGGATACACGCCTTCCGGCCAGTCGTCGGCCAGAATCAGTCTCTTAAGATTGGGATGATTTCTGAAATCGATTCCCATTATGTCGTGCATCTCTCTTTCAATCCACTCGGCAGCCGGCAGGAACGGTGTGATAGACTCCACGGCGGGGTTCTCGCGATCGCGGATGAAAGCCTTGGCGGTGATGACGACGCCCAGCTGGTCGTATGAAAAATGATACAATATCTCATACCAGTCGTCGGAATCAATGCACGTTGCAATCACGAATCGGCAGGCCAGGTCCTCGAACAAGAACTTGCAGATGTCATGGGCGTTTTCGCTCTCGCACAACAGGTAGATTCTAAGTTCCGTCGTCTGCTCGACGGCTGTGACTTTGTCCTTTATTTCTTCCAGTTTCTTTATTAGTTCTTCTCGGGTCATTTTTTGTCCTGTCAGATAGCCGCCAGCGCCTTGAGCACACCGGACATAATGGCTTCCGGCTTCGGCGGGCACCCCGGCACATAGACGATGATTGCGTTGGGGTCTTCTTCTTTGATTAGCTTGTCCACCGGTCCTTCGACGTGATAGCCGTTGCTGAATATGCCCGTACCGCAGGGACAGGCGCCAATCAGAAAGACCACACAGGGCTTGGCAGTCTGGCGGTACACTTCCTTCAGACGGGGCACGGCCTGCCGCGTCCCAACCCCGGTTACCAGCAGCGCGTCGGCGTGGCGAGGCGAGCCCACCAGTTTTATCCCGAGCCTTTCCACGTCGAACTTCGGCGTCAGGCAGTTGACGATTTCGATGTCGCAATTGTTGCAGGCACCCACGTTCACGTGAAACACCCAGGGCGATTTTTTCAGGTACTTAATTTTCCAGCTCATATATTCACCTTACAGCCGGGGCCAAACTAAACTATGACTTATTATTGCCAGCGCGACCGCGATGACCAGAGCAAGGCTGCAGTAGACCCAGAAGAACTTCATGGCCTGGTCTATCCGCACTCGCGGGTTGGTATTCTTTATCAGGATAATCAAAACGAGCACGAGGACGTACTTGCCGATTCCCGCCAACGGCCCTGGTCCAAATCCGCCGAGAAATACCACAACCAAGAACAGCGGCAGGACCACCAGCAGCACGGCCTGCATGACCTTCCAGACCGCAAGCAATGCCCCCGAGTATTCCATCAATACGCCGCTGCCCAGTTCGGTTTCGGCCTCGGCTATGTCAAACGGGACGAAGCCGAGCTTGGCCTGAACACAGAACAACGCCACCAGAAAGGCCAACATATTGGATACGCTGAAAACCGTTGTGTTAGCGCCGATTGCCCCCAGATTGAGAGTGCCGCCCGTCTTAATAATGACAACGATGAACGCCAGAACCAGCGGCAGCTCATAACCCATGACCAGTTTCATTTCCCTGCTGGTGCCGATGGCGGCGTGGGGACTGGCGCTGGCCGAGCTTCCGAGAATCAGTGCCAGCGACGGCAGCACCATCAGGTAAATCGCGACGATTATGTCACCGAGGAACGCCGCCCGCACCAACGCCGCATGCCAAAGGAGTATCGCCAGCACGAGGGTTCCGGCCAGACCGACCAGCGGCGCGGCGATGAAAACGGCCTGTTGAGAATCCCGCGGTATAAGCGTCTCCTTGCCCATGAGTTTCATGACATCATAAAAAGGCTGCATGACCGGCGGCCCGATGCGATACTGCACCAAGGCGCTGACCTTGCGCACTATCCAGGAGGCCGCCAGGCCCAGGACCACAGTTACAGGGATGACAAGAATCCAGAACAATATATTTGCAGGCAGACTCATTTCTTAACCTTTTCCTCTTCTCTCAAGAACGGCTCCCACAACTGGCCGCCGGAGACGTTGACAACGATGTCTTCGAAAACCTCCACCATATCATCTCCCTTTTTCAGGTCGACCTGGCGGTAGTCGATGCTGCCGTTTCCGGAGCTGACAACGCATAAGGGCTTCTCGCCGGGCTTCAGGCGTCCCTTGCAGCGGTCGCAAACGCTGCTCGGATAGGGTATCAGGTCCGTGTAAATGGTTCCGAAGGGGCAGGCTATAGCGCAGGTGCCGCAGCCGGTGCACAGCATGTTCGCCCGCTTGAGCACGCCGGCGTCGTTGGTTTCGCTCGGAACCTTCTCCAGCGCATCCATCGGGCAGGCGGCGATGCACGGGGCGCTTTCGCACCGCCGGCAAATCAGGGCAAAACGAATCATCTCCAGAAGGGCGTCCAAGCCTTTGTTTTGGGGGTGATGCTTGTATGAGCATCGGACCCCGGACTCACCCTGAAGGTCGCATTTCGCCAGGTCTATAACCAGTTTAGCAGCCATATAAGCCTCTTGTGATTCCTCGCTCAATCCCAGATACCCGGATATTTCTTGACCTGCTCGTAGGTAAAAACGGGGCCGTCCTTGCACACGTAGTATTTGCCGATCATGCAGTGGCCGCATTTGCCTATTCCGCAGCTCATGTTCTTTTCCATCGAAAGATAAATCTTGTCGTGGCCGAACCCGAACTCCAGCAGCTTCAACGTGGCAAACCTCATCATGATGGGCGGACCGCAGACGACCGCGACGGCATTCTTGATATCGATGTCGTCGGGCTTCAGTATCGTGGTCACAACTCCGACGTGGTCCTTCCACTGGCCGTTCGCCTTATCCACGGTAAGCCCGATACTGACGCCCTTGATTTTCTGCCAGGGACCGAAGAGCGTCTTTTTGTAAATGAAATCCTCCGGCGTCCGGGCGCCGAACCGGCAGACCACCGACTTGAAATCCTTTATTCGCTCGACCAGCGTCAGGAACAATGAACGAATCGGCGCCAGGCCCACACCGCCTCCGACGATGTAAACCTCTTTGCCGACGAATTCATCGATGGGGTAGCCGTTGCCGAACGGCCCGCGAATGCCGACCTTTTGGCCCTTCTTACACTCGTGCAACATCTCCGTGACCCGTCCGGCCTTCATTATGGTAATATCCATCTTTTCGGTAACGGCAGGCAAGGAAGAAGGCGTAAACGGCGCTTCGCCCTGGCCCGGCAGCGTCAGCTCTACGAACTGCCCCGTTGCAAACTCGAACGGCTCTTTCGGCACAACCACAAAGGTCTTAATCGTTGGCGACTCATCGACGATATCAACGATTTCACCGTCTAAAGGCTGGTACGGGTTCTCGTTCATTTTGCCACTTTCGCTTTTTGCTTGTCCTTGAGTTCCTCGTTCAGTTTCTTCAATACCACGCGAAGGTCCACTCCTCCGGCCTCGGCATCTATGCACCGGCCGCAGCCGACGCACATCTTCAGGCCGTAGCGGTCGAGGAAGTAAACAAACTTGTGCATGAGCCGATGTTTGAGTCTGTCGCCCAGAATCTTGTGGGGATTGGCGCCGCCCGCCACCTGAGCGTATGCCATCCTCATGCAGCTATCCCACATCTTCATCTTGGAAAAATAATCCTTCTGGCTCGTGTCATACAAATAAAAGCAGTGGCAGGTCGGGCATATCCTCGTGCAGGCCTGACACTCGATACAGGTTCTTGCCTCCTGGTCAAAAACATCCGACTCCTCACCGTTTTCCACAACTTCCTTAACAGGTCTGCCGAAGCTAAGCTCCGCGTTCTGCTGCTCGAGCTGCTTCTGAGTTTTGGCTCTTTCCTCGTCGCGCTGGCTCAGCAGCGTTGCAGGCGCATCCGAGAAAAGCTGTGAGTGCTTTTCCACGAACTCTTCGCCTTTGTCGGAGCCGGTCTCGATAACAAAACCGTCCCTTACTTTCGAGACGTTCAGGTCGAAACCGCTGGTGGCGTAAGGCTTGCCCTCAAGGACGTTGCAGATACAGCTTTCTGCGGGGTCCGAACAATCGGAGGCGACTATGAACATGTTCTTACGACGCTTGATATAGAACGGGTCTTCGAATTCCTCCTCGGCAAAGACCTTATCGAGCACTTCAATGGAGCGCAGGTCACAGTCCTTGAGCCCGAATACGGCAAAGGGTTTTATCTCAGGCGGCTCGACCGGCTCCGGGAACACCGCCGCCAGCTCGCGAAGCGGAAACAAAAACTCCTTGACCGGCGTGCACGCCCGGATGTTGTTCAAATCCACCGCGGCGACGGGATCGTATTTGCTGAATACGTAATAATCCTCGCTCTTTTTCGGGATGTACAGGTCCATCCGCTCGGCCAGAGCGTCCAGCAACGGTTTTAACTCACGTACAAAAACAGTTTTCATCCGACCAACCCAAATCCACGTTAAACATGATTCGGCATTTTTAGACTACCGACGGCGAATAGTCAAATATAATTCGCCTTTTTTCTCGCGTTCTCTCGATGCCGCTTACAGGGCCTTGGCGCACACCGGCATATAATACGGCAGCCGGGCAAGGTCCATCGCAATATCAATCGTTATCACTTTGACCTTCCTGGGCACGGTAACGTAGCAGGGCGAAAAATTCAAAATGCCCTTTACGCCCGCCTCAACCAGCCTGTCGGCGGTCTGCTGAGCGGCGTCTCGGGGCACCGCGATAATCGCAATGTTGATCTTTCTTTTCCTGAGCGATGACAGGCGCGAGACGCTCTCTACCCGCACATTATTTACTCTTTTGCCTACTCTTTCAGGGTCGTTGTCAAAGGCAGCGGCAATATCGAAGCCGTAGCTTCGAAACCCAGGATAAGCCAGCACGGCCGAACCCAGGTTGCCCACACCCACCAGCGCCGCCTTATGGACGACGTCGAGCTTGAGTATTCTTTTTATTTGCCTGGTCAGGGTGTGTACTTTGTAGCCAACGCCGCGGGTGCCGAAGTCGCCGAAATATGAGAAATCCTTTCTGACCTGCCACGAATTAACGCCGAGCAGCTCGGCCAAATCCCGGCTGGAGATGTCCTTCCTGCCCTGCTCGGCAGACAGCAGCAGGCCTCGCAGATAAATCGGCAGCCGCCGGATTGTCTCATCCGGAATTCGATGATACCTCATAAGCCCGTAAGCCTACTTAGCACTTGTGTTCACATTCACAAACAACCAATGATTTTAGCATCTGCCCTGTCCATGTGTCAACCCGGCACAACCATTCGCCCGATAAAAATTGGACGCGCAACATCTTTTCAGCCAAGGGTTTAAGCACACGCCCACCATGCCGGCAAAAAAAATGTAAGATTTTCCTACTCAGGTGTGCGGCGCTAACTCTTCATTTGTGCACAGGATAGGCAGAGTGGTTGCGGTTGGTTTTGCGCGACACGATGCGACAGGAGGACAAAGCAAGAGCTGAAGATGGCCTGCCCTTCGCAGTTTATGGTTGCATTCTCCGGCATGGCGGAAGGTTTCAATCCGGTTTTATTACTTCTTGTGCCTCGAAGACTTTGCCGGACAGGTAGTCGGTGAAGGCGACCTTGACGGTGAGCGGCTCGGCGAAACTTTCGACTATGCCGGCCACGTCAAAGGTGAGCCGATAATTGATGGTTATCAGCGTGCCGAACCAGAGCTTCTTCAGTTCTTCCTGCTCTACGCGCCACTGGCCGAGCAGGGCCTTGTCGGCCTGGTTGTTGAGGTTCCAAAGCTGGACATCGACGGCCCCGGCGGCCTTCACCACGTCGCCCTGCTGGTCGATGGGCTGGATATAGACAATGAGCTTTTCTTTGCTGCCGTCTCCGTCCTTGTCGTAGAGGTTGGTATAGCGGCCGATTTTCACGCTCTCCAGCGGATAGAGGTTTTCGCCCCTCGCCTCCTCGGGCAGACCCGAGAGCACCTGAACCTGCTTCTCAAGCTGCTCGTTCTTTGTTCTAAGCCGCTCGGCGAGACCAGTCAACTCTGATTTTTCCTGCCTCAGCGCCTTGATCTCTTCGGTCAGGGACGGAGTGTTGCCGGCGCTCTCGCAGCCGGCGACCAGAGCAAACAAACATGCAGCCAAAGTAACGCTAACGATTTCGCCGACGCATTTACGTTTTGTCGTCCGAGACATCTTCACTTTGCTGCTCCTGGTTCTTGACGATTTCGGGGGCCCTCTGGATGATTCGGTCGGCCAGCCCATAGTCGAGGGCTTCGGCCGCTTCGAGCCACAGGTTTCGGTCACAGTCTTTTTCTATCTTCTCAGGCGTTTGACCCGTATGTTGCGCCAATATATTGTACAGGCGGCTGCGGAGCCGAAGGATTTCCTTTGCCTCAATCTCCAGGTCGGTCGCAGTACCTTCCAATATACCCGCAATCAAGGGCTGGTGCAGGAGGATCCGGCTGTTGGCCAGAAGGAACCGCTTGCCGCTGGTTGCGCCGGTCAGCAGCACGGCAGCCATACTCGCGGCCTGTCCCACGCAATAGGTCGCCACGTCGCAGCGCAGAAACTGCATGGTATCATACACTGCCAGGCCCGCCGTTATAGAGCCGCCCGGAGAGTTAATGTAAAAATGGATTTCGGTCTTTGTGTCCTCGTTACTCAAAAACAGCATCTGCGCGATAATCAAATTGGCCGTGGAATCGTCCAGCGGCCCGCCGAGAAAGACTATCCTGTCCTTGAGCAGCCGAGAATAGATGTCGTAGGCGCGCTCGGCCCGGCCGCTCTTCTCAATCACTATCGGCACTAAGTTCTGGTTTACCGTCATACTTTCCATCCTTCTCGGCTGCGGGCTCTCCATTTTGCCGTGAGCGACAAAACGGAGGACCCGCAACGCAGTGGTCTTTACTACTCACTTTTATCTGTTTTTTTTTCGCGTTTTTTTTCCTTTTTTTCTTCCTCTTTGAGCACCTCGTCAATAAGCCCGTACTGACACGCCTCCTCGGCCGTCATATACCTGTCCCTTTCGGTCTCGGCAGCGATTCTTTCGATGCTTTGGCCCGTGTGCTTAGCCAGGATTTCGTTTATCATGGTCTTTGCCTTGAGGATCTCCTCGGCCTGTATCTTTATGTCCGCCGCCACCCCCGTGACGCCGCCCCAGGGCTGATGGAGCATCACTTTGGCGTGTGGCAGTGCGAAACGCTTTCCCTTGCTGCCCGCCGCCAATATCACCGCCCCTCCCGATTGGGCCCGGCCGATGCAGTAGGTTGAGATCGGCGAGCCGACAAAACGCATTGTATCGTAGATTGCCATGGTGTCATCGACGCTGCCGCCGGGGGAGTTGATGTAGAGACTGATTTCGGTTTCACGTTTGAGGTTGTCCAAATAGAGCATTTTCATGATGACTTCAGCCGCTCTTGCGTACGATATCTCTCCAATCAAGAACACAATTCGGTTCTCCAGCAGCATGTCATCGAGGCTCATCTGCCGGTAGCGCTGATAGGGGCCGTACTGGTCGTATGCCTGCAAGTCCTCCGGCCTGTTCCGGCCGGAAGTGGTGAATCCGGAACCTTTTGCAATTTCCTGTGCGCGATGTTCAACAAACATTCATTCTTTCCTTAATACAGCAGCCCAAAGTAAACGGTGCGCCCGCTGCCGGAATTAGTCGGATACCCTTACTCCTGGGCCTTCTTCTTACTTGCCGTCTTTCTTCTTGGCGACGTTTTTTTCTGAGGCGATTCGGCCTTGCTCGTTGTCCTCTTTGTTGTCTTTTTAGTGGTCTTTTTGGCCTCGACTTTTTTCTTCTCCGGCTCGACCTCCGTTATCTTCGCCGATTCGAGCAGCTTGGCGACGCATTTTTGTTCGCGGACCTGAAGTCTGAACTGTGCCAGCGAGCCGTCGCGCTCCATGTTCTCTCTCATCCGTTCGGGCCGTTGTCCACGCTGAATCGCCAACTGGGCGATATGGCCGTTGATCTCTTCGTCGCTCACCTCTATCTGGAGCTTTTCCGCAACCTTGTCCATCACGAAGAATGTCCTTAGCTGTTCCTTTGCCTGCTCCTCGCTGCTGGCCCGCAGCTGCTCCATATTCTCGTCGACCTGCTCGCGGGGCAGCCCGCGCATTAGCAGGTTCACGTACTGCCTTTTCAACAGCGTGGTCGAATGGTCGGCAACCACGTCCAGCGGCAGCTCGAAACTGGTGTTATCGAGAAGGTATTTGTAAATCTGTTCGGACATCTGCTCTCGTGCTTGCTGTTCGAGCCGCCCATGCAGCACGTCGCGGACGTTCTCTCGCAGCTCGGCTTCGTCCTCGACGCCGAATCTTCTGAAGAAATCCTCATTCAGGGCCGCGGGTTTTAGCCACTTGACGTCCTTCACCTGCACCTCGACATCGACTTTCTTGCCGCGATATTCCTCTCGAAAGTAAGTTCTCGGGACCTCCACGGTGGTCTGTCGGGTCTGCCCAGCCTTGGCGCCGACCAGAAGCTCGTCGAGCTTCTCCACGGGAATGCCTGCCACGAAGCCGCTGGGCCTTACGAAAATCTCGATGTTGTCACGCTTATCTTCCTCCTCGACACCCTCAACCTTGAGCACGGCATCGGCTATTATCTGGTCGTCGAGCTCAACAGCCTCATCCTGGCGGGGCGTCCAGACGCCGGCCCATTTCAGACGCTGCTCAATATCGCGGTCGACCTGCTCATCGGTCACTTCCAGCCTCGTCTTGTTTACCGCAATCCCTTCGAGCTCGGGCAGCTCGAATTCCGGGCGGACCTCGACCTCAAAGTCGAACTTCACCGTGCCGGTCTCCGGCAGCTCCACCTTCTCGAAGTCGATGTCCGGCTCGCCCAGGACGTCCAGCTTGTTGTCCTTGATAGCCGCCTCGCTCGCCTTGGCCAGCAGCTTGAGCTTGATCTGCTCGGTGGTTTCCTTGCCGAACCTCTTTTCGAGAAGCCGACGCGGCGCCCTGCCCTTCCTGAAGCCCGGCACCAGCGCTTCCTTACGCAGCGTTTCATACTGTTCGTCGGCGAGGCTCTTTATCCTTTCCTCCGGTATCTCTATGATTACCTTCTTCTTGCAGGGCCCGGCTTCCTCGATGGTCACTGTGTTCTTCGCCGTCACAGGCTGTTGTTCTTCCTCTGGCATCGTTCACCGCTCCTTATGCAACTTACTTTTCACCGTCGAGAGATACTAAACAAAAAAGGCGTCGGGGAAAAACTCCATCGTCCCAAACGCCTTCTGCATTTGGGATTCCCTTCCCTTAGCCATACTCTCATGATTTTCGGCCCCGTCTGCGGGCAGCTCAGCGTATCGGCAACCAACGCCCAACTACTGATTAGCCGGTAACTCACCGATACTATATTTACACACAGCGGGTGATGGGACTTGAACCCACGACATTCACGTTGGCAACGTGACGCTCTACCACTGAGCTACACCCGCGAATTCGTCGCTCGTATCTCGTGGTTGAGTTCCTGCTTGGCACATAATTATAGGGTGTCTTATCGGCCATGCAAGGGGATTTTTTGCAAATTTTTGACAAACAACAGCGAACCGCGCCCGGCCTCCACCTAAGACGGGTGGCTGATGCTGTATGTTGCCGAGCCGCACCCGCAAGTGTTGATCATTCCTGAGGCCGCGCAAAAAAAGCTCGCCGCTGAAAGCCCCGTCCCCGAAGGAAATCCGAATGCTCAGGCAGGCTTTGCCCTCACGGCCCCACCCTGTCACACGCGTAATCTTTGGCGGTTGAAGCAGCACCGCCAACGGCGCCGTGCCAGCCGCAATGACTGTGTAAGACTCAAGATTATGGGCCAGCGCAAAAGAAAACATCGAGTAACATCCAGCTACCCGATGTTTTCCGGAGGGGAGAAAAACTCTTGCTATTTTTTTATCGGCCAGAGTAACCCAGGAACTTTAGCTCCCGGATCCCACTCCGGCTACTATTATTGTACGCGATATGGGGGGCAAAGTTCCAATAATTTATTTGAAATTTTGAAAAATTTTTATTCTTGCCCCCTTAATAGAGGCTCATGGGCTCTTCGCGGCGGCTCCGGCGGCGATAGACCGTAATTCCTTTACAGCCAAGCTGATACGCCAGTTTATAGGCCCTTTCGACTGCGCCAGGGCCGGCCTTCTCGCCGAGGTTTATCGTCTTGCTGACGGCAGCGTCGCAGTCTTCCTGAAAAGCGGCCTGCATTCGGACGTGCCACTGCGGGGCGATGTCGTAGGCACACTTGAAGATTCTCCGCAATTTCACAGGGATTTCAGGGATTTTCTGGATGCTGCCGGTCCTGGCAACCTGATTCGCCAGCTTCCGGCTGAAAAACCCCCCTTTTTCAGCTATTTCTTTGAAGACGGGGTTTACATGGAGCATTTTTGAGCCGGTCAGTATCCGCCGCAGGAACACGAGCGAATACGCAGGCTCGATGCCGTTGGAGCAATCTGCGAGGATGCTTATTGTGCCCGTCGGGGCGATACAGGTAACGGCAGCGTTGCGAATCTTCGTGTTCCGCCTGGTCCGCCAGATGCTTTCGTTCCAGTTCGGAAATGGCCCGCGGAGATTGGCGAGGCTCGTGCTGGCCTTATGGGCGCTGGTATTGACAAACTTCATCAGCGTCCGGGCGAAATCGACGGCGTGCTGTGAATCGTAACGGATGCCGAGCATGAAGAGGCAGTCAGCGAATCCCATTATGCCCAGGCCGATTTTCCGATTTGCCTGGGCGAGTCGGACGGTGTTTCTGACCGGATAGTTGCAGACATCGATGATGTTGTCGAGGAATCGGACGCCAAGGGTTATGGTATTTGCCAGGGCGGGCCAGTCCATTTGAGGTTTGGCGTCGGCATACCTGACAAATCTCGTGAGATTGACGCTGCCGAGTGTGCATGCTTCGTATGGGAGCAGCGGCTGCTCGCCGCACGGGTTTGTGGCCTCGATAGGTCCGAGGTTGGGGGTAGGATTGTCTCGGTTTATTCTGTCGATGAATATGAGGCCCGGCTCTCCGGTTTGGTGGGCGCATTTTATAATCATTTTCCAGACGTCCCCGATGGTATAAAAACCGCGTCGGTCTGCCGAAGCGGGGAAGGATTTGCCGGTGAGCTTGTGCAGGTCGTTTATGGTGTAGGTTGCGATATTGATTTTGCGCGGCAGCAGGTACCTCTGGCGGGTGCGTGGATTCGTGACGATGAGCAGGGACTGAGGCGACTTGAGAAATGTCTTCATCCAGTCGTCGGTGACTTTGACCGAGATGTTGAAATTGGTGAAGGCCTTGAGGTTCTGCTTGGCGTGGAGGAATTTGAGGATGTCGGGGTGCTCGACGCTCATCATCCCCATATTTGCGCCGCGCCGAAACGCGCCCTGCTGGATGGCGTCGGTGGTTTCAGAAAAGACTCGCCAGAAGCTGATGGGGCCGGACGTCGTGCCGCCGCTGGAGGCGACGCGGTCGCCGGTGGGCCTTAATCTGTCGAAGGAGAACCCCGTCCCGCCGCCCGCCTTCTGGATAAGGGCGGTCTGCTTGACGGCCTCGAATATGGCCTCGATGCTGTCGTCGATGGGCAGGACGAAACAGGCGCTGAGCATGCCGCCGGGTCGGTTTGCGTTCATGAGGGTGGGGGAGTTGGGCAGAAACTTCAGAGAGGCCATCAGGTCGTAGAATTTTCTGTGCCACTGCCTGATGTCACTGGGGGCGGCGCCGTAGCGTGCTTCGGCGCCGGCAACGACGACGGCGACCCTGCTCAAAAGCTGAGCCGGCATCTCGATGCATTTGCCGCCATCGTCTTTGACCAGGTAGCGGGCCTTGAGAACCGCCAGGGCGTTCTCGCTCAGAACCGGAGCGGCGCCGGGCGCAGGTACGGGTTCGAAATCAGGCATAAGAACTCCCAAAAAATCGGCCGGTTGCCGCCCCCTGCACTGCCAAGAGTCACTTTGTCACTCGACGTGGTGAGATTCTTCGCCCTGCTCGGAATGACAGCCATACCGTGTGTCCGTCTTATTATATACTTTAAGCCATTTGAAACGAAAGACTCTGCGAATGCGTTCGGTGAATCGGACGCCCAGCCGCTGGGTGCTGGTCTTGAAGTCCGCGCGCTGCAAATCAGCCTTGCCCGGCTTCGCCGGCGACCTGCCAAACACCGACAGCACCCAGCCGGCAAGCAATCCGAAGAACCAACCTGTTTTAGTGGAATCAGACATGCGCTACTCGATAGCATTCAGCCGTTGGCAAGTGCCGGGACACATAATTATCTTTGAACCGCACGTTTGAGGCCCGCCAGCAATTCTTCGCCCGTGCGGCTCTCAAACCGCGATTCTCCAAAAAGCTGGTGCCTTTTCAGTATTTCGGGAGCGGCGTCATAATAACTCTGGACGCACCCGATGCCGCCTTCGGCGGCGCCGCTTGTTCGGTATTCGCCCTCCAGAAACCACGAGCTTACCTCGTCGTCGTACTCGGCAGGGTAAATAACGGCGGTTACGAATTTCTCGTCGCTGTACTTAGCCAGATGGACCTTGGCCCGACAGGGCGGGGCAACGCGCACGGCCAGATTGACCAGCTTCTTGAAATCCGCTTCGGCGGTTTCGAGGTCGCTCGCGTAGAAGAACATTCCGGCTTCAAGCTGGAAAATCTCCGTCGGCACGCCTCTTAGCTCGAGCGTGCCATCCGGGTACGCCTTATGGATTCTGTACACCTTGCAGTCCTTGTATCTTTCGCTCTCCAGCAGCTCGGCCGCCTCCTGCGCAGTAAAGCCCACACCCGCCTGCTCGCCGAAGTCCAAAACATACAGGCCAACATACCTTTCGCTATTTTCCAGCTTGGGCAGTTTCATAAGGATTATTATAAACGCGCGCTATGTGAATTTCACGGTTTTTTTGCAGCAGCTATTTGTCCGGGCATTTATAAGTCCCCCAGCACGGCCAGCAGACCGACACCAATGCCATTGTGGATGGCATGGGAAAGGGCGGTTACCCAGAAGCCGGTCCATCTTGATTTTTGTCGCCAATGGACATAGGTAAAGCCAAAGTAGAAGCCGCCGACCAGTCCGGCCGAAATCGCGGTAGTAAAACCTTCCATAATATGACAGGCCGCAAATATGACGGTGGAGACTATGACCTGTACCCTGAAGGATGCCTTGAGTTTTCTCGCCACGAATACAGGCAGGGCCTGCAAGAGTAATGTTTCCAGCGGCGGAGCAATCAGAACCCCCACCAGGAATATCGCCCCCATCGGCAATTGGAGAAATTCGCGCTCCGCCTCACCGATGATAAGGGTCAGGATAGCCGCAGCCAGTAAACCGAGCACCGTGCCTTCAACAGCTATTCTCCAGCAGAAGTCCCACGGGCTTCTTTGTTTGTACCTTTCAAAATGCTCTTTCAGCCAATTCATCTCTGACTGAGTCCACACACTTAAAGGAATCTGTATTCGAACCTGAGTTGGACGATGGATGCTGTTATGAGCCAAGCACGAGTTCGAAAATATCCCTCAGATTTTCAGTTTAGCGAACTTACGTTTGCCCACCTGGACGACCATGCCCGTTTTGGGGGTGATTTCGGCGTTGGGGTCGGTAACTTTATTGCCGTCGATGGTTACTGCCGACTGCTTTATCATTCGCTTTGCTTCGCTGCCGCTTGGAACGAGCCTACAATGGACGATGAGCTTGGCGGCGGAAATCGTGGCGCCGGCTGTTTCAATTTCCGGGATTTCGTCGGGCAGTTGCTTATGTGCAAAGACCTTTTCGAAGTGTGCGGCGGCGGCTTTGGCCGCGGCCTCGCCGTAGAAGTCTGCGACAATGGTCTTGCCTAAGAGGACTTTTGCCTCTTTCGGGTGGGTCCTGTCGGGGTCGACAAGCTCAGCGATTCTCTGGGCCTCCAGGCCCGTCAAAAGCGTGAAGTAATTCTCCATCATATCATCGGAGATGCTCATCACTTTTCCGAACATATCGTTCGGCTCGTCGGTGACTCCGATGTAGTTGCCTTTTGATTTGCTCATCTTTTCCCTGCCGTCGAGGCCGACGAGGATGGGCATGGTGATTACGATTTGCGGGCTTTGCCCTGCGATGCGCTGCAGGTCCCTGCCGACGAGGTTGTTGAAGGTCTGGTCGGTGCCCCCTAATTCGACGTCGCTTTCGACAACGACCGAGTCGTAGCCCTGCATAAGCGGATAGAGAAACTCGTGAATGCCGATGGGCTCGCCTTTCTTGTAGCGCAGCTCGAAGGTATCTCTCTCGAGCATTCGGGCGACGGTCATGCTGCCGGCCAGCTTGATGACGTCGGCCAGACGCAGCTCGGCCAGCCATTCGCTGTTGAATCTTACTTCGAGCTTTTGTTCGGAGGCGTCGAGGATTTTGCCGGCCTGCTGGAAATACGTCCTCGCATTTTCTTCGATTTGCTCCGGTGTGAGCACGGGTCGGGTGGCGGTCTGCCCGGAGGGGTCCCCGATACGCGCAGTGTAATCGCCGATGATCAGAACCGCCTTGTGCCCCAGGTCCTGGAACTGCCGCATCTTTCTAAGGACTACCGTATGACCGAGGTGTATATCGGGCGAGGTCGGGTCGAGGCCCAGCTTGACTCTCAGTTGATGCCCTGTCTGGCGGGCCCTGGCGAGCTTTTCCGCCAGCTCGGCTTCGGTGAATATCTCAATTGTGCCGCGCCTGAGCAGCTTTATTTGTTCTGCAATTATATCAGTCATGACTTTTCCTGATAAACCAATTAGCTCGAATTCACAATTATAAGACATCTGCGGCAAACAGGCAAGAATTCACTTGACAAAAGCAGCCGCCGCGGAGAATCTGAAGATAGCGCAGTATCAATATGTCTGCCTGGTTCCTCGGCGGTCGCTCAGCCGGCCGCGGACCTCCTGCGGCAGATGCGAACATTGCGAGCACGATTCTTTTTGGCAGTGAGCGGAAAGGCAGGGAAAGTATGAAGGCTGGAGCATATTTTATCGTCATTCAGGTTTGTGCGGCGCTGCTTTGTGCCGGCGCTTCTGCCGAGGTGGTGGTGCCGCACAGTGAGCAGCCGGCGCTGATTGGCGCCCCCAACCCCATGCTGGCCGGCATTGAGAACGTGGACGTGATAATCGAGGCGCCGGATGCCGAGCCGAACAAGGATGGCCTGATCTGGCAGGCACTGGAGGCGAACGTAAGGCAGAAGCTCTCCGAGGCCCGGCTGTTGCCAAAGCATTCGGCGCGGGCCCAGCCGGGAATCAATCCCAGTCTGCGGATTGATGTTGACATGCTTAAGCTGCCGGAGTCAAAACTGTACGTCTTCCGTGCGCAGACCTGTCTGGCCGCAAAGATGCAGTTGACAAGGGACAGCCCGCATTTTGTTCAGGCCGACATCTGGAAGGTACAGCCGGCGATGGAAGCGGTGCCGATAATGGAGATGGCGGACACCGTAACGAGGGTGGTCCTCGAGCAGGTCGACGCCTTTATACATTGTCACTCGGTGGCAAATCCGAAAGAAGTGGGGCCGGCGGATGCCAATGTGGCCGATGCGCCGCCGAAGGCAATCCCCATGCCGGCGCCACAACCAGACGCAATCAAGTACAAATACATCTGCTCCCGCAAGAGCAACGTCTTTCACAAGAGCGATTGCCGGTGGGCGCAGCGGATTGCGCCGAACAACCTTGTCGGTTACAACAGCCGCGAGGAGGCGCTGCGCACAGGAAAAAGACCCTGCAAGCGCTGTAAACCGTAGGAAAGAATTTCGAGGAAATACCATGTCTGAGCAAAAAGACGTTATCTTCCGGGAAGTCCAGAGCTTTGGGCTGTGGATTCGTTTGTTTTCCGTTGCTTCAATGCTTTTCGGCGTGGTGATTATGCTCTATGCAAAGGCCACGAGCGGGTCCCTGAATGAGCCGTTATCAATTCTTCTTACGGGGGGCCTGGCCCTGCTGCTGTTAGGGCTGGCGGTCCTCTTCTTTGTTGTTAGGCTCGAAACAGAGGTTCGCCGCGACGGGCTGTATTTCCGCTTCTTCCCGATTCACATCCATTACAAGAAGCTAAGGGCTGGCGAACTGGTTGACTGTTATGCGCGGCAATACAGGCCCATCCGCGAATACGGCGGGTGGGGCATCCGCTGCGGGCTCAAGGGCGGCAGGGCATATAACGTCAAAGGCAACCGAGGCGTGCAACTGGTGTTGGACGACGGCAGGCGGCTGCTCATTGGCTCGCAAAAACCCGACCAGCTCGCAGAGGCAATCACCTCGCTAAGGCAGCTCGCCGGCCGGTAGGACGCGAAGCGACTCGGCGGGCCAAATCGCCGACTCATCTTCGCTCCTATCGTTTGCGGTGAGCCGGTGGGCTCATCTGATGCTCTTTTTGAAAGTAACGCGAAATGTGCTCGACGCCGCCGAAGTCCAGAGCCGGCGCACTCGGGCGGTTGTGGCAAAAAAGTCGGCAATAAAAAAGGGAACAGAACCTTGCTTTTGCGCATCTTTATCAATGGTGAGCAAAGAGTATGAAGGAGGCAGCTTATGAGTACACATAGAGGCTTTACCCTGATAGAGTTGCTGGTAGTCATCGCCATAATTGCGATACTAATGTCCATCCTGATGCCGGCACTGAATAAGGCAAAGGCGGCGGCATATGACGCTGCGTGCGTTTCGAATCTGCACCAATGGGGACTTATCTGGAACATGGTCCTGGACGACAACGACGGCAAGTTCTTCAGCAGGGCCGATATGGATTTCTGGATGAAAACGATAACAGATAATTATGCCACGGCCCTGTCTCCAGATATGTGGTTGTGCCCCTTTGCTACGAAGCCATTCGGCGAAGGGGGACGCAATCCGAATGCCGCCAGGGACGAGTGGCGCGACAATAGGTACTACTTAAGCAGTTTTGGAGTGAATTTTTGGGTTTCAAATCACGACGAGGATGGTTACTGGAGGACTAACGCAGTTAGGGGAGGCGCTTATGTCCCGATATTTGTCGATGCGATGGAAACGGATATGCAACCATACCCAACGGATGTGCCCCTGCAATACGAGCTTGATCTGTGGCAGTCCGGTGCAAACGAAATGCAGCGCTGCAATCTGAGGCGCCACGCTCCGTACAGCATAAACGTGCTGTTCATGGACTTCTCCACGAAGAAGAAGACGGTCAAGCAGATGTGGCGAGTGCCGTGGAGCCGTGGCTGGGATATGGAGGCCCCGCTGCCAAATCCGAACTGGCCTGGCGGCGATTGGCCGGCGTGGCTGGCGGACATCCCGGACCCCGATTTGTTGTGAGTTCCCCCGTTATGTGGTTGGGCACTTTGTGTGCAAGGCGTTGTACCTTCATTGTGCTTCGTGCAAGGATTAGGTTGCCGGAGAAACTACCCCATCGCTGACAGCGTAATTTGCCTGGCCCCTACAAGTCAAGAATGAGCATTCAGTAGAAAACGCTGACTTCCAAAGCTCGCCCTTCTTATTGAGCCTGCCTGAAACACGCTCCCGAGCCCTGCGATTCACGATGTGGGATTGCCGCCTTTGTTCCTGTTGATACTCATGGCAGCTTTCTTCTGCAGTGGCGACGGCGGCGGTTGTGGGCTCCTGCTATTTGCCCGCACCCTGTGTTTCTCTTAGCTTTCCTTGCTCCCCCAACTTGCTGTAGCCACATTTGGGACATTTGTCTTCCGCCTCATTCGGAAGAGACCCCGGCTCAAAGACCAGTCCGCAGTTGACGCACTTTATGGCCTTGTACACGCTTGCCTCGCCGCACTTTCGGCAAGTCATTGGCGGGTCCACGTCTGAGAGGCGATCTCTGTGTGTTACCATATACTGGAAGTAATCGTTATACTCAATCTGATATTGACCTTGACATTGTGGGTTGCGGCAAATGACCCAGATCTCGTCCCTGCTCGTACGTCCGCCGCGGCCGCGGGAAGGCGAGGTCAGAAAAGTAATTGCGATGGCGACGACAAAACACACAACAACAAGGGCAATCAAAACCAGGTTCTTGGCGCTCTGTTGCATACGGAATCCTCGAAAACAACAAACAAGAACATCCTTTATCTGTTCTACGCCGACAGATTATCTGACGTTAAATTATTCGTCAAATGCTTTTTCTTCTTACAAGGTCATGATGGCCTTAGTCGTTTTGACCATTATTGCTACGACATGTCCACCAGATCTGGCTGGGGGAATCTTTTTCCGATGATGGCGGGCGCAACCTTGACCCGGGTTTAGCAGCGGTGCGCCATCAGGCGGCACACACCATACAGCATCAACCTGCTTTTCATGGATTGGTCCGTTCGCAAGAAAACTATCAAGGAACTGTGGCTGATCCCGTGGAAAAAGGACTGGCCCGCAGACTGTTCGACCATTCCTCCAAACGGCGTAGATTGGCCTGAATGGATGAATGTAGCGCCAGACCCCCCGGAGTGTATGTAGCAGCATTGAACCGTAGTGCTTCGGTTATCAAGCCGACCTTGAAAGGCGGCGACCGCCTCTGGCCGCCTCCTGGCGGTGTGCCAAAGTAAAGCGGCCCACCCGGCGAATCGCGCACCGCAGCCGCCTCCCAAATAACAGATGGAGTCAGAACAAGTGTAATCGAACAAAGGCGGATTGTCCAAAATCGGCCTTCTTTGCGCCGCATGGCGCTGGATACACAGAAAGAATCGCCCGCCGCAGCCCGCCAGGAATTTTTTCAGGTTTTTTCTGCTTCCCACGCAGGCCAACCTTGTGGTATAATCAGGGATTAGATCGGCCGGCAGCACTGAGAATCTACTGGAAAAAAAGTGCAGTGATTGCCGACATTAACATAAGGTAGAACACCTTGTTTGTTTTCCATGTATAAGCCGATACGCAAAGACAGACAGGAGGCTTATTATGAACAGACGAGAAGGGTTTTCGTTAACCGAGCTCTTGACGGTAGTGTCGATCTCAACATTGATGGTCTCGATAATGCTGCCGGCGATGAGCAACGTAAAGACCAAGCTCCGCTCCACCATGTGCACCTCGAACCTGCAGCAATTGGGCCAAATCTTCACCATGTACACCGACGACAACGACGGAAAATTCATGAAACGCGGCTGCAGCTACGGCTCGGGCGCCGTAAGCTGGTTCCATTGCCTGCGAAATTACCATGACCCAAACGACGACCTCATCTTCTGTCCCCTCGCCGTCGACACAATTCCCGATGGAGGCAGAAACCCCTATATGGCGTGGCTGAACACAACCGAGACCGACCCCCCCGCCTACTACGAGGGCAGCTACGGCATTAATCTCTGGGTCGCAAACGGCGATTCCTGCGCCTGGGACCCGGACCCCAACGGCTTCGAGAGGCTTTGCTGGAGGACGCCTACCGTCACCGGGGCCTCTTCCGTGCCGCTTCTCGTGTGCAGCCAATGGAAGGACATACAGCCGCATCCTACCGACGAGCCTTTGGAGTATGAGAGCCTCCTCTGGACCGGCGGCCCGTTCAATGAGATGCAGCGCCCGTGCATCAAACGCCACGCGCCCTACTCGGTCAATGTGCTCTTCCTCGATGCCGCTATAGACAGCAGGACGATCAAGGAGCTGTGGCTGCTCAAGTGGCACCAGATGTGGCCCGCAGGATGCGACCACGTCCCCGTTTGGCCCGAGTGGATGGACGACGTACCCGACCCCTGCCCGTAGCAGGCACAAACAACAGTCCTTTCGCGCGGATATTCGACATTCTCTGTTCGATACCTTTCCCCCGCTTGTCCGCACAGCGTCGCCTCCTTCTCTGTTAGCCCCCGGCACTTGTCCGCCGACGGCGGATACGAGATGCGAATTACAAGCCGGGAATTGCGGTTTTGGGTATAATGTCGGGATATGGTGAAAACAAAAAAGGTCTGGCCTAATAAATCACCTTCCGGCCCTCATACTTTCCAAAAGCACCTTATTATCAGGATACTTCTTGAGCAGTTTCAGCATCGCATTGACCCCCTCACGATTGCTGTAACTCGACAGCACGCGCCGCAGTGTCATCAGCCCACGCATATCGTCCTCACCGTAGAGCACCGCTTCCTTCCGTGTCCCGCTCGCCGCTATGTCGATCGCCGGAAATATCCTCGCCTCCGCCATCGACCTGTCCAAAACGATCTCACTGTTGCCCGTCCCTTTGAACTCTTCGAAGATAAGCTGGTCCATCCGGGAACCGGTCTTGATCAGACAAGTAGCTATGATCGTAACCGATCCTCCGTTTTCAATATTGCGCGCCAGCCCAAACAAGCGCCTCGGCACTTCCAAAACCCCGGCCTCCAGCCCACCGCTCATTGTATGACCACGCGGTCCCCTTCGCCCGCTGACCTGATTGTTGAACGCCCTTGCCACACGCGTCAGGCTGTCGATCAGCAAAACAACCTCCCTGCCGCACTCCAGTTCTGTTTGCACGTGCGCAAGCACAAGCTCGACTAATTCGATATGTTCGGCCGTCTTCTTGTCGATTGTGCTCGCTGCCACCTCCGCACCCGGTACCGCCCTGCGAAAAACAGTCACCTCCTCCGGACGCTCATCCACCAGCAATACGATTGTTTTCGTCTGAGGACTGCAGTGCCTGATCGCCTGCACCAGCTGTTCCAAAAGCACCGTCTTTCCTGCCTTCGGAGGAGATACTATCAACTGACGCGTCCCCTTGCCTATCGGCGATATAAGGTCTACAATTCGCATGCTCTCCTGCCCGCATCCCCCCAGGTCGAATCGCTCCTCCGGATTGATAGCTACAAGATCGACAAATCGTGGCCGGTTCCCGAAATCCTCCGGCTTCATGCCCCCTATCGACTCTATCGACGCCAGCCTTGCCCTGCCTTTCTTCCGCTCGACCTCGCCCACAACGCCCGCCCCTTCGACTATGCCAAAACGCTCAACCAGTTCAGGCGCAACCATGACCTCAGCCGCACCCCGCTGATAGGACCGCTCCACCGTCCTGACAACATACTGGTTTCCGCTGACTCGTTTAACTACCCCGCTGCTAACATCGACAGACAAAATGCACCTCCGAATTCGAACTTTAATAATGATAATTCACAAAACATTCACATCATAACACCTATCAAGGCAATTGAAAAGCATCGAATTAACAACAAGTCATAGGACATTCCGACCAACGCGGAGGAATCTATTGAGAAAACCGCGACGCAACCCGTCGCTTCCTCATCTGTTAGCCGCCGGCACTTGTCCGCCGTACGCGGACTGCCGGCGGTACCCTTGCTTCGCCCCCGCGATTAGATAATATGAAGGCCATCCTTTCAACGGTTATGATTCTCGAAAAATCATTAACCGAAACCGTCATTTGAAAGGGATGGCCATGAACAAAAGACTATCGAAAAAACAAATGTGGTTCAAGCAA